>Ga0163111_10000148_pt1 | contig 41390 bp, 31 predicted proteins | sample CRUFie1St18metaG_FD_109645 | JGI IMG/M metagenome (GOLD analysis project Ga0163111, IMG submission 109645) | Marine microbial communities from the Costa Rica Dome - CRUD Field 142mm St18 metaG | ecosystem: Environmental > Aquatic > Marine > Oceanic > Photic zone | place: Costa Rica: the Eastern...
AATTAATTTTCATAACTTTTTTTAGTAAAAATTGATTTTTTAAAATGAAATATTAGTAAATAAAATAAATATACAAACCTAAAAAGCCCCGCATAAACAAACCCCACACATAATAGACGAAAGTCCTCTAACAAAGGTTAACAAAACCTCAAAAAACCCAAACACACAAAACCACCTACTCCCCCTTCAGCCGACCCAAAATCCGCGCATACACATACCTATCCCTCACCACCAGTCCCTTCCGCGCCAACTGCTTCCCAATCCTACAAATCCCCATCATCTGCCTATAAATCGAATTCAACTCCAACTGCCTCACAGCTGTACGCTCTACACTACGTTCCTTTTCAACCTCCTGTGCCACATTAAGCAGGGCAAAATCCCGCTTATAACGACGAATATTAGCAAACATAGTAGCACTCAGACCAAGGCTCAACAACTCACTTTCAAGATCACGACTAAGCCCCGAAACAAAAACCTCCAAAAGCTCAACCAAAGTCTCCTGATCTCCATCACGTGCATCCCCCAAGAACCCGAAGCCAAGCCTCTTCAAAACATCCTTAGCCGCATCCACATCCTCATAAACCGACAAAACCACATCTCGAAACACCGACAAATCCCCCATAGCATCATCAAACATAGAAAAAACAGCCTCAGAAGCCTCCATCTGAACCTCAGCTGAATTCTCCCCCAACAAATCCAGAGCCTCCAAAATCCGCTGTTCATAAGACAAAAAATAAGAAGCATCCCAAATCGTGATCATCTTCTCAAAAGCAAGATGATCCTCCAAACCATGCTTCGCAATAACCAAAGCAGCCGTTAGCATTTCGCTACGCCGACCAGAATAAATTTGAATAACTCGTTTCATAAAAAATAATAATTAAAGTATAATAAAAAAACATGACACAAATAGCGATCAATAATAAGAACACCACACATATACCATGTACAATAATAGACGAGTTCTTCAAAAAAAGGTTATACATTTTCTCAAAAAAAACACAGAAATAAATAGGCCATTAGACAGAGCCTTTAATATAAAAAACTAATAATCAATTTATTATCTAACAAAAGAACATAAATAAAAAAGTAATATAAAAACATACCAAACTCAAGAAAACTCCTGCAATACATCTCTCATCTTCTGCAACACATCCTCTAACCTCTGCAAGAATTCCCTCATCTTCTGCAACACATCCTTCATCTTCTGCAAGACATCCCCAAACCTCTGCAAGAGTTACCACATCCCCTGCAATACACCTGTCATCTTCTGCAAAAGTTTTCCCATCTTCTGCAAGACATCCCCCAACCTTTGCAAGAATTCCTCTATCTTCTGCAAGCTATACCTCATCTTCTGCAAGGCATCCCCCAACATCTGCAAAAATCCCCTCCATTCCTCCCCAAAAAATCCCCCTCACCCAAAAACATTCCCACAAAAAATCCCTACCTTTGCACCTAAAATTTTAGACAAATGTCATTAACATACGAAGAAGTATTTCTATCAGACCAAGAACTCAGAAGAAGAGACGAACTCAACCAACTAAAAAAACTAGGCATCGAACCCTATCCCGCAGAAGAGTTCCCCATCTCAACCACAACCCAAATCATCAACCAAAACTATAAAGAAGGCGTTGAAGGATTCCAAAACATCTCAATAGCAGGCCGAATCTCCAACAAACGAATAATGGGCAAAGCCTCATTCGCCGAACTCAAAGACGCCACAGGAACCATCCAACTATACATCCAGCGAGACGAAATCTGCCCCGAAAAAGACAAAACACTATATAACACCGTCTTCAAAAAACTCATCTCCCTCGGAGACATCGTCGGAGTCACAGGCCATGCCTTCATCACCAAAACAGGAGAGACAACTATACACGTAAAAACCTTCAAACTCCTCTCAAAAGTCCTTCGCCCCATCATCTTCCCAAAAGAAGCCGATGGCAAAATATATGGCGGATTCTCAGACACAGAGCAACGCTATAGAATGCGCTACCTCGACCTCATCATACACCCACACGTCCGAGAAACATTCCGCAAACGAACAAAAGTCGTCCAAACAATACGCGACTTCTTCAACCAAAAACAATACCTCGAAGTCGAAACACCCATCCTCCAACCCCTATACGGAGGAGCATCCGCCCGACCCTTCAAAACCCATCACAATACACTCGACATGACCCTATACCTCCGAATCGCCAATGAGCTATACCTCAAAAGGCTCATCGTCGGAGGCTACGACGGCGTCTACGAATTCGCAAAAGACTTCCGAAACGAAGGAATGTCCCGATTCCACAACCCCGAATTCACCCAAGTCGAACTATACGTAGCATATAAAGACTACGAATGGATGATGGATCTCGTCGAAGAAATGGTCGAACGCGTAGCCATCCAAGTCACAGGCTCCACAAAAGTACAAGTCGGCGAAAACCTCATCGACTTCAAACGCCCTTGGAAACGCTACACCATGTACGAATCCATCCAACACTACACAGGCATCGACATCTCTCAAATGTCCGAACAAGAAATGAGAGAAACCGCCCAAAAACTAGGCGTAGAAACAGACGAATCAATGGGCAGAGGCAAACTCATCGACGAAATATTTGGCGAAACCGTCGAACACCTCCTCATCCAACCCACCTTCATCACCGACTACCCCGTCGAAATGAGCCCGCTCGCCAAAAAGCACCGCTCACAACCAGGACTAGTCGAACGATTCGAAGGAATTTGCAACGGCAAAGAATTCTGCAACGCATTCTCCGAACTAAACGACCCCCTCGACCAGCGCCAACGATTCATCGAACAAATGGAGCTCGGAAAAAGAGGCGACCAAGAAGCAATGGTGCTCGACGAAGACTTCCTTCGAGCACTCGAATACGGAATGCCACCAGCAGCAGGACTCGGACTCGGGATCGACCGCCTTGCCATGATTATGACAGGCGTATCATCCATCCAAGACGTCCTATTCTTCCCCCAAATGAAACCCGAAACACAAAAGGAAATAGACCCAGAAGAAAAATTCATCCAAATAGGAGTCCCAAAACCTTGGGTATTACCCCTTTACAAAATCGGAATATTCACCCTCGCAGCACTAAAAGAAGCAAATATCTCCAAACTACACCAAGAGCTTTGCACCCTTAACAAAAAACGCAAACTCAAACTAAAAAATCCCAAAAAGGAAGATCTTGAACAATGGATCCAAAATATCCAAAACATCTAAATAACCAAATCAACCCAAAAACCTGAATATTCCCCAACCGAATTGTCAAGGAAAGTTATAGATATTCCAATTATTTCCGTTAATTTGCTACTAAATTCATTCATATATCAGAAGGCTTCCGATCCCGAACTAGGACGAACAGGTCATAAGCCAGTAAAGTAGAAACTAAACTATGTTGTTAGAGGAAAAGAACGAGTTGATAACTGAGGAGACCGTAAGCAATGAGCTCGAGCAAGTGCAAGAAGATCTTACTCCCGTGGAGAATGTGTCTGCCCCCGAACTCCCTGCCGACCAAGAGTCAGCAGATACGAGCCAAACTCAGGAAGAAATACCCCCTGCTATTACCAATGAGACAACCGGACAGGAAAGCACGTCTCAAGAAACTTCAGAAGAATCATCCGACGAACAAACAAGCGCAGACGGCGAACCAGTCGCCGAAACCCCTGATGCCGAAGTAGTTAAAGATGAGATCCTCGACGAAATCTTGAAGAAATCTTCCGAGGAAATGGAAAAAATGCTCGCTACAGCAAACGCCAATGAATTGGTATTGCTAATGGAGCGGTTCTTCCATACAGATAACATCCCTGCTGCTATCCCTAAAGTCGGAATGGTGAAAAGAGCATTCGATGCACTACGCGGCCAATCCGCCGATGCCGTCGATAATGACACCATCGCACGATTCTCTACCGCCCTCGCTCGATTCAATAAAAAACGAGCAGAGTTCCAAAAGCTACAAGAGGAGGAAAGAGCGAAAAATGTCGAGCTCAAAAAGGCCATCATCGAAAAGCTAAAAGCAATCGTCGACTCTGGCGATGTCAATAAGCTAAACGAAGTCCGAGCCATCCAAACCGAATGGCGAGAAATAGGCCAAATACCCAAAAAAGACTACGAACTCGTATTCAACGAATACAAGTTCTTACTCGATACCTTCTACAAAAACCGCGAAATGCACTTTGAACTTATCGAGTACGATCGTAAGATCAACCTCCAAGAAAAGTACAAAGTCGTAGAAGAGATCTATAAAATAATCCCACAAGGCGAAAATGTCTCTAAAAAAGAAGCCTGGGAAAAAGCTTCTGAAGAACTCAATAACCTTCAGCAGCAATGGAGAACCATCGGGTTCGTACCAAAGGAAAATATCGAAGAAGTAAACCTCAAGTACAAGGAAGCCCTCGATAAATACTACGAAATCCGCAAGCAGTTCTTCGCAGCAATGGAAGTCGAGAAAAAGGAAAACGCAACCAAAAAACTTGCCCTCCTCGAAAAACTCGAACCATTCGCAGCTTTTGCATCAGACAAAGCACGTGATTGGAACAAAGCCACTGAAGAAGTCATGGCTCTCCAAGAAACATGGAAGAAAATAGGACGAGTGCCTCGCCAAGATAGCACTACCCTATGGAACCGCTACCGTGCAGCTTGCGACTCATTCTTCGCCAATAAAGCGAGCTTCTTCAAAAAGTTCGACGAAGAACGCGCCCAAAACCTCCAGAAAAAACGCGAACTCTGCGAAAAAGCAGAATCTTTCCTCGGATCTACAGAATGGGAAAAAACAGCCGAAAAACTCAAAGGCCTCCAAGCCGAATGGAAGCAAGTCGGCCCAGTTCCATATCGCCAATCCGAAAAACTATGGAAGCGTTTCCGCGCAGCTTGTGATAAATTCTTCGAATCCAAAAGAGAGCACTACCGCTCCATCCGCGACCAAGAAGAAGCAAACCTCAAGCTAAAAGAAGAACTCATCGCTTCTATTCAAGGTCTGCCACTAGATGAAGGAATAGACGGAGCCGTACAGCACGTAAAGCAAGTACAGGAGCAATGGAAACAAATTGGTCGTGTGCCCATCAAGGACAAAGACTCAATCTGGAAAAAGTTCCGCGCCGAAATCGATGCCTACTTCGATCGTGTCCGAGCAAACAAAGACGAAGTCCGATACGTCAAACTTCGTAGCTCTCTCAGCATGATGCAAGACACTAAGCAACGCGAAAAGAGAATCAGAGCAATGCTTATTCGTCTTCGTAAGAAAAAGAAGAAAGCAGAAACACGCGTAGATCAATACAGCACCAATATCCTATTCATCGCCCGCGGACGCGCAGGAGACAACCTCCGTGCACAAATCCAAGAAAAAATCGACTCTGAAGCGAAACGCCTCAAAGAATTACGCAAGAAGGAGAAAGCCCTCGAAAGACTCCTACATGCACCTGAAGAGGAATTCGAAGCACTCGCTAAAAAGATCGAAACCGAAATCATGGCCGATGACGACGATGAGGATTAGGCCTAAAGCACTAATTCATCTACCTATACAAAAAGGGCTGATATTCAATCGAATATCAGCCCTTTTAACATATTCTTTCTGGCCATTAACGGTTCATTCTTCCTGGCCCCCTAGGTCCCCGTGGCGGCCGCCCAACAGCCCCATTCACAAACGTCTTCACAAACTCCTTCTCCGCCTTATACAACATCAAAACCTTCTTAATCGGCAAAACCTTCTTGAACTTCGAATGGTAGTTCTCCTGAATCACATACTCCTCCTTACGCAGCGCAAGAAACCGATCCGCCAAATCCTCCAACTCACTGTCACTCATCACAGGAAGCCCCCGATTCATCTTCCGCCGCAACTTACGTTGCCCCATCTGCACCGAATTCAACTTCTCACGATACTCATTATACACGGGCCAAAACTTCTGCGCTTCACTCGATGTCAAAGACAATCGTTTCGTCAAAAAAGCTACCCGCATCGATTCTACTCGCTCTCGTAAATCATCAGGATCAGTTCCCTCAGGATCTTGTGCTAGGCTCAGAAACCACATCCCACTCAGAATCACAAGTAGTATACCCGTTTTCAAATAAAATTTCATGGCTCAACTAATTTAATTCGTCCGATTCCAAGAGTTCATACACATCTACCTCATCCAACATCTCCTCTAACAAATCCTCTGGAATATCATTATCTAATATCTCTGCCTCTAAAGCAGCCAATTGTTCTGAATCCATATTCTCGGCCAATAAATAGGGGTCTACATCCTCCATATCCATCACCTCAGCATACTCCGCCTTCGAAAAAGCGTACCCATCCTCCAACACCTCCTCCGCATCCAACAACCACCATCCCCCCACCAACATCAATACCACTGCAGCCGCTCCCATCATATACCGAATCCCCGCCCCAAACCGCGTCTGCCAAGTATTCGCCTCAGCCACAAACGCCAAGCTTCTCTCTCTCTTCTCCTCCAACCCCTCAAAATACCCTTCAGGTACCGCAAAAACCTCCTTCTTCTTCAGCCCAAACAACAAGGGCGCATCCTCCATAACCTCTTCGTCCTCCTCCTCTATCTCCTGCCGATCCTCCAATCGCTCCTCCAACTTATCAAAATATCCCGTCGGCACCTTAAATACACCAGACTTTTTCAACCCCTCCAAAACACCTCCACTCCCCAAAGTATCTTCCTCCTCCAACCCTTCCATCTCCTCTCCCAAACTATCCGATAACTGCTCAAAATAGCCCTTAGGCACCGTAAATACTTCTCCCGTCTCTGCCCCAAGCGTAGACAAAATCCCCCCCTCCATAACCGCCCTATCAGCCTCAACTCCTTCCAACTCCTCCTTAAGCCGCTCCCAAAAGCCATCGAAATACCCCTCAGGAGCAGAAAAAACATCCTGCTTCTTCAAGGATTTCAAAACCTTGGTATCCTTAAGTTCTTCCAATATATGTGTGCGTTCTTCCTTCATAATATCCTAATTAACTGGCCTGAGCTTGCAAATACTTCTCAATTTTCTTAACCGCATGATGATAATTAGCCTTCAATCCTCCCACCGAAATGTCCAAAATACCCGAAATCTCCGAGTAGCGCATCTCTTGGAAGTAGCGCATATTAAACACCAAACGTTGCTTCTCTGGCAAGGTCAATATCGCTTCCTGCAACTTCATCTGGATCTCATCCCCATCTATAAATTCACTATTGCGTAAACTATGCCGCAAATCATTCTCCAACGCCTCAACTCCCTGATAAAGCCGCTTTTTCTTCTTATTTAAAAAAGTGATCGCCTCATTCGTCCCAATCCGATAAAGCCATGTCTTAATCGACGAATCCCCCCTGAATCGCTCTATATTCTTCCAAGCCTTCAAAAAAGTATTCTGCAACACATCATCGGCATCATCATGACTAATCACAATTCGCCGAATGTGATAATACAAAACCTCTTGATACATCTTAACCAATTGGTTAAAAGCGAAGCTTCGTGTCTGCTTTTTCTTTAGCTGAATGACTAACTGCTTTTCTCCCATCACTTTGTTTAGTATTTTGACTTAATATACCTTCAAAGGTTTAACCACAAAATACATTTATCCAGCAATGCAGAAAAGCGTATTCCGATTAATTTTAACAATCTTCTGTCTAATCTTTATCATACAAGCATGCGATATGGAAACACCTGATAGTTTCATTGGCCAACAAAAACAATTCCGCCGTGTGGCCTACGCCTTCTCTCTCAAAGACACCGTCTTATTCGACGAATTCGAACAAGCAAAGCTCACCTATCCTCCCCAAAACCTCTTCATACGTGCCTTCAAAGCCGAAAAAGAACTCGAACTATGGGTCAAACAGTCCGAAGATACAACCTACCAATACTTCAAAACATATCCTATCTGTAAAGTCCCAGGCAAACTAGGCCCCAAACGCGTCCAAGGAGATTCCCAGGTTCCAGAGGGTATATATCACATCGATTACTTCAACCCCAAAAGCACCTATCACCTCTCTCTACGCATCAACTACCCCAACGCATCAGACAAAATCCGAGGCGATAAGGATGACCCAGGCGACAATATTTTCATACATGGTGCTTGCCTTAGCGTCGGCTGTCTCCCCATGACAAACGATGGCATTCGTGAAATATACTGCCTAGCTGTACACGCCCACAACCACGAACAAGCCGAAATCCCCGTACATATATTTCCCTTCCGCCCCCAACATGAAGAAGCCAAAGTCCTAACCGATTCTACTTCTACCCATCCTCATAAAGCTTTATGGCAAGAGCTTTTCCCCTTTCACCAGTACTTTAACAAACACAAAAAACTCCCTACCTTTGCCATTAGCCCAGAAGGAGCATACAAAATACAAGAATAAAAATTCCCTACCTTATCTCATATATTTTTGTATAATGTACATCCTTGAAAAGATCAGCCAACAAAACGTATAGAGAGAAATATGCCTATCCGAACACTCCCATATAAATGGCTCTACCCCCTTATCGTCTTTATTCCATTATTTCTTAAAGCGCAAAAAACTGATCCTCAGTTTAATGACCCGCATATACAAACCCGAATAGCTGATTCTCTCTCCCAAGCCAAACAATACGACCAAGCCCTAGAACTATACGCAAAAGCCGCAGGAAACCTCTCCGACGACAACCAATGGGACTTATACTATGAGGAAATCCGCAAGCAAATCCTTATCCTCTCCGAACAATCTGACTACCCAAAAGCCCTAACGCTCATCAATGGCTCCCTCAACAAACTCCAACGAAACATAGGCAAAAAGGACATCATATACGGCCGAATGCTCAACCAAAAAGCCAATATCCACTTCTCTCAAAAAAAGTATAAAAAAGCCCTGAACTACTACAAACAATACCTCGAAATTATCAACCAGCAAGAAATCCTCAACTATACCGACCAAATCAAGGCCAACCAGAATCTAGCATTCGCTTATAAAAAAACCGAAGAATACGAACTCGCCCAAGAGCATTTCAAAGCAATGGGAGAAGGACACAAAAAACTCAAAAACAATGCGGGGCTCGCTCGTACCCATCTCCTTTCAGCCAAAATGTATTACCAAGATGTTGCAGATTATGATGAAGCACTCAAGTACACCCTCCTAGGCCTCGAAATCGAACACGAAGACACCAAGGTTCAAGGTAGGCTCTACAAAATGGCAGGCGATGTATACAAACGTAAAGGCTTCCTATCAAAAGCCCTCCAATACAAAGAAAAGGTATTGGAAACCTACCTCGAAACCAATGTATCCGCCCGCCGAACCGCCATTGCCTACTTCGACATAGCCGAGATTTATCACTACCAAAACGACCTCTCCCACGCCCTATCCTATTATGAAGAAAGCCTCAATCGCTTGAAAAACAAGGAGGGAGATCGTTCCGTAAGCTATATACTAGCTGTAATCTATCGAAACATTGGCCGAATCAAACAAGCCCAGAAGGAATACGAACAGGCATACCAAAACTTCGAACACTCCCTTGATTTACGCCAAGACCTAGACAAGGAAAAAGCCGATTTTGCAGGAATGTATCGCGTCATAGGAGACAACCTTCTTCTCCAACATAAGCCTCAAGAGGCACTTACCTATGCCCAGAAAGCCATGCAGCAAATCGTCATTGAGAACGATACCACAGGCCCTAATCTCGCAACAACCTACTATTTCTATGGCAAGGTATACCAAGCACTCCATAACTTCCCTGAAGCAGAGAAGCACTATTCAGAAGCATTAAAACACTATACAAAGCTTTATGGAACGAAAAATACGGATGTAGCCGTCGTGCTTCAAAATATGGCTTCGATGTATCAAGCGCAAAACCAACAGGATACTGCCCGTACCTATATCGACCAAGCCTATCAAGCCCTCGTATTAAACGCGAAAGCATTCGAAGCCCAACAAAACTTCCGCAAAATTCTGAATCCCTACAAACTGCTCTCTGTCATTGATAGCCGAGCAGACATCCAATCTGCCCAATACCAATCCTCCCAAGATGTAACATTCCTTAAAGAAGCCTTCAAATCCTATCAATCTGCTATATCATTGGTAGGATACGTCCGACAGGTATTCCAATCTGAAGGAGCAAAAGAATGGCTCGGGAGCAATACCATTCCCCTATATGAGAAAGCCATTCAAACCGCTCATAGCCTTTTCCTACAAACCAAAGATCCCCATTATAAAGAAACAGCATTCGAATTCTCAGAAAAAAGCCGTGCCGCCCTTCTCCTTGAAGCCACACAAGAGAACTCTGCCCGTCAGTACTCAGGTATCCCCCAACGCCTTCTCGAACAAGAAGCAATATTAAAGGAAGAACTGGCATTTAAGGAAAAACAACTTGCTGAACTTGAGAAAATATCAGAGGTACAAGACAGCCTGAGTATCCGAAACCTCAAGAACAATATATTCGATCTCCAACTCTCCTACCAAAACCTTATCAGAACCTTCGACCAACGATATCACGACTACTACAACCTGAAATACAACACAAAAACCATTAGTCTACCTGAGCTACAAGAAAAGCTGGCTCCCCATACCACTGCAATAGAATACTTCCTTGGTGACTCCAACCTCTACACCTTTGTCATTACCTCCGAAGAATCATTCGTCTATCAGCATCCACGCCCCAAAGCGTTCGGACAATGGATACTAGACACCCGACATAGCTTATATGAAATGGACTTGGTCAATGAGGCAGCAGAAGCCTATAAGCTATATACCAATCGAGCCCGTAAATTGTATGATTTCCTCCTAGCACCTTTTATCAATGAAACTTCATCATACAATCAATCCGCAGAAGGCTTACTGATATTCCCAGCAGGAGTTATGGGGTATATTCCGTTCGAAACCCTCCTCAAAAATGCCCCCCTACCCGAACTACCCGACTACCGAAACCTCCCCTACCTCATCAAAGATTACCGAATCCAATATGGATACTCCGCTACTCTCCTCTACCAAACACCTGATATTCGGCCAAGCAAATCATACATAGGCTTCGCTCCAACCTTTTCTCATCTCCCTTCTGATACGCCTTTGGTTAAAGACCTCCCTCCTCTATATCACACCCAAAAGGAAATTGAAGCGATCGCAAAATTGACCAAAGGTCAACAACTCCTAGAGATGCAAGCAACTGAGCGTCAGTTTAAAGAACTGGCAGGAAAGTATAAAGTTGTCCATCTCGCAACACACGGATTCGTAGATGACCAACATCCAATGCTATCAAAAATCGCTTTTACGCCCCTTACAGATAGCTTAGAAGATAATTTCCTCCACACCTCTGAGCTCTACAATATGTCGCTTAATGCCGAATTAGTCGTATTAAGCGCATGTAACACAGGAACAGGCCGACTCGTTAGAGGAGAAGGGATTATCAGCCTATCTCGGGGCTTTATTTATGCAGGTGTTCCAAGCCTACTTATGACCCTTTGGTCGGTAAATGATCAATCAACCTCCCAACTTATCCAAGAGTTCTTCAAAGGGTTAAAGGCAGGCCAAACTAAAGATGAGGCTCTACGTAATGCCCGCTTACACTACCTAGAAACCGCTGATGAAAACCTTGCCCATCCTTACTATTGGGCGGCATTTGTGGGCATAGGCGATCCTAAACCTGTAAATCTACGTACAATGCCCAACTGGTTACTTTGGGCAAGCATCCTAGGATTGGTTATACTATCATTGGCCACCTATAAATGGGTTCGTAGTCGGCCAAAGTCCAATACAACTTCTCCCTAAAATATCCCCCAAAATTTCTTACGCTTCGGAATCCCGACTTCAATTCGTTGCCCCGTAACTTTCACTGGATAGGCATTGATATAATACCCTCCTTTAGGGCAATCTCCTGTTTGCATATCAAACTTCATCCGATGCCATGGGCATACCACAAGCCCTTCCTCAATAAATCCCCCTGCCAATGGCCCCCCACTATGTGGGCATTTCGCATCAAATGCCCGAACCTCTTCCTGATCATGCGCCAAACAAATCCGTTTACGCCCAACCCTCGTCTCTAATAACTTCGGGCCATTATCCGAAAGGAACCTCAATGCGTCCATTGGACTGACCGTATGCCATACATACTCCTGTTTAGCCATATTTGTATGAATTAATGGTGCTATTTGTATGAATATGAAAATAAAAAACTCGTGACAGAATCAAAGCTTCTGCCACGAGTTTTTATATGTTCCATACATATCCTATTCTAATAGTACTACTTTATGGGTATATCTATCAGCACGTGTATAAAGCACAACGTAATAGATTCCAGCATCTAATCCACGACTGCTCCAACTCAAAGAATGTTGGCCTTTATCATACTCCCTATTCGAATCAAGTGAGTGAACAACCTGGCCTTTCATATCTAGAACTTCGAGCCGAATAGGAGTCTGTTCTTCTAAATGAAAGAAGGTTCGAACCTTATTACTTTGTCCATCTACTCTACTAAAGGAATCAAGCAAATCAGCAAGCGCATAGTTTTTATCCCCTTTAGAAGAAATCTGTCCATAAGGCGAATATGAGCGCAATGCCACCAATTGATACCCTTCATCATCCACAACATCATTACTACTTCCCATCACTCGAATCAGATAAGTACTTCCTGTAACAAGACCATTCAAGATCAGTTTTTCGCTCGCCGTGCCGCTATTATCCGAACTACCCAACAATAACATTTGAGGAGAGTATGCCTCTAGCTTCAAATCATTGCTCAAGTCACTTAATTGTATTTGGAAATGCGTTTTGGTACCCACTTCGAACGCATACCAATCTTCATCTCCCGCAGGGCAAACCGTCGCATTCTTATGTACCCCTATTAATGGTAAAGGACTGGCACTGGAAGCATCATCATTCATCTCAAAGGCATCTTCTCGGATGTAGTTCCCACTCACCATCGCGGAGTCTTCATAAGATTGTCCTTCAGCATCTGTAATCGTGACGTAATAGGTTCCTGGCACTAAATCATTGAGGTCTTCAGTTGTTGCTCCATTTGACCAATTAAACGCATAAGGAGCTGTTCCGCCCGACACAGTAAGATTGATGCCTCCCATCTCATTACACTGAACATCTGTAGCCTCTAACTCTGCAAGAATATCATATTTAGTACCTGAGTTGAGAACCTCATTTGTCATATTGTCTTGAATAAAGGCAACAGCATACATTTCAGAAGCATTCCAAGAAGGATCTAGGGCAATTAAATAACTCTTCTCTAAAGAATCCCCTACAGCTGGCAGGCTAATGCTTTCCCCCTGTATCGAAGGAGCCATTTGCCGAAATACATCATGGTGCAAAGTTTCTCCATTAGGAGCATTATAATTTACCTCTTTCTCTACGAATGCCACAAACAAACGCCAATTACCAGAAGGAGGCATATCCGTACTTCGAATCTTCACATTAATGATTCGTGCCAAACCAGAATTAATTTCTTCCACTTCCATCCGTACAGGGCTTGTCTGTCCCACAAGCCCATTCATGGTCGACGCAGGCATAATATCTCCCGATGAAACCAAATTCCCAGATACATATGCCAAAGGCGTTCCCCAAACCCCATACAGGTTACGACGTGCCTCATTCTCCGTAGGATTCGCTTGATAAAACACACAACTCGAATACGGGACACTAGGATGATAAGCAATGTGATGGTATTCTCCTTTGTAATTGTTTAGAAGATTGTAGAAGGTCGGATTTCGAAAGGAACAAATACCACAACGACTATTGGTAAAATGTTCAATCATCACATATTTACGTGATGATTGCCCTATGCTAGAGAGAGGGATTAAGAATAAGAAAGATAGACAAACAGTAATCAGATACTTCATGCGTATTTCGTAAGGTTTTATATTCAGGATCCAATCAAAGGTATTTTTACTCAAGCATTTGTCAAGGATTCGACATCTTCGGGCTCTTCTTGCTTATAATTGAGGGTAAAAATTATTCTCCTCTTTTTTTCACCCATTCAACAAATCGTCTAATCTTCTCATCCTTCAACAATGCCTCACGGGTATTATAGTAACGCCCAAGGGTTTTCTCATCATAAGAAATATGGATATGTCGATGGCAATCTTTACATACATATAGGCCTCTTGTACGCATATCCTCTAAATCAAAATTTTTCTTAAACCACTTATTTGTATGAGTTGTTCTTGGGATAAGATGATGAAAGTATAGTTTTTGGTTTCGGTTGCAAAGTTCGCAAACTTCTGGTTGTTCTTTTCTTTTCATGTATTCTATTCACACTATTGCCAGCCCCACCCTAATAGCAAAACGGCTCCTACAAGGGCGGCTATCCATAATAAAACAATTCCTAATTTAGCAAGACCGCCCAAATCTAGCTGTAGAGGGTCTCGCACTACGAGCCACATTTGACTTAATATTGCAGGCTCAGCTTTCACTACTTTATATTCTTCGGGAGAAACATCTTGTAATTGCTTAGAGCTTCGAATTACCTCCGCTCTAATTCGCCAGTATTCCTCATTCGATAAATCCTTAAAAAATTGTTGGTAATTCACCTCTTGCTTTCGCAGTTTTCTTCTGACTCTCTCAATGCGCTCATCAATAAACGAACGCATAAACAAGATTAAAGGAAGAACGAGCATAAAGTATTCCTTTTGCGGTTGAACCAGAATAAGCACGCTCAATCCAATTGCAACTAATCGCAACACCCATACCTGTACCACTTGTCCAGCCTTCACGAAGAGTGTATCTAAAAGGTAGCCTCCATCCAAATGATTTAAAGGTAAAAGAAAAAAAGCGTTTAACAATAAGAAGATAAATGCGGGTCGCTCTAACGCTTCTATATGTGCTAATTTTGCCGCGAGAAAAAGCCCTCCTCCCAACAGAATTCCAGGCAATGAGCCTGCTAACACCAACCAAGAACGTTGGCTTTGTGCTATTTCCTTTTTTTCGCCCTCTATTTGGCTTGCTAGCATAGGGAGCATAAATAATTGTAAGTCCTTATATCCCAAGCGTTGCATAACAATAAGATGCCCTAGTTCATGACATAACAATACTCCTAGTAAGACAAGAATTTCCTTCAAGTCTTGTCCAAGTATGAAATAAAAAAGGATAAAGAAAAAAATAAGGTTAATCCAGCCCAAGGCTGCGGAAGTAGTTCTCTCCCGAAAAGGGAGAACGGGCTTCTCTGGAAATTCAGTCATAAAGATTGTATATAAGTATGCTTCCTTACCGAATTTACAACTTCAGTAGGACATTTTCCAATCTTATCATATGAAATCAGTGAATTTTACGCATCAGGGGGAGCATCCCGATAAGCCGAGCCAATTCGACACAGTTGATCCAAAGATTCAGCAAACAATTCGAATAGGGATTCTAGTTGTACCACATCCTTAATTACCCCAACTGATTGAAAATACAATTCATCAACCCCATCTGGATATTGTTGATTAAACCATCCCTGATCTTGTTTAACCATAAATATAATACGGGGTTGAAAATGGATGATCTCACGAATTCGAGGATTGGAAAGAAAATCTCTCACCTTGCTCTCATCATTCGATTGGATAATAAAATCATCATCGAAAGGCCCATCACCAATAATAATATCCTGTAGGCCAAAATTTGCTCCAATATCTGAAAGAAGGCTCGCTCTATATACCTTGAAATGAAATCCATCTCGATTAACATAGGGCGCACGAATTCTTGTATATACAGTAGAAGTCTTGCCTGTAGAAACCACATATGTATCAAGTGTGACAATCCATTCTCTATGATGTGCCTCTACTCTATCAGGAGACCAAAATCCACCATTTACAAAGCGCCCACCAAGTTGTTCTGATAATTGTCGCCAAATCTCTTTTCTACTTGGCCCGAATAAAGATCTAAAGAAACCCATAATAAATATTTGAGAGGATAAACAAAGCTAAGGAGATTCAAGGAATAGCAAAAATTTATCTGGGATTCTTCCCGAGAATCCTCTTATTTTGATAGGAAAAGCAAAACAACCTTTTTTACATTCTGGTTATCAACATAAAGTATCATTTATGGAAGAGTATAAAAATCAACTTATCATGCGTCTTAGCATAATGGCTATTTTGGTTTTCGCCATTCATGCAGGATATGCTTTCTATTCTCAAGGAGAAATCGCTTTCTTTTCTGTTGCGATGATGATGTTGATGGTTGCTCTCTTCTTCCATGCGAAATACTATAAAGAAGGGGAATAACAGCCCTTTCTATTTATAAAAGAAATCAAGGATAGTATCAATTTGTTTCAGAAGAGGGGCAACTACCCAGCTGGGTAGTCCTACAAGCGGCGTTGACCGTGGCAATACCCAGCTGGGTAGTCCTACAAACGGCGTTGACCATGGCTATTCCCAGCTGGGTAGTCGCACAAACAGCGTTGACCATGGCAATACCCAGCTGGGTAGTCGCACAAACAGCGTTGACCGTGGCTATTCCCAGCTGGGTAGTCGTACAAACAGCGTTGACCGTGGCAATACCCAGCTGGGTAGTCGCACAAACAGCGTTGACCGTGGCAATACCCAGCTGGGTAGTCCTACCTCAAGTCCTTGAGTTCAACTTCATAAATCTGATACAAAAAGAAAAGCCAATAAATTTCACCTCATTTTTAGGGAAAGAAGACAAATTAACAATTTTTAAAGATATTAATAACAAAGACAAACAAAATATAAAAACCTTATAATGAATAACTTAAATACAATCTAATTTATATTAGGCATATATATAAAGATATTTTTTGCGTTTTTTGTCCTTGGGAAGCCTCATAATCCTTCTCATATTTGTATCAGAGCAACGGAAAACAGTTACTTGTAAATTGAAAAACAAAAGAAATAAAAATATTTAAAATCCCAGTTGTTGTAATTTAATTCCCAGCTATTTATGATTCAGGCAATCCCTAATTCCCACTTCAATAAAGCATCCCTAATCTTTCAGCTTCAGATTTTGTTGTAAAAATGCTTTTCTTGCCTGGATTTGGAGTCATCTCCCTAACCTCTAGCAAAAAGCCCCTCCTTCTTTAATTAGAAGGAGGGGCTTTTTCAAAGCAGTATTGCTAGGTATTTTTTGATTAGGTTTGAGTTCCATGCTATTTTATGAGCAAAGAACTGGTTTCGTGCTTACTCTAGTGTAGGAAGCACTTTTTCCAAAGTAGCAGTAAGTTCAGGGACTTTATCTTCTCCTGTAATCTCAGTAAGGTTGGCAGCTAATTGGCGAACTTGACTATTGTAATCTTCAATCATTCTACGTCCTTTTTTTGTTAACGTGATGAGAATAGATCGACGGTCTTCTTTAGAGTTGACTCGTCTAACCAAATTCAATCTTTCAATTTTATCTACCAAGCTAGTGAGTGTACTGAACTTGATGCCGAATCTTTCTCCCACATTCTTCATTCGCTGCGGCCCATGATCTGAAATGAAAAGTATGATCTCCATCTCATTAGCTGAAATTTTATATTTTTTGCGAATGTTATTTTGATGAAAGCGGAAGGAATCGCGCATCACAAGGAAGTGACGCTCCAAATCCGTGTATTGATTTACTGCGTCTAGGGTTTGACTATTATTCTTTGCCATAAACGTTTAAACAATTTAAGTAATCCGAGATTATTTCTTAATAATAAATAAGTACTAGTGAATATTCTTGCCAGAAAGAAAGTACTTTCCTTATTTGACAAAACGTGCATTTCTAAGAAATCGTTGTTTCGAAAAAATAAAAAAAGTAACTTTTTTCTTTTTTGTCTACTATCAAATCCAAATAATCCTTCAGTGATTTCAATAATATGAAATGGTTTAATCTTACCTATTATATCACATAAAGATACATCCATAAGAGCCATAAGGATCTTATGGAGAGAATCCTTTCTCTCCTGATATAAATCCAAAAGTAACTATTTTGGGTTTTGATACTATACCTATAGAACGTATTTTTAGTTTACAAGGTATCCTTTCTCTCTCAAAATATTTGACATTGTACCTACGTACTCTATCAAATCAAATTCTGTACCAACTATTGAAATATCCGCCGAAGCCACTTTAGAAATCTTCTAAAAATATTCCCTTGACTTTCAAGGTCATCAATAATTTCCTGAACAGATTTATAACGTTTTTCAGGATCTTCCTGTAAAGCTTTAAATATGACTACACTTAAATAACGAGGAATATTCCGATTTCGTTTCTTTAGTATAGTATAAATTTCTCTCGAATTATGGAATGTGAAATCTCGCAGTTTCATTCCAGATAAAATAGAAAAACAAACGGCTCCTATCGAGTAGATATCAGTTTGTACGTTTATGATACCCTTTTCAATACGTTCTTTTGGGAAATAATCTCTTAATGACTCTTTTGATAACAAAGCTTTTACATAAGGAGGTTGTTCAATCTTAACATTATTAGACTGAGTTAAATCAGTAAACATAAAATCAATCAACTTAGGTTCTTCTTCATACGTAAAAAGAACCTTTCTCGTTCTAATATTCCCATGAATAATCCCTTTTATAGTAAAACCATTATTATCATATTCTGTTGTATGTGCAGCATGTACTCCATGACAGATACACATAAGGACTGTTTTTATTCGTTTGAGGTCTCTGCGGCTCATTTGTTCAATCTGCCAATCGATTTGGTCTAGGCGGTTCCCCTTGACCAACTCCATGATGATATAGATACGTTTTTCCTGCCCAAATCCCAGCTCTCCGACATCATAAACTTCAGCAATATTGGGGTGCTTAAGTTTCGTTAACCCTTTGGCTCCTAGGTACATGACGTCTTTCAATCGTTCATACCCCTCTGAGATCCGATGGGAAATTTTAATAGCCGCTTCTTTTTCTAGATTCAAGTGTTTCGCTCTAAACACATTTCCATATGCTCCTGAACCCAAGTATTTGGTGATTTTGTAGTTCTGAACAACTTTTCCAATATACGCGACCCTAGGGTCATCAGAGTCTTCACTAGAGCCTGTTTCCTGACTTCCTGCAACTCCTCCCCCATTGTCTAAGGTATAAAATAGTTTCCAATCTTGAGGCTCCAAGAACCCTTTATGTTCTTTATTAATGAAAAGCTTCCAAGGGAAAGGTTTCTCTTGTGTAGACGTGGTATCTTTTCCTTCCCAATACAGTTCTCGACTAACGCCACTCGCCCCGAACCTAGCCAATACACTACTTTGAGCCTCTCCAAATGCCCGCTCAATACTAGCACCTCCCGCAATTCCTCTATAAAACGTTCGAGCGAATAATGTAGCCTGCGCATCGTCTATTTTATGTGAAGTTGCTAAAACTGCAGGAATCCCAACATCCAACAAACGATTGGCATGCTCTTCCGTTGCACAGCCATTTAGAAATACAAGTTTCAAGGATCTTTGTAGGCCAAGAAATTCGGCTAGCCCTGCTCCAAAGAAAGATGCATTCCCCCCATCCGCTGTTTCGACCCAAAGTTCATTCTCATTTGCATGCCCAGCATAATGAAAGATAACGATTTTATCTCGATAACGCTCATCTTGAAACACGCTATATAGTTCATCTAGGGTCACATCCGATTCACTATAAATTTTTGTTCGGTTATTTAGTTCTGCATTCTTAAGTGCATCTTCTATAAATCGTTTCTCCACCGTGAGATTACGGAGGAAGTTAGGATTGTTGTTGGAGCCTTCATTGGCAAACGCCAAAAATATAACAGGAATCGGCATATTAATGCTGGAGTCATTCAGTAATTAAAAACCCATAAATAAGCGAGAATGTATTCATTTAAACCATGAATACATTCTAACTCCCAAAATAAACATTGCGCTGAAGTGTACAAAGATATTATCTAGTGCAACCTTGCATACAGATTATTTTATTTTGCTTAATGCGTATGGCCTCTTACACAGCTACACTTGGGCAACTCAAAACTTTGGCAAGCATCATTCCAAATGAAATTATTGCTATTTTTATATTGCTCCCAATAGAACTTTTTTCGTTTCTGCCCATCTCCTCCTATTTCATTCATGGTTTCGGGATCATATAAACGGCCGTTCTTCATTACATAACGAACAAATTCTGTGTGAAGAATATCCTCTAGCGGATTTTTGTCCAATATAATAAGGTCTGCTAGTTTCCCTTTTTCTAATGAGCCAATAGCATGTCCCATCCCAATATAATCAGCCCCCCATTGGGTTGCACATCTTAGTGCCTCCATATTTGTCATTCCTCCTTGTTGAAGCATCCATAGCTCCCAATGTACGCCAAGACCTTGCAATTGTCCATGTGCGCCTAATTGTACCTTAGCTCCTCCATCCAGGATGGCTTTCGCTCCTTGGCTATTTTGTATATGGCCAAACTCTGTATCTGGTACTTTGGTTCGACGACGAGAACGCGAATCAATAATTGGGCGAGGAGTATACTTCAATAGCCTTTCTTTTTCCCATACATTGGTTTTTTGATACCAATAATTTTCCCCCCATAGTCCTCCATATCCAACAATTAAAGTAGGGGTATATCCAGTCTTACTATTGCCCCAAAGCTTTACAACATCTTCATATACAGGATATACAGGAATGGAATGTTCAACTCCTGTATGCCCATCTACAATCATTGTCATATTATGCAAGAAGGTAGAACCTCCTTCAGGATACACCATCATTTTTAGTTCACGAGCCGCTTTTATGACTTGCTGTCTTTGTTCGCGACGTGGTTGGTTATAGCTCTTTACAGAGAAAGCACCTACTGCCTTCAAACGTCTTAGGTGAGATAATGCATCGTCATAACTATTGATTACTGCCTTAAAATCACCATCCGCTCCATAAAGAATCGTTCCTGTTGAAAAGATTCGAGGCCCAATCATCTCTCCCGACTCAACCATTTCAGATTGACTAAATACCATCTCTGTACTAATAGATGGGTCATGGGTCGTCGTAACTCCATAGGCAAGATTTGCAAAGTATGACCATTGCTGTTGGGGAGAGATTCCATTATAACTTGCACCTAAATGTGCATGTACATCTACCAAGCCTGGCATAATGGTTTTCCCTTTACAATCAATCACCTCTACCCCCGTCGGGTTCGGAGCTTTTCCCTCCCCTATTTGCTTGATTTTATTATCCTCTACCCAAACGTAGCCTTCCTCAATCACCTCATCCCCTTTCATTGTAATGATACGAGCATTAGAGAATAAAAACTGTCCCTTCGGAATATCTGTATCCAAATATAGCCCTATACGAATCCCGACAGTATCAGGAGTAGGTTTTTCGCCATCTGATCGCATAAAGCTATAAAGGTCTTTAAGCTCTGTCGAATAATAACGTGAGCCTAATAGCCAATGTAATTTTGTATTATCTCCAGACCAATGTAAAGAAGTACCTGCATCCTTGCTAACCTTTTTTACGGGCAAAGCTTTCGTTTGCGCTGACAAATCAACTGTACCTCCCACCTTTGGGAAAGGAACGATATATACATTAAACAATTCGGTAAAGGCTAGCCATTCGCCATCTGGACTAGGGGTAAACTGCTTACCATATTTAGATTTGAAGAGTGTTCGTACCTTCTTCGTTTCTATATCAAGCGCATTATAATGCTTCTGCCCTCCTGCCCATTCTAAGAAGTAAATCTTCTTCCCATCTTTGCTAAAGACTGGCTCAGAACCTGTATGATACACTTTCATCATTTCCCCTCCACTAGAAGACATCGTATAAAGTCCTGGTTCCTTCCCATATGTATACCCCAATACATTATTTCCTCCCCCTTTGACAAAAACAATCTTTCTACCATCTTGGCTAAAGGAAGGGGAATGATAGAAGCCCTTTTTAGAAGTAAGCTTTCGCCCTTTGCTTCCTACACTACTTGTACTAATTGAACAAATTGCTCCATGTTCTTCATCTCCCCAAGCCACATAAACGATTCGGCGGCTATCGGGACTAAAGCTAGGATAGAACTCATGGCGATCATCAGAAGTTAAACGACGTGGCTTTCCTGCGGGCAATTCTTTAATGTATAGATGGCCAGCGGCGTTGAATACAAGATACTTGCCATTAGGAGAAGTAACCGCATGACGCAACATTTTGGCTTCAAAAGACTCGGAAGCAATCGTTTGCTTAGACTTAACAGCCCATTCAATGATATGATTACATTCGGCTTCAAAAGGAATAATAGTACCTTCCCCTGTTTTCGCATTAACCTTTACAAAAGTACCGAGCCCATATATAATGATGTGTTTTCCGTCTGGCATCCAATTGAAATTAGGATATACCCCAAATATAGCCCATGTTTCCTGCTGGTCACGTGAGAGAGAATCATACAATGGCCATTCTTCTCCTGATTCTAGATCTTGAATAAACAGGACAGAACGTGTTCTTACTCGCCGAACAAAAGCAAGCTTTTTGCCATCGGGAGATACTTGCGGGCGACATGCACCTCCCGCTCCTGCGGCAACTCTTTCTACCTGTCCAGTTTCTCTATCATAACGTTGAACGACATAGATCTGACCATTAGGATCTTTGTTATATTGGAAGTACCCACCTGGGCTTACATCCTCGCTAAAATAAATATATCTCCCATCGGGAGATATACATGGTTCGCCAGCGTCTTGTTGATCATTTTTCCTTTTTGTCAATTGCATCCCAGCCCCTCCACTATCTACATGATACATCCACATTTCTCCTGCTCCTAAAGACCTTGTAGACGTAAAGTGCTTTCGAGCAACAATATACTTACCATCAGGAGTCCATACAGCATTGTTTAACAAGCGAAAGGACTCTTTTGTGACTTGTCGTAAGTTTTTACCCTCCCGATCCATCACCCAAATATTATCTCCCCCTCCTCGATCACTTGTAAAAGAAATATGTTTCCCATCAGGACTAAAACGGGGTTGTACTTCATATGGCAAACCACCCAATAGCAATGTTGCTTCTCCTCCATCAATAGGCAGGCTATATATATCTCCTAATAAATCAAATACAATTTCTTGTCCATCTGGACTAACATCTAAGTTCATCCATGTTCCCTTAGTAACTGTAAAGGAAACTTCATCATATGGGCCATGAGGGGTTTCTACCTTCCAAGCATCATCATCTTCCTCTTCGTCTTCTTGTGCCTGTAGCAGAGGCGTGGAAAGTAAAAGAATAAGTATAAATAAAGAAATCTGTCGTATCATCATGTCATAATTCTTTGATCGCCACCTGAATTAAGCAATTATTATTCGCTGTTGAATCTATTGGATTATAGTCGTAATCTTCTTGGGTTAAAAGCACTACAAAAATACAGATTATCTTGTTTAATTCTTACTTATGAAATGTTTTTGCAATTAATGTCATTTTTTTCTAAGGAATGTAGATTTTCTTGAACAGAAGATAGCAATAGGCATCCCTACATTATTACCAAATAGTGCATTTTATCAATCAGGCCAATATCTATCGCTTGTTTTTGTGTACATTCTTTCATGTAATATTTTCAGCATTTTATCATAAATTTATTACCTTCATCTTCATGAAACGAAGAGACTTCTTAAAACTCAACGGAGCCATACTGGCAGGATTAAGCCTCCCCCAACTAGGAGCGGGCATGTTTTCCAATGATTTCCCACTAATTCGGACTGATTTTGGGCACGACTTTGAATGGGGGGTAGCCACGGCTGCCTACCAAATAGAGGGTGGATACAAGGAAGATGGCAAAGGGCTATCAATTTGGGACACTTTTTCTCATACAAAAAAAATCAAAGACGGTTCGAATGGAGATATAGCCTGTGATTTCTACCATCGGTATCGAGAAGATATTGCATTAATGTACAAAATGCATATTCCGAACTTTCGATTCTCGCTTTCATGGTCTCGAATTTTTCCAGAAGGTACAGGAAGCCCTAATCAAAAAGGAGTCGATTTTTATAAACGCGTGATAGAGGCCTGCCATGAGAAAGGAATTGCTCCTTGGGTAACGCTATACCATTGGGACTTACCCCAAAAGTTACAAGATAAGGGCGGTTGGACGAATCGAAACATCATCAATTGGTTTGCAGATTATGTGGACTTCTGTACACGTACGTTCGGTGACTCTGTCAAGAAATGGATGATTCTCAATGAACCATTGGCCTATACCGCTTTAGGATATATGCTTGGTCTCCATGCACCTGGAAAAAGAGGAGGTAAGAAATTCCTAAAAGCTGCGCACCACACAACGGTTTGCCAAGGGATGGGAGGGAAAATAGCCAAAGGTAATGTCAAAAATGGAGAGATCGGCACAACTTTCAGTACGACTCATGTCATTCCTAAAAACCAAAAGAGGAAAAATATCAAGGCTGCAGGAAGGATTGATGCTTTTTTAAACCGCTTATATATAGAGCCCATGATGGGCATGGGCTATCCAACAGATGCTTGGCCTTGGTTAAAAAATATTGAGAAGTATATCCATAGTGGAGACGAAGAACTAATGACATGGGATGCCGATTTCATTGGCTTGCAATATTATAAACGAGAGATTGCTAAGAAGCTCTTCATTTTACCTTTCCTAAAGGCCTTTATTGTGCCTGATAAAAAGCGAGAAGGAGACCCTCTCCTTACGGAAATGGGTTGGGAAGTACATCCTGAAAGCTTCTTAAAAGTATTACAACGCTTTGGTAAGTATCCTAAAATTAAAAAGATATATGTTACTGAGAATGGGGCGGCCTTCCCAGACAAAGTAGTAAATAATCGGGTACATGATACCCTACGGACAGAATATATCCAAAACCACCTTATGCAAGTTTATAAGGCCAAACAAGAAAAGCTCCCTATAAAAGGTTATTTTATTTGGACGTTCATGGATAATTTTGAATGGCGTGAAGGATATCACCCACGATTTGGGATTGTTCACGTTGATTTTAAAAACCAGACGCGTACCCTAAAAGACTCAGGGCGCTGGTTCCAGAACTTTTTGGAAAATTAGATTATTCCCATTACACCCGCACACAGCAGAATTTAGTATGAACCGTATCTTATCAGCATTTTGCGCTTACTTTCTTATCTCAACTTGCATTTATGCCCAGCCTGATGTTGTCCTGACCACATTCGCAACAGGTTTTGATAGACCTGTGGATATATCCCATGCAGGAGATAGCCGTTTGTTCATCACAGAGCAAGATGGAAAGATTTTCATCGTAGATACAAATGGCACAACCTTATCCACTCCCTTCTTGGATATTGATGCACGAGTTCGTTCTACAGGAAATGAACAAGGGTTGTTAGGTCTTGCCTTTCACCCAAACTATGCCAACAATGGCTATTTTTATGTAAACTATACGAACAATAGTGGAGATACGCATATATCTCGTTTTAGTGTGTCAGGTAATAATCCTGATGTTGCAGACCCTAATAGCGAGTTGGTTGTCATGAATATCAGCCAACCTGCTACGAACCATAATGCAGGAGACTTGGAGTTTGGTTTTGACGGATACCTATATTTTGGATTGGGAGATGGAGGTTCGGGCGGAGATCCTTGGAACAATGCCCAGAACCCTCAACAACTCCTAGGAAAGATGATTCGGATTGATGTAGACAATGGTTCTCCTTATTCGATTCCTCCAGACAATCCATTCGCCAATAGTAATGATACCCTAAACGAAATCTGGGCATTTGGGCTTAGAAACCCTTGGCGGTTTGCCTTTGACCAATTGACTGGAGACTTATGGATAGCCGATGTAGGGCAAGACGATTGGGAGGAAATCAATTTCGTTCCTGCATCTAGTATGGGGGGAGAGCATTATGGATGGAAGTGTTTTGAAGGAAATGCAGTCTTTAGCAATACCCATTGTAATAGCCCAATCCCTTATACCATGCCTATCTTCGTGTATGCAAACAACTTCAATACAGGTTGTTCTGTCACAGGAGGCTTTGTATATCGAGGAACTGACTATCCTGACATGTATGGCTACTATATCTTCGCTGATTATTGTTCAGGGAGGTTCTGGTCGATTCGATATGATTCTACGATGGCCGCTTGGCAAACGAATGATGCAGGTACCCATACGACCTTCCGCTATTCTACTTTTGGCGAAGACCAACATAATGAATTGTATGTAGGAGGATTAGACAATGGGGTTATCTATCGGGTCGGAACAAACTGCGGAGGCTTTGACCTAAGTTTAGCAGGAGTGAATGAAATATGTGAAGGAGATGCAAATGGTAGTATCAATTTGAGTATTACAGGAGGTACAACTCCATTCTCTATTAACTGGTCGAATGGAATGACGAGCCAGGATCTCACAAATATTCCGTCTGGCACCTATACTGTCACCGTTACAGATGCTAATGGATGTACCCTCACAAGAACGCTAACAATTGCAGCAGACAATATGATTACCCCACCTTCAATCAGCAGCCCGAATAATCAAACAGTGATTTGTGATGGAAGCAGTATTGAACTAATGGCTACTCCAGCCCCTATGGGTTATGGATATCAATGGTACAATGGGGTGAATATGATCGCAGGCGCAACAGATTCGACATTTGAAGTAACAGGCGTTGGAGGATACTATGTCGAATATACAGGAGGCCCTTGTAGTCCTCCTATCTCGAATATTATCACTATCACAACACAAGATAGTCCAGATGCTCCTATGGTAACCAATTCTACTTCATCGGACACCCTTTGCCCTGATATGAACCTCAATTTAACCGCCTCTAGCGCACCAATAGATTATAGTTATCAATGGTATGAGAATGGGGTGGCACTTGTAGGAGAAACTGCCCAAAGTTTAATGGTAAATAGCAGTGGTATGTATCAAGTTCAGTATACGGGCGAATGTCCTTCTGACTTGTCAGCAACCCAAGATATTTTTGCCGCTCCTGCTCTAACCCTTATGTTGGCACAAGTCGGAGATAGCCTTACAGCAAATGCCTCAGCCAATGTAGTTAGCTATCAATGGTTTGTAGGGGGAGTTCTTATTCCTGATGCAACTTCGGCATCTTATACTCCAACAGAATCAGGCCTGTATGCTGTAACAGTCGTGGATGAATATGGATGTTCAACTACATCTGAAGAATTCAACTTCATCTATAGTGCGTTGGAAGACATACTTGCTTCAGGCCTTGCGATTTATCCAAACCCTGCTGCGAAACAATTTATTGTCCAATTCGATCTACGTAAACAAGACAAAGTATTGGTTCAAATCACAGATGCTGCGGGGAAAATTGCGTATTCTGAAACCAGAAGCTTGCCAGCGGGCACGCATAAATGGCCTATTCATTCAAGCGCATTATCAAACGGTATCTATACCGTTCGGTTCTCTGTAGAGGCAGGAGATATCGCCCAAAAGCTTATTATCTCTGATTAATACTTTCTATTTTTGATTCATGATAAACAAAGTGCTTGAATCCTGAGTATAGGGTTCAAGCGCTTTTGTTATACTAGGCAAGATACTTCTCATTAAACAAAACCCTTCCTATAAGTTGTAAGTGCAAGAGTGTGTAATGGAAAGCCTTATGCTAAGAATCCTTACAGCCAACAATTATATAGGGATACGCACAAAAATTATTCAAAAAAGTTTTACTTTTACATCCAATAAGCCTATATGTTTGCAAGGATCTTTACAACAATGCCGAACATAATACAAAAGTCCGTAATTCATTAAGCCAGAGATCCCTACAGTACCACAATCGCGTTGATTATGAAGCACAATGTACGCAGCTTTGTCCTCTTAGCATGCTTTTTCCTTCCCCTCTCATTCCTCCATGCACAATCACCTAATGATTATATCAATCCGCTCAATGTGAATCTCCAATACTTAGAGCACTTGGTAAAAATCAAGATTGATAGTGTGCGGGAAGATCATGATCTAACGCCTCTATACAATGACTCTATTTTGTATGTGGCTGCAAAAGATCATGCCGAATACCTCAAACGTGAACGCCTTACAGGGCATTACCAGAAGCAATTCCCTGATAAGGAAACTCCCGCTAAAAGAGTTGAGTACTATGGTGGGAAGAACTATAGAGTAGGAGAAAATGCAATTAGCATTTATGTATTAGTTCCTACTCGCTACAAACACAAGAAGGGAAAAGATAAGCCACATACAGCAGAAACCTACAATCAGGCAGCGAATGATATGGTAATTGGATGGGTAAACTCTCCTGGCCATTTTACCAATATCATTACCCCTACTTGGCAAATTACAGGTATGGCTTTAGAGTTTGATGAGAAGAGTAAGAACATCAAAGGAGTACAGAAGTTCGCATTTGTACCAGGCAAATACAGCTTTGCAGATAATACTCGGTTATTTCCTTACTCAGAGGATATCAAGATTGTGCCGCCAGCAGACTTTGGAGACATTTCGACCAATCAGCAGAACCTAAAGAAACAAAGTTTCCCATGGGAGATTAAGTATACTGACTCTGAGAAGAAATGTAAAGACTGCTTCCTTGAACCCGAAGAAAACAAGCGCATCAAATTGGTATTTGAGCCAGAAGATAAACTGTTACGCTTCTTCACAGATGATGTTGAGCTGGCAAAGCAGCTTTTTAAGAAGAAGAAAGATGGCGCAGCCCTTGAGATAGTCGAATACCAACCTTTCGACTGTGGTAACCCTCAATATTATAGCGTTGCAAGTCGAAGAAACAAGAAAAGCATCTTCAATGGCAAAGTGTTGAAGCCTATCTACAAGAAGGACATCTTTGCCAGTTGGAAGAAACAAGCCAAGAAGTTTAAGACGCAGAAAAAGGAGCGATTGGCTGATGCCAAGAAGAACGGAGCAAGCAAGGCTGAACTCAGTGCCATCAAGACGGAAAAATGGGCACCAAAGTCTCTTGCATTTACCCTTGGCAAAGATCCAGAAGATGCTTTGAGCTATTATGAGTTTAATATTGTCCTTCTTAAAAAGCGTAGCTTCTGTAGAGCCATGCACTTTTCAGGGGCTTGTGGCAATAATATGGCTCAATTGGAAGAGATACCTTATTTATATACCCAACGGGTGGGAGATATCATTCGGCCGAGCCTCAAACGTGAAGAACTAACCTTTATCATTCCTTTTGAAAGAGGCAAGTATGAGTTTGATTCCACCGACATTGATCCCTTTCTACATGCACTGACCATAGAGGACTTTGTCCTAAAAGATATTACCATCAATGCCTACTCCTCTGTTGAAGGAAGCGATGACATTAACAATGATCTTCAGATGCAACGAGCCAATAGTTTGGTAGAAGTATTGACCTCTCGGAACTTTGCAGGCGATGTGGCAGTAGATGTCAATGCAGAGGCCAATTGGGATTTGTGTTTTGAGCAAATCAAACGCTTTGATGAGCTGGCAGAATGGCGCGGAATGAGCAAAGAGGATATCATAGATGCCCTCCAAGATCCCTATACCCGCAGCCAATTAGAGCCTTACTTAGCCGAACAACGAAATGCCCAAATCACCCTTGGCGTCCTCATCGAACCCCAAGACTATGACGAGGATGAATACGCCATTGATTCCTATCTAGCAGCCATTGCAGCTGCTGTAGGAAATGAGGAAGATGAAGAGTTGAAATTGGATCTTATCTATGAGGCCGAGATTCTCCAATCCTTCCTCTTCAAAGCGGCAACAGATGATCGGGTTATGTGGACGGATATTGTGATGGCAGACATCCCTATGGATCCTGACTATCTCAGTCTATTAACCAATCAGCTATATGTAGAAGCCGTATATCTCCGCTCCAGAGATGAAGAAGATCAAGACAATCTTTACAGACGCTTCAAAGCATTGGCCAATATCTCCGTACTCAATGATACCGCTCGCTACAACCACCTAGCTGCCCTAATGAACTTGTGGAAAGGCGAGTTGTATGATGACGAATATTCACTTGGAGATATAGAGGCATATATTGAGCAATTGGGAGTGAGCAAAATTGATAAAGAGAACATTGACAAGCTTAGGCTCGCGTATTACTTTAAGGCTGCGCAATACTACAAAACCGATAAACGTAAGCGCAAAGAGCTGCAAGAAGCTGCCGAATATCTATACAATACCTACACCTCTGAAGAATTATCTACCGACCTTGCCCTTATATTGGCTGAGTTCTTTGTAGACCTTGAGATGTTCAAGTATGCCAATGATATACTGGTACCCTTTGTCTCAAAGGACAAGCCCGATCCTAAACTATACGCCCTCTTCCTAAAGCTCAACTATATCCATAAGGAGGAAGCCCCCGACAATGCGTATGCAGAAGCCCTTATAGAAGCGGCTAGTTGGATGAAGGAAAAGCAGTGGTGCAAGCTATTTGTAGGCCCCTGCAATATCAGCTTTCAGATATTCGACTACGAACCCTTACGGGATCTCTATTGTGAGAAGTGTGGAGATAAAGGAAACTTCGCGACGGAATTAACGCATTCGGATAAAGATTAGTCAGATCCACTCTCAGGAGTAATAGATCTATTAATAGGCATAAACATAAAGGCGAATAAGCAATGCTTATTCGCCTTTGTATTTACTTCACCATTAACTTTCTTGTCCTTTGCTTTTCATCATCTACCCATAATTCTAATAGATAGACGCCTTTAGACAATCCTTGATTGAACACAATAGAGCGTTCCTCTAGGGTTGAACTTGCCACTTGGTAGGAATCCGTATGAGGCGAGCGTCTCTGTATTCTCAAAGTTCACAGCATAGGCTGTATAGTTCCCCGCCGTAAGATCGCCAGATCCAGAAATGGTGGTGAATACCACCAATATTTACTGTAGCCCAAGGCGTCTAAGAGCATAAAGCCATATGAGAAATCCCTGCCAAAACACAGCAGAAAGCTCCAACCATACCCAAACCTAGCACAATAACAAGAACCTCCCGTACAATCAATGGAGACACCCGTACAATAACCAGAGGTAACAACGCAATGATCTCCGATAGCCATCCAATAAACTCCGACAGCCATGCAATCACTTGCGATAACAATACAATGATCTCCGATAACCGTACAATAACTTGCGGTAAGCATCCAATCATCTCCGACAGCCACCCCATAACGAGAGATGACAATACAATGATCTCCGACAAGCATACAATGACGAGAGGTAGCCACGCAATCAATGGATATTGACCTCCAATGACTAAAGACAATCATACAACCCCTGCATTTTGGATGTTGAACGTCCCGTTTGACACTGATTTGGGGTACGCAACCTCCCAAGCATTACGCTCCCCCCTTAGGTTCACATGATTCTACTTCTCCTTATACCGATAAGTAGTTGTTCCATGCTTTTGGTTTCGGACAAACAATACCTTTTCCTCGCATAAACCTGCTGCATCATAATGAAACTCCCATCGTCTGGCCTCCATATAGTAGGGTCGAAACTCCATTTGCCGAACCAATTGCCCCTTATCATTATAGCGATATTCCATACGGTCAATCTTGCGTCCTTCATCTGTTTTAGAAACAATAGAAGTCAGTAGCCCCTCCGCATTATAATGGTAGAATTGCATATATAGCATAGGCCCTCCTTTGAGGTCTACCTGCTTCGTTTGGATTCGCCCTTGGGCATCTCGCCGAATGGTCGTAACCATTGCATTTTCGGCCTTATCAATAACCTCCTCGGGAGGATCTGGCACATCATAATTGAATACCTCCTCATCGTACACATCTCCATTTTGAAGGATATACAACCATTTCGTCTTACGACCTTGGTCATCGAATTCGATTCGGCATTCTTGGTAGGCGTTCTTGCCTGTCACATCCATATAGAAACCCTCTGCTACCCGAATCCCCTTTGCCTCAACTGCCCCCGCTTGAAACTGTTGGGCATTGCCCCCTATCCATAAACAAAGCAAGAGGATAAATATTCCGATACTATATGTAATTCGCATACGTTTGTCTATTTTACCTGTGTAAAGATACATATCACCTCTGAAACGCACCTATTATATGAAACGATTCGCCATCTTAATTAGCCTATTCCTTTGGGGATACTTTGCCTATTCTCAGGCAGAAACCAGCGATCGGAAGGGAAAAATCGCCGTGAAGCTGTCTTACTACGGTGGGAATTACGGCAACTACCCTGGCCTCAAAGCAGGAGCCGAGTATATCTATTGGGCAAAGGCCAAGACGAAGCAGGGCAAACGCAAGGAGAAATACAATGAACGTCAGTTGTTTGTATCGGCCAATATAGGCGGATATACCCATAAGAACAATTCGACTCTCCTCTTCATCAATGCCGAATGGGGACATAGACGTATCAAGAAGAGTGGCTTCTTGATTGAGGGCTTCCTTGGCTTGGGCTTCCTTCGGTCTTACTACAATCCCCCTACCTACACCCTAACCACCAACAATACCCTAGAAGAAGTAAAGGGAGCAGGCCAATCAGGCTTGATGCCTTCTATAGGATTCGGCTTAGGACAAGCCCTGTATGTCAAGAAGGATGCCCCTTGGTCGTACTATATTCGGCCAACCCTTGCCTTCCAAATGAACTACAACCACACCTCCCTCATCATTCCTGCTGTGGAAGTGGGCGTAAGCTATCTCATCAATTAACCTTCTTAAGCATTCTATTCCTATGAAATTCACCCAATATCTGATCTATATCCTAGCCATTTGTACAATAGCGGCTTGTACAACTCCCGAAACCGACACCTTCGAACGTTTCTACTTCGAGCATGATGGCGCGGCCTTGGCTGTGCAAGTAGATGGCAATCGCGCCTCTAGGATTTTCATTCTTCTGTTGCATGGAGGCCCTGGAGGGAGCGGACAAGAATACAATGCGGGGCAATATGCACGCGATCTTGAAGCCCAATATGCCATGGTATACCTCGACCAACGAGGCCAAGGGGCATCTCAAGGGAGTTATGATGCCTCTACTATCACCCTCCAACAATTCTCAGATGATATCGAAGCTTTGTGTATCTTCCTTAAGGCCAAATATGGGAACGATATCAGCCTGTTCCTTATGGGACATAGTTGGGGAGGTACAACAGGAACCCATGCGCTCCTCCATACCGATATCCAGCAACAACTCAGGGGATGGATAGAGGTAGCAGGGGCGCACGATATTCCCTTGCTCAATAAAGAAGCTATCAAGATGTTCCGAACGATTGGCAATGAGCAAGTTGCATTGGGCAATAGCGTAGATAGATGGCAGCCCATCATTGACTTTGCGGCTTCTGTAGATACCAACAATATCACAGTTGATCAAGGGGGACAAATCAATAGCTATGGATTCGAAGCGGAAGGCCTTATTCCTGATATAGCCAATGGGGGAGCCTCGGCAGCAGATCATGGACTAGGCATTTCGCCTATTGCTCCACTAGCTACCCTCGTGGGCACCCAAACAGCCTCCCAAATACATGATGAGACCGAACAAACCGCCTTGACCAATCGCCTGAATGAGCTCTATCTGCCTTGTGCCTTCCTATGGGGCAAGTACGACTTTGTGGTTCCACCCGCCCTAGGCGAAACTGCCTTTGAACGAGTCTCTACCTCTCGTAAGCAATTGGTTATCTTCGACCAATCAGGGCATTCGCCTATGGACAATGAGCCTGATGCCTTTGTACAAGCAGTCGTAGACTTCGTTGAGGAATACAAGTAGTATATAGCAAGTTCTATACGCATACAGCCCTTTGGTATCATAGGTATACCAAAGGGCTGTTGTATAAACAGACAATTTATTGGGAAGCTATTGGAAGATAATCACCCCACAATGTCCTTGGCTCACATGCGCCCCAATCGCAATCCCTACATGCTTATAGTCCTTGCTCATGACATTCTTCCGATGCCCTTTTGTGATGCTGCTGATTTTGTCAATGAGCATACTCACGAGCATATCTTCAGGCTCCTTCAATCCGACCGATACATTCTGAGCATATAGCCCATCCGCATATTTCACTACCCCTGTTTCGCCCATCTCTGTGGCATGTAGTACCGCCACTCCATGCAATTCGCCTGTAGGAACAAGTGCTTCACTGGCTTCGGCCGACTTCATATACTCAAAGCATTCCTTTACATGGTCGCCTTGGTAGACTCGATGGGCAATGTATTGTTCGGCGAATAGGGCGGGGTTCGTACGGGCTTTGTTCATCAGGATCAACATCTCCTTTTCCTGCTCCGACATAAAGGCTGCATTCACCGTAGCCGTATTGATCTTCGAATAATCCCATCCAAACATTTGGTCAATCTCCATAGCCGAACGCTCCCTTGCCCCCACAATAATCACCTCCATACTGCCCTGAGAGCCCATGTCTTGGAAGGTTCCCTTATTGGCATAAAGCACCAATCGGCCTGTTTCGGGACTGACGAAGGTCATATCGTCCTCCACAAGAAAATTGTCGCTTGCCCCTACACGCCCTACCAATGCCCCTAGGTATCCAAGCTCATTCACCTTCTTATAGTTCTTATGCCCTTGGTGGTCTACATCTCCCCATACCCCTCCCCACATTGTCCATCCGCCTGATACCTTAAAGATGACCTGTTGGCCTTTCTTTAGGAAGATATTGGTAAAGAGTTCTTCTTTGGTAAATACATAAGCCGCTGCTTGTTCGGTTTCTACCTCATTTTGTGCCACGGCTGCTTCTATGCAGAATACGCATAGTAAGCAGATGATCCACAGTCTTTTCATTGTTTTGATGTTCGTTTAATCTTTCGGATAGCATGAAAATACGGAGAATCTCTTTTCCGAACAAAAAAAGGCACGCATCCCCCCTATCAGGTCGATGCGTACCCTTATATATAATGGTATAACGATCCGAGGCTTAACGCGCTACGAGCTCTACCCGTCGGTTCTTTGCGCGCCCTGCTGCCGTTGCATTTGAGGCTACAGGCGATAAGGGCCCTACGCCTTCAGATATCAAACGGCTGGCATCAATTCCGTAATCGTTTGAAAGCGATACGGCTACTGCATCAGCTCGCTCCAAAGAGAGTTGGATGTTCTTCTCTAGGTCGCCAGTCATGTCTGTATGGCCTACAATATAGAGCTTAAGGCTTGGGTTGCGCTCCATATAGGTGGCAATCTTCTTGATGACAGGTCTGGAAGCAGGTTTCAATACCGATTGGCCTGCATCGAAGTTGATACCATAGATGGCCACTCGACCTGTCTTCTTAATGGCTTGCCCAATCGCTACGACTTCCTCCTCGATTGTCAATTCGCCTGATCCTGTATCCTCTCCGAAAGAAGCCGTCTTGGTTTCCTTTAGGAGATTGGCCAACTTATCAGGGGCTCCGCCCGAAACGCCCTTCTCGATGATGATCAATGTATAGAAATTGTCCAATGCAAAGATCTTCGCCCATGTCTCCTTGCCCTTACGCACAAGCTTCATGGTAGTTTGTTCGGCATCCTCGTAAATGACAGAACCTCCAAGGCTCTGAATACGGGTTGTGTAGTTTCGTCGGAGCACCGCAGGAACAACCGCCTTGGTACCCCCTTTGGTCTCATAAGAATATTCATACATATTCCCAACAACCTTTACTGAACCATCTTCCCCGAAATTGAAGTCATAGGCTCCTCCTTCGATAAAGTTGTACAATGAAATATAGTACCCATTCATTCGAGGAAACAAGGGGTGATCGGCACTCCCCTCAATATCTCCTTGGGCAAGGCTAGGCTGGGACAAAAGCATGAATAGAGCAATACATGTGTAATAAAGTATGTGTCTCATAATCTTTCTCTATTGGTCTGGTTATCTGGTTTTTATGTAGACCGTAATGGTTTGTGTGATTTAGTATGTACAATGCGCTTAGGGTATCTCCCCAAAAGGAATTGCAATCTTCCTGCCTCAATGCCACAAAAACGGGAGCTTTTTCAGATGGAAAACCAATGCGTAGGCCTTTTCCATTTTACCGTTACTTTCCCGCTTCATATATTCCTTGATAGTCGAAGCTTAATTCCTTTCCTGAATATACCTGATTCCGTCCTACAAATTTCTTCCTATTGTGTGATAATTGCAAAATTCTATTGCTTTCTTTACAATTCCCTACACAGACGCACATTCCTACAACCTTTTTTGCTCCTATAAGTTATTGTAATATGGATACCAATCAGACAAATAAGAATCCTAAGGCTTCTGCCAAGCGCATCAAAGAAGCATGGAAAACATACTTGCCAAAGTTCGGTAGAAGTTACGCGACGGTTAAGGCGTTTATTGAGGAGATGGATATCCCCCAAGCTGAGTTCTACCAACATTTCTCGTCTATCTTGGCCTTGGAGGAGGCTATATGGCTAGAATACTTTACAGAAACCCTCGAAACCCTCCAAAGTGATGCAGATTATGAGGTTTTTCCTGTAGGAGAGAAGTTGCTAAGTTTCTATTATACCTTCGTCACCATCCTCAAGCCCGATCGTTCGTATATCACCTATACATATTTCAATTCGGACAATGCGGGTTGGGTTACGCCTGAATACCTATGCGAATTGTATGAGGCTTTCAAGGCCTATACCCAAAGCCTCATCAAGGAGGGCATCCAAACGGGCGAGATTATGGATCGTTATTTATTGACGGATCAATACCAAGGGGGCGTATGGCTACAGTTCCTCTTTATACTCGACTTTTGGGTGAAGGATGGCAGTGAGAACTTCAACCGAACGGACGCAGCCATTGAAAAATCGGTCATCTTAGGGTTCGACCTGATGGGACGAACCTTCTTCGATACCTTATTCGACTTCGCCAAGTTTATCTTCCAATCGAATTAGGCATTTTGCTCAACCTTCAACACACGCCAGATGAAAGAACAATCCAAAATCCCGACTTCCAAAGTAAAACGTGCCGCTAAGTTCCTCCGAACAGGCATGAAGGTCGGTACCAATTACGTAAAGCATTACACCAAAAAGGTATTCAACCCTAAGCTCAAGAAGGAAGAATTGCATAAGGCCAATGCCGAGGACATCTTTGAGGCTGTGAGCGAACTGAAGGGAAGTGCTTTGAAGGTTGCCCAAATGCTGAGCATGGATCAACAAGTATTGCCCGAGGCTTATATAGAGAAGTTTACGATGGCACAATACAATGCTCCGCCTCTCTCCTATCCCCTCGTAATACAGACCTTCCGAAAGCACTTTGGCAAAAGCCCAAGCCAGATATTCGATAGCTTTACAAAGCATGCGGTCAATGCGGCTTCTATGGGACAGGTGCATCAGGCTGAATTGAATGGGAAGAAGCTAGCGGTCAAGGTGCAATATCCAGGGGTAGCCGATAGCATTGTCTCGGATCTCCGAATGGTCAAAATGGCTATCCCCCTCATCGAACCCAGTATGCGTGGGGTAGACATAGAGATGTATATGGAGGAGGTACAAAGCAAGCTCCTAGAGGAAACGGACTACCTCTTGGAACTCAAAAATTCGGTCGAGATTTCATCGGCTTGTTCCCATTTGCCTAATCTATTCTTCCCGAGCTATTATCCTGAGCTTTCATGCAAGGAGATACTCGTAATGGATTGGTTGGAGGGCGAACATCTAGATGAATTCCTAAAGCGGAATCCCTCTCAAGAACTCCGCAACCGTATTGGACAAACCCTTTGGGACTTCTTCGAATACCAGATCCACCAACTCCGTAAGGTACACGCCGATCCCCACCCAGGCAATTTCCTCCTTCGACCCAATGGCGAGGTAGGAATCCTAGACTTTGGCTGTGTAAAGGTCATACCTGATGAGTTCTACAATCCTTACTTCAAACTCATGAATCCTATCAATTTGGACAATGAGGAGAAGCTAGAAGAGATCCTTAATGAGCTCATGTTTATATCGGCCAAAGACGATGAATCGGATAAGGAATACCTAAAGGATGTGTTCAAGCGATCTAGTCGATTATTAGGCAAACCTGTATATGAGAAGGAGTTCGATTTTGGGGACGATGCCTACTTCAAGGAGATCTTTGATATGGGGCAAGAGTTCTCAAAAGACAAGCGTCTGCAGTCATATGGTGCAAGAGGATCCAAACACGGGATCTATATCAGCCGCACCTATGTTGGCCTATACACCTTCTTATATAAGCTTCGAGCAAAGGTAAATACACAAAATATGATGGCAAATATTGGCCATGTTTAGCATGGGCATATAGCATAAGGGACGAAAAGACAACCCAAATTCTCCCCTAAAGAAGTTGTCCATGTAAAATGTACAGGTGGAGGTCTCGGGTTGCTCACTTTGCCATGTAAAATGTATAGGTAGAGGTCTCGGGTTGCCAATTTCACCGTGTAAACTATACAGGTAGAGGTCTCGGGTTGCCAATTTCACCGTGTAAACTATACAGGTCGAGGTCTCGGGTTGCCAATTTTACCATGCAAAGTATACAGGTAGAGGCCTCGGGTTGCCAATTTTACCGTGCAAAGTATATAGGTCGAGGTCTCAGGTTGTACATTTTACCATGCAAAGTCCATAGGTCGAGGTCTCAGGTTGTACATTTTACCTGTCGAACTGCGTAACCCGAGACCTCCATCTGTACATTTTGCACGCACAACTTTTTGAAAAGGGCTTTTTGGGGGTATTTATCCTCAAAAAATAAGAGATATCGGTAACCCAAGGCATAAATCGTCCTGATTGGGCAGCAAAGGTAGGGAACAAAAGGAGTTTCGCCCCCTTCGATGCATCGGAGGGGGCGAAATTGTGTATATGCTGAACGAAGATTTGTCTATTCCACGTTCACTTTTTTCACAAAATGTAGTCCGTCTGCTTGGCCTTCGAGCATATACATGCCTGTGGGCAAGCTCGAAAGATCAAGGCTGAGTGTCTCCAAAGGCTCTTGCCATGATTGAGAGAGCACTAGTTTTCCTTGCATATCCAGCAAGTGTATTCGAACTTCATCGGGGACATTGGGCAGGTGTACAAACAATCGCTCCTTGGCAGGATTCGGATAAATCGAAACATCTTCGGGAGTATTCCCGAGCTCACGGCTTGCTCCTTCTTGGCTGGCATAGGGCAAGGCATTGGCACGCATATGAATATAATAACCCTTTCCTGGCTCCCACTCCATGGAATCAGCCGAGAATACCCGCACCAAATATTCATTGCTCACACTCGCATTCCACACCAAGTCTTCATCCATTGTACCCACATTCGTAGAGGAAGTGAGGAGGTTCATGCTGAGGCTTTCGTACAATTCAAACTGGTAGTCTCGGGCAAGGTTTCGTAAGGATAGCACCACATTGGGCTTATCATTTTGGGTACGGAATCGGTACCAATCCTCATCGCCCGCAGGACAAATAACGGCATTTAGGTTCACGCCTATGAGGGGCAATTCGGCGGCAGAAACCGCTTCGTTATTGGGCTCGAATACATCTCGTCCGCAGCTTCGTTCGACCTCAAAGGTGTAGGGCTGATGCCAATCCAATCCATTCACGGCCGAATGGGTAATCCGAATGTAGTACGTACCTGCTCCATATGCCCCTGGCGGAACAAGGGTAATGTCAGGCGATTGGGGCAAGAAGGTTTGGTAGGCGTCTCCTGCTCCTGTTTCGTAGGGATTCGGATCGGTATAGAAATCGATGCGGCCGCCTCTCACTTGGTTCGGAGAGAAATGAATTGCCAACCCAACGCCTCCTTCTTCTAGCTCAAACTTGTACCAATCCATGTCCTTATTGGCAGGGCCATCAGGCGATCGTAGGCTACGCATCTGTAAGACACCAAAGTACTCCTTATCGGGCTTGATATCCCATGCAAAACGGGGGTAATTGGCCTCGTCTATCCCCCGTACAATCTGGTTTACATCCGTCAATTGTGCAACGTGGTTGGTGCCTTGTGCCAAGATGGTATCCGTCTGCCGATAAGGAACCCCATCAAAAGGCGATGGCCAATCTGTCCCTGGCTCATAGATCCATTGGCGGGTAATATCCACAATCAAATCCCCTGAAACCACATTGCCCATATAATAGGTATAATGAATGTTCCACGGAAGGGGCATCAGTGGATTGTAGGTTGTACCATCCTCTCCATCCGAGAAACCTTGGAAGGTTCCATTGATATTAAGGCCTGCTACACTATCTGTCACCCCATTGCAATTGACATCCCGATTATAGTAGGTCAGGAAGCCAGGCACCGTACTTTCCTCTCCCCCAAATAGATAGACAGCCGCATTGCTATTGGGCCAAGGGTAGGTGTAGCGTAGGTCGCGCACGGCTTCGCTATTCAAATCGGGTACGACTCCCCGCCCAAAAAGATTGGCGAAGTCGCTTCCACGGTGGGGCGTACCTACAGTGAGGAGTTTCGCGACTCGGTGCCCATTGAGGGTATCCGCAGGATCGACCCACCATCTATGCGGGCTATTCGGCGTACCATCAACTCGTCGTTGGAGGTACTCTCGCGCCTCCAATCCCCCCATCGAATGCCCAATCAGCACCACCTTATCCTTCCCTGGATTGGCCGCCAATACCGCCTCAATCATCCTGCCCAGTGCATAGCCCTGCTTGTGAATAGCCGATTCGTTCCCATCCGATTCGCCGCTAAAGATCCCATCAATGACATAGGGGTCTAGTACAGGATTGCTGGGATTCTCATTCCAAAACGCATCAAAATTGATGGCGTATACACAACCAGGCCGCAAGACATTGTCCTCATTGGTAAACCATGTCAGCACATCATCATCATTGGCCATACCTGGCCCATTATCGCCCAATACCCCATTGGAACCGCCTATATGGGTGCTTGATTGCGCGTTCAATACAACATGGAAAGTATCCGCGATGGTTCCCCAAAGGCCTTGGAACTGAGGTCGATTGAAGGTCAGCCCCCAACGTTGATTGCTATCGAGGAAGCCATGCAAGAACAAGACAGGATAAGGGCAATGACAATTGCAGAGGTTCGCAGGTGGGGGTGGTTGGGGAGGAAGTGCCCCCTGTGCCATACCCTCCTGCGAGCTCAGCATCAGCCCTAACATGAGTATAACAAATGAAACCAAAGTGGGTAGAGATGTCCATTTCATATCCTAGCGTAATGTGGTTAATATGCTTAAGTGTGTGTATCGTTGAAGTTGTTTCAAATATACGAAGGATATGGTATTAGTTCCAGTAAGGCTTACCAAATAATCGAATCCCTCCTAAGGGAAAACCCTTGCTCAGTATACGAACTGGGCAAGGGCATCCATTTTGACCTACAACCCAGCAGGTGCACGGTTGCGAATCTCAAGGGTTGTGTCCTTCTCAAACAACAGCCGCGCTTTGGGAATTCCCAAATCCAATGCCTTGATGATGATGAAGAGGTCGCGGTTCCACATGGGGTTATCTGATATGTCCCAATCGAGGCGGATACGCTGCTTGGCCATAGCGATGCTCCCAACGGTACGGTCTAGCTTTTCGGCTATGGGCGCACTGGCATATCCCTCCAACATAAGGTTGAGCACCTTCCACCCAAGGGGGGTAAGGCCATAGGTGTTCTTGGGCGTAGCTTCTGCTTTGGCTCTTAGAGGGAGGGGCCACTTTTGATCGCGGTATTGTCGGGCGAGGTAGTTTTGGCCGTAGTCAAGTATGCTGGTGAGGCAGAAGGTAAATTCACCCCCAAGGTCGTCTTTGTGTATATAGCCCGCGATATAGGGAGCTACTTTCTTATAGGTCAATAGGTCTTCGCCTTTGCCTGAGACAATCACAACTTTGCA
>Ga0163111_10000149_pt1 | contig 41319 bp, 34 predicted proteins | sample CRUFie1St18metaG_FD_109645 | JGI IMG/M metagenome (GOLD analysis project Ga0163111, IMG submission 109645) | Marine microbial communities from the Costa Rica Dome - CRUD Field 142mm St18 metaG | ecosystem: Environmental > Aquatic > Marine > Oceanic > Photic zone | place: Costa Rica: the Eastern...
CCGACGTATCTATGATGAACTAAAAGATGTTCAGTTCTAAAATGTCCGTAAAGTGACATGGCCATTAAAATATCAGCCAGCCACCTGTCTCCTGAGGATTTTTGATGCATTAGTTCGTGGGCAAAGGTGATGCCTACAGCACCTGTTACCATTCCTTGGGCCATCAAAAGAAAAATGCATTCCCAAGTCGAAAGATGTTCAAAAGTAGCTACTGCAAATATGCACCAAAAAATCAATGAAAATTGAATTATGGGCCAGGTCCACAATATTACCTTATAATAAAATAAGTCTGTCTTTAATTGTGGATTAGGATTTTTAGTGGATATTTTAAGTAAAAAATCAAAAAGAGTTATAAGAATATATCCAAAAATTGGTGCTATTAATATAGAATATCCACCAAAAAGGGATGAAATTACAATTATTGGTGCAAAAATGAAAGGCAGCGCAAAAGACACTGCTGGTGATAATTCATCCTTTGATATTTCTGAACGCATGCTCAAATTCTTTGTCAATTATTTTTATATTCATGTAACATCTGAGCTGTTAAATATAAAGTTGAAATTGTAAAACAGAAAAGGGCAAATAGATTATTAGTGCAATAAAATCGAAGAAAGTCGATGACATTTTCTTAAACATCAGTCATTTCTTAGATCACTTTATGATGCTTATATTTGCCAAGTCAGCTTATGATTCTGGGAAAAGCTTTGGTCTTTCTTTCGAAGAAATAATATTTTATGGCACTTTCGGTTTTTTTCTGTTTGGTGCGGCATCACCTATAGCTGCAAGCTTTGCTCGAAAATATTCTCGAAGTTTAATGCTGGTTATATATCATTTTGGAATCGGTTTTTCGGCGATTATAGCAGGGTTTTCAACTGATATTATACAATTTGCAATTGCCATTTCTTTTATTGGACTTTTTGCAGCCATATACCACCCGGTGGGAATTGCAATGTTAATTGAAAGTAATTTAAAGGTGGGATTTCGGTTGGGCATAAATGGTGTGTTTGGAAATATGGGTGTGGCGGCAGCGCCATTGGTAACGGGCATTTTAATTGCTTATGGTAACTGGCGCATAAGTTTTATTGTTCCAGGAGTGTTTTGCATTGGGTACGGAGTGGTTTTTCTTACTAGCCTTAAAGAAGAAATATCCATGAAGACTGCAAAGCTTAAGGCCAGAAAAAATGAAATGGCTCCTAGTTGGGAAAGAGCACTATTAGCGCTTGTTTTTTCTACTTTAAGTGGAGGATTTATTTTTGGAGGTGTAACTTTCCTGATTCCGAGATATTTCGAAGTGGCAATGCAAAATATATCGACGTCCATTGTGGTTACAGGTCTTCTGGCCTCACTTGTTTATTCAATGGCATCTTTTTCTCAAGTAATTGTAGGTTGGTCGGTCGACCGTTATTCACCAAGAAAAATTCTTTTACTAATGGGATTTGGGCAGATGATTTTTATCTTTTTGGCATCTCAATATAACGATTATATTCTTATCTTTGTGATGTTAATGGCAATGACATTTGTATTTGGACAAATTCCGATTACTGACACAATAATTTCTAGATTTGTGCCAGATAGGCTGAGGGATCGTATTTTGAGTTGGAAATTCCTACTGAACTTAGTAGTAGGAGCCACCGTTTTACCAATCTGTAGTTTTGTTCTTAGGTCAGGTTTTAATATTAGCTCAATATTCATAATGATGAGCATGATAGCTACCTGTATTTTGATCGCTGCCATAATATTGCCAAATCAGCCTAACCATCAAAGGGTCGATTTAGCGTGATTCAAACTAAAATAATAAATGGTGAAATTTGGTGTCGTTTTAGTAATTAAAAAGATAATCTTTTTTCTCTAATTACATATTTAAGAGGGTTTAGTTAATGATGAAAGGTCTGGCAAGTTTTCCGATGTATGAAAGAAAAGAACTTGAAGCGCCGCACCATGAACTATGGTCCTTAATTCGTCTTGGAATGGATTCTAAGAGGTTGAAGGCCCCTCCTAACTTAACTACTGGAGACCGTGGAACATCGATTTGGACTGAAGAAGGTCTAGTTATTAGCCAGACATGCGGCCTGCCTCTTAGGACTTTCTTAAAGGGAAAAGTGAGTTATATAGGAACGCCCATTTATGATCTAGAGAACTGTCCGCCTGGATATTATAGGTCGGTCTTTATTGTTAATCAAAATAACAAATCAATAGACATCAAGGATTTTAGTAATAAAAAGTTTGCTTTTAATGGATATGATAGTCAATCAGGATATGCTGCACCATACAATTATTTTTTAGGCCTAAATATCTGGTTTAGTGAGTTGATCCTATCAGGATCACATCGCAATTCAGCTTTAATGGTTGCAAATGGAAAAGCAGATATAGCGTGTATTGACGAAATCTCATGGGAGTTAATTAAACGTTTTGATAAATTTTCCTCTTCACTAGTTGAAATAGAAAAGACAAATCCAACTCCTGCTTTACCTTTTATAACTGTAAAATATGGAAAAGAAGTCCCTTATTTGTTTGATATCCTGGAAGCGGCAATAAAAAATCTTTCATCAACAAGTAGTAAAATTCTTCTCTTAAAGGGATTAAAAAGAATAGACTTAGAAAAATATTATGAAGTTCCTAATCCTAAGTTCTGATATATTAATTAAAATCTTTAGACTAAGGAATTAAATAACTTTAGGATATCTAATTATAAAGGCCCTAAAGTCATTAACATTAGTCAGTGTTGGACCAGTAATCACTTGATCTCCGATGAGCTTAAAAAATGAGTGACTATCGGAATTCTGTAAAAATGTCTTTGGATCCAGTTTTTTCCTTTTTGCTTTTTTTATTGTATTCGGTGTAACGATTGCTCCAGCAGCATTCCCTAGGCCATCAATGCCGTCAGTATCGCCTGCTAGAAGTGAGATACCAGACTGCCCTTTTAAAGTAATTGCCGCCGACAAGGCAAGCTCAGCATTTGGCCCTCCTTCACCTGAACCAGAGACATTTACCGTGCATTCGCCGCCCGAAAGTAAAATTATTGGTTTATCATCTGGTCTCATCTTGTATTGAATATCCTTGGCCAATTCAGCCAATTCAACACCTAGTGATTTTGCTTCGCCCTGAAGAGAATCTCCCAAGTATTTTACAGTAAATCCGAATGACTCTGCCTTAACCTGAGAAGCTTTAAGCGATTTATAAGCAGTTCCTATAACTATATTCTGAGTTCTGGATAGATAGCGGTGATTTGGGGTTAGTACTTGAGAGTTTTTTTCTAATAACCTGATAGTTTCCTTTGACACATCTAACCGATACTTATTTATTATTTTAATTGCATCTAAGCCAGTTGTTATTTCGCCCGAAGTTATTCCCGATGCTATGTCAGACGGATCATCTCCGGAGACATCAGAAATTATTAGGCTTAAGACTTTTGCCGGGAAAGCAATCTTTGATAATTGGCCTCCCTTAATTTCAGAGAGGTGTTTTCTTACAATATTTATTTCTTTAATTGAAGCGGAGGACATAAATAGGTGTGAGAAGATTTTCTGCTTTTCTATAAAGGAAACCCCCTTTCTCGGTTTGCATAAGAGTGCAGAACCTCCGCCCGAGATAAGGCAAAGAACGAAATCATTTTCTTTAAGAGAACTTAAAAGGGTAATTATTTCATCAGTTGCATTTAGGCCATTTTCATCAGTAAACGGGTGAGCTGCTTCTAAGACTTTTATCCCTCGACATTCTAAGCCATGACCATAGCGCGTCACTACAATACCTTCACATCTCCCCCAAACATTTTCTACTTCTTTTGCCATGGAAGCAGCTGCTTTACCAACTCCAACGATAATAGTCCGAGACATAGGTTTTTCTGGCAAGAACTTACTTAGCAATTCCCGAGGAGTTGCTGAATTAATGGCGGTTCTAAACAAATCCTGTAGAAAGGTTTCTTCCATATTTTTAGAGAGCATTAGTTTTATTCGTTCCTGATTGCTTTTCAAATCCTATGTTATATTTCTTTCCATAAAACTAACAAAAGAATAATAATTTTATTTTTGTGCAATAGGGAATTTATTCCTTGAAATGCAAAATTTAGTGTAATACCGTCTAGCGAAGTATCGGGAGAAACTGATTTTTTCAGTTCCGAAGGAGCAACCACCCCGGAAACTCTCAGGAAAAAAGGACCGTTACTTTTGTACACTCTGGAGAGAGGCTAGATTTGGTCCGCCGAAGGGATAATGATCTCAGGCAAATGAACAGAGGGGGTATCGCCTAGCGCACCATTCTAACGATGTGCAGGGTAGGATGCCGGTATTCTATAACCGGAATAAAGGAGGAAGATGCGTTGGTAGAGATCAACAAGACAGCCCTTTATAATTTTCATTCCCAAATGGGAGGGAAGATAGTGCCATTTGCAGGTTATGAGATGCCTGTCCAATATGGTGCAGGCATAATGCAGGAACATTTATTTTGTAGAGAATCGTCAGCACTATTTGATGTTAGTCACATGGGTCAGATAATTGTAAGGCCCTCTATGGGCCGGAATGATAGCGTAGCTGAACATCTTGAAAAGCTGATACCAGTTGATTTAAAGAATTTGGGTAAGAACCGACAAAGATATGGATTTTTTCTCAATGAAGATGGCGGAATAATCGATGATTTGATGATTACTAATAAGGGTGATCATTTTCTTATTGTTGCGAATGCTGCAAGAAAAGACATTGACTTGAAACATCTAAATGAAAAAATAGGTGGAAATGTGGACGCACACCTTCTTGAAGGTAGATCCTTAATAGCTATTCAAGGCCCAAAATCTGAAAAAATTCTTAATGAATTTTTTAGAGACATTTCTAAAATGAATTTTTTGGATGTGCGAACATTTAGCTATAAAGGCGAGGACATTTGGATTTCAAGATCAGGTTACACAGGAGAAGATGGTTTTGAAATTTCGGTAGAAGATGAATTAGTTGAAGAATTTGCAACTGACTTACTTAAAAGTGATTATGTTAATTTGGCTGGCCTAGGTGCTAGAGACTCTCTTCGTTTGGAGGGGTCACTCTGTCTTTATGGCCAAGATATTAAGGAGGATATTTCTCCAGTTGAAGCGAGATTAACTTGGGCAATACAAAAATCTAGGCGGGAAGACGGTGAGAGGGGAAGAAATTTTCCTGGCGCTACCGTTATATATAATCAAATAAAAAATGGGGTGGATAAAGTTAGAGTTGGTTTAATCCCTGAAGGTAAAGCTCCGGTACGTGGTGGAGCCAAATTATATAAGGAACAAGAAGGGAAAAGCTTAATAGGAGAAGTTACTTCAGGAGGCTATTCACCATCTTTGGGAAAGCCAATATCAATGGGGTACATCTTTAGTAAAAGTGGGGAAGACTTTGGGAAAAGAATTTTTGCGGAAGTGAGAGGGAAATTGTTGCCAATAAGTATAGTTGACATACCTTTTTTGCCAAATAAGTTTAAAAGATAATAATGGGAGGAACAAATGAAATATACTGAAGAACATGAATGGTTATTGAAAGAGGGTGATACAGTAACTGTCGGAATAACAGAGCATGCAGCTACAGAACTAGGTGACCTAGTTTTTGTCGAACTTCCTGAAGAAGGAATATTGGTAAAAAAGGATCAGGAGATTGTTGTAATAGAGAGTGTTAAGGCTGCCTCTGATATTATGGCTCCTCTAGATGGGAAGATATTGGAGGTTAATTCTGCTATTGTAGACAATCCAACACTTGTAAATGAAGATCCTACTGGAGAGGCTTGGTTCTTTAAGATGAAGCTAGATAAACCAGATGAATATGATGATCTGCTAGATGAAGCAGAATATAAGGCCTTAATCGGATAGAAAAACTTATCTTTAGAGGGAATAATGACTTTTGAACCAACAGAATATTTGCCTTATGACTTTGCCAATAGAAGACATATAGGACCGTCACCAGCTGAAATGAAAGAAATGTTTGATCTGCTAGAAGTGAGTGGGATCGATCAGTTGATTGACCAAACAATACCCCAGAAAATGAGACAAAAATCACCATTAAAGTGGGAAAAACCAAGGTCAGAAAGAGAGATGCTTTATCAAATGCGTGAAACTGCACGCAAAAACAGGCATATGACTACTTTAATTGGACAGGGTTATTATGGCACTGTTACACCCCCTGCCATACAAAGAAATATATTAGAGAACCCTGCTTGGTATACATCCTACACTCCCTATCAACCGGAAATATCTCAAGGAAGATTAGAGGCGCTTTTAAATTTTCAAACGATGATCAGTGACTTAACTGGCCTTGAGATTGCAAATGCTTCACTTCTTGATGAATCAACCGCGTGTGCTGAGGCCATGTCTATGGCACATCGAATATCAAAAAGTAAATCCAATGTCTTTTTTGTTGACCATAAGTGTCACCCCCAAAATATAGAAGTTATTAAGACAAGAGCTGAGCCACTAGGCTTTGAGATAATAATTGGGGATCCAGAAAAGGAGCTAGAGTATTCAGAGGTTTTTGGAGCGATATTTCAGTATCCAGGAACTTTTGGATTTCTTAGAGATTTTACAGAGCATATTAAGAAACTTCACTCTTTTCAGGCTATTGCGACCGTTGTGGCTGACCCTCTTGCTCTTACTCTATTAAAGGAACCTGGAGCTATGGGCGCAGACATAGCTGTGGGATCAACACAGAGGTTTGGGGTTCCACAGGGATTTGGAGGTCCACATGCAGCATACATGGCAACGAAAGAGCAGCATAAAAGATCAATGCCTGGTAGAATAGTTGGAGTATCGATTGATAGTAGAGGTAATAGAGCTTACCGATTGGCCCTACAAACCAGGGAACAACATATTAGGCGAGAAAAGGCAACAAGCAATGTTTGCACAGCCCAAGCCCTTCTCGCAGTTATGGCTTCTTTTTATGCTGTAATGCATGGACCAGAAGGTTTGAAAGCAATTGCACAAAGAATTCATAGAAAGACCGTTAGGTTGGCGAAAGGACTTGAAACGGTCGGTCTAAAAATAGAGCAGGAACACTTTTTTGATACCATCACTGTTGATGTTGGTTCAATGCAAAATGTGATAATTAAATCAGCAGTAAATGAAAATATAAATCTGAGGAGAGTTGGGGAATCTAGAATTGGAATCTCCTTAGATGAAAGAACTAGAACAGCTACTATTGAGGCAATTTGGCGAGCTTTTGGAATATCGCTTAAGGATGAGGATTTGACAGCGGAATACCGAATACCAGATAACTTATTAAGAGAATCTGATTTTTTAACTCATCCTGTTTTTCACATGAATAGAGCTGAAAGTGAAATGACCAGATATATGAGAAGGCTTGTTGACAGAGATCTTGCATTAGATAGATCAATGATACCTTTGGGTTCTTGTACAATGAAATTGAATGCCTCAGCTGAAATGCTTCCACTTACTTGGCCAGAATTTTCACAGGTTCATCCTTTTGTTCCTGAAGATCAAGCCTTGGGGTATAAGGAGATGATAACTGATTTATCTAAAAAGTTATGTGATGTAACAGGCTATGATGCCATATCGATGCAATCAAATTCTGGCGCCCAAGGTGAATATGCGGGTTTGCTAACAATAAATGCATATCATAAGTCCAGAGGAGAGGAGAGCAGGGATATTTGTCTCATTCCAGTTTCTGCTCATGGAACAAATCCGGCATCTGCTCAAATGGCTGGGCTAAAAGTTATTCCTGTAAAGACATCTGATAATGGGGATGTAGATCTAGATGATTTTAGAACCAAGGCAAAAGAGAATGCTCAGCATCTAGCAGCTTGCATGATAACCTATCCGTCAACTCATGGAGTTTTTGAAGAAACCGTACAGGAAATATGCAAGATAACTCACGATTTTGGTGGCCAAGTTTATTTGGATGGTGCAAACCTAAATGCGATGGTTGGCTTGGTTAAGCCTGGTGAATTAGGTGCTGATGTAAGCCACTTAAATTTGCATAAGACTTTTGCAATACCTCATGGCGGTGGTGGGCCTGGAATGGGCCCCATTGGTGTAAAAAAACATTTGGAAGAATTCTTACCTGGTCACCCAATGTCTGATAATAGGCCAGGGGCTGTTTCAGGTGCACCATATGGTTCAGGTTCTATCCTTGCGATATCATGGAGTTATTGTTTAATGATGGGTGGTAGTGGTTTAACACAAGCAACTCGAGTGGCTATTCTTAATGCAAACTATATTGCAAAAAGATTAAGTGCTGTTTATCCCATACTTTATAAAGGCCCAAATGATCGAATAGCGCATGAATGTATTATTGATGTTAGGCCTATGACAGATGAAACAGGTGTTACTGTCGATGACATAGCCAAAAGGTTGGTGGATTGTGGATTTCACGCCCCTACCATGAGCTTTCCTGTTGCAGGAACTTTAATGATTGAACCTACAGAAAGTGAAACAAAAGCTGAATTGGATAGGTTTTGTGATGCAATGATTGCGATCCATGCAGAGGCTGAAGATATAAAAGATGGAAAAATTGACAAGGAAAACAATCCTCTAAAAAATGCTCCACATACAGTTGAAGATTTAGTTGGAGACTGGAATCGACCATACACAAGAGAGCAAGCTTGTTTTCCACCAGGAGCATTTAGAGTCGATAAGTACTGGCCACCGGTGAATAGGGTAGATAATGCCTTTGGGGATAGAAATTTGATCTGTACCTGCCCTCCTATGTCAGATTATTTGGAAGCAGCAGAGTAAGAAAAATTAATCTAGGATACACAGATTAAATTAACTTAAAAGAAAAGTGGAGGTTCCCTTGAGTGGCCCCTTAGAAGGTGTGAAAGTATTAGATTTGACGGCCATGATTTCTGGCCCAACTGCTACTATGATTTTGGCTGATCAAGGAGCCCAGGTCATAAAAATAGAAAATCCTAAGTTTGGAGATTACACTAGGATAGTATCTACAAATAGAAACGGGTTCTCTGCTGCTTTTTTAAATAATAATAGAAACAAATATTCAGTTGCAATTAACTTGAAAGACAAAGATGGAGTAGATCTTTTAAAAAAAATGGTAAAAGACAGTGATGTTTTTATACAAAATTTCAGGCCTGAGGTAGCTGACCGCATGGGTTTGGGGGAAAAAGTTTTAAGAGCCATTAACCCCTCACTAATTTATGTTTCTATATGTGGCTTTGGTTTTTCTGGACCCTATGCTCAAAAACCCGTTTATGACCCACTTGTTCAAGCGCTTTCAGGTCTTACGACAGTTCAAGCTGGTTCAGATGAGGAAAGGCCACGACTTGTTAGAACAATCCTACCTGATAAATTAACGGGTTATGCGACGGCACAAGCAATATGTGCTTCTCTTTTTCAAAAGCTCAAATCAGGTAAGGGAGATCATATTAGAGTTTCCATGTTAGACACTGTCTTAGCATTTTTATGGGGCTCAGATATGGGGGGACATACATTTGTTGGGGATGAATATGAAAAAGAAACTGCACAAAGTTTTATCGACTTAATTTATGAAACTGCAGACGGATTCATTAGTGTTGCTGTTCAGTCGGACAAAGAGTGGGAAGCTTTATGTAATGCATTTGGAAAAAAGGAATTGATAAACGATGAAAGATTTTTTACTGCAGAGTTGAGACATAGAAACATAGATGATCGCTTAAGGTTAACGCAGGAGACGCTGAAAGAAAGAGAATCAGTTGAGTGGTTAGAAATTCTTACGAAATATGATGTGCCTTGTGCTCCAGTTTTGACAAGGAAAGAAGCCATTCGCCACCCTCAAGTAGTCAATAACAAATCTATCATAGAAATAAACCATTCTGAGGCTGGAAGAATAAGGCAGTGTGTTCCAGCACCTAGATTTTCTCAATTTCCTGTTTCATTTATGAGAGATGCTCCTCCCCTGGGTGGCGACACAGATAAAATTCTGCTGCAATTTGGACTTTCAGAAGAAGAAATAAATAGTTTAATTCAAAAGAAAGTATTAGCTGCGCCAAAAATCTCAAGTGAAGAAAATGTCTAAACCAATAGACTTCTATTTCTCACCGACACCTAATGGTTGGAAAATTAGCATAATGCTTGAAGAGTGTGAGTTGCCTTATAATACCATCTTAATGGATTTGAAGAAGGGAGATCAATTTCAATCAGATTTTCTGCGAATTAGTCCTAATAATCGTATGCCAGCTATTGTTGATTACAATAAGAAAAGTGCCCCGGTGACCGTTTTTGAATCTGGGGCTATTCTTTTATATCTTGCTGAAAAAACTGGAAAGTTTATCCCAAATTCGAAGTTAGGTAAGAAGAAAGTAATGGAGTGGCTTTTCTGGCAAGTTGGCAATTTGGGCCCCATGGGAGGGCAGCATAGTCATTTTTGGAATTATGCTCCAGAATCTGAAAAAGATGGTTATGCTGCTAATAGATACGCTGAAGAATATGATCGTTGCTTTGAAGTCCTTGAGCGACAACTGGAGGGCCAGGAGTACATTGTAAATGAATACTCTATAGCAGACATAATTTCCTGGCCATGGGTTTTGATAGCAAAAGCTATGGGGAGGTCACTTGATGCCTATCCTAATGTTGCCAATTGGCGGCAACGTGTGAAGGAGCGGCCTGCAGTTAGGAAAGGCGTGGATTTAATGCGGACAAAAAGCTGACCTTATTTGTCACTTTAACTTGGTTTAAAAAAATCCGGATGAGCATTAATGAAAGCTGGGTGTTTATTGCAAGACTGTATGATCGAATTAATTCGTGATAAATGACCAATATCTACTTCCCATCTCATAGCGTTGTAAATTTGTGGAATAAGACATATGTCAGGAAGTGATGGTGTGTCACCTACGCTGTAACTTCCCTTTGGAAAATCCTCTAAGAGCTTTTCAAATGCTTCAAGTCCAGGGCCGATAAATTTTTTCATCCACTTTTTTTTGTAATTTTTCTCTCCAGAAATTTCTTCTGCAAAAGATGACACTGAGAGGTTACATATGGGGTGTATGTCAATAGCTATAGCATAAGCTAATGCGGTCACCCTTGCCCTCTTAGCATGGTCTTTGGGTAACAAGTCTAATCCTCTGGTGTCATTTAAGTATTCAATAATAGACAAAGACTGTGTAAATGATTTGTTATCAATATTAATTACTGGGACAAAACTTTGGGGATTCCGTTTTAAGTGGTTCTCTAATCTATGATCGCCCTTAAAAATATCGACTGATACTGTTTCAAAAGGTAAGCCAGCGAGATTTAATGCGATTCTTACTCTATAACTAGCGGAGGATCTCCAGTAGTCATACAACGTAATTTTAGACAATTTCTATCTCCTTTTTGCTATTTCCAAAGCCTCTGCCAATATTTCAGGGTCACCAACTTGATTGGATAGAATTAGAATTAGTCTCGAATTAAATTCAATACTTTCTTCCTCACTTAGGCCTTCGTGGGCAGCTATGAGTTTAGAATAAAATTCATCATTATTTTTTATATTTGGTTTTAAATTAATTTGTCCCATTAGTTACCCGTAGCTTTTTTTAGTGCTTCTAACAAAATTTCCTTATCGTAACTTGGCCATCTTCCAGCTATATGCTGATCAGGGCGTAAAAGGTAAACGGCTTCTTTATATTGGCCCAAGAATCTATCACGCATCAAATCTTTATTTTCATCCCCTTCTGTGATTTCGATGGTTTTTACAGGTAAGAATAAATCTTCTAAAGTTTCAGTAATTTTACAATTAAAAGTCAACACACAAAATTGGTTTCCAGTTTTATTCAATAGGTAGTCATCATGAAAAGGCAGGTCTGGACATGGAGCGCCTACCCTTGACCTTGTGGGGTTTTTCATTCCATCCAAGCTGTTTAGGCTTGAATTATCATAAGTTGAGGGTGTTGATAACCTTCCTGAATTGACTAATGGTCTAGCAAAATCATATCTTTCAGAGAGCTCAAGTACCGCATTTCGAAACGCCATACTGATTTTTGATTTGGGTGTTATGAAGTCCGTAGATCGTGAGGAATTAGTAATATTTTCTTCGGCTGCAAAAACGCGCTCGAAGTTATAGCTATCCAGTAAGCTTAATGGTGCCTTCTCCTCCAGTACAAGTTTCAATTTCCAACAAAGGTTGTCAACATCTTGTACTCCTGAATTAGCCCCTCTCGCTCCAAAAGGTGAAACTTGGTGTGCACTATCTCCAGCAAATAAAATTCTACCATGTTTAAACTTTTCCATTTTCATGCATTGAAAAGTATAAATACTGACCCATTCAAGCTTAAAATTTACATCTTCACCTAGCATGGCCTTCAATCTTGGTATAACGTTTTCTTCTCTTTTTTCTGTTTCTTTATCTATGTCCCAACCTAGTTGTAAATCTATTCTCCAAACCCCATCTGGTTGTTTGTGAAGTAATGCTGATTGCCCTTTATTGAAAGGAGGATCAAACCAGAACCGCCTTTCAGTTGGGAATTCCGCGTCCATTGTTACATCTGCGATCAAAAAATTATCTTCAAAAATTTGCCCGTCAAAGTCTAATCCCAATGAGGATCTAACAGTACTTTTAGGTCCATCGCATGCGATTAGCCAGTCGCAAGATAATGAATAATTTCCGTCCATGGTATTAATATTGAGGGTTACTTTTTCAGGCTCATTTATTACTTCCTCAACTTTATTGCCTCCCCTAATTTCAATGGAGTAACCTTTTTCTTGAAGCTCCCTAATCCGTGAAACCAAGTATTCCTCTACGTAATATTGTTGCAGGTTAATAAATGCAGGATATTGATGCCCGTCTTCCGGAAGTAGGTTAAATTCATAAACTTTTTTATTGTCAAAAAAAACTTTTCCTAGGTTCCAAATTACACCTTTATCAAGCATTTTTTTACCAACCCCTAGCCGCTCAGAGATTTCTAAAGCCCTTTTTGATACACAGATTGCTCTGCTTCCGTTGCTAACTTTGTCACTTTCGTCAAGTACTAAGACTTCCACTCCTTGAATGGCAAGGTCAATTGCAGCACTTAGTCCAACAGGTCCCGCTCCAATTATTAGGACTCTGTAATGTCTTAAATTTTTAGAATCCTGGTCTGTTGATTTTTGGTATTTATATAATGGGGTATTAAAGATCTGATACAACTGTTTAGCCTTATTTATTTCCTCTGTCAGAAATTCTAAAATTTATCCCTGAAGTTCATCCCACATTTCTAAATCCCTTTGGGCAGTCCAAATTCTTGGATGGTCAATTCCCCTAGCTTCATCAAAAGCTCTAGAAACATTAAAGGGTAAGCAGTGTTCATATATAGCGTAGTCTGAAAATTTATGATCACATTCAGATCTTACTAGATCCCAAGCCTCCTTAAGAGTTCCATTTTTTGAAGCAATATTTACAACAGGACGATAGGTGCTTTCTACAAAATCTCTAGTACATTCAATTGCTTCATTAACCAATTCAGTACCTATTAAGGCATCTCCTCGACCAGGAGCAATGGCATTTAAATGGTAGGACTTTATTTTGTTTAACGTGTTGCCCCAATCAGAAAAATGACCATCACCGCAGTAGCAGGCTGATTTATATTCAACAATATCACCAGTAAACATAACGTTTTGGTCTGGGACATGTATCACTATGTCTCCAGCAGTATGTGCCCTTCCAAGGTGTTTTATATCAACTCTTCTATTTCCCAAATAAATGGTCATTGAGTCACTAAAAGTTGTTGTAGGCCATGTCAGGCCAGGAATTTTTTCGTGACCTTCAAATAATCGAGGAAAGCGTTGAAATTCGCTATCCCAATCCTCTTGCCCACGTTCGACAACCATTGATCTAGCGGTGTCAGACATTATTATTTCATTTGCGCCATATGTTGAAGCACCCAAAACTCTAACTGCATGATAGTGTGTTAATACTATATGGTTTATTGGCTTGTCAGTAACTTTTCTGATCTCTGCAACAACTTTCTCAGCTAGTAATGGAGTTGCTTGCGCCTCTATTACCATTACGCTTTCATCGCCAATAATTACACCAGAATTCGGATCACCTTCAGCTGTAAAAGCATAAAGACCTTCACCAATTTCAGTAAAGCTAATTTTCTTTTCATCCATATCATTCTGTGATGCAAATTTCTTAACCATATTCTATTCCTTACTTAATTTATTTTTCTGCTGGCAAAATTCTTCCAGAACATGTTCCAAAACCAATAGAATAATTGGAGCCATTACATTGTCCTCGTAAAGTTAATATATCCCCATCCTCAAGAAATGTTCGAGTTTCATTATTCTCAAGCTTTATGGGCTCTTTTCCACCCCAACTTAATTCAAGCATACTTCCACGCTGACTTTTCTCTTCACCGGAAATAGTTCCTGAGCCTATTAGATCGCAAACATTCATTGGACATCCGCTAGAGGTATGGTGAGCTATTTGCTGGGCTGATGAATAATACATTTCACTAAAATTTGTGGTTGATAGAACTAGTTCACTTGATTTTTGTGTTTGTATGTAAGTTGACAGTTCAATGTCATATAACATCGGTTTTGTATCTTTTAGGTATGGTAAAAGCTCATATTCTCGCTTAGGGGTTGAGCATCTAAAAGGTTCTAGTGCATCTTTTGTTACAATCCAAGGACTAATGCTAGTGGCTGTGGCTTTAGCTTGAAATGGACCCAATGGAACGTATTCCCAAGCTTGAATGTCTCTGGCTGACCAATCATTTAAAATAACATATCCAAAAATCATGTCATCAGCTTGGTCAACTGAAACGGGTCCATTACTTCCCTTGCCAACAATTGCTCCCATTTCTAATTCAAAATCGAATCGCCGACTTGGTAAGAATTTTGGCATATCAAAATCAGGTCCCTTTAGTTGACCCTGTGGTCGACGTATATCCGTCCCAGATACTACAACAGATGATGCCCTTCCATTATATCCAATTGGCATATGGAGCCAGTTTGGAGGGAGAGCATTTTCTGGACCTCTAAACATTGTGCCAACGTTTTGTGCATGATTTCGGCCAGAATAAAAATCAGTATACTCTGCTACTTTAATAGGCAGATGCATAGTTGCATCAGTTGCTTTATGTATCAACTTGAGTATTTCTTCTTTTTTGCTGAAATCCTTGTGGAGGTATTCGATGAGCTTTTGCCGCAATTCAGTCCATTTTTCTTCTCCTAAGGTGATAAAATCATTCCAGTAAGGGCTTGCAAATACACCATCAAAATTTATATGTCCCTCGCTTTCCATGGCCTTTAGATCTAAAATCATATCTCCGATCCTAACTCCACATCTAGGGCCGTCTTTTTTTGTGGAAAAAACTCCATAAGGAAGATTGTTCAGTGGAAAAGAATTATTCGGAACGTTAGCCGTTTCAACCCAACTTAAAATTAAAGACAAAATATTTCTCCCAATTTTATTACTGATTTACTTCTATTCATTTAATATGAAAAGTTTTTTTCTATATCTGACCAGCAGTCAATATAATTTTCTTGTATCGGTGCTTCCTTAGCAGAGTATTGTGTAAGATGTTGTGGGAACCTAGTTTCAAACATAAATGACATGGTGTTTTCCATCTTTGCAGGAACTAGTTCTGAATTAGAAGCTTTCTCAAACGCTTCTTTATCTGGTCCATGAGGTAGCATCATATTGTGAAGACTAACGCCCCCAGGAATGAAACCCTCTGGTTTAGCATCATATTGTCCATAAATATTTCCCATTAATTCCGACATGATATTTTTATGGTACCAGGGTGGTCGAAAGGTATTTTCGGCTACCGACCACCTTTCCCTGAAGAGAACAAAATCTATATTTGCAGTTCCTTCAATACCGGAAGGTGCTGTGAGGACGGTATAAATAGAGGGGTCAGGGTGGTCAAAAAGAACTGCTCCAACAGGGCAATAGTCTGAGAGGTTATATTTACAAGGTGCATAATTTCCATGCCATGCAACAACATCGAGTGGACTATGGCCTATTTCAGTACTATGGAATTGACCGCACCATTTAATCGTTACCTTTGACGGTGTTTCTTTGTCTTCAAAATGAGCAATAGGTGTTTTAAAGTCTCTTCGATTTGCCATACAGTTGGCACCTATTGGGCCTCTATTAGGAAGGCCAAATTTTTGGCCATAATTTTCACAAATAAATCCGCGGCAAGGCCCACTAATTACCTCCACTTTATAAAGGAGCCCTCTCGGAATTATTATTATATCTTTAGGAGAAGCATGAATTACCCCAAGTTCAGTAGCAAATCTAATTTCACCTTCCTGCGGCACAATCAGGAGTTCTGAATCTGCAGAATAAAAATATTCGTCAACCATTGAATCTGTTACTAGGTAAACGTGACTTGCCATTCCTACCTGAGTGTTTACATCTCCGGCAGTCGTCATAGTTCTTATGCCTGTTATCCAATTCTTAGGCTTGTTATCATGAGGAAGGGGGTCCCATCTATATTGGCCAAGACTGATAATATCTTGAATGACATTTGGGGCAGATTTCCAAAAAGGAACATCAATTTTTTTATAACGATGAGAATGTTTGACTGAAGGTCGAATACGGTAGCACCAAGTTCTTTCATTCTGGTGGCCTGGCGCAGTAAATGCTGTTCCAGACAACTGTTCTCCGTAAAGCCCATAACTACATTTTTGTGGGCTGTTTCTACCCTGGGGCAGTGCTCCTGGCAGCGCTTCTGTTTCAAAGTCATTCCCAAAGCCGGACATGTAGGAAATTTCATTACTATCCAAGGGAGTTTTGTGTTTAATTTGATTTTTTGGAATAGAACGATTCATTGATGCCTCCTTAAAAGGTAATAGTTACTAATATAACAGTTGTTTTTGTAACTAACAACATGTAATGCTTTACTATGCAAAAAAACAATTTTTTTTTAATAGAAGATTTTCTTCCTTATATATTAACTCAGGCTGCTGAGACAGTAAGTGCCAATTTTCAGGCCTTTTATAAAGGAAAATATGGAATTTTAAGAACCGAGTGGCGTGTGTTATTTCACCTTGGTAATTTTGGTCAAATGACAGCGAGAGATATAGGTATTAATGCAAAAACGCATAAAACAAAAATAAGTCGTGCAGTATTTCGTTTAGAAAAAAAGAAATATCTCAAAAGAACGACATCGGAAGAAGATAGAAGGGTAGAATTTCTATCGCTTACTGAAAAGGGCATAGCTGTATATAATGATTTGAAAAAAGAAGCAGAAGGATTTGAGAAGAGGATAGTAAAAAATCTTACTGAAAGTGAGGTTCTTGTTTTAAGACAATGTTTGAAAAAACTAGAAGCGAATTTCGATTAGGAGGGCAAAATGGACCAAAATATTATTGACGAGTTACGAAATATTAAAATTACCCCAAGAGGAAATTTAATTAACGGTAAAATCTCTACAAGTTTATCAGGTGAGACAATAGACGTGTTTTCTCCAATTGATGGAAATCTTATAACAATGATTCCGAGGTCAAGAAGAGAAGATGTGGACGTGGCAGTTAACGCCGCAAAATTAGCATTTGATGATGGACGTTGGTCCAATCAACCACCAGTTGACAGAAAAAAGGTATTAATAAAGTGGGCAGAGCTTGTAGAAAAAGAGGCTTTAAGTTTGGCAGTTCTGGGCGTAAGAGAAAATGGAACAGAAATAAATATGGCTTTGAAAGCAGAACCATTTTCAGCGGCTGCAACATTAAGGTATTATGGTGAGGCCATTGACAAAGTTTATGGCGAAATTGCCCCTACAGCTGAAGGAATTCTTGGCTTAATTAAAAAGGAGCCAATTGGAGTGGTTGGGGCTATTGTTCCATGGAATTTTCCTTTAATGATAGGTGCTTGGAAAATTGGGCCTGCTTTGGCCGCTGGAAATAGTGTTATTTTAAAACCTGCAGAAAGTGCTTCTTTAAGTTTACTTAGGCTGGCAGAATTGGGTTTGGAAGCTGGATTGCCGCCAGGAGTTTTACAGGTAGTTACTGGGTATGGCTCTGAAGCAGGACAAGCCATTGCTTTATCTAAAGATGTGGATGTCTTGACCTTTACAGGTGCAGGACCTACCGGAAGAAAATTAATGGAGTATTCTGCCCAATCCAATCTAAAGCGAGTTTATTTAGAATTAGGAGGTAAGTCTCCCAATATTGTTTTTAGCGATGCTCCAGATTTAGAATTGGCTGCTAAATCTGCAGTAAATGCGATTTTTAGAAATAGCGGTCAGGTCTGTGTAGCTGGATCAAGGTTATTGATCGAACATTCAATTTACCAAAACTTTCTTGATACCGTTTGTAACTATACATCAAAATTAAGGGTTGGTGATCCTCTTGATCTTTCCAATGACATAGGAGCCGTGCATTCTGAAGCACAACTTTTGAAAAATTTGAGGTTTTTAGATTCGTTAAAAAACAGAGAAAAAAATATAGTTTGGGGGGGTGATCGTTTAATAGAGGAATCTGGCGGTTTTTATATGTCACCCACAATTGTTGAGAATATTAGCTCTAAAGATGAAATATTTCATGAAGAGATTTTTGGGCCAGTTTTGTCAGTGATTCCGTTTTCTAAAGACGAAGAGGCTATATCAATTGCCAATGATACTTCATACGGCTTAGCGGCCGGAGTTTGGACATCCAACTTATCAAGAGCACATAAGATGGCAAATGGAATAAAATCAGGTATGATCACTGTAAATACATACGCTGGAACAGATATGACAGTCCCGTTACCTGGAATGAAGGAATCTGGCAATGGATCTGACAAATCTCTTCATTCATTGGAGAAATACACAAACCTAAAAACGGTTTGGGTTAATTTGTAGGATTAACAGTAGATCTAAAACATTTCCCATGTATCAGATCGAATTCTCATATCAAAATGGCGTACTATTTTTTGTGCAATTAACTTAGTATTCTCATTTTATATTTATTGATAGAAAAGTGCAAAACCTTGATTTTTGACAATTAGTAATATAGACAAACCTCTCTAATGAATGGTTTTGCATGTAAATTTGCAAAATTAAAATAGTTACCTATTAGGAGATAAGGTAACTGTAACTGAATGTGAGCAGTTACAAGAGAGAAACAAAGTGTTTTAGGAAAGCAGTTTTGGTAGAAGAAAATAACAGGTTAATTGTATCTGAATTCGGTTGTTTTTCGGATAATTTGAAGGGTAGATCAAAAAAGGAAGGTCTATACGATCCTAGAAATGAGCATGATGCTTGTGGATTGGGTTTCATCGCAAACATTAAGGGAAAAAAATCCCATAAAATTATCAGCGATGGTCTTTATATTTTAGAAAACTTGGAGCATAGGGGAGCAACTGGAGCTGACCCTCTTGTTGGCGATGGTGCAGGAATGCTTACTCAGATTCCACACGATTTTTTTTCTATTATTTGCAAGAAAGATAAAATTGAAATTCCAGAAGAAGGGGAGTACGGGGTTGGATTTTTCTTTTTCCCCAGAGAGATTGGTCAACATGAGAGTATAAAATTAAAGATTAAAGACCTGGCCTCTGAATTTGACATGAAAGTTTTAGGCTGGCGTGATGTACCGGTAGACAATTCATCATTGTCACAGGATCCTGAAATTTTAGAAAGTGAACCATCTCATTACCAAGGCTTTTTCTCTAAACCTGAAGGCTTAACTGAGGATCAGTTTGAAAGAAAATTATATTTGTTGCGTAGAGTAATTTCCAATTCTATTTATTCAATTTTGGGATCAATGAATGATTTTTACCCTGTCTCACTTTCATGTAGGACTATTGTTTATAAAGGTATGTTTTTAGCCGATCAGTTGGGAAAGTATTTTAATGATCTTAAAGATAAGAGATTCACTTCGGCTTTGGCTTTGGTACACCAGAGGTTTTCCACGAATACATTTCCTTCTTGGAGGCTCGCTCATCCGTATCGAATGATAGCTCATAACGGTGAAATCAATACGTGTCGTGGCAACGTAAATTGGATGGCCGCCCGTCAGGCTACCTTGTCTTCACCTCTATTTGGTACTGATATTGAGAAAATTTGGCCGGTAACTTACGAAGGGCAATCAGACACGGCTTCGTTTGATAATGCCCTGGAATTATTGTTTCAGGGGGGCTATTCCCTACCACATGCGATGATGATGTTAATTCCAGAGGCCTGGTCAGGAAATGCCTTAATGGATGAAAAAAGAAAAGCTTTTTATGAATATCATGCCGCACTAATGGAACCTTGGGATGGTCCAGCAGCTATTGCATTTACTGACGGTAGACAAATAGGGGCGACATTAGACAGAAATGGATTGAGACCTGCAAGGTATTGTGTGACGGATGATGATACAGTAGTTTTGGCTTCTGAAGCTGGAACGCTTCCTGTTGATGAAGGTAAGGTAGTTGCCAAATGGAGACTTCAGCCAGGTAAAATGCTTTTAATCGATCTTGAAAAAGGTGAGATTGTTTCTGATGAAGAGATTAAAAACCTACTAAGCAAGGAGAAGCCTTACAGGGAATGGTTGGCAGATACACAAATTATATTAGAAGACATAAAGGGAGAAAGATCGTCATCTAGAAATTTCACTGGATCAGATCTGCGCAACGGCCAAAAAGCTTTTGGCTATACACAGGAAGATGTTAAAATGCTTATGACTCCAATGGCAACTACTGGTCAGGAAGCTATAGGCTCTATGGGGACAGATACTCCTATTTCCGCTATGTCTAATAGATCTAAGCTATTATATACTTACTTTAAGCAAAATTTCGCGCAAGTCACGAATCCTCCTATCGATCCAATTCGTGAGGAATCTGTAATGAGCTTGGTCTCTTTTATAGGCCCTAGGCCGAATTTGTTTGAAAAGACCTATAATGTATCCCAAAAAAGGTTGGAGGTTAGACAACCTATTCTTAGAAATTCAGACCTCCAAAAAATTCGTGATATAAGCGAAATTAGTGACAGTCATTTTTCGTCAAGAGTTCTAGATACAACTTATAATGTCAGTAAAGGTCCAGAAGGTATGGAGCTTTGCATTGATGATCTTTGCGGCAAGGCTGAGAAGTCAGTCCAAAATGGTGATAACATTATTATACTTTCTGACAGACAGTTTGGTCCTAACAGAATAGCTTTGCCTGCTTTGCTCTCTACGGCTGCTGTACATCATCATTTAATTAGAAAGGGTTTGAGAACATCAGTTGGATTGGTGGTTGAATCGGCAGAACCTCGGGAAGTTCATCATTTTGCCGTTCTCGCTGGCTATGGAGCAGAAGCTATAAACCCATATCTGGCATTCGAATCTCTCTCGGACATGCATGAAAGGGGGATGTTTCCAAAAGAGGTAGATCATAAACAAGTAGTAAAGAGATATATAAAATCAATTGATAAAGGTCTTTTAAAAGTAATGTCAAAGATGGGTATTTCAACATATCAATCTTACTGTGGAGCTCAAATATTCGACGCAGTGGGGTTGTCAACTAGATTTATTGAAAAATATTTTTCTGGAACAGCTACTCAGATTGAAGGAGTGGGGTTGAATGAGGTTTCTTTAGAGACATTCAGGAGGCATCAGGATGCTTACTCAGATATAGCCGTACTAAGGCACGCTCTCGATGTTGGAGGTGAATATGCAGTGAGAAGGAGAGGTGAGACACATGCTTGGACTTCGGATGAAATAACAAGCTTGCAACATGCGGTCAGAGGAAATAGCAAAGATCAATATAGGTATTTTTCAAAATTGATTAACGATCAATCTGAACGATTATTAACTATTAGGGGTCTGTTTAAATTAAAGCCGCCTGAAAAATTTGGTAAAAAACCAATTAATTTAGAAGAAGTGGAATCGGCATCAGAAATTGTAAAGCGATTTGCTACTGGTGCTATGTCGTACGGTTCTATTTCAGCGGAAGCCCATGAAAACTTAGCTATAGCTATGAACCGTATTGGAGGTAAATCAAATACTGGAGAGGGCGGGGAGGAAATTGAAAGGTTCCATCCTTTAAAAAACGGTGATAGCCGTCGCTCCGCTATAAAGCAAGTAGCATCGGGTCGCTTTGGTGTAACAACGGAATATTTGGTTAATTCTGATATGATTCAAATCAAAATGGCCCAAGGTGCAAAACCTGGAGAAGGTGGGCAACTCCCAGGACATAAGGTAGATGCAGTTATAGCAAAGGTACGTCATTCAACTCCTGGCGTCGGATTGATTTCACCTCCTCCGCATCATGATATTTACTCAATTGAGGATTTAGCTCAATTAATTTTTGACCTTAAGAACGTGAACCCTAGAGCTGATATTTCTGTTAAACTCGTATCTGAGGTAGGTGTTGGTACAGTAGCAGCAGGTGTATCTAAAGCTAAAGCAGACCATGTAACAATCTCGGGTATGGAAGGCGGTACAGGGGCTAGTCCTTTAACATCTGTAAAACACGCTGGATCACCTTGGGAAATAGGATTGGCAGAAACGCATCAAACCTTACTTAAGAACAACTTGAGAAATCGAATTGCAGTTCAGGTTGATGGAGGTTTAAGAACTGGTCGAGATGTGGTCATTGGAGCTCTTCTTGGCGCAGACGAGTTTGGCTTTTCTACTGCTCCTTTAGTTGCATCTGGTTGTATTATGATGAGAAAGTGTCACTTAAATACTTGCCCTGTAGGAGTAGCCACCCAGGATCCTGTATTGAGAAAACGATTTAGTGGTCAACCTGAGCATGTGATAAATTATTTCTTTTTTGTTGCAGAGGAAGTTCGCGAAATTATGGCAGAATTGGGTTTTTCAAAATTTGATGAAATGATTGGAAAGTTAGAAATTTTGGATAAGTCTGAAGCCATAAATCACTGGAAAGCTAATGGATTAGATTTTAGTAAGCTATTTCATAACCCAAATTCTGGAAAGAATATTGTTTCTTATAACAATGAAAAACAGAAACACCCAATAGATAATATTTTAGATTTGCAATTAATAGAGAAAACAAGAGCAGCTATTGAAAATCAAACACCGGTTGAGTTGAACATGCAGATAAAAAGTAACAACCGATCCACAGGGGCAATGTTGTCTGGTCAATTGGCGATGCGATACGGACATGAAGGTCTTCCTGAAGATACAATAAGGATTAAATTTTTTGGAACTACGGGACAGGCATTTGGTGCATGGGTAGCAAGAGGGGTTACATTCGAAGTTGAAGGTGAAGCGAATGACTATGTTGGTAAGGGACTTTCTGGCGGCAAGCTTATTATATACCCTCCCAAGGAGGCAAAAAACATTGTGGCAGAAGAGTCTATTATAGTGGGCAACACCGTTCTATATGGAGCTGTAGATGGTGAGTGCTATTTTAGAGGTGTTGCTGGTGAAAGATTTGCTGTGAGAAACTCAGGAGCTACTGCGGTGGTGGAGGGAGTGGGTGATCACGGGTGTGAATATATGACCGGAGGGATAGTTGTAGTCTTAGGCAAGACAGGTCGAAATTTTGCCGCTGGTATGTCTGGAGGTATTGCTTATGTTCTTGATGATGACGGAACCTTCTCAAGGCGTTGCAATATGGCAATGGTTGATCTAGAGCCGATTCCGGCAGAGGATGACTTGATGGAATCAGAACATCACATCGGAGGAGACATAGAGCATCATGGAAGAGTAGATATAACTAAAGACATGACGCGGTTTGACGATGAGAGGCTTCGCCTATTAATTGAAAATCATAAAACTTTTACAGGGTCAAAAAGAGCAGCAGAAATTCTAAATGACTGGGAAGTTTTTCGGCCTAAATTCTTGAAAGTTATGCCAACGGAATATAGAAGGGCACTAGAGGAGATCGAGGCTCAGCAAAAAGCATCTGGTGTAGCAGCAGAGTAGAATATAAATTAAACAGGGAATTGTCTGAATAATGGGGAAAGTAACAGGTTTTCTAGAAGTTGATCGGCAGGACAGAAAATATAGGCCTGCAGCAGATCGCATTAGAAATTTTAAGGAATTTGTAATACCTCTTCCAGAGCAGGTGCTCAAAGATCAAGCAAGTCGATGTATGGAATGTGGGATACCATTTTGCCATGATGTGAAAGGCCTGAAGGGTTGCCCTGTTAACAACCAAATTCCTGATTGGAATGATTTAGTTTATAAGGGAGATTGGGAGCAGGCTTCAAGGGATTTGCATTCTACAAATAATTTTCCTGAGTTCACTGGCAGAATTTGTCCTGCACCGTGTGAAGCGTCATGTACCCTCAATATTATAGATGAACCTGTAACCATTAAATCAATTGAATGCTCAATTGTAGATCGGGCGTGGAAGAATAACTGGATCCAGCCTGAAATTAATCAGAATAAAACTGGAAAGGTAATTTCTGTTATTGGATCTGGGCCCGCTGGTATGGCTGCTTCGCAACAATTAGCTAGAGCTGGTCATAATGTGAATCTTTATGAGAAGAATGAAAAGGCGGGGGGGTTGTTAAGATATGGAATCCCTGACTTTAAAATGGAAAAATTTCATATAGATAGACGGGTAGAGCAGATGAGCAAGGAAGGTGTTATTTTTCACACAGGCGTTAATGTTGGGATAGATATTGCAATTGATAAAATAATTGAGAAAAGTGATGCTGTGATTTTAGCGGGAGGCGCAGAAAAGCCAAGAGACCTTGAAATAAGTGGGAGACATTTAGATGGGGTTCACTTTGCAATGGAATTCTTGCCTCAACAAAATAGAAGAGTATCTGGGGAAACTACAGTAGCAAATTCGTTACCTGTTTTAGCAAATGGCAAGCATGTCGTGGTTATAGGTGGTGGCGATACAGGCTCAGACTGTATTGGAACATCAATTCGCCAAGGAGCTCTTTCGGTAACCCAATTGGAAATAATGCCTAAGCCTCCAGAGAAAGAAAATAAATTTCTAACTTGGCCTAATTGGCCCTTAAAGATGCGCACATCATCTAGCCAAGAGGAGGGAGCAGAAAGAGAATTTTCTGTGATGACAGATAAATTTACTGGAAAGAATGGATCAGTATCTCAGCTTCATTGCATACGCGTTGACGAAAAATTTTCTCCGATTAAAGACTCACAATTCTCTTTAAAAGCGGATTTAGTTCTGCTTGCTATGGGTTTTTTATCTCCTGAGACCTCTGGCATGATTTCGGACTTAGGCTTGGATCTGGATAATAGAAGTAATGTTTTAGCAACAGATAAAAATTACAAAACTAGCAATGAAAAGGTATGGGTTGCTGGAGATATGAGGCGTGGGCAGTCTTTAGTTGTCTGGGCTATTAGGGAAGGCCGGCAATGTGCAAGAGAAGTAGATAAGACCCTTATGGGCTATACGAACTTGGCATTATAACTTTCGAAGAAATCCAAGTTGAAAACAAATACACTAAAAAGAGATTTGAAAAGTTGGTGTTTACTTTTTTTCTTAGGATTCATTTGGGGCTTTTCTTTTTTAGCTGTTAGTATTTCATTAGAATCTTTTTCTCCAATTCAAGTTGCCGCATGCAGGATAATAATAGGAGCCTTTGTTGTTCTTGTATTTTGTCTGGCCATTGGTGAAGGTTTGCCCAAATTTAATTCAGCGGGAAGATCGATCTGGCCATACTGTGCGGGCATGGCTTTGCTTTCAAATGTTATCCCTTTTTGTCTACTTTCTTGGGCTTTGCTGCACGTAACTTCTAGCTTTGCTGGTATCACCATGACTATGGTGCCCCTAGCAGTTTTACCTTTGGCTCATATTTTTGGTAAAGGTGATTATATGACACCAAGAAAAGTCATAGGTTTTTTGATAGGATTTGCAGGGGTACTTTTTCTGTTTGAGCCATCAGAAATAGTAAATTTTTCGTTTAATGAAAGTACTATATTAGCAAAAATGTTGTGCTTATTGGCAACTTTGTGTTATGCGACTGGCTCTATTATTACGAGAAGATCCCCGCAAACTGTTTCTAGTTTGTCATTTAGTGCAGGTGCACTTTTGTTGGCAGCTTTAATTATTGCCCCAATTTCATTTATTTTCTCTGATTTAGCCACTGTAATAACTTTCCGATCGGTTATAGGGGTTCTATTCTTAGGGTTTCTGCCTACCGGAATAGCAACAATTATTCTTGTATATTTGGTTAAAAATTCGGGGCCATCTTTTATGAGTCTGGTAAACTATCAGGTGCCAATATGGGCTGTACTATTTGGGGTATTCTTTAATCAAGAAACGTTACCAGCTGGTGCACTTCTTGCGCTGTTATTGATTCTTTTTGGTCTATTTTTTAGTCAGTACAAAAAAATAAATTAGGTGTATTGTGATAGATTGGGGTAAGAAATTTATAATTCTGTCTATATTATTGGGTCAGGGAAATATGTGTCAATCTGACGTGAGAATATAGGAGATCCAAAAAATAGAGTAGACTATAATTGTTCTATTTCGTAAAAGCATCGTACATCTTTTTGAGAATAATATCTTGTAGGTAGTTATGAGCTCCATTTATAGAAAATCTTTTTTTGATATGCCTAAAAATATTATTTATTTGGATGGCAATTCATTGGGACCTCTTTTGAAAGGGATAACTGAAGAGTCAGAAAGAGTTATAAATAAAGAATGGGGAGAAAAGCTAATTAAGGGGTGGAATGAATCCCACTGGATGGACCAGCCAGTTCGAGTGGGAAACAAGCTTGCTAGAATTTTGAAAGCTGAAGACGGGTCGATAATTTTGGGAGAAACTTTATCACTAAAGTTATATCAGGCGCTGGGAGCTGCATTAGACTTGAATAATGAAAGAAAAGTGATACTGACTGATTCTGGAAATTTTCCTTCGGATTTATACATTGCTAAAGGGTTAATAGATACCTTAAATAGAAATTTGGAATTGAGAATTGTTAAACCAGAAGAAGTTGAAAGCTCCATCAATGAAGATGTTGCGGTGGTAATGTTAACTCAAGTTGATTATCGGACTGGTAGGATCCATGATCTAGAACTTATAACAAAGAAATCTCATGCTAGTGGTGCCGTTATGCTTTGGGATTTGGCACATAGTGCAGGTGCATTGCCCGTAAATTTAGAGAAAAGCAATTGTGACTTTGCTGTTGGATGCACTTACAAATATTTGAACGGTGGTCCAGGGGCCCCAGGATTTATTTACGTAAGACCAGATTTAATTAAAAAGTGTTCGCCAACAATTAAGGGCTGGTTGGGCCATAAGGCACCTTTTGCTTTTGAAAAAGAATTTAGAAAAGCGGAAACAATTGATGTAATGAGGGTCGGAACACCGTCGGTAATTCAGATGTCTATTTTGGAAAAGGCATTAGATATTTGGGATAATATCGAAATGTCAGATTTAAGAGAAAAAACTATTGAACTTTCAGAGATATTTATTTGTGAAATGGAAAAGAAATGTCCACAGATAAAACTTGCAAGCCCCAGAAATTCAGAACTTCGCGGATCTCAAGTATCTTTTTTCTTTGATGATGGATATGCTGTTATTCAGGCACTAATAGATGAAGGTGTGATTGGTGATTTTAGAGCACCAAATATTATGCGTTTTGGTATAACACCTTTGTATATTAATGAAGACGATATTTTAAATGCTGTTACCTGCCTTGAAAGAATATTAAGACAGGATCTTTGGAAAAAAGATAAATTTACTAAGAAGAAAGCCGTTACTTAATTAAGGTTTTTCGGATAGTGCCCAGTCCCAATACATTTCTCGAGCTTTTTTGGTTACCGGTCCAATTTGAAAATTAGTTTCATCAAATGCTGATACAGGAGTAACCTTCATCATATTTCCAGAAGCAAAAACTTCATCCGCATCATGAAAATCTGCGTAAGATAAGACTTTTTCAATAACTTTATAACCATTGTCACGAAAGTTCTTTATATGGCGGGCTCGTGTTATACCAGCCAGGAAAGTACCATTTGAGATAGGGGTAAAAATTTCTCCATTTTTCACCATAAATATGTTGGCTGTCGCTGTTTCAGCTACATTCCCTGCAAAGTCTGAAACGAGGGCATTTCCAAAGCCTTTGGATCTCGCTTCGGTGAGCATTCTAGCATTATTTGGGTATAAACAACCTGCCTTGGCGTTAACTACATTATCAGCAAGTACAGGCCTTCTAAAACGAGTAGTTGTGAGTGTTGTTGAACTATCGGCTGGAGCCATCGGTATCTCTTCCAAGCAAATTGAAAAAGCTGTAGAATTTTCTAGAGGAACAATTGCAAGTTCACCGCCATCTACCGCCCAATACATAGGGCGAATATAAATTGGAGCTGATTTTTCACATCGTTTCAAACCTTCCCAAATTATTTTTACCATATCGTCTGCAGCGACTGTTGGTGTTATCATCATTGCTTTAGCGGATTGGTTAACCCTATTACAATGTGCCAAAAGGTCCGGAGCGACCCCATCGAAGTATCTTGCACCATCAAAAACACTGGTTCCTAACCACGTACCATGATCAGCTGCTTTCATAATTGGTGTATTTTCACTTTTCCATTCGCCGTTAAAGTACGTTTGGATATTCTTTCCTGATGCCATTACGAATCCTTTTTATAAAGTGTTTTAAAGAATAACGTATCGCCTAAAAATAAATTTTGAAGCCTTTTTTCTTTATTAGGAAATTTCATATTTAATTTTTAGATTTCACACAGCTTATAACTAGATTTTTCAAGCCAATTTTTATTAAAATCAACTCCCCACCCTGGACCACTTGGAATTAAGCAATGGCCTTCTTTTACTTCAAAAGGGGTTCCATCAAATAGGTCTACCTGCCATGGGTAGTAATCTGATCCCTCTATGGAAAGTTCAAGGTATTTACCGGAGTTTGGAATTGATTTTAAAAAATGCATAGTGCAAATGGTCACCAAAGATAAGTTGGCGGCGTGAGGTGTGCAGGGTATATTTGCCTTATTCGCCATTTCTGCAACTCTGAGAGCGCGAGTTAAACCTCCCATGTACATAACATCCGGTTGCATTATATCTGTCACTTTTCTATCAATAAGATCTTGCCAGATTCGTATGTCACAGTCCTGCTCTCCGCCGGTTACATCGATTTCAAGAGCTTCTGTTACCTTCTTTGTTTCATTCGGCAGCCAGTAGGGGCACGGTTCTTCAAAATGAGAGATGTCGTTATCGATTAATTTTTTTCCTATCTCTATAGCGTCTATATGAAAATAACAGCTATTTGCATCGACAAGTTTTTCTACTCCATGACCTAGTGCTTTCGGAACAGTTTGTATAATCTCTTCAGTTCTTCCTTCCCATTCGTCCTTACCGTTACCGCACTCAGAGCCAATTCTAAACTTAAAGGCATCAAATCCGAATTCGTCCCTTAGTTTGCACAAGCGCTGAGCTTCGTTTTTAGGTGTAATATCTCGTTTCATAGATGAGCCATAAACTCTTAATGTACCTGGCTGTCCTCCTAATAATTCAACTACTGATACTCCCTTGATTTTTCCCAACCAGTCCCAAAGAGCGGTGTCTATGCCAGAAAAAGCTCTCAAAAGGTATGAACCTGGAAATTTATGCTCTTTCCGAAGAATCAAATTTTCAACACTTTCAAAAGATGAAAAAGAAACTCCCAAAATATGAGGAACGATTTGTCGGTGGAAAATTTCACAAGTAATGTCAGCACAATAGGTTGACATTTGCCCCCAGCCCGTCGATCCGTCATCCATTGTTAATTTAACAGCACTTACATGTACGTTAGTAAAAGTTTCTATTTTTTTAATCGTAAATTCCATTTTACTTAAACCTTTTTTGTGGTCTGAATTGACCCCATGCGATAAAGCCACCGTTTCTATAGTTTGCTTTTCCATATTTGAATATATTTATGCCATCAGTATCTGTTACAGAACCTCCGGCAGCCCTAAGAATAGCATCACCTGCAGCTGTGTCCCATTCCATTGTAGGTCCGAACCTTGGGTAAACGTCAGCTTCACCAGTAGCGACAAGACAGAATTTTAGAGAAGATCCAATAGATACTGTCTTTTCAATATTATGAGAAATTAACCAATTATTTGTTTCTTGATCTCGGTGTGAGGAACTGGCTACGGCGATTATATTTAGGTTCTTAGTTTTAGATAAATTTAAACGCTTTGTCGGAATATCTCGTTCTTCGGAGAAACTATTTAAGGTTATTCCAGAGAAGTATCTACCAAGCGCTGGTGCATAAACTATTCCAAAGATTGGGAGATTATTCTGGATTAATGCTATATTGACTGTGAAGCTGCCCTTACCATCTTTTTTTAAAAACTCTTTTGTTCCATCTAAAGGGTCAACTAAAAAAAAAGTTTCAGTAGCTTGTATCTTATGGCTTTCAGAATTTTCTTCTGAAATTATTGGTATGTCAGGGCACAGATCTTTTAAAGCCGGTATTATGATATTTTCTGACAATTTATCAGCTTCAGTAACTGGGGATCCATCAGACTTTTTGTGAAACTCAAAGTCTTTTTCATATACTTCCATAATCGCACTTCCTGCGCGTATAACAACTGACTCTAAATCTTGTTTAAGGTTTTCTAGTAAATTGATTTTGATCATTGATTGAAACCTCTTACAGGGATATTTTTTTGACTTCATGAATCTTAAATAAGATTAAACAAAAAGATCTACATGCTTGAATTTAGTTACGTCTATTATCCCTAAATCTGAGATCCTTATTTCAGGTATTACAGCTAGAGCCAGAAGGGAGTGCTGCATTATGGCATTATTCAACTGGCACCCACAGGTTTCCATTGCTGAAACAATCAAATTTGCCTTTTTTGCCACAACTTCAGCGACCTTATCAGACATAAGGCCTGCTATTGGTAGTTCTAGAAGAGCTAACAATTTTCCTTTTGAAAAAACAACTAAACCTCCACCAATTTCATTAAGTTTATTTGCTGCTAAGGCCATATCTTTTTTTTCTGTTCCCACGACGATCATATGATGACTATCGTGTGCAATGGTCGAAGCGACAGCACAGTCAACTTTATACCCAAAGCCTGAAACAAAACCGTTTACAATTTTTCCAGTGGAGTGATGGCGCTCAATTAATGATATCTGACATATATCTTTAGCTCGATCCATTTCAACGATTTTACCCTCAACTTTTAGCTTAGATATAAGTAACTTTGTCGGTGCTTGGTTTTCGATTACCCCAATCGTTCTAACCTTTGCTGATTTCTTATTGCTATTCTTTATTTTTATATCAAAATCATGAAGGTCTATTCTCTTCTTTATATTAATGGTAGATCTGGCAAATTTTGGGTAGGTAAATTTTGGTAATTTTTCTTTGAGAACACCATTTTCTGCAACAACCTGTCCCCGTGCCAAAACTGTTTCAATTGGCAGGTCAGAGAGGCTAGAGGTAATAATCATGTCTGCCCGTCGACCAGGAGAAATTGAACCCAACTCATATTCCATTTTAAAGTGCTGTGCAGTATTAATTGTACCCATTTGAATTGCAGTAATTGGTTTTAAACCTTGTGAAATAGCGTGTTTAATTACTCGATTCATATGTCCTTCTTCAATAAGTGTTCCGGAATGTGAGTCGTCTGTACATAGAATAAAATTTCTTGAATCAAGACCGTCCTCCGTTATCGCTTTTACCTGAGAAGCTACATCATACCAAGCAGATCCAAGCCTTAGCATTGCCTTCATTCCTTGCCTTACTCTTGCTATGGCGTCTTCTTTCCGTGTCCCTTCATGATCATCTTGTGGTCCTCCAGCAACATAGCCATGAAAGTTGAGTCCGAGATCTGTGGAAGCATAATGTCCCCCGATAGTTTTATTTACAGCCCAAGTTGCTGAGATTTCATCAACCATTTTTCTATCATTATTAGCCACACCTGGGAAATTCATTACTTCACCTAGACCGCATACATTAGGCCAGTTCAATGCTTCAGAAATCTCATTTACATCAAGTGAAGCCCCAGATGTCTCTAGCCCTGGAGCAGAGGGTACACAGCTTGGTACTTGAACATAAACATTAATAGGCAAATTCAATGTTTCATCATGCATCAATTTAATTCCGGGAAGACCCAATACATTAGCTATTTCATGAGGATCAACAAACATAGTTGTAGTACCATGAGGAATAATAGCTCTTGAAAATTCAGTAATAGTAACCATTCCACTTTCGATATGCATGTGGGCGTCACAAAATCCGGGAACTAAATATTTTCCGTTAGCTTCTATGACCTTAGTATCTTTCCCGATCGTGTGCTTTGAATCAGGCCCTATAAATGCAAATCTTCCTGCTTTAATAGAAATGTCTGTGTTTTGGATAAGTTCACCAGAATATACATTTACCCATGTCCCATTTCGAATTACGGTGTCAGCAAATTTTCTCCCCATTGCGACATCTACTAGATCTTGCCGACAGTCATTTAATGACTTAAGTTGTGACATACGCATTATCCATTTTTATTTAAAGCAGAAGCTTTTATATTTAGGTTTTTTTATATTCTCTAAATGCCATAATGTCTTCATTAAGTTAGTACCTTAATTTTAAAAATGTAATGATTAAAGCATAGGCTTATATTGTTTCTAGGAGAAGAAAATAATTAAATTTATAGATAAAAGAAAAATACCACTAGTTATTGCAGTTACGCTTATACTTTTTTCAGGGATAATAGTTACAGTAATGCAGGCAGGTGTACGCTTTTTGTCTTCCGAGGTTCATCCTTTTACAATCGTTTTCTTTAGGGCTTTTTTAGGAGTCTTGCTCCTATTACCCCTAATGTTTAAGTGGGGCCCTTCTATATTTAAAACGGCACATCCAAAGCTACAGATTTTTCGGGGTTTTATAGGTTCTGGTGGTTTGCTTTGTTTCTTCTATGGACTTAGCATAGTGACCCTAGCAGAGGCAGTGACTTTAGGCTTTACTGTACCAATTTTTGCAACATTGTTGGCAATTATATTTTTTGGTGAGAAAGTTGGGCGATGGAGATGGTTCGCAATATTAACGGGTTTAGTTGGTGTGTTTATAGTCGTAAGGCCTGACCTTGAGATTGGACTTGGTCCTATACTTGTCTTGATTGCATCTTTATCTTGGGCAATCTCAGTTCTCATAGCAAAGAAACTCACACATTTTGATTCAGATATTTCAATTGCATTCTGGCAGACAGTAGGAAATGTGCCCTTAGCTTTAGCTATGAGTATTTATGTATGGGAGACACCTACTCAAAATCAATTAATAATTCTGCTAGTAATTGCGATTTTTGGAACTATTGCTCAAACAAGCCTAAATGCTGCTCTCAGAAGAGGTGAAGTATCTTTCCTTCTACCATTTGACTATCTTAGGTTACTATGGTCGATCCTGATTGGTTATTTTATGTTTAAGGACTTTCCTGGACATGGTTTATTTATTGGAGGTGCACTTATAGTTTTTGCAACAAGCCTTATGGCCTATCGGGAATCAAGGAAATCTTAACCTAAAAAAATATTACTTTTTTCTAAGATCATGTTAGTATTAATGCGCTATGGAAAATACCCTTGGAAATATTTTACATGAAAAGGGCTGGATATTAGCAGATGGGGCTATCGGTACCCAATTATTCAACATGGGACTTCAATCGGGTGATGCTCCTGAGTTGTGGAATGATCTGCAGCCAGAAAAAATAAGAAAACTTTACAGAAGTTCTATCGATGCAGGTTGTGACCTTTTCTTAACCAACTCCTTTGGATCAAATAGCTGTAGGCTTAAGCTTCATAATAAAGAAAGGGAAGATTTTCGGTTATCCAAACTTTCAGCTGAGTTAGGGCGTGAAGAAATCGAAAAGGAAAAAAGAAAAATAGTGTTAGCTGGATCTATGGGACCAACAGGAGAAATTTTGCAACCTCTTGGAGCTCTAAGTTTTAAAGATGCTGTAGAGGTTTTTCACATTCAGGCAGAAGGCTTGAAAGAAGGTGGTGCAGATATTTTGTGGATTGAAACCATTTCGCACTTAGATGAACTCAGAGCTGCTATTGATGCAGCAAAGTTAGCTGAGATGGAGTGGTGCGGCACGATGAGTTTTGATACCTCCGGAAGAACAATGATGGGCATAACATCAAAAGAATTTTCCAAGAATATTTCAGAAATCGATTACAAGCCACTAGCTTATGGAGCAAATTGTGGTGTAGGGCCTTCCGATTTAATTCGTACACTTTTGGGTTTTGAGGATTTGAGTTTACCTATAATTGCAAAAGGCAATGCAGGAATTCCAAAATACGCAGATGGTAAGATCCGTTATGATGGAACACCCGAGCTTATGGCATCGTATGCTTGTTTGGCACGAGATGCTGGTGCCAAAATAATAGGTGGCTGCTGTGGCACTACACCAGAGCATCTGACTGTGATGAGGCAGGCTTTAGAAGATCAAAAGCCTATGAAAAAGCCTTCAATTGATGAAATTGTAGAAAAGCTAGGCCCTCTATCTTCGAATTCGGATGGAACAGATTTAGAAAATATGAAGGGTCCAAGGCGGTTGAAAAGACGAAGAAGGCTTTAGCTAATGGAAAGCAGCTTCAAGAGCAATTTCTACCATTTCACCAAAGCTACGTTCACGTTCATTAGATGGAAGAGCTTCACCTGTTATCAGGTGGTCACTTATTGTGAGGATTGACAAAGCTCTGCACTGATATCTTAAGGCTAAGTTATATAGTTCTGCTGTTTCCATTTCAACTGCCAGAATGCCATGCCTAACCATCTCTTTATTTAGATCTTCTCTTTCATCATAGAAAGTATCGGATGAATATATTCCACCCACGTGAACTGGACTTTCCTTTAGTTGAGAAGCTTTGTATGCATTCATGAGTAAATTGAAATCAGCTGATGGGGCAAAGTTAATTTCTTTAAAAATACTGGAAGAAGGAGTTGAGAGGCTAGTCGCTGTCATCGCCAAGACAATATCCCTTATCTTTATTTTCTTTTGCATTCCACCTGCAGAGCCTATCCTAATAAAGGTTTTGACTTTATAGGTTTTAATAAGTTCATTCACATAAATTGAAAGTGATGGCATTCCCATTCCAGAACCTTGGAATGTTACTCTATTTTTCTTCCATTCACCCGTAAAACCGAGCATTCCGCGGACACTGTTAACTTCTTTTATATTGCTCAAAAATTTTTCTGCAGCCCATTTGGCTCTCATGGGATCACCGGGCATAAGGACTGTATCAGCTACCTCTCCATTTTTAGCACCTATATGAACGGTCATATTAGTTACCAATACCTTTCCAGTTTCATAAATTATAGATCTTAAAGTGATTTAGATAAAACTACATCCGGGCAACCTTATCTGAAAAGTCTAATTATTAATCATTCAGTTAATTTTAGCAAAATTATTTACTATTGAACCTAAATTTTTTCTTTTAATTTTCATTCATTATTTCATCTTTCGCTTTAATAGCTAAAAGTGAAATTTTTGTTCTAATTTCATCTTCTGAAGCTAAATTACCAAGATCCTCTGCCAGTTTTCTGTAGACATCCTCATCGCCAGCTTCTTGAAAATCTGCTTTGATAACTTCTTTAACAAAGTCATTTGCTTCTGCTTCTGTTTTTCCTAATAGATCACTTGCCCATAACCCAAGCATTTTATTTCTTCGTGCTTCGACTTTAAATTGTATTTCAGAGTCATGGGCGAATTTTTTTTCAAATGCTTTTTTTCTTTCGTCAAAAGTAGACATAAAAACTCCTTAACTTTTCCTTAGTACAGATATGGGTACATTTAGATGAAACTGCAAGGGGATAATCTTTTATTTTTTTTATCATTTATAGCTTCCATCCCACTCTTTGACAGGTAAAACTTCTCCACCTTCATTTAATTCTGGCCTGTTTTTGGTGAAACTATTTTCTGCATTAATAATGCCATAATCCATATAACCCAAACGCCCTAGAGGCTCTGCAAGTTTAAAATCAAATAAACCATTTTTAATAAAATTATCATCTATATATATACCTATTACATGACCAATAACGATGTAGTTTCCCGTATTTTTTTTTCTGCTACTATGAGGCAGATCTAAAACCTTCCAAAGTTCACATTCAAGCACTGCAGGGCTCTCAGAAACACACGGTGCATCGACGTAGTTTCCTTGTCGAGCCGTCAAGCCCGACAGCTCAAACTCATCAGTTCCGTATTTCGCTGGAACTGATGATACGTTCATCTGATCAAATAGGTTAGAAGTAGCCAAAGAGGCGGTAAATACGCCAGTTTCTTCAACATTTATGAGCGAGTCTTTTAATCCATTTGAAGAAAACATTACATAATGAGGTTGATCGGAGACACCATTGAAATAACTATATGGAGCCAAGTTTTTTTGACCTTTCTTATTTTGAGATCCGATCCAGCCTATTGGCCTAGGAGCAACTATTGCTTTGAATGGATCATGAGGCAATCCGTGTTCATTCTTTCTAGCGTCGTAATGCATTTATTTTTCCTTAAATTTGTTTAGAAAACGTGTATAATTTCATTAGATTTAATTTTCATAAAAGGTTACTACTTCTTTATGAAAATTTTCAAATATTATTTTTTTATTAGCGTGTATATTTTCTTGTGAGGGCTCCCGTATGAAACAAACTGCGCTTTTAGCAGGAGCTTATCTTCATCACTTATGCTTTGAAAGTCCTAACCCTGAAAAGTTAAGTGATTTTTATGGAAAAATAATGCAGATGAAGCCTCAATCCATTGGAGCTAATGCCTGGTTATGTTCTGGAAAGAATAGACAGATTTTAATTAAAGAAGGAATGAAAAATAGGTTAGAATTTGCAGCGTTCTCTTGTCGAGATGAGGGTGGTTTAAATTTATTAAAAGAGCGAGTAAAGGAAGAAGGAATTGAGGTTATAAACCTTCAACCTGATTTGTTTCAAAATGATGCTATATCAATAGTTGATCAAGATGGACACAATATATCCTTCGGTTTATCAAAGCCAAATATGAATGCCGAAAGTGTTTTAAATGGGCCTTTACAGCATCTTACATTTTCTACTTTGAATGTAGAAAAATTTGTAGATTTTTACGTTGGAAAACTTGGGTTTTGTATATCTGATAGGGTTTTGCATTCAAATGGAAATTTAGCAACCTGTTTTGTACGATCAAATCATGAACATCATACTTTAGCCTGTTTTAAATCAGATAGGATCGGGGTGGATCATCATTCCTATGAAGCAGGCGAATGGAATGCGATACGAGACTGGTGTGATCATTTCGCCTCGATGAATATAGAATTAATGTGGGGTCCTGGGAGGCATGGGCCAGGAAATAACTTATTTGTTTTTGTTGAAGACCCAGATGGAAATTGGATAGAGATTTCAGCTGAGTTGGAGGTGATTCATGACAGACCCAGCAAGGACTGGCCACAAGAAGAGAGAACATTGAATTTATGGGGTAAAGCTATTTTAAGATCATAAAAAGGAGAAAAATTAATGAAACTATTGAGCTTTTTAAGGAATGGAAACACTGGATTTGGATTAGTAAAAAATAATGGAATTATTGACCTAAGTGGAATCCTTGGTGATGATGTAAGAACAATAAAAAAGGTTTTAGAATTAGATCTTTTAGATTTAATTGAAGATATGACCAAAGGTAAAGATCCTGATTTTGGATGGACCGATATTACGTTAATACCTGTTATACCAGATCCAGCAAAGATTTTATGTATTGGGCTAAATTATGCTAAGCATGTAGCTGAAACAAAAAGACCCGATTCAAAGCACCCAACAATTTTTACTCGATTCGCTGATACTCAAGTTGGTCATAATGGAATCATCTATAAGCCCAAAGTTTCTGAAGCCTTTGATTACGAGGGAGAAATGGCAATAATAATTGGTAAAGGGGGACGAAATATATCAAAGAAATCAGCAATGAAACATGTTGTGGGTTTTTCTTGTTATAATGATGCTACTGTAAGGGATTGGCAGAGGCATACTTCTCAGTTCACTCCTGGAAAAAATTATCCGTCGACGGGTGGATTTGGACCGATGATGGTTACCAATGATGAAGTTGGTGATTATAAAAAATTAAACATACAAACAAGGTTAAACGGTAAAATTATGCAGGATTCTAAATTATCTCAACTTATTTTCCCCATACCGGAACTGATAAATTATATTTCAACTTTTACACCCTTATCACCTGGAGACGTTATTGTATCGGGAACACCAGGTGGTGTCGGTGATAGAAGAGATCCACCGGTTTATATGAAAGATGGTGATATTGTAGAGGTGGAGATCACAAAACTTGGTATCCTCAAGAATAGAGTGGTGGCGGAATGAATTTGTTCTCATATTTTTTGGGGATTCATGCCAGAAACTGAAAGAATTTCTTCAGAAATTGTAATAATTGGAGGAGGACCTACTGGCTTAACATTAGCTAATTTGCTTGGAAAAATGGGTGTAAAAATCCACCTTATTGAGCAAAACAAAGAAACAGTTAATGAACCGAGAGCAGTGTCTATTGATGATGAGTCTCTAAGGATTTTTCAATCCATTGGCATTAAGGAAAGAGTAAATAGCATAATTGTGGAAGGCTATGGTTCGATATATAAGAGCTATTATGGAAAAGAATTTTCACGGGTCATGCCAACTTCTAAAGAGTACGGTTTTGAAAAAAGAAATGCTTTTCAACAACCTGAGCTAGAAAAAATCTTAAGTGATAATTTGTCTACCCTTAACAGTGTTAGAACATTTTTTAATTGGAAGATGATTGAATTTTCTCAAAAACCTTCAAATATCCAAGTCATTATCCAATCACAACAATCTGATAAAATTAAAATACTAACAGGTAAATTCTTAGTTGCTTGTGATGGAGCAAGCTCAACTATTAGGAAATCATTAAATATACCTCTGCAAGGGTCCTCATTTGAGGAGACTTGGGTAATTGTTGATCTTCTTAAGACTATAAATAGAAATAGGCATACAGAAGTTTTTTGCAATCCGGATAGACCCTGTATTACTTTACCTGGACCTAAACAAACGAGACGATATGAGTTCATGATAAGATCTGGAGAAAATATAGATCATGCTACCTCAGAATTAAATGTTCGGACTTTGATGCAATCTGTCGGACCTGATAAGAACCAGAAAATTAAAAGAATTCGTTCGTACACTTTTCATGCGAGAGTGGCAAAAAAATGGAGAGATCAGAGAGTTTTTCTAGCCGGAGACTCGGCACACTTGTCTCCTCCGTTTGCTGGTCAAGGTATGAATAGTGGTATCAGAGATGTTGGAAATTTGGCATGGAAACTTGCGGCAAGCTTATCTAATGCTAAAAACAAAAAAATACTAGATAGTTATGAGGAGGAAAGAAAACCCCATGCTTTAGAAATGATTAATTTGGCTTTGAAAATGGGTAGAATAATGAATCCTAGAAATCATTTTAAAGCTTGGCTAATCAGAGTCTTCTTTACAACTTTAGGTCTATACGGGCCTGCGAGAGATTATATTGCTCAAATGAAATATAAGCCTAAACCTAGATTTTATTCTGGCCTGATATGGCCTGACAATAAAAAAGATACTATTGTTGGCCAGCTTGTACCTCAACCGATTACAGAAGATTATCAAAAGAACAGAAACCTTTTAGATGAACAGATTTCTAACGAACCTTGCATACTAATTTTCGATGAAAGTCCGGATAAACATCTAACTAAAAGAATAGAGAAAAATTTTTTAGAAAAAGGTTGCTCTATTATTGGGTTAACACCTGAATGGGTTAACGCTTACGAAGGTAGTATTAGAATTCTAAGGGATGCGAGCCATTTATTTTCTAGAAATCCGTATAGATCTTATCTAGGATCAGCATTACTCATAAGGCAAGACAAATATATAGCTGCAACAGCACCTATTGATAATATTGAAAAATTGTTGGAATATTTAAGAGAGATAACTTCATAGTTGAGGAATGCTTTAAATTTAAAATGAAAATTTATTTGGTAAAAGTATTATTTTGCGATGCCTATTAATTCATTAGGTTACGTAGGGGTTCGCTCGCGAGATTTAGAGGAATGGCAGGATTTTGCTGAAAATCTCTTGGGTATGCAGAGTGTTGAGAGTGGCAATTATGCTCTAGCGTTTAGAATGGATGATTATAAGCAAAGGCTTATGATAGAAAAAGAACCAGGGGATGCTCTTGGTTTTTTAGGCTGGGAGGTAGATTCTAAAGAGGATCTCGAAATATATGCAAAGAAGCTTGATTCCCAGAATATACCGGTAGCATTTGCACCAAAGGAATTAGCAGACAAAAGATTCGTGGATCAGATGATCCTTTTTCAAGACCCAGAAGGTAATAGAATAGAACTTTTTTGGAATCCGATGCTCGATAAAGAAAAGTTCAAACCAGGGAGACCAATTTCCGGATTTAAGACGGGGCCATACGGTATGGGTCACGCTGTACTCCATGCAAAAGATGTTGATCTTCTGGTAAAGTTTTATTGTGATATACTTGATTTTAAGGTTAGTGATTATGGTTTAAGTCCTTATCCCATGCATTTTTTCCATGTAAATGGTCGTCATCATAGTTTTGCAATTTTAGGGACGAAGCTATCGGGGTTTCACCATTTTATGGTGGAGTTTAATAATTTGGATGATGTTGGCCAGGGTTATGACCTAGCTTGCTTAGAAGAGGATAGGATAGCCTATACACTTGGTCGTCATACAAATGACTACATGACAAGTTTTTATGCGAAGACACCTTCAGGTTTTTTTATAGAAAGCGGCTGGGGCGGGCGGATAATTGATACGGACCTCTGGGAGCCTCATGAAACTAATGTGGGTCCTAGTTTCTGGGGTCATGACAGGCCGTATTTGGATGAAGACACGAGAAAAAGTTTAAAAGATATGAGATTAAAGGCTGCATCAGACGGCTTACAGGCTCCACTCCTAGTAGATTGTCCTTGGCTATATGGGCTACAGGATTTAAAAAAATAAAAGTTCTTTCTAACTGGGAATCTACAAATGTCGAATTTAAGTAAAACTGATAATTATGATGTTGTGATTGTTGGAATGGGTCCAACGGGTCTTGTATTGGCAAATCTACTTGGGTTAGAAAAATTAAATGTGTTGGTAATTGATAAGTTCCTAACACCTTACGACCTACCTAGAGCAGTTCATTTAGATGACGAAATCATGAGAATTCTTCAAGTAATTGGAGTTGCATCCGAGATGGAAAAAATAATGAGGCCAAACCTTGGAATGAGGTTTGTCGATGCAGATAATAATCTTTTACTCGATTGGCCACGACCGCAAGAAATAGGAAAAAATGGTTGGAAACCGAGTTACAAGTTTCATCAGCCGGATCTAGAAAGGGTTTTATACAAAAATTTAAAAAGGTTTCCTAACGTAGAAATTAGAAAAGGTTTTGAAGCAACCGAAGTTAAAAATGAAGATGAAAAAGTCGAGGTAACAATCTTAAAATTAGAAGAAAATGATGCATGTCGTGTAAGGTGTGATTTCATTGTTGGTTGTGATGGCGCCCGTTCATTTATTCGAAAAAAAATGGGTGTAGAATATGAGGAGATGGGGTTTTTTGAAGACTGGCTTGTAGTTGATATTATTTTGAAAAAAGA
>Ga0163111_10000151_pt1 | contig 41227 bp, 60 predicted proteins | sample CRUFie1St18metaG_FD_109645 | JGI IMG/M metagenome (GOLD analysis project Ga0163111, IMG submission 109645) | Marine microbial communities from the Costa Rica Dome - CRUD Field 142mm St18 metaG | ecosystem: Environmental > Aquatic > Marine > Oceanic > Photic zone | place: Costa Rica: the Eastern...
ACCTACTGATGTTAAGGGTATGCCTTTATATCACAAAGAATCAGGTACAAAGGATTGGGCACCTCCAGTAGATCTTCCTAGTCCAGAACTTGCTAAACAATATGATACTATTGTATTGTTCTTAGATGAATTGAATTCGGCACCAGGTGCCACACAGGCGGCGGCCTACCAATTGGTTCTTAACCGTAGGGTTGGTAATTACGTTCTTCCAGATAATGTAGTGATTATGGCGGCGGGTAACCGTGAAACTGATAAAGGTATTGTTTATAGAATGCCTGCTCCGTTGGCTAACAGATTTGTTCACTTAGAGATGAGGGTTGATTACAACTCTTGGTTAGACTGGGCAGTTGAAAATGAAATACATTCAGATGTGATTGGTCATATTACTGTTCACAAGCAGGACTTGTTTGACTTTGATCCTAAAGGTTCGAGTAGAGCATTTGCTACTCCTCGTTCTTGGACATTCGTAAGTGATCTTATTGATGACGAAGATCTTGATGATGAAACATTTACAGATCTTGTTGCTGGTTCAGTTGGAGAAGGAATTGCTGTCAAGTTTATGGCAACACGAAAGGCTCGTAACAAACTTCCTAACCCAACAGACATTCTTACTGGTAAGACTAAGAACTTAGATCAGTCAGTTGAAATGTCAGGTCGTTATTCTTTGACAATGAGTCTTTGTTATGAACTTAAAGACTTAGCGTCTAAAAAAGGTTTTACACAGAAGCCAGTAGAAAACTTCTTAAGGTTTATGATGGATAACTTTGATGCTGAACTTACAGTGATGGGGGCACAGACTGCCATTGTAAGATATGGTATTAATATTAAGCCTAAAGAACTTCCTAGTTTTAAAGAGTTCCATGAACGTTTTGGACAGTATATCAGAAAAGCAAGGTCAATCGATTAATTCGGTTGACACTGTGTCAATTGGTGTTATACTGTAAATATAATGAAGGAGCAAGTAATGTCACAAGTAACTACAGCAGATAAAAAGACCAAGCCAGGTTGTGAAGTTGGATTTAAAACAGATCCTAAATTAGATCTTGAAATCCGTGAAAAACTTATCCAGGCAAGAATTGGTTTGCTTATTCTTCATCCGTTCTATGGTAATCTTGCTCTTAGACTAAAACTTGTGAATGCTGATGCTTGGTGTCCTACCGCGGCAACAGATGGTAAGAACTTTTTTTACAATACAAAATTCGTAGATAAACTTCCAGATGGTCAAGTTCTGTTTTTATTTGGACATGAACTTTTACATTGTGTTTATGATCATATGGGACGTTATGATGGTCGTAATCCTCAACTAGGTAATATCGCCGCTGACTATTGTGTTAACGGTGACTTGGTACAAAACAAAGTAGGTACTCCAATTACTGTAGTTCCTATTCTACACGATCACAAATATTACAATTGGTCATTTGAACGTGTTTATGATGACCTTGAAGAAAACGTTAAAAAGGAATATGTTGATATAGATCAACTTCTTGATAAGATGCTTGATGAACACCTTGAAAGCGATAACGGACAAGGTGACAGCGATGGTCAACAAGAAACAGATGAGAACGGTAATCCTGTAAGCAAGGCTAAGCCTAAGATTTCTGAGGCTGACAGGCAGAAGATGAAAGACGAAATGAAAGAAGCCGTTCTAAATGCCGCTCAGGCGGCGGGTGGTGCTGGTAATGTTCCACAAGGTATTAAAAGGCTTATTGAACAGTGGACACAGCCTAAACTTAATTGGCGTGAGATAATTCAACAACAATGTCAATCAACTATTAAAAGTGACTTTACATTTAGTCGTCCTAATAGAAAGAGTTGGCATATTGATCCTATTCTTCCTGGTATGGACAATGACGAGAAACTTGAGGTTGCTCTTTGTGTAGATATGTCAGGTTCAATTAGTTCTACAATGATAAGAGACTTCTTTAGTGAAATTAAAGGCATCAGTGAGATGTACAATGATTTCAGCATTAAGATTTGGACTTTCGATACAGAAGTTTACGGATACAAAGAATTTGATCCTACTAACATAGATGAGTTAATGGACTATCATCCTCAAGGTGGTGGCGGTACTGACTTCATGTGTAACTGGAAGTTTATGGAAGAAAACGATATACAGCCTAAGAAACTTATTATGTTCACAGATGGTTATCCATGGGGTTCATGGGGTGACGAATTATACTGTGATACAATATTCCTTATACACGGTGACAAGTCAATCACAGCACCGTTTGGTATGACACTTCATTATGAAGAGGCGGCGTAATGAATCCGCTTAGTGTTATCAAAGAACGTGAAACAAATTTTATTCCAGAGCATTATACTGTAGTTCCTATTCCTACTAAAAACGAATATCAGACACCTAGTAGTAATCATGTTAAATGGTGGATATATAATAACTTAGATGGTAGGTTTGGATTTCATAATTATGAATCTGGTTACACTACTAAAGTAGAAGTAGGCTTCGAAGATCCTAGTGAAGCAACTTACTTCAGTATGGCATACACAGGCCCAGAAGAAGAAAACTTCTTTTAAAGACTATTCATATCAAGAGTGTTATTCCATTTTTGTCTTTGCTGAATACACCAGCCAATTGTTTGTCTTAGGTTGTTATGGAATACTCCGACGTCACTAACTGATCTACTTTGAAACCATTCAATGTAGTACTTGACGTGTTGTTCTTTTTCTATTGCTTTCATCTCTTTGATAATATTTGCTCTATCTTCTAAAGAATATTCATCTTGTGGTACTGCCACTTCTTTTAATCTATCCTTGATTGTTTCTAGCCAGATGACTTCTGTTTTTGTCATATCCAAAAATTCTGTAACTGTGTTGTTACCATTTGGATCTAAGTTTCTAAAGAATCCTAAAAAGTAGGCATAGTCTAAAGAACTTTGGATCATATATTCATGTGTGGCTTGACAACGTAGAACTGGCTCTACAAAATTCCAATAATTCTGTGCTATTTCGTCTTTTGGAGAAATAGTTTGGCTATAAACGGCATTTATGTTAAAAAATGATACCAGAAATAATATCAATAAAAACTTGACCTGATACATAATAGTAGTATATAATGTCTTATAACTGAACATAATAATACTTATCTAAAGGAGATATACAGATGACAGAAAACAAAACAGAAGAAAATGTAGCAGAAACTTCGGCAACTGAAGCACCTGCTGACAATCAACCTGCTCCTCAGGCACCTGGAGCACCGGCTGGTCCTAATTTAACTATTGGAGACCTTAGACTTGTTGCTAGAGTAATTCAAGTATCAAGTGAACGTGGTGCCATAAGAGCCAACGAAATGGCAACTGTTGGCGACTTGTACAACAGACTCGTTGAGTTCTTAAATGCTGTTCAACCTCAACAGCCAGCAACGGCTGAAGGTGAAGCACCTGCTGAAGGTAGCACAGAAGCACCATCAACAGAAGCGCCAGCAACAGAACCAACTGAAGAAGGTTCAAAAGGAGAGTAATCAATGGCTCAATTGAAACACGTAGGTACACATAATAACAAAAAATGTGTAGTCCTATTTAGAAAAACACCAGGCGAGGATCATATGGCACTTGTAGTTTACAGTGACAGTATGCCATCACTAGTTCATGACGCTGTCATGGAAGCAGTGAATTCTGACGTAGGTCAACAAGAAGAAAATCTTGCTGAAGCACTACAAAGAAAAACAATGCCTGATGGTAGAATTGCTCTACAAGTCCTTCATGGCGAAGGATACATTAAAAAGGTTCAAACCAACCAAGTAATAATGACGCCTAATGCTAAGTCCAACGTTAGACTAGATGAACTTAACAGTATCATTGATAGACTAAAAGAAGGCGGAGACGCGGCGGCAGAATTAAAAGAACTAGACCAAAATGCTGGTATGGTTTCTCCTCAACCAAGAGGTAGAGATGTTGGTGAACCACAAGTCGCTGAAACACAAGCGACACAAGGTCAAGCACTAAATGATCAAGCATTGGCAGACAATCTTCTAAACCAAGCAAAAGGATATGAAGATGAAGCGGCTAAATTAAAAGAACAGGCTTATGAACTTAATCCTGAACTTAGACCACGCCGTGGACGTCCGGCGAAGAAGACCGTAGCCGATGCCACAGCATGATCGGGCAAAAGACTACGATAAACTAGTTTCTGACCAATGGGACAAACTCATTAGAGAGGTCCCAATGGACGATATACCAATTGAAGTAATCAATGAAATACTTGTACACTTCAAAGACGGAACTGTTAAATCTGTAGATATCTCAAAATTGATGGCAGAGCCAAACACTGATTTTAAACGTTTGGAATCTGCCATCCAAAAACAAATTCAAAAACTATCTGATAAAATAGATCATATTGATTGGATAGTTGATAGACCAAAAGTTCAAGATAAAGTTGAACTTGCTAAGGCAGAATTATTTAAGGACAAGAAATAATGGATGTAGATCCTAAACATTTAAGAAAAGCAGGTGCTAATTACTTTAAGCATTTTTTCTATGCTACTTACTATAATTTTTTAGCATTGTTGGTATTCATTACAGGTACAATTCATAGTATCATACCATGGGTGTTTGCTTTCACCCCATATAGATTAGCAAAAAAGATAGTCGATGGAACTGAACGAAACTTTATCAAAGATACTAAAAAACGGAACAGAACTAAAAAGTAGCGGTACTACTGGTCCTCAAAAAAGTATCTGGCAAACATACACCAAATTAAGACACGCCAATCAGGCGGCACGTGAATCACAAAAGATAACCAAGAATAGTAAAATTTACACTATTTGTAAAATGGAACACGCCGGAGGACTTCTGGCACAAACACTTCCTGCTTATGAAGTAGGTGCTGAAATAACTGTAAAGAAGTTTAATCCTTGGCGTTTTTGTGAAGAGGTTGTTAACTATACCCATACACATATTACGCCTACACACGGTCGTATTATAGCGTCTACGAAGGGGTTTAGAGACGTAGACTTGTCTAATGTATGGATAACGTGTGGCAGTGATCCTGTAGAATGGGATCTAATTGAATCATTTGTAAACAAAGGCTGTACCTTTATGGCAAATTGGGGTATGACAGAAGTTGGCCCTTGTGCTATTAATACTGTTTTCAATAGTATAGAAAAAGTAAATGAATTTAAACAAAGAAGTTTACAAGGAACTATTTTAGGAGATCATCAGTACTGTCATACTAAAATAGTAGACGGAGAACTTTACGTTAAGGGTATGATTAGTGTATATGGTAACGAATGGTACAACACAAAAGACTTAGTTGAAATAAACGACGAAGGCGAATTTTATTACAAAGGGAGAAATAATGCTTAAACAATATCAAGGTCCATTAAATGAAAACGATATATTTCTAAGTTCATCTACAGAGCAAATCACATGGAAAGAACTAGATGCTAACTTAGATGCTAAAATTGAAATACTTAAACAACATAATATTGGACCACACGTCATCTTTGTACAAGCAGAAGATCAGGTAACACTTGATGACTATCTTTGGATCCTTGCTAGTGTTAAGAACGGCGGTTCTGCTACACAGGCCGATGCTAGACAAAGTCCAAAAGAATTAAAAGCATTAGCGGAAGGATGTAAAGCATCTTGTATAATACGTTCTAACAAAATTGAAATGTTAAACGATCCTTTAGAAACAGGTCCAACAATACTTCACCCTAATGAAATATATAGAGGAATGACTAGTGGTACGACATCAAAAGAAATTTTTGAAATGTATCCTTTCTTTTGGGATTTCGAAGATCATGAGTCTGCTATTGTAGATGGCAAAACTTTATTAGGATGTACACCTATGGCAAGTACAAATCATTTATTTGCTGTAGCACCAGAATTCAAACAGGATAAAAGACCTCTTGTTTTATGTACACATGGATTCACAGCAACCTATAATCCTTACAACTTGTTACGTCTTTATCAAATAGGTGGACGTTTACACTTCTTAAACTATGGAGATGATATAGCGGAACAAATAAGAAAAGTTAAACCTAATTGTGTTATTTCTTATCCTAATGCTGTTAAAAGAATTGTAGATTCTTGCCCTGATGATTTTAATTGGCCAATTGACTATTGGGAATGTTCAGGTGGACATACGCCTAAAGAAGTTATCAAAGGTGTAGAAAAGAAATTTAAATTTAAAGTTATGTATAATATGATGGCAAGTACAGAAGCAGATTGTCATTCAAGAGCAGAATATAGACCAGGCGATCCAATCGAAAACTTTTATGGATTCAAGCACAGGATTTACAATGGCGATTTAAAATTAGACGACCGCGGTGTACTGTGGTACAAGTATGGAAACATAGACTGGCAAACAGATGGTGATAAGTTTAGAGATGAAGATGGTACTTGGTATTACGATGGTAGAATCTACGATGACGTTATTTTTATGAAAGGTGGTGTTAAAGTATACACAGGTTTAGTAGAAAGTGTAGCATTAGAATTAGCAGGTATTGATAATGTTGCTTCTTGTTCAAAAGATGAATTACACTATTTGATCTATACAGGATCTGCTGACGCCGATGAACTTGCTAGTCATTTGAAAAAGAATCTACAACAAAGTAAACAACCACATGACATTTATCATATTACAACTAAATTATTCTTCTCAGGAGAAAACAAATTACAGAAAAGGAAACTACCTGATATTGTAATGAATAGTCCTGCTGAAGAAATAGTTAAAAAAGTTCACGTGAAAGATTATTCGAAAGTATGATAACTGTTAAACTTGCTTTAGCCAAACGTAAATCAGTAAGGGCATTTTTAAAAAAAGAAGTGCCTATCGATACTGTCAATAGGATTTTAGAGCAGGCTAAACAAGCACCAAGTGGAGATAATCACCAACCTTGGAAGGTGGCTGTTGTACAAGGTAAAACCAAAAAAAAATTATGTTCCAAATTAGAAAAGGCATTTCGCTCTGGTGTAGAACCTGCTATGGATTATGAATATTATCCTCAGTATAAAAATAGTGAAAAAGAAACAAAATGGTTTGGAGAATACAAAGACAGAAGAAAAGCCTGTGGACTTGCTTTATACTCACAACTAGGAATAACAAGAGAAAATAAAAAAGGCAAAGAAGATTTGTATGCCTTGAACTATAGATCTTTTGATGCTCCTGTGATGCTTTTATTTTTTATTGATAGAGAACTAGGTAAAGGTTCATACATAGACTATGGAATATTTTTACAGTCAATTATGTTGTCTGCTACTGAGCATGGGTTGGCAACTTGTCCTCAAGGAGCATTAGGTGAGTATGCTGATATTGTAAGACAAGAATTACCTAAGTTTAAAGATTATATTGTGTTATGTGGAATGGCATTAGGATATGAAGATACTAAAAACTTTATAAATGCTTACGACACAGAAAGACAAAGTTTAGAAGAAATGGTTACTTATTATGATTGAACATGACGATTACTTTTGCCAAGTATTAGATCTTACACTAGATAAAGAACAAAGAACAGAACTTTTATCACTTTTAAACAAGCACGAATTCGCTTCACCTTATATTAAAGAGTATGATGGGCAAACAGATAATAACTTTTTTACACCAGCAGAAAATTTACCTACTTGGTTTTTACAAAAGGCAAAAAAATATTTAGACATTGGCTGGCCTGTGTTCTTAAAAAATAAAGGTTATGTTCCTTGGCATAAAGACGAAAAAAGAAAATGTAGTATTACTATTCCATTGACTTATTCTAACACGCCTACATCATTTAAACACTTAAAAGAAACGTTGGCTAATGATCACAGAGCATTCAATTCACCAGGCGAAGAACTGTTTCTACATCACAACTATAACACATACTTACAAAACAATCAACGCTATCATCTTGTAAGACGAGATGCTGAATGGAGATGTTTCCTACAAATATCTTTTAACGAGCCGTATAGCGAAATAAGGAAAATGCTATGAACGATGATAATGTAATAATCATTACAGGAGAAAAAGGCTGTAGAGTACATCACATAGGAAGAGTATTAGCAACCTTGCCAGATGTATATTGGTACAGCGATGACAATAACGGAAAGCAACCTTGGAATATTGCCAGTGCCAAAACTAGTAATATTAGACAGCGGAAAATCGCTCCAAAACACTTTGATAGAATACTTCCAAATGGTGATAGATTACCCCCAATGTGGGACGTAATAAGCGAATATTTTCCTAGCCAGGAAGAGTATTTAAGAACCATATTTTTTCCTTCCGTTGAAAAAGCACGGCGACAGACGTCTAAAACGTTGGTTTTTACGTCTCATAAACCACCTTTTTACCTAAGGCAGTACTTTGGTACCATACCCACGATAAACGTGCTGTATGACGCTAAAAGAGCCGTTAAAAGACGTCTTTCCACGTCTGCTAACTTCCCAGGTTACTATAGATTAAAAGGAATAGTAGAAGAATCCAATCCTTATTTGGTATATTTAGAATCTCTCAAAAAACAGAAAAAAGACTTTACCCAAAAAGACCTTTGGGCTCAAAAGACACACAAAACTTTTTGGAAAGATGAATATACAAAGGAGTACGAAGACTACTTAACTTTCCAAATGAATAAGAATTTGGAAATAAGGAAAATGCCTTTTGATAATGTTCTTAATGTTGATATGGATAAAATTGATTGGAAATCAGTTAAAAAGTTTTTGAATTATTCTGAGCCTAAAGAATCAATTGACTTAAAGGTCATATCATTGTAGAACTGTATACTTGCCAAGTTCTTCATTTTACTTTCACACATAATATCAAAATCTTTTGTAAATGACCATGCCCATTCATTGACTGCTTTGTTTGGATAGTAATCACTGTGGGCTCTAAGTTTCTGTTTCTTGTGTCCGCTTTCTAATAATGTTTTCATATCAGGTTTAGCACTATGTTCAAAATTTTGTGGTAACCATTCATTCCTGCTGTAGGAATAATGTAGCACAGGTCTTACTCCTCGCCAACTGTCCTTTATGCTAGAAAGTCTATCGTCGGAGGCATCGATATATTCGCCTGTTTTAACCCAGTGGTGGTGTATGTCCAATACCAATGCGACGTGCTTTGATAGTTCAAGACTGGCTTCAAGTCCCCACGAGTTTTCGTCATTTTCGATTGTAATTGTTTTTCTCGCTTCTTCAGATAGTCTTGGGAGGACATCGATGATACCGGCTGGACCTTTCTTACCGGAGATGTGTACATTGATCTTAAAGTCCTGGAATTGTTTACCGTATCCCATCCACCTTGCCATGTCAACATGATATTCAAACTCCTCTATACTTCTATTTACTATGTCAGGATTATCACCTGCCAACACTGTAAATTGTCCTGGATGAAAAGATAACCTTACATCTCTTTCTCTTGCCAATTGACCAATAGCAGGAAAATGTTTTTCACAATAGTCAATGACATCAGGCTTCTTCCAAAAGTACGACCAAGTAGGTTCTGTATAGACTGGCAAACAATCGCTACCAAGTCTTACCATTCTCAATTCATATGAAAGATTACCTACATAGTTTACAAGGTTGTAAAATGCTTTGATGTTGTGTTCCATCAACTCCCAAAGTCTTTGCTCAGCAACATCTTTAGTTTGTCTGTTGAGCCAAGCAACTGTAGTTGAACGATTGTTCAGAGGACGCTGATATTCTTCCAAAAGTTTTTTCTTTTGGGATTGGTCATGGTGGAGATATTTGCAGGCAAATCCAATTTTCATAGTTTTATAATACTACAACTATACGTTATAGTCAACCAGAAAATTATCTAAACCTTCATAGTTATCGGAAGAAAAATTTGAGAACTGTTTCCACTCTTCTGGAACTTCCCATTCGGGAGTATTAATGTAAACGTGTTGAGTATCTGGAAAATGTTCAAATAATTTGGCACTGTGATATATCCAAAATTTCGGATCTACAGCATCATCGGTTCTTGCTTTATATCCGTTAGTGCCTGTATAAACGTTGTTTTGTTTTCCTTTGGCATTACCATATAAATCAAAACCAACATAAATGATTACTTCATGTCCTGCTTTACAGGCTAATAAAGCACTGTAATGGCCACTTCCCCAATGCTGAGCCTGATCTGCTTTATTGGGTCCTAAGTATGGCAAGTCTGGTACAACTCTAAGATTTGGATCTTTATTGTCTTGTAACCATCTTGCTCTAGTAAAGATATTTGATTTTTTCTCAATACGTCCTGCTGTTGCCTCACCTAGCATTACTCTATCACAACAAACAATATTGTTCACCCAGGCATCTCTCATAATGCCATTTGATCCGTAGGTTACACCTGCTGTACTTAAACGTCTAATGTCTAAACCAACTCTGCTTCTACCATTGCCAATTACAAAACCTGGACGTAAATTACTCACCTATATCTCCAAATTTTGCCCAACGTCTTTCACCTAAACAAATCCATCCAACTGGTTTTCCTATTTCTGGTACACTGTTCCAATGTATGTCACCAACTGCTCCTTCTACTCCTGGAGCCATAGGACCTTCTGTATAAGTTCTATTTCCAATTTGAGGGTTCTTAATTACCGTTTTATCTTGAGTGATTTGTATCTTAGCGTCACTGTTTACACCAATGTCTAAACTGTGATCTCTGTTAGTGCCTATCCACCCTGTTTTTGCTTTGTGTTTTCTAACTGTAATTTGTACTTCATCGTCCCAAATATCTAAAGCACTTGTTGGTTCTTCTGTGTTAATACCTAGTCTGCCTAAAGGTGAAGCATAAATTTTATTTGCTAAAACTGTTTCGCCTGCTACAACTAGTTCTCTTAGAGTACCAACTTTTCTTAAATTTGATTCTGTTATGCTAACACCGATACTCTTAGCATCTAGTATATTTTTACCACCAATAGTTAAACTTCCGTCTTCGGGTATCATGGTTGAAACATTTAGTTTGCCTGCCATATATTCTATCAAACTGTCTTTGAATGTATCAGGCAATTCAACTTTACCACGGGCATCCAACCCATCCATAGCAACTAATTTACCATGTGATGTAACAGTGCCATATGACGTTAACTGGTTTTGAAATGTTAGATCTCCGCCAACAGATAAATTTTCTACTACGCTTAAATCACCTACTGTTGTTTTACCACTTATGTATAATGAATCAGCATGAATATCCATTGCTGATAAACTGGTATGAACTTGTACCTTTTCGTCGTTTATACTAAGTCGTAAGTTTAAAGCATCATCAAGTATGCCTTGACTTCTAAACTCTTTAATTGTTCCAGGCGAGACTAACTCTTGTGCTAATTTAAATCCGTCCCAATTAATTCTTGTATGATGTAAAGAACTTTCTTTCATTCCTACATCTTGTAAATTTTCAATACTTACATTGCCAGTAAAGACAGCATCACCTTTAAATTCGGCAACACCTTGGGTAGTCAATCTACCAAGCATTAGTGTATCACTACTAAACAAAGCACTGCCAACTACGTCTAAGATTTTTGTTCTTACACGTCTGTTTGCTTCTATGCTGTCAGCCGCTGTGATGTTTTGTGCTACAAAATTGTTTTCAACAACTACATTATTATCTAATATTGTAAGTTGGATTGATTTACTTTTATCTTCTATACCGGTTGATGTAAAGTCTCTAAAACTGTAGCCGGTAAAATCGATACTATTCGCCGGGCGTGTATCCGTGAACGTTTTCATATTTGATACTCCTATTCATAATCGATTGAAATAACGTGTTCAAATGCCTTACTTAAGAGTGGCTTGTAGAACAAGTTTTTATGTATACTAAAGTTTTTACCTCCGTTATCGCTTGTAAACTTTGCTAATTGTTTAAAGTACATTGTACGTCTAACTGTTTTACTATTACCTGCTAGAGCGTCTTCTTCGATCCATAACCAGTGATTTGTAAATCTTTGTCTATCTGTTGGATCCCAAGTTCTGTGATTAATAAACATATTTTGTTTATTCTTAATATTAACAGTCAAAGGTAAATCAGCCATTCTAGATTGACTTGTTTGATTTTTATAATCTACTAGACTTGTTATTAGTTTACCTTTTGTTAATTTACTTAATATGCTTATGAATTGTTTTTGTTCATCTTCTGTATCAAAGAAAGTTAAGGTTTGATCTAATGCTAATACAAGATCAAATTTGTTTTCTTGTACCATTAAATTAACAGCACCATCTGGATCTGTATCTAACTTCATAGGTAGTTTGAAAACATTTTTCATGCTGTTTACACAACTGTCTGTAGCATTTACTACAGTTACGTCATGTCCTTGTTTGGATAAACCCATAGCAACAAGGTTACAACCTATAGACAGTACTTTCATACTATCTTTTGTATCACCGTAAACTTTATTGATAATACTTGTTTTTGTGTCAGCCACTTCTAGTGTTTTTGCTACATTTGATTCTGTAACCTCTTGAAGGGCATTATAAAAACTTTGACTTTGTTGGTTCATTTCTCGAATTTCTCTTTACTATATTTAGTTGATTATACTATTAACCAGTTATAAATTCCACGGACAGCCAGCAAAAGATAAAACAATTCCATTAATGCTCTAGGTAGGTCTTTGTCTTTTATGCCCATGTATATCCATATTGAACAACTAAAACAAGCAACAACCCAACCCATCCACTGTACGCTAGGATCACCACCTGATAGAATAAAGGCGCCTATCATTGCTAGTACAAATCCTAGCCAGCGCCATCCATCTATCTTTTGATAATACCTTATTTTCATACATTTAAAAAAACGCTTGACCGTGAGCGTTGGCGTGTGTATTAAGGCACAACCCTAAATTTTCATTAGAAATACTTTTCAAGCATTTCTAGTCGTTCGTCTGCCTTTGCTAAGACATCTAGTTCTATAATGATCGAATCAACTATACCATCTAAGTCATCGGAACCAGCCGCGGCTTGTTCTAAATAATCCGCAATCTTCTCTTTAGACTCTTTTATAAGATCTAAAGTTTTATTTTTGGCTAATTCAATAACTTCGTTCTTCATGTTAATCCTTAAAATGTTGATCGAGCATATCGAGTCTATCCTGTGCTGTAGCCATTTTGTCTAACTCTTTTTGAATAGTCTCAATAATATCACTATGTTCACCTATGCCAACTACCTGTCTCATATAGACTTCGATGTTTGCTCTATGGAGTTCTAACTCTGCTTGAGCGTGTTTCCTAGCGGCTGATACAATAATATTTTTCAACATAACACTCCTGTTCCGTTAACTACATATATTTATCATTATTTGGTGGAGGATACAGGAGTCGAACCTGCGACCTCCTGAATGCAAATCAGGCGCTCTCCCAACTGAGCTAATCCCCCATTACCATTTGATATGGGCATAATCAAATGCTGTCCGCCATAACAATCTATTTGTATCTCGAATAGGTGACCTACGATGCATGGTATACAATTGGTCCATTATAAGCAAATCGCCCTTTCTAAATACAAAATCGTCTATAAAACGAGATCTTACTACTAAGTCTTGAAGTTCTTGCTCAACTTCATCTCGCTGTGATGTTGTTAATTCAACACCATCTTTCCATAGTTTATCAAAATATACATATTGATAAAATATAAACTCTTTCCCATCTTGTGGGTGTACATTTACCAAAGGCATTCTTTCGTTTGTGCTTTTATGATCTACAGGATATGTAAAATTCTTTTCCATTCCATACATTGTATGAAGATCATTTGGATCATCTTTATCCCATTCGATAGTATATCTGCCTCTTGGATTATGTTGTACTTGAAAACTTCTCCAATAATTTTTTTGTTCTTCTGATAGTTCAGCAAAAGGATCTCTTAAATTACCTACACTTAAAACTGTATCAGGACATTCTTGTACACAGTATAAAGCAACTACATATTCATCAAATTCATCTATATGACATATTGAACCGTTGCTATGCCAATTTAGTTCAGCATACCCAAATAGTCCTTTGGCTCTACCTTTTTCATCTAGTTCTCCTGTAACAAAACTAATGTCTGGAGCCTCATCTGGATTACACCAATATTTGCCTTCAGGTCTACTACCCATTTGTGGATCATTTGTATCGCCAAACATTCTACATAAATCTACATATTCTGTTTTTGTCAAATCTTGATCGGTGTAATAAACAAAGCCTTTATCTAATACTTCTTGTGCTACTGTTTTTATTTTTTCTTCACTAAAATTTTTTAATTGTTCCATCTAATGCTCCGTAGTATAATATCTATTTTTTCCAACAACAACTTTGCCTTTATCATCTCTGAATACTGTCCAGTCTTGTAATCTTGGACCCATAAAGTATATAGTGTATACATCTTGTCGTTCGGCATCTAACTCTATTCTATGTCTTGTTTTATGACTTCTAAAAAGTATAGTGCCTGGACGTCTCCAATGTCTACCACTGTCAAGGTGTTCCCAATATCCATCTTTTAATATTATTGACATAAAAGGCCAAGGGTGGTTGTGCTTATGATCTTCTATATCATTAGTAGGTATTTTGTGTATAACAATATTAAAAGGAAACCATCTACGTGGTTCTTTTATTCCTAATATCATCCATTTTATCATTACTGGCTGATCAGTTTCTCTATCTCTTACAACTTCTTTTAAGCCTATGGATTCATACCAATTAAGAATTTTTTGAAACATTGTTAACCTTTAAGTGGTGCCGCCACCAAGATTCGAACTCGGGACCTGATGATTACAAATCAACTGCTCTACCAACTGAGCTATAGCGGCATTAGACATATTTATTTACACCCCATAGTCTTCCTGACTGCCTTCACGCTCAACATCAAGTGTAATACAATGCCAGCCAGCGTCCCAGAAGTGTCTGTGTCTATTAGGAACATGAATCATATCAATTCCATGTTCGTTAAATTTCTTTTCAAGTTCTTTGTTTTCGGCATTTACTATTGCTTTATTTTCGTCTAGCATAATCAAGTTAACATCGAAAACAGTTTCTTCTACAAAACCTACCCAATCATCTAACCAAGTTTCAACGAAGTCTGTAAACTCTGTATTGTCTTCTTCGCCAGGCATCCACCATTTGCCTTCGTTTTGTCTTTTTATTTCTAAAAAAGGTCTTACTTGATTTAAATTGCTTTCAGGAAGATAAATTTTATCCCAATTAGGAAAAGACTCAGCATAGTGTCCAATATCCTCTGTAGTGAGAAGCACACCTGGTTTTAAAACACTAAACACAGCGTCATTGTGTCCACCGATGAAAACGCCTTTATAATTAAATTGTGGATACGCCATTTCCATGTAATCAGCGATGTCTACAGCCTGTTGAGTGTCACAAAAACAAGTTTTACCTACACGAGTTAATTCTGGTGCACAAAATCCTGTCATTCTATCTCTGGTATGTTCTTGTTCTTCAAGTTCTAACAAAGTATCAATATCAGTTTCTTTAATGCCAAGTCTTCCTAGTCTGTTTCTATGGTTTGCTGTTGTTCTTGTAAATTTCTTTTTATCTCTTACAATAGTCCAGTCAAAGTTTTCTCCAAACCAATTTTCAAAAAGAGGTACCCATGGTTTGGATTCAAAAGCAGATCCAGTCATTACAACTTGATTGCCCATAGTAACAAAATCATCTCTAGGGTTAAGTGGCGGAACAGGAAGTTGGTTTCTTCCTTTTTCATGCTGTCCATGTTTGCCACTACCCATTCCCATCTTGCCGTCTTCGTCAAGATAGTCCATTATACTTTTCTTATATCCTAGTTCTTCTGTTGTAGCCGTATAAGTTTTTACTCCATACTCTTCAACAGTCTTTTTTAAATTATCTAAATCTTCTAATGTTTCTCCAGCAATTTGTTGAAGGCAATCTTTTGCTTTAGTATTCTTAACGTCTTCAAAAAACTCTGGAGGGTACGTTGTACCAATTACTAATTGTTTAAGGGGTTGGAACTCAGTCCATGAATTAATTTTATTTGTTGTCATTTATTGCTTCTCTATGTTCATTGATGTTGTCTGGAAAATCTCTATATAGAAAATGCTGTATTGTTTCTACATCAACTAGTTGATTAAAACTTACATGATCTCCTTCTATATGATTTTCGTTAGTAACTACACTAGACATGGCGTTGTCTAACTGTGTCATATTTTTGAATTCCATATCTATACGGAACTCCGGCAAGTCCATACTACGGAAACCCAACTTCATTCTTGTTATTCTGTAAGTTTCCATACGTCCTAATTTAACCATATGGTCTAAAAACTTACTCATTTTTTTTACAAAGTCAAAAGCATTAGTGTCTTCAGTATGGTCAGCGTAAATAGTATAAACGTCCATATGGGACCTCCTTTTGTATAAATAATTATCATAGCATATAACTCAAGATACAATTCATGAAAATATTTTATAATCACGTTTACGGTACAATGGAAAAAATGGATATACGTTGTTCCGAAATATTAGCAAAATTTGTTAAACCAGAAGAGGAACTAGATGCTCTAGACCAGGGTTTCTTATGGCACTCTGTAGAAGGCGACTATGAAATATGGTACAATTCTCGTTCTGTAAGGGTGGATTTACGGATATGGAAGAATAAACGTAAACCTGTTTGGCATGACGTTAGAGAACTTAAACGTAACGACCCTCGCTGGTTACCAATGTATAAAGAATATTTAAAAAGCAAAGACCTTTATGAATTTGCTGGAGATTGTGAAGTACATAAAGAAAACAAACTGCTTGGTTATTTCGACAATGGCAAGTTAGTTGGTATTAGCAAACTTAGAGAATATGTAGGTGCTTTAGAAACCTGTGTGTTTGTACATGATCATTCTATTCCAAACTTTGGCCGTATAACACTTGAACACGAACTTTGGCTTGCTAGTCAACAAGGGCATAAGCATTTATATATTGGTTCAGGTTATGAAAAAACTTGTATCTATAAAGGCAAGTTAAAAGGCTTTGAGTTTTGGACTGGCGAAAAATGGAATAGCAATAAAGAAGAATATATACGACTGTGTCAGCGTGATAGTTTAGTTAAGACTTTACAGGATCTTCATGATGTGTCGTCCTCCAGTTAACAACATCTTCTAAATTTTCTTCACTCCAAACATCATAGTAACCCTTCTTCTTTAAAAAATTACTAAAGTTTTGTATTTTACTTAAACGTTGCATCAACACAATAGGATATCTTCCATTGTTCATTATCACACCGTTTACATTTTCTTCGGCGTCTGGATGGTCTTCTAGTGCTACTAAATTCATAGGCATCAAGTAAACTTTGTTTGTCATTTCAACAACTACACTTAAATTAACAGCATTTATATCTGGAGCAAATATACAACAAACATCTACATCATCTGTCCAATTGTCTGCTTTATTCTGTAAGTAACTATTAATTTTAATATTACAAACTTCAAATGATATTTTCTTTTCTAAAACTGCCTGCTTGGCAAAAGGGCATGGAGGGAAATCGTTTAGTAGTGGATTAGGTTTGCTAACAAAATCACTTATCCATTTAAGCATATATTCTTTTGCTTCTTCAAAAACAAAGTTACTCATTTATAAAAACCTGCTGATCTGTGTGAGGACAGTTTGCCCATACTGATGTTTTAGGCATACTGGTAATTCTATATACGAATGCTAATACTTTATCACTTTTCATTGCTTTAGGAAAGAAGTTAAAACTTGCTAAGCCTCCTAATAGGATTACAGCATCTGAAACATCATTTTCAAATAAAGTGAACAAATCGTCCCAATGGTCAAAAGGAATCTTTTCTTCAAATTCATCTAACTGTGTTTTTATTTGTGATTCGTATATACTGTGGTAAATTATCTTTTTTCTTTTTTTACTAAACAACTCTTTTTTATTTTCAGAACCTAAAGTACTATTACTGTAAATGCCTACTCCTACTTCTGCTTTCATCTTTTCTTTGTTTTCGTTTTGCATTGAAAGATCAATATCTAAATAATTGTGTTGTGTAAGGTTATCATACTTGCCTTCTTCCCAGCCTGGCCATTGTTGCTCTTTTGCCATCATAGGAGTATCAACAAGTTTATCACAATGAACAACTCTTAATCCTTCTGTCCTACTTTTTTCTTCCCATGTTTCTCTGTTATGATCTATAAACACGTGACTTTGTAGCGGATTAAAAATATAAAAACTATCATGTGATCCTTTTATAAAACTCCAAGGAGTATTGCTATCAACGTTTTGCCATGTAACTCCTAAGTTCTCAGAATTTTTTATTGAGTCTATACTGTTAAAAATTTCTCTTGTTGTATCTTGTCCATACCATTGATGTCCAATTTTCATTCCAACAGCATATTCTATTTCATGGTCTAACTTAATATATGCCAATATGTCTGATAATTCTAAAGTTCCTTGATGCTGTAAAACGTTAACGAAACTATCTATAAGTGGGTTTTCCATTATTAGATGTGATTCAAACTGTTTGTAAAAATCTCGTTTGGCAACTGTTTTTGCTACGTCACCAAAGTAAAAATAACAATAGTGTGTGCCTTGATGTGTTTTATGTTTTACATATTTTATGAACATAATAGTATGCTCCCATGTTCTAAATTTAGATTCATACTGCCTTGGTTTGTTCCTATTGCTGTCCAAGAAGTATAACTTTTGTGAAATCTCATTTTACTGTTAAGTATTGATCCAGTCTTTTGTAGGTAACAGTTTACGTGAATAACACTATCTTCTACAAAATAAAATAGTTTGTAATTTTGATCTTTTGTCAATACTTTTACACTGTGTGGACTTTTTGTTGTGTAAAATACAACTTTGTTTACGTCTTGTGTATCATGTAATATTTTGATTAGTGATGTGCTAGAGATCAAAGGATTAAATTTTCCGTTCTCAAAAATAACCAAACCTGTTTTGCATGGAGTATATTTTCTAATGCCAAGTAACTGTTTTCTTAATATGTTATTCAATTGACGAGTACTGTCAAGTGACAACATTCTATCAATCTCTCTATAATCTCTTTCTTGTATCATTTTTACCTAAAATTATTAAGCGGCTACAGGTGATGCTTGAAATCTTTTACCAAAAATATTGTCAGTAAATAATCGCCAATCAGCATCTTTAGGATGCCACTCTTTTTTATCAATCCTATTTTCCATAAGCATCCATAACCAACTTCCGGCACAACAAGCCTCAGAATAAAACCAAGCACTTGCTCCTTGTGTGGCAGGAACTCTTATGTAATATATATCTGTACTAGACTGACTATTTTTATTACCACTGACATTTACAAATAAATCTAAATAACTATCAGCATTCTGATAAAACTTTTTAGCGTTTCTTACAATATCTCTGTATTTGTGATTTAAGTATAACCAGTTTAAACTATAATCATATCTATGAAACGGCAAGTACAGACTGTGGTTTATTGTTTCTGATATATAGTTTCTTGACCTCAAACTAATCTCAGAATAATTCTCTGTTCCGCTGTTAACAATATCACTATACAACTGTTCGTCGACATTAGGAGCCACTGGTGTTTTACCGTCCCAGATATTTGGATTCATTCCTATATAATAATCAACTCCGTCAATGCTTGTATAATCACTTGTCATTTGTGCTGAAATCATGTCTAATAATCCACTGAACACACCAACACCATCTACAATATTTTTGCCTGTTCCGTGGAACATATCAGTTCTGTTGATTGTAATTAGTACATGATCATCTGGTAAAGCATTTGCTAAAGCATGAGTATTTTTAAAATCTGTATGTGAAATAATATACTTGTTATTCTTAGCAATTTGCTCTGGTGAATAACTGCTAAAGTGAAAAGCACCTTCACTCATAGTTTCGCCTACATTAGTGTCATCAAACCATGTAATATTAAAATCATGTGTAAATCTGTTCTTTTGTCGCTGAATTACGCCCCTTATTGCTGAGCCTAACCTACCATTACACACTATTGCTACATTCATTTGACGATCCTAATTTGTATAAATATTTATACGAGGAGACATTATGGAAAGCGTATTCTATCTTATTTCAGAGGTTGGATTTCCGATTGCTGGTGCGTTAATCGCCGGCTTTTTTATCTTCTTAACACTAAAATATATACTTGCTAGTGTTACAGGTACAGTAAATACAATAGAGAGTATGATTAAACAATTAGACAATCGTGTACAGACTATGAACAATGATTTAGTTAAAGTAGATGCTTTAATGAGTCATGCTCTAGATGTACGCCCTAACGTAGATAGACTGGCCGCAAATGAAGGAAAAGAGGACGCAAGAAAAGACTAATGGAAGAGATAGTACAGTTAATAAACAAGTACGGTTTCCCTATCGTAGCCGCTTGTGGTATGGGCTACTTTATCTACTATGTGTGGAAATGGGTAACTACGGAAATAAAGCCTGTTTTGGGCAAAGCATTTGGCACGTTGGTTGCTTTAATAGATCGGGTTAGAATGTTAGACAATGACATGATACGTTTAACAACTAAACTAAATGTTATTCTCGAGCAAAAGGAGAAGGAAAAAGACAATGGCCGACACAATAAAAAGTGAAGCCGAAGTTAGAGCATGGAGACAATTTAGCACAACTCCTGGCATGAAACAATTATGGACTAACTGGGATCTAGTTATTTCATTTGCTTTTGGAAACCTTTGTGGTTTGCTACTAACTTTAATTTGTTTAGGTTTAGGCTAACGCCAATAAAAACCCAATCTTGGATTTGTCATAAATCCGTCAGCGTCAGTATAATCTTCACGCCAAGCAAATCCTAACTTCTGAAAACCCAAATGTTTTTCTTTACTAGTATTTTTCCATACAGGATGTATTTCACTAGCACCGGGTGGAAAGTCGTCTCCAGGTCTTAGATGTATTTCTATAATTTTATCCCCGATAAACTCTACATTGATTTTTTCTTTGCCTAAATCATTTACCCATTCAGGCAACTCGAATCCAGGATAAGGTATTCTTTTCCAATAGTTAAAATGAATGAATTCGCCTTCGTCTATAAAGCCTTGTGAACTAAAAATAGGTACATACTTTTTATTCTTTAAGGCATAGTCTATACTGTATTGTGGTCCTTTGAAATACTCACACCAAAAGTATCCAGGCTGTATTGTTGTTACCCTGTTTTCTTCCAAAAACATTTTACGAGTATGAATGCCCATACCACTTAAATTCATAATAGGTCTAATAATATAGTCACCTGTTTTATCAACAGGTTTCATTGCTGGACCGCAATGATAACCAAGTTTTAAAGAAAGTTCTAATTTATTGAGTACCCATCTAGCACTGTCTGAGGATTGCCATGTATCCCAATCTTCCATGGGCCTACTTTGTCGTGGCTACATAAACTCCGTCCCAATCTCTAGGCGGAGGATTTTTCTTGTAGTCTTCTATTCTGTCTGTAAGTATGTCATAGTAACTATCAAGAGTGCCAGCAAACTTACCACGTAATTCTGAGATAGCATCTGTACAGAATTTCCAATCTTGCTTTTTATAGTTTTCACGAAGTTTAGTATGTAAGTTTACATATTGTTGTAAAGCAGGAATAACATCATATCCAACTTCTTCTGGATCTAAAACTGTATAAATTTTTACAGGTTCTGTTTTACCTTTAACAGCAATATCGTCTAGTTCTAAAACAGTATAACGATCGCTTAAACCTTTTGCTGTTTCTTGTCCAAATAATATTTTCACACCGTATCCTTTTGTTTGTCCTTCTAGTCTTGCCGCTAAATTAACAGCATCACCTAAACAACTGTAATCAAATCTTTGATCTGATCCCATATTACCTACAACAACGTCACCTGTGTTTAAACCAATGCCAATGTTAATAGGAAGCAAGTCTTCTTTTGCTAACTGAGTATTTAACACTTTCAAATCACGAAGCATCTGTAAACTGGTTTCAACTGCTTTGTCTGTTTGTTTATCAACTGTAAGAGGGGCGTTCCAAAATGCCATAATACAGTCACCCATATACTTGTCAATAGTGCCTTCATTCTTCATTATGATATCTGTCATAGGTGTTAAGAATCTATTAATCAACTTTGTAAGTTCTTGTGGATTTGTTTTAAATTGCTCTGAGATAGGAGTAAATCCTCTTATATCACAAAATAGTAATGTAAGTTCTCTAGTATCTCCCCCAAGTGTTAATAAGTTAGGATTTTTTTGTAATTTTTTAACCATCGCTGGTGCTAGGTAATGTTCAAATTGTTTTTTGATTTGTTGTTTTAACATAAACTCTTTTACAAATCTATTGAACAAACTATGTAAACTAACAAGTGTCAACATTGTAATTGGCATTGTAGCATCTATCAACCAAAGTCTAGTATCAAACATATATCCTACACCATACATTATGCCACCTGCTAAACCAACAATAAAGACAGCACTTAACCAATATGGAGCAAAGGCAACTACTGCTACTATAATAAGTCCTAAAACAAATATAGCAACTAGTTCATACAAGTCTGCCCACATAGGTCGTTCAACTGTTTCACCTAATATTATTGTGCTTAAAGTACTACCAATAATTTCATGTGGATACTTTTCACCTATAGGTGTAGCAACTGGATTTCCTAATCCTTCTGCTGTAAGTCCTATAATGACAGTTTTACCTGCTACACTTGACAGGTTATCTTTTGTATAGTTTACTACAGGTATTTCAGTATTCCATCGTAAAAATAATCTACCTCTAGCATCTGTTTCTATAATGCCTCTATTGATAGGAAAGCCTTTTACTCTGACACTATGAATACCATACGGAGTAGTTTTCATTTGGTAACTAGGTACTCCCATCATTACTCTTAATGTTTCTATCGCTATATTAGGATATAAATCTCCTTGTACATTTATAAGCAAAGGAACACGTCTTACTACACCATCTACTTCAGGTGCTGTACTAATTACACCAACACCGTCTGCTGTATTTGCCACTTCTTCTATTGGTCCTAACATACCAGGATAGGTAAACAAATTGTTGGCGGCATCTTTGTTACCACCTACCATACTTACACCCGATGGTACACCTTTTTCTGCTTTTTGTATGCTACCTGTTTGTGCTACTATAACACCATTATCTTTTAACATACTAACAAACTCAAAGTCTTTGCCAAAACGATCTGGTTCACTAAACAGAATAGGCATTACAATTACACCTGCTCCGTTTTGTCTCAATTCTAAAATCAATTCAGCAATCTTATCTCTAGGCCAAGGCCATTGACCGTTCTTTTCAATACTTGCTTCCCCCAAGGTGAGATAAACTAAATTTTCATCTTGGTAGGTTTGTTCGCTTTGTAATTGATAGTCAAAGCCTTTGAGTTTAGCAGTTTGTACCGCCCATGGGTTAGTAAAAACTATATACGAAACTAATAATACTGTTAATAATGGTAATGCCCAGTGTGTTAAAATCTTACTTATTTTCATTTTTTCCCTCTAATACAAATTTTATATTACAGTACCCACAAATGGCTTCGCCTTTGTTTGCTAGATTGTAATATACTTTTGGATGATCATCATTTTCACCTGAGCAAGAAATTTGTTTTTCTTTTACAATAACTATCTTCATTTTATTTCTGTGATAGAGTAGCACTCTTCGGCGCCCTATCAGATACTTTCTCACGTTGCTCTAGTTGAGCCTTGAACCAACTATTTACTTTTTCACTTTTACAATGTTTTATCATATATTGAATACCTATATACCCGTCACCCTTGAACATAAGTCTGCCGTCTACATAAAATCTTGCTTTTCCATCTTCTGTATCAAGCACATAATTTTTATACTTGTATAACATACAGTATTTACTAATCTTGTGTCACTGATACACTACACCCATTAGCATTAGCACATACACCTGTGATACTGTACGTTTGATCTGTAGATGCTGTTTGATTTAAATCAAGATTGTAAGCACCGCCACCATTTGTTAAATCTATGGTTGCTGTATGATCGGAATATCTTTGAAAGACGTCTACATCATGTCCATTATCAACTTCTAAATCTAACCACTGTTCGTTTGAATTACCTCTTTGTGTAACATCAATAATATTGCTGTCACCATTTATATCTATCTTACTGTAATGATTTCCAGCACCTCGTTGAGTAACTTTTACAGTATTGCTGTTACCATCAATATCATTATAAGAATACTGCCCACCGTTGTTGTTATCATCTGTTTGATAACTTGCTACATTATTATTATTTCCTGTAACATACCAATAGACATCGTTATCGCCTGTTTCGTTGCTATCTACATCACCATTTTCATGTTTGCCTTGCCATGCTTTTACATTATTGCTGTCACCATCTACATATACTCTTACTATATTGTTGCTTTGGCTTTGTACTTGAACTTCTATGTCGTTGTTGTCTCCGTCAAGTACTTCTACATGACTGTTATTAGTGTTACCAACAATTATTGTTTCTATGCTATTACCAGTGTCATTACCATTACCGATTTCGTCATGTGTTGTGTTACTGTTGCCTGTAATTGTTGTAATGATAGAATTGGTTGATCCATGGTTATCTATTTTACTTGTATTACTATTTCCTGTTTGTGTTAGTTTCATAGTTTGACTATCACCATTTGACCAAAAGCCTGATTTGTTAGTGTTGCCTGTTTGTGTGTTTTCTATTGTGTTGTTGTTGCCAGTAAAACTAGCATTGCCACTGTTTACATTTAAACTTCTCATAGTGTTATCTTGTCCGTCCTGTACCACATCAATGTTTACAGTAGAACCACTTTGTGAAATCCAAATGTCAGCGTAACTGACAGAAGAAAATAAAAGTAAACTAGTTAGAACTTTGATAAATCTGTATATCATTACCGCCTATTCCTCCTAGTTCATAATCTATAAGTGGAAGATCATCTTGGTTTACGTTTAAAGTATAATTGTTATCTTGTCTTAATTTTAAACTTATTGTATTTTGGTTTATTGTTCTTGTAAAGTGCCAAGTGATCCCGTCATCAATTAAAACTATACCCTGTTCTTTATCTTGGTCTACAACTGCCTTTTTCTTTTTCAATCCAAGTAAACTTGCTAAATTGTCTTTTGTCATTAACGCTTCCAACTGTTCGTTAATAACTTCTAAAATATCTGGTAGTAAGTCAAAAGCCAAATAATCAATATCTAAATGTGTTGCGGCTGTTGACTCTGTTAAGTAATCTTTATCTAGTTCTTTAAAATCTAAAAAATCAATATCTAAGATACCTTCAACCTTTTTATATCCTACTGTTTCTTCTTCAACAATAGGTTTCTTTCTTATTATTAAAAGGTTGTTTATAAGGTCTTCTGTAAGTTCAAGTTTAACTACTGGTGACGGCGGACGCTCACGACTATTTGTATAGGTTGCCTGAAATGCTTGATTGAGTATAACGACACCAACGTCTGTTTCTACTCTGATTTCACCTACATAACAGTTTCCAGAAATATCACAAGAGGGGAGCAAAATGATCGTACTGGAGCCTAGTTCATCCACCGTCATAGTAAAATCGGTACCTCTGACACCGATTGTACTTGTTGGTGTTTCAATAATTACGTTTTCTTTAAATCCTTCAGCAAGTTTACCACTGGCGTATCTTAATGTGCCTAATTGTGCTTTCATTTTTAACGATCCTACATTCTGCTCTGGAGCATAAACATAGTCGTCAATTAATAATATAGATTGTGGCGTCATGTCTACTATGGTATCATCTACAAAGGTGATACGGTGACTGCCTTGAAAAGTTTCTATTTCGTCATTCATCTCTACTGGTGTGTCAAGTTCTGTATCAAATTCTGGGCCTGCTTCTCGTTTTAGTTTACCAGGTGATTCTAAATCACTGATAGTACCAATATTTGCCAAAGCAGGCATCCAGAAGAATGACACAAGACTGACAACCAATAGAAATTTAGTCGCTAATTGTGATGTCGACATCAGCACCTGCTCCACTAGTAGTTACATCTACAATAGAGTCATAGTTTCCGCTTACAGTAACATCAAACACGCCACTACTACCTGTATGGTTAAGTGTCACGCTATGTCCAGCACTGTCTCCATCGCCATCAACGTCGATATTAAATGTATTTGTCGATCCTGTTGATGTTACACTTACAGGAGCACTGTCACCATCTATGTCGATGTTAGCAGTGTTAGTGTCGCCTGTTAATGATAAAGTAACGTCTGAATCATCTGATGATGCCGTTGTAGCAATATCGATGTCCACGTCATTTCCATCACCAACTCCACCTTGTCCTGAGTCTGTAATGTCAATGTCAATATCTGTATTATCACAAGATTTAGATGCTGAAGCATCACAGTTAATTACGATGTCGTTTGTGCTTCCAGTTACATCAACGTCAACATCAATGTTATCACCAACTACGTCTGCTTGGAGTACGTTTGAACTTCCTGTTTGAGTTACAGAAAATTTCATACTTGCTCCTGATAGGACGGCGTCAGTGGTACTGTTGCCAACTTTGTTGTTTTGACCATCTTGAACAATATCCAAATCAAGTGAAGCACCTGATTGAGTAATGTAAACATCATTCGCGAAGGCCACTGGAGACGCTAATAAAAGCAATGACAATAAACCTAATAGTTTAGTTTTCATTGTGTATTCCTCCTTTTGTCTGTGGTTGTTTATACTGCCACAGATCTCTCTGTTTGCCTTTCTCGATAAGGTCACATACTGCTAATTCAATGGCTAAACGAACTGCTATATTGACAGGTTCATTTAGTGCTTTACCTATTTCAGCCTCTACTGGCTCTGTGCCTGCTTCTATCCAACGAAAAACGTCACCCTGTGATTTAACACTAAGGACGCTTTTAGTAGTGGTAGATGTCAGTAACACTTCACCGGTTGAAACAGATACCAATCGTACACTGACTGTTACAGTGTCTCTAGCGTATTGTGTATTTCCGCCGATGCCTAAAAACCTTGCACCAGCGCCACCTGTTTCTAAATTTGAATCGTATCCTATTATGGCACCTTCAATCAGCACACCAGCGAACAATAAAGGTTTCAGTACTTCTTTATCTTTATTCAGTTCTCTAGTCTGTCTTATGATCTGCCTCTCTTTTATCAAGTTATCAATACCAGTACGTTCAACAACAGTAAACCAAGTTTGGTTGCCAACATCTTTTAGAGTTTCTATAAGATAAGCACCGCCACCTTGAGTTACTGCCGAACTCAAATATGCTATATTTGTGCCAGGCTTACGTTGTCCAGTTAAGTCAAGAAAATTGTATACTGCCACCGTGATTTTTGGGCCGTCTAACTCTGGATGATCTATTACGTTAGACGATGCTTTTTGAACAACAGGAGGGGTGTGTCTGTGTTCAAACTGTTGGTGGGCAACATTGGCACAACCAGTTAGGAATATGAGGAACAAAATTGTAAGTAATCTCATTAGAATGCAAAGTCTCCTACTGGTACAGATATAGTAGTAACAGATCCATCAGTTTCAGTTATAGTGATGTTAATAGTCTCTTGACCATTAGCACCAGCAACTTTTTCCCAATAGATTTGGTTACCTTCGATTTCGGCAGTACCACTTGTCGCTTGGCCTTCGCCGAACATATTATCTACTAATTGTTTTGATAATTGAGCGTAGATTCGACTCTCTACGTTAACTAGAAACTTCTTAATAGTATTCTGAGCGGCCTCACGTTCTGCCTCTGCGGCTTTCGCGTCTGCTTCTTTCTTCTGTTCTGCCTTTCTTGTATATCGTAATTGTTCAATACTTAAGACATGGGAAGAATATCCGTTACCAGAATGGAAACTAGGATTCTTAAATCCAAAGTTTAGATCACTTGCATGAATAGTAGTAACCGGAATGGTTACTAAAAAGGTCACACCTATAAAGTATATTATTTTTTTGATCATCCTCGCTCACCCAATACTATTTATTAGTAGTTTCTTGAGAAGCGAGTAAGTCGTAGTATTCTACATCAGATAAGCAGGCGAAATCATATTTTTTGCCATCTGTCTTATAATGTAAGTTCACATGGTTGTTGATAGAAACATAGTTCTTCTGAGCGTAGCCTATGCACTCTAATTCATTTTCAAACTCAGGTTCATTAAATTTATAAACCTCATAGGTTTGTAAATCAGAGTTTCCCTCCATCGATATAATCGCCATTAATATCCAAAATGTTTTCATACTATTATCACTTTGCTCCTCAAATATATTTATCTGAGAAGCGTAAAAATTTTTACGATTTTCCCATACTTTAGTACTAATTAAACCTCAAATCTAACACTTTAATACGATGGTGTAGGCGTTCTCGACTTATTCCTAGGGATCTTGCCGCTTTGGCTATAACAAATCCAGCATTATCCATAGCAACAGTGATTCTTTCTTTTTCGATAGTTTTCAAATGATTTGGAAGGTCAACTTCTTCTTGTATTCCTAAATTGCTTGTGGCTTCCCACAGAGCATCTTGTTCTTCTTGGTAATTGATTGTTTTCATTTTTTATACTCATACAAAGATTGTAATATATTTATAAATATTATTGTCCAGACGAGGGGTATCAGAATGGATCCAATTACAGCAATCGCGGGAGCCACCGCGGCATTTAATGCAATAAAATCAGGTTTCAGTGTAGGTAGAGATATAGAGTCTATGGCCGGCGACTTAGGTCGTTGGATGAACTGTGTTTCTGATATTAAGAAAGCAGAAGAACTAAACAAGAAACCACCAATATTTAAAAAACTATTTGCTTCAGGTTCTGTCGAAGAAGAAGCACTTCAAATATTCATGGCTAGAAAAAAAGCAGATGATATGAGAGATCAACTTAGACAGATTATCATAGGTACTAGAGGACTAAGTGCCTGGGATGAACTAGTAAAGACAGAAGCAGATATTAGAAAGAAACGTCAAGAAATGATCTACGCTCAACAAGAACGTAGACAAGAACTTCTTAATGCCGTAGGTATAATAGTATTGCTAGTGGCCTTGGCAGGAGTGATTGTAGGTGTAGTGTATATGGTAATGCTTGACAGAGGGGTAGTTTAACTACAGGTGGGTAAACTCTATTCCGTGAGGTCCTCCTCACCTACCACGATGTCATGGCGTAGAGTTTATCCTCGTGTACTTAAACTACTTCTTTCTGCCACTTAAAAAATCGGCTTCCTCGTCTGTATACGGCCACATTTTATTTTCCCATATTATGTTCTATTTCCACGTAAGGCAAAAAATAATCCACCTACCCAAAGTAGAACATGAAAGTTATCATATAAAAGAACATCCATAAAACTCTCTGGTTGTCCTATCCATATTACACCCGTCACTATACTACAAATCGTAATACCACTGAAGCGTGTAACAAGGTCTCCTAATTCCCAAAGGAACTTCTTAGGAAACAGTCCACCCACTAATAATCCTACACCAGCGCCAATCTCTCCTAAAGTAACAAATGCCCAAACCACAAGTGGTAGTTCATATGATTGTGCTGTTTCCACGTCTATAGGCCATTTACTTATGCCCTGTTGTAGGAATATTATAGCAAGTGGGATTCTTAACAGCCAATGGCTGTAACAAAATTCTGGTATGTTTGAAACAAGGCTTTTAAAGTTCACCCAACAAAGCCTTCAGTTTCTTTTTACTTTTGCCTACTGCCTTTACTTTAGCAATAGCATCTTTATTTGACGTATCCTCACCAACAACAATTAAAGCAATCATGCCCATTGATTTGTGTGGTGTACATTGATAATAGTATATGCCAGGTACATCAAATGTTATTGAAACTTCTTTGTTGTTCTTTGACTTCTTAGGAATGTCAAATCCTTCGGGAGCCGCAACGATTTCTACGTTGTGCCCTTTCGCTGTAGGAATCCAAGTAATAGTATCGCCTACATCGATACGAGTAATGTCTTCGGAGTAAACCATTTTTGCTCCGTCGTCACGTTTGTTTAGCATTTCAACTGTAGTGTCTTCAGCAAATGCTGGACTAGATAACAAGCCTATTAGGGCCATAATTGAGATTAGTTTTTTCATTGTAAACAATTTCCTCTTTACGTTTCTTCTTTTTATCAAGGATACCTCTACCTTGATCATCTCCTATAACGATACTTAGTGCAAGAAATATCGCTAGGATAACTTTTGGATCGAACTAGTAATTCTCCTTGTAAGATTTAAGTTCCATCATTAATGCCTTTGCTTCTGCCTGGTGGCCTTGTCTAGCCAATTCCGCAGACGCTTTAGCATAACTTGTTGTTGTAACAAAGTACTCAATTCCTCTGCCAACTCTCTTACAAAATGATCCTACTGCTTCACATACATGACAGTATGCTAATGTTATTGTGTTCATTTACACCCATCCTTTCAAATTGTGGTTAGTTAATACTTTTTGTCTACGCTCCAAGTCTACTAAATCTGTAGACTTTGCTAGCCATTCATGTTCACGTTCTGATCGTGACATAGGTTTCATTGCCTTTAATACTTTCTTTAAAATTTTAATTGCCTTATTTGCCATATCTTGGTGCCTTTCCTGCGTGTGCCATCATGTAATTGTAAGCATATCTCCAATCGTTGCCATACTCAGTTTTAGCATAAGTGAGATAGTCTTGTCTTTTGTATTCGCCCGGGGATAAAAAATCCACAAGGCTATTGAAAAATGTTTTAACCATTCGTTGATTCTCCATGTTGTGATTTTTATTCACACATATTTAGTACAGTGACCCTGTCCCAATTCATGTTTTGTTGTAAAGGCAGATATGCTGTTATAACAAGACTGCCAAAATGTTAAATGAAAATTATCTAAAAGAATTTTTAGAGTAATTAAATTAGTCGAACAACTCAGTCATTCTAAATTGATGAGTAAACGTTCCGCCTTCTTTGAAAGGAATATTAAACTGTGCCAAAGTTTTTCCGTTGTCTTTGATGAACATCTTTACATTAACAACTTCTGGATTAGTTGGCATTTCAAACTCAATGTCAAAGTCGGCCTTTAGTGCTTCATAGAGTTCGCCGAACTTTTTACTAGTCCTACTGCTTAGTGTTCTTTTTGCTTTGCCTACTTTACCTACAGCAAGATATACATCATCAGCACCATCAAGGCCTATAAATTTAAGTATTCTGTCATTAACACCTTTTTTGTCTTGACTGTAAAAATACTTAAACATATCCTCAAAAATAAGTTGACTCATTTTTTGATAGCCTTTATTTTGTGTTATGAAAGCGTTTGCTTTTTTACGGTACTCTGGATCACCTTGCTTCTTAAGATCTGTTTTCATTTTACTCCATTGTTTAGTAATATTAAGAACAGCCTCAATTTTTTCTTGATATTCTTTTGATTTGTCTTGTGGTAAAGCATCTAAGAATGCCTTAATTGCTTTTGGACCTTGTCCTGGATTCTCTAAACCTAAAAGTATCTTACTAATGTAAGCGGCAAATGTAGCATTACCTACATTGATTCCACTTGGATCATTATAGAGTTTTAAACTTGCTTTGATTAAATCTTCAACTTCTTGTGTATCTTTTTTCTTTACAGTGATTGTAATATCTTCTTTACCAGCACCCATGGCTTCTATACCATCATGCTTGATTTCAACTTCGTGTAATAAAATATCTCTTGCTTCTGTAAGTTCTTTCAACATTGCCTCTGCCATTGCTGTTGAACCTTCTTCTGCTCTTTGTACTTCACTCTCAACTTTTGGAGCATCTTTACCAAACTTGTCTATATTTGTTAAGATATACTGTTTGTAATCTTCGTAAGATTTTTCTAATCCTGGACCAGGTGTAGATACAGGAACTCCTGCTTCTACCAATGCTTTACCTAGTTTGTAAGCCACAGCGTGTTCATTGAAGTAACCTATCATTCCAGTTAATCCGAATTTTTCTCTTTCCATAGGGTTTGCCTCTTTTATTGCTCTTGGTATTCTAAAAGACGTTGTTTGTCCAAAATCTAATTTGCTAAAAGCATTTGATATAGCACCTACTACTTTGCCATATACATTCTTGAAAAAAGACCCAATACGAGATAAAATTCCTTCTGAAATAAATTCTCTTGCTCTCATTTAAATAATCCTATTAATAGTATAATGTATTTATTTAATTAGAACCAGGATCAGTTCTTCCTAACTGTTCAAATGCCCAAGCCCTTTCCCAACACCAATTACACTTGCTACAACGACCTACTGTAAGGGCCGTACAACTATGGGTTGGTTTAATAAGTTCTTCTACACTAAACTTATAATACAAGTCAATTAAATGGTACTTGTATGTGTGTAAAAATGGTGTTACAAGACCATCTCGTTCTATACGCCATGCTCTGTATCCTTTAGTAGTTCCTCTTGATTCTGCTGTTTCCATATTAGAACTTTCATAAAAACCAAACCCTAAAGGAGGTTGGTGATTGACTCCATCATATATCAAATCTAAATCACCACTGTCTAATAAATGCCTTGTTGCTGACACACTGTTTTCGTCAACCGATGTACCTATTAGTGTAGGCATAGGAATTCTTTTTCCTAACAAATCACTTACTTTTTCATGGACAGCATAACTATGAGTCTTGGCGTCATCTGCCTCTCTTGGCACACAAAAGGTTGTAATACTAGCGCCTGGATTTACTTTATACAAAGTATATAAAAGTATAGCACTATCTAATCCGCCTGATACCATTAAGCCTACAGATTTTCCATATGGAATCTCTAAATCAATTACTCTTCTATCCCACTTAGGGCCAACTACCACATCAACCGACATCAAATAAATCCTCAAAGTTATTTGCTGGTTTTAATATTTCATTAGGATCATAATTCATTATTAATAATTCTGTACGTTCTGGTCTTATCCCTGTACCTAATTTTCCATCTTTACGCCAAGCATTTTCTTGTTTCTTCAACCCATTGTTTGTATATGTTACTTCTTCATGCCAATAGTATTTTGTTTTAGGCAACATTGTTTGTAATTCATCAAAGTGATAATAACTTAACGCCCATCTGCCCTTTGTATTCTTTAGCATATCAATTAATTCTAAGTGATCCATTTTGCCAAAATCATCTTCTGTATAATAACTTTCTAACTTATAGTAAGGAGGATCTACATAAAAGAAAGTGTCTTTGCTATCATACTTTCTAATTAAATCTCGACAATCCATGTTTTCAATACTTAGGTGTTTCAGTTTATCTAAGTATCTTACTTGCTGAAATTTTTCTGTAAAAGTTTTAAACTTAGGTTTATAGTTTTCATTGTGATACATTTTTGTTGTTGCTGTTAAACCGTTACCCCCACTGAAAATTTGTAACTGTAACAACATATATTTTGCCGCCAAGTCAAAGTCTGGTATAGCAAAGTTTGTACCATAGATAGCAAACGCCTCATCTCTGTATTCAATAAACTTGTCACCATTACCTATATCTTGATAATACTTTAAACAAGTTTGTTCCATTCTTACTGGATCAGAACTACAACATAAAAATACATTTGCCAAATGTCTATTGAAGTCATTGTACACATTTTTGTCTACAGGCAGTTTTCCACTCATCCAATACATCCACATGGCACCGCCAAACACTTCTACATAAGTGTTAGCATCTTCTGGAAAGAATGGATCAATCCATTTACTGTGTTGTTTTTTACCGCCTATGTATGGAAACATTATTCGCCTGTCTGTGTGTCTTTGTATACTTCATTAAGTTGATTATTTACAATTATAAATGTAGCACATTTTGAAATCTGTTTCAACCTATTTGCTCCCACATAGGTACAAGCACTTCTTACACCACCGAGAATATCTTGAATAGTGTTATTCACTTGCCCTCTGTATGGAACAAGCACTGTTCTACCTTCTGAACTACGATAATCTTTTAATCCTTCAAAGTGTTTTTCGTTTGCTGTTTTACTGCTCATTCCGTAAAATTCTACAAACTTCTTATTCGTAATTACAGGGTGATATGTTTCATCACTTTTTTTAAACCAATGCTCGCCTTTTGGATTAAAATACTTTGTTACTATTTCCCCGCCACCTTCGTCATGTCCTGCTAACATACCTCCAAGCATAACAAAGTCTGCTCCTCCGGCAAATGCTTTTGCTACATCGCCAGGACAAGTACATCCGCCATCAGCGATAATATGACCATCAAGACCGTGAGCCGCATCAGCACACTCAATGACGGCGGAGAGTTGGGGATATCCCACGCCAGTTTTGAGACGAGTAGTACAAACACTACCAGGACCAATGCCCACCTTAACAATATCAGCGCCATTTAAGATTAACTCCTGAGTTTGGTCTGCTGTAACAACATTTCCAGCAATAATAACAACATTAGGATAAAGTTCTCTGAACTGCTTAACAAATTCTACGAAACGTTCTGAATAACCATTAGCAACATCAATACATACAAATTTAACATAAGGTTTGGCATATTGATATACATCTTTAAACTTTAAAAGATCTTCATCTCTAATACCAATACTTATTGCCACAAACATAGTTCTAGTACCAACTGCTAGTTCACTGTTGTCATTGTGTTGGAAGTAATCAATTAATTCTTCGCTTGTATACGTTTTAACTAGACAAGTTAAAATACCTTGTTGTGCTAACTTGTCTGCCATTTCAAATGTACCAACGCCATCCATGTTACTCGCTACTAAAGGAATTCCGTTATAGTGTTTTGTTCCTTCAGGAGCATAAGTTTCTGAAGAAGGATACGAAGATTTATTTGGATTATAATTTCTAAAAGTAAATCCTCTTTCGAGGTCTACTTCTTTACGAGAGCCTAGTGTACTTCTCTTAGGTCTTAGCAGAACACTTGTATAATCAAGTTTAACTTCTGTTTCAATTCTCATTACATACTCGCTTTCTCAAATCACTGCTTGAAAATCTATGATCTCTTTTATTGAAATAAAGATCAATACTTCTTTTTTGACAAATACTTTTACCTGTAAAATCTCTGTCTTTATACTCTACACCTAATACTCTTACGTCAATATGATACATCGATAGTATATCTTCTAAGTCTTGTTCAGTTTGATATGGAATAATTTCATCTACATATCCTACTGCTTTTAATTGTGTGTAACGTTCAACTAAAGTTTGTATTGGTTTATTTTTTTCTGGTCTATCAATAGTGGGATCAGTTTGTAATCCTACAATCAGATATTCACACTGTTCTTTTGCTTCTCTCAACATTTGAATATGACCAGCGTGTAATAAATCAAATGTGGAACAAGTAAAACCTACTTTCATTTCTTTTTCCTATCATCATAGGCATCTTTTTTAATATGGTTACCTTCAGTAGGTTGCTTATGTTTTGTTGTTCCATATTCAGTACTGTCTGGAATTTTATCCCACCAGTCTTTTTCTTTTTGTTGTCTTTCTGCTTTTGCTCGCCTCGACGCTTCTAGACTTATTTTAAGTTCTGCTTCTTCTTTAGCAAACTCTTCATGAAAATATTTTGTCAATTCTTTACCCCAAAATGTTTATATGATTGCTGTACACATTTTGCTTGGAAGTAACAGTCAGCCAAAGCATTGTGTAAGTCTTGTTGAATACTCTTCCTAGGATCTGCTGGCATCATAGCAAATAATGTTCTTGAATCTCTTATTTGCCAAAAGTTCCATGGTGTAGGTTTTGCTAATTGCTGATACAAGTTTTCTAAAATAACAATATCAAAAGCAGGACCTTGAGCCCATATTTGATCTACACCTACTAAAAACTTATTAAGTTCGTTAGTAATTGTTTCTACACTAGTACGATCACCGTCTGTCAATGCTTCATCTCTGATTTTAGCATCCTGTCTACCCCACCATTCGAGTGTGGCATCATCTACAGTTCTGCCTAAAGAAGATTGTTCATCAATGTCTGCTTTGTAATACAAACCACCATATGGTTCTTCATCTGTAAAGGGATTGAATTTGATAGCACCTAAACTAATAATAGTACAATCAGGTTTAGTACCTAGTGTCTCTAGATCTATCATAGCGTGAACGGCCATGGTAGTTACTCCTTTTCAATCTTAACTTGAAGCGGAAAACCTCTGCTTCGTGCTAGTACTGTGACCTCTACCCCTTTTTGCTCTGCTATCTCATAAGGGTATACTGCCACTACTGCTGAACCTTCATCGTGAATCTTATGTGTTAGATCCTCAGCATCTTCTGGATTATAATCAAATATATCTAGTAAAGTTTCAATGACAAACTCCATTGTTGTCAGTTCATCATTTATGTAGATTACTTTATACCTGCCTGGCTCTTTAAGATCAAAGTTTGTTTCTACTTTGACTTTTTCTTTTGTGCTTGTATCGGTCATATTTGCCTCATTAATATTTCTATTATTATACAACAATTTGGCTCTAAAGTCAAGCGGATTTATGCCAATATTCTTCCCATTCTGGAAAATAATCAAATATATTTTTATTGTGAATCTTATCTAATTCATTACTATAGGAGCAATATTTTTTCCAAACATTAGGATCTCCATCATTTGATTCTAACATTCTGATAGCAAAATCTCCAATCCTATTAGCATGAGCACTATTTGACAAACCATCAGTAAAATCTTCCCATTCTTTCAAGTATCTTTCTTTTAACGGTTTTGGCAAATGTACAGGATTTAAAGTATCCGGGTGAAGAACTTCTCCTGCTTCAAACCATTTTGGATTTGGATTTATTTCTGTAAAGTCATTATATATCTCAGGCATTCTTGCCGCCTGCATATTTGCTATAGTTACTACCGGTGATATAGTAATGTTAGGCAGTTCTTTAAATGAATGAATGTTTTTTATTACCGTATCCCAATCGCCGCCTTGCCTAAAGTAATTGTAAAATGATTTGGAGCCATCCATACTAACTTTTAGCAATACCTGTTTAAATGGCAACAGTAAATTTCTTATATCATAATTTTTAAATTTGCCTGCTATACTTCCGTTGGTTGTTACTATAAACTTTATTTTGTGAGCGAAAGGCTTGAGTTGTTCTAAGCAATCATAAAATTTTTTTTGGAAAAAAGGCTCGCCGCCTGTAATTTCTATTTCTAATGTTTCGTCTATAAAATTACCTACTTCACTTAGATCTTGTATGTTTGTTGAATAACTATCAGGATACATAGGAATTTCCATATTATCAAAGTTACTTAAAGTTGGATTTGACTTTACAATTTTTGTCCAAGCAGAACTATATTCTGGAGAACAATGTCTACACAAATAATTACAAGTGTTAGCAAACCTAAATTCTATTCTTCTTAACGTTGTAACTTTGCCAGTTATTGGATTTACATTATCAAGCCAATATTTGTCTGGCTTATGCCTGTCTAGTTTTATACGTTCTCTGTAACTGTCAGCACCTTGCTTTTCCATATACTCACAGTCATAGCAACCCTTCGGCCATTCTCCGTTTGCTAGTTGAAGCCTTTGTCTACAAAGTTCTTCATCATTAACTGCTTCTGATATTTTGGTATATTTTTTAGATGTGCCTCTTATTGATCTGTAACAGAGGTCAACCCTATTGTGTTTAAAATTGACTCCCGCCATCCCTAGTTGACACACTAATGGCGCTCTCGTACTCATACTGTTACTTATCGTAAGATGTGGGCATTAACGCCCACATCTATCACTTTGGAATTAAAGTGTTATTTGATCGTAATTGATCTTGGCTTTTTACCTTCTGGAATAATTCTTTCCATAGATATCTTTAACAAGCCGTCTTTCAACTCAGCACCTTTTACTTCTACGTCATCTGCTATTGTAAAAGTTTTTGAGAATTGTCTTTTTGAGATGCCTCTGTGTAGTACACCGTCAGCGTCTTTATTCTCACCTTCTTTTTTAACAGATTTTACCGATAACACATTATCAGCATAGTCTACAGTGATATCATCTTTTGAGAATCCTGCTAAAGCAAGTTCTACATCATATGTAAAATCACCTGTCTTTACTATGTTATATGGTGGAAAGTTACTGTAAGTACTGAATGTAAAATCATCTTCGAACATACGCTCAAAATGATCGAACATATTGTCGAATCCTACAGTTACGGGTCTTAGTTGATTAAAAATAGATAGATGTTTATTAGTCATTTGCTAACTCCTTTCATTAAGCAAGTTAATATATGTAGATCCTATCTAAGCAATCTACAATGTTATTTATTATAATATAATAACTTTTTTACAAATTACAAGTCTTTTTTGGAAAAATTTTACCAAAAACCCAAAATTCTTCCATTTCCAATAATAATAAACAAGCAGGTTACTATATGTAGTAGCACCCAAATAGTACGAACTAATAACATATACTTGTCATATGGGTATGTCAAATGATCGCTGTAACTACCCAAAGAATACATCCAAATTTTCTTCAAATGTTCTAACATACGTTTACCTCCAATTTTTGTTTACGATTGGTTATACCCCAATACGTTTCCTTATTTTTTACACCACAAGTTTTGACACAAACATCACATAGTGTTTGGTCTAATGTTTTAAAACTATTTGGCAAGTAGTTGGCCAAATAAGTATTTTCTAAAATATCTTGTACAGAATGATTTTCTATACTGTTGTAATATTTGCCAAAAAGTTTTATAACATTTTCTTCATAATCTGTGTACTGTTTTTCTTGTGTTTGTTTGCCAGCATCGAAATAACAACAAGGATGTACTTTACTATCATGGCTTAAAAAAAGCATACCTTGGCTTATACTTTTACAATCTATGCTTTCTATGTTTTGTATATTTGCTCTTTCTACTGTTTCATTTGTATCAACACTATCTGCTGATTTGATTTGCTTTATCTTTTGAAACTTATCTGTTGATCTTTTGGAACCTTTGATAGTCCCTTGTTCTAGTAATTTTTCTGTTCGCTGTAAATTTTTTAAACTGAATCGTATACTAGTTTGTTCTATAAAATTATCAAAACCTAATTTCTTAGATAACTCTTTTGCTTCTTCAACTTGATGCTGGTTATGTTCAAATACTAAAAATTTCCATTCTGCTGTGCCTCCTGCTTTAATAAATGCTTTAGCGTTTTCAATTATTTTGTCAAAGTTTGTAAAAACTCTGTATATAGGATTAGTATCTTTTAAACCATCTATACTAAAAGTTATAGCACAGTTTTTATAATGCCTAGATATAAGTCCTAACTCTTCCCAGTAATCTGTAGATCTTACACTAGCATTAGTGTCTACATTTGTCCTACGAAAAACCTCACATGACTTTTGCCACATCTCAGAAAAATTAGGGTGGACTAACGGATCTCCTATAGTACCACAAAATGTATTGTAAATGTTTTTTGTGTTATCACCTAACTCGTCTACGAATTTATAAAAATGTTCTAATGGTAGATGCCCAGTGTTAATATTTTCTCTTACTATACTAGTGCCTGTTATATGTCTAGCACAAAGTGGGCAACCGGCATTACATGAGCCGGTTATACTCATTTCTACTTTTTTAATATCACTGATATTAAACATATTACTTTAGTACTATCCAACTGAGCCTTCGAGAGTAACTTCTAAAAGTTTATTGGCTTCTACAGCAAATTCCATTGGCAGTCTGTTTACTACATCTTTAACAAAACCATTTACTATAAGATTCATTGCTTTCTCTTCATCTAGTCCACGTTGTCTTAGATAGAATAACATTTCTTCTGACACTTTAGAAGTAGTTGCTTCGTGATTTAAAGAAGCACCTTTACCTTCGTTTTCTATATATGGTATTGTAATAGCGGCACACTTGTTACCAATAAGCATACTATCACATTGAGTAAAATTCTTTGATTGTGAATTGCCAGCACGGTGATTCATTTTTACTAAACCACGATAAGTTTGCTTACCTTGTTTTGCTGATATCCCTTTTGATATAATAGTTGATGTTGTATTCTTTCCTAGGTGTACCATTTTAGTACCTGTATCTGCTTGTTGCCTATTTGTAGAAACTGCTACAGAATAAAACTCTCCTTGTGATTCGTCACCTTTCAAAACACAAGAAGGATATTTCCAAGTTAAAGCAGAACCTGTTTCAACTTGAGTCCAAGTTACTCTACTTTTATATCCTTTACACAATGCTCTTTTAGTTACAAAGTTATAAACTCCTCCTTTACCTGTTTCAGGATCTCCTGGATACCAATTTTGTACAGTTGAATATTTTACTTCTGCTCTTTCCTTTGCTACAATTTCAACACAGGCGGCGTGTAATTGGTTCTCATCTCTGGCTGGTGCTGTACAACCTTCGAGGTATGAAACATAACTATCGTCTTCAGCAATAATTAATGTTCTTTCAAACTGTCCTGTGTTTGCCTGATTTATTCTAAAGTATGTTGAAAGTTCCATAGGACATCTTACGCCTTTTGGAATATAACAAAAAGATCCATCTGTAAACACTGCTGAATTTAAACAAGCAAAATAATTATCTGTGATTGGTATTACACTACCTAAATATTTTTTTACTAGTTCAGGATGTTCTTGTACTGCCTCTCCAAACGAGCAAAATATAATTCCTTGTTTTGCTAAGTCATCTTTAAATGTTGTTGCCACAGAAACACTATCAAACACGGCATCAACTGCCACGCCTGCCAATGCGGCTTGTTCTTGTGTTGGAATACCTAACTTTTCAAATGTTGCTAATACCTCAGGATCAACTTCATCCATTGATTTTAATTTAGGTTTAGGTGCTGAATAATAAGATATCGCTTGATAATCTATAGGGTCTATATCTAATTCTGACCATTTAGGTTGTTCCATTTTAAGCCATCTACGATATGCTTTAAGTCTCCAGTCTAATAACCATTTTGGTTCTTTCTTAAACTCTGATATTTTCATAACTGTAGTTTCGTCAAGACCTGGTGGTAGTGTATTGGATTCAACTTCCGTAATAAACCCTTGCTCGTATTTTTTATCTAAATGTTGATCTAATGCTTCTGACATGATAACGTATTTATTTGGCCTGCCCGGAAGGATTCGAACCTCCGGCCTTCAGTTCCGCAAACTGACGTTCTATCCAACTGAACTACGGGCAGATTCATATAATTCAGCAATTTTATTATGTCCTATATCAGTATAACCAAAATCATCAGTATAGTATTCACTGTTATTAACCAAACCATCCAAAATTTCATATTTTTGACGATCCAAGTTGTATATGTTACACCAACGAATAAACTGCTCAGATAATGAATACTTGTTGTAATAGTCATCTGATTGCTGATTTAAAATACTTTCAAAAATGCTGTACTCACTTGATGCCCATTCTGTGAGTATTATTGTGTCTGGCCTAACAGCCTTAATGCTGTTATACCATAATTTGTTATGCTCTACTAAAGTTTTAGGTGTATGACCCATCATTATAGCATCTCGCCTTCTAGTATGATTTACATCTAAGTAATTGTCGTTTGACCAATTGTAAACTATATTTCCTA
>Ga0163111_10000152_pt1 | contig 41198 bp, 67 predicted proteins | sample CRUFie1St18metaG_FD_109645 | JGI IMG/M metagenome (GOLD analysis project Ga0163111, IMG submission 109645) | Marine microbial communities from the Costa Rica Dome - CRUD Field 142mm St18 metaG | ecosystem: Environmental > Aquatic > Marine > Oceanic > Photic zone | place: Costa Rica: the Eastern...
AGAAGTAGGTAGGTTACTTTGGCGACTGAAAGTCTTGAAATGCTTGCTTACGCTAGTTTGAGTGCCGTTGCATTTTTGCTAACGCCTCAAACACCATTATTGACTTTTTGTCGATTATTCAAAATTATTTTTTCAAAGGTTGAAATGAATTTATCGTACTAAAGTACGAGGTTTTTAACCTTAAATTTGAGACCAACAAAAAGAATGGAAGAGTATATTATAAGGAATATTAAAATACTTATACCAAAGTAGAGCAAATTCAAATCAAAAACACTGTGTTCTATAAATAGAACGCAAAAAAGCATATTTTAACAAAAAAATTATACAATGAGGAAGTTAAAAATCATCACTTATCGTGATTACAAGGAACATAAAAACAAAAAAGCTAGTTATTGCGATGTGTTTCCTTTGGAAGTCGAAATAACAAAGCCAGAACCAACTGTTGATGCAAATAAAGGTATAGTGTATCACCAATTTATTTCTACTATACAGACAGATGATTTTGCAAAGCGAGTGTCGGAGTTTTCGCTAGAGCCTGTTGTATTAGTGTGGGAAAGTGATTGTGAAAATATTGAAATTACAAAATCACTACACAGCACAACAAAGAGAGTCTCAATAGTAAAAAAGGAAGAGTGTCTAGGTGTAGGGGGGATGCTTTATTTAAAGTCTGTAGAATCTGATTTAGGTACACAAAAGACAGATACTACTAGAGCTATTGTTAAATTTATGCACTTTAATGTATTGATTAAAGAAAAAACAGTAATAAAACAACAGTTATCACATTTCTGGGATAAAGTAGATACTTACTCAAAGTCCATACAAACGTATCTTTCAAAATATTTTTATGATGTATGCGATTCGATAGACAATGGGTGTAAAGTTGATGATGATTGGATATTGCTTCGCTTGCAAGAAGTAAGTGCACTTATTCATATTTATAATCCAAAATACGCTTTTGACTTGCAGTTACTGAATGAATACAAAACTATTCTTGAAACGAAAACAAGTCAAAGTCAAAATGAATAAACCGCAATTTAAAATACATGGAAAGGAGCGAAGGGACTTGAAAAAGGAGTTGTCGGCACTAAAAGCTTATGTAAGAGGCTTTTGGCACTTCCATCAACTAGATAAAGATATGTATGATATTTATGGCTGTAATGGCAAAAATAGTTTAATGAGCAACAAAGATGCTACCATCAAATTCAATGAGGCAAAGCGTCAAATTGAATCGATAGAAAAGCAATTGAAAGAACCTTATTAAATTATTTGCGAAGCGTTAGTATTAACTATGAATTTAGTTGAAAGCAATGCTTCGCAAAAAACAACTATTTTTACTTCCAAAAAACGCATTAACGGCTCTTTTAGTTCTGTGTTCTAAAAGTAGAACAAGCGTTCTATAAATAGAACACAGAAGTTTTTAATGGCAACCTATTGCTTTTACTCTAAGTCCTTTAACCTATCTACAATCTCTTCCATATATTCCTGTCTATTCTCATAGTCATACTCTCCCCATGTGCTGTATTCCACTTCAATGCCACAATTATCACACATATAAGTAATGATGCAAAACTCCTCTCCTGTATCTGAATTGCCTCCACTAAAACTTATGTCATCATTGCTAATAGTATTACCACAAAGGCACAAGTTGTGATTTATTTCATCCATAATGATGTTTCTTGCAAAGATATTAAAAAGTTTTTGCATTTCAAAAATATAGTTGTGTCATAAATACATATATCATAACAAATTTTGCCACATTATTTTTTTTAAATAAAAAAAAGAATTATCTTTGCATGGTCACTTAAAAAGTGACTTTGATATTAAAGAGGGCTCAATAGTTATTGTGCCTCAAAACAAATACTAAGACATTATTTAACACAATTAAATTATCAATGAACAAATTAGCATTAATTTTAACAGTACTTTTAGTACTAACATCTAGTACCGTAGCACAAAACGATTATCTGTGTAAAAAGATTTGTACATCTAGTGGAATAGCAACGCAGCAAGTGCAAGAGGTATTAAAACCCGCTCATACTGTTACAGAATACACAGAGCCTGTTTTTGATACAGGAATAGAAACTGTATTGTCAGAACCTGCAGTAAACAAGGTTGTGCAAACGCAAAAAGAAATTAGCACTACCAATGTAGTTAATGTAGTGACCGTACCTGCACATACGATTTACAACTGTGACGATGCGTCATTCTCGGAACAAAAAACAGTCATTGTAACTGTATCAGGATGTACCAAGCGTGTAATTAGTACACAGTCGTGCGATGGTGATGCCAATTGTGATATTTTTTGTAGTGTAGCTGTGCCAGAAGAGACTACCACTATTATTACCTACAACTTAATATATGACGGTAGTTGTGCACCTACTAACATTCCTCAACAAACAGTAGATGTGCCTATTAAAGTTGTGACACAAGCGGCAGAGTTCAGCATTATTGAAGTACCGCCTGCATATACAACAATTAAAAAACAAATACTCATCACACCTGCTGTAAAAGTAGAAAAGTTTATTCCTGCTACCTACTACACTTACGAAAAGCTAGTATGTGCTAATACGACAACTGCGGTATATGATGTGTATTGTAATGACCCTTTGATTTGGGGCGATAATTGGGATTATGGCAATAAGATTGGGGAATTGTACGGCGAGGCAAATACAAAGGTGTTGAGTTTGGGTTACGAATCATTACAAGATTATGCAGAGCAAAACAACATTCCTGTATCATATAATAGAAATGCAGAAGTTGAATTGAATAATTATTTTGTGGATAAATTAGGAATAGAAGGAATACGATAAAAGCGTTTTGCGTAGCGTCAGTAGTAACTATAATTATAGTTACTACTGACGCTACGCAAAAAGAGACTTTTCAAGGAATAGCAAGGCTGTGATAATCAGTTTTGCTATTTTTTTTGTTTAAAAAAATATGAAAAAAACGAAAAAACTGTTATCTTTGTTTAAATTCATAAAATTAAAAAAACAAATGAAGATTTTTGAAATTAAAGGTGTCACAAAAACGAACCACGAAGTTCTATTTTCATTACACAATAAGTCACTAATAATAGTTGATACTAATAGCATTTTGAGTGAAACAATAATCGGCAGCATATACTCTGTTTTGCAATTTCAAAAACAGATAAAAAAAGGAAATGAGGGTTGGGACTCTATTAACATTTTTTTGAGTGATGGCACTCAATTAGAATCATTATCAGTAAAAACATTACTATCTCATTCATTATTACCTAAATATAATACTAATCATAAATATGCTTATTTGCCCGCATTGTGTTGTGAAAAAACACATGACTTTCACCAAAGTTATGATACACTAGATAATTGGTATAAAACATGGGAGCGGGATATTTGCATGGCAATTGATATACATAGCACCTCCACCAAAGGTACATGCTTGTTTGTCGAATTAGTCAATCAATGTTTAGAGGGGTATAACATAGGTTTTGATAGCTATTTGTTTTTTCAAGATATGAAAGGTAACTCAACTACATTTAGAAAACTGCCAAGAAATATCAAGGCATGGCTACGTTATATGTTTTATGCTATTATATGCAAAGGAAAGGAAGTTCTGCTTTTAGAACATCCAGAAACGCAACTCAATATATTACAACAACGAGTGCTACTATCAACCATAAAAAAGATAGTAGATACAGATGTACAATTTGTCGTACTAACAAACTCTCCCTTTATCTTTGATAATGAGTACGATAAATGTGCTACAAGTTTAGAGGTCAATGCTTTAATTCAAAAATAAAAAACAATCACATGAGACTCTATATCGTAAGTGTATTTGATGATTATACCAGAACTAATAAAATATATGCAAATGTATTGGCAGAAAGTAAATCTCGTGCTTTGATTGAAACATACTTACGTCGTTACACTAATGCCATGAGTATAGCTGGCAGACAATACAGAAAAGTTCAATTATTGCAGTTAAGCCAAAAAGAATTGCTGGAAGAGTTAGAGTCTGCTGATGCCTTGTATTGCGACATAACGGAGCAACCTATACGAGAGGATAGGTTTGGTATAGATGCTATGCAAGTTATCACAACTCAAGTGTTGAATATCGTTTTACAAAATGAATTATAACACCGATAAGATGATAGATAATAAATTGCAGCTTTTGATAAATGCAAAGCAAAAAATAGCAAACCATTCGGCTGCTTTTGTTGAATCAAAGGCATTATTGAATAAAGTTGACACAGACATTGCCTTAAAAAAACATTATTTTGAGGAACATGGCATACATGGTCATCAAGCTTATGAGTACTTTTGCATGAGACAAAGAAATATAGCATCAGTAATAAATGAAGTAAAAGTAATAGAATTAAATATTACTGCTACATCAGTTCATAGTTTTTTACTTATGAAAGGGTATGTTAAAGGAAATTTTACTATCGACACTCTTAATTGCAGTATAGATGACTTGCTAGTTGCTTTTGATGATATGATAACATTAAGAAAACAATATTTTAAAAACTTTTTAAACAAAAAATGATACATTAAGAAAAACATGAAAGTAACATCAATAAATCAATTAGACAATCTGCTATATCACGGTCATCTAGATAGAATTAAGATATTAAATCTTAGTATGGTAGGGTTGAAAGAAGTTCCTGAAAATGTTTGGCGATTAAGGAATTTAATCCGTTTGAATTAGAGCTACAACTATTTGGATTACTTACCTTGCGATATAGGTAATTTAAAGAATCTTGGAGCATTATGTTTAGAAGGCAATAGAATATCAAACATTCCAGATGCTATTGGTAAGCTTGAAAAGCTTGTGAGCTTAAGGCTTACTTATAACAAAGTAAATGCTTTGCCTAAAAAGATAGGGGAATTAAAGCATCTTGAATATCTTTTTTTAGGCAACAACAAATTAAGCCTTTTGCCTAAAGAAATAGGGGAACTAACAAAATTACAGTCGCTATTTTTAAATGATAATAATTTAAAAGACTTGCCCAAAGAAATAGGAAAACTAAAAAATCTTAGATATTTTAGATTAAATAACACAGATATTCCAAATGTTGTTCACAACTGTGGTCTTGTTAAACAAAGCATTGTAAGTGTTAAGCATGACTGTGGCACTATTTATATTTATACAGGAAACGAAAGATTTACAATTGAAGAAGCAAAAAAGTGGATTTTAAAAACTACAATGGTAAGGAAGCAGACATTTTTTTAGCCCAAGTAAAGGAAAGTATTACTAAAGTAATACAAATTAATTAGAATTTAATCAAGAAATAAATGGAAAATAAAAAATATTGCAAAATAGCTATCCATAAAGGCGACATCTATGACTTCGACAAAGGCAATATACATATTGGTTATTGTAAAAGTCACAATTTTATGTATAACATTTTAAAACAAGATGCCTTACTTTGTGATGGCAAGCCTTGTATATATACAGACAATAGGTATAATGATTTAATAGAGAATGGAACACTATTAGATTTCAGTAGAGAAAATAAACTTACAGAAAATCAAGTGGCTTTGTTTTTAGATAACATAGCTAATGTGCCTGAAAATATGGGATTTAACCTGTATCAGTTTGATGCTGGCTGGCATTGTACTGATTTAGTCATAAGCGAAAGCAACGTAAAGTTTGAGCCTAACTATGAGATTAATATTCCTAGTTTTAAGGCAAATTTCAAGGAAGGTGATTTTTGTAAGAAGTTTACAAAAGCTTTAAGGCAAAATGGTTTTATTGTTAGGGTAGATGAATATGAAGATTGGAAAGGAGTAAAGTATGAAAATGCGATAGCTTATGGTTATGGCAAGATAATAGGATTTTCTAATGGTTCAGAAGTCTGTGGCTATTCAAGACCGAAAGGCACTATTTTTTATTGTGATGCACATTGGTTTGATGCTTGGTCACGTCATGCTGATACCAATAAAAGTCTAGGAATAGACAAGCTTATTGAAAAATTCAAGGAGTTTTCGGTGGCACAATACTTTATAAAAGAAATGCAAAAACACATCTATTTTGAATTGGTAGATACAGAAGGTGGCCACACTTACATATTTGCCTTTAAAAAAGATTACCAATTACGCTATGGTTGGAATTTTGAAAGCCATATCGTTTATGATAAAATAGGTATATGTTGTGTTCGATTGGGCGAAAATGATGTGATGGGTGCAAGCTACATAAATGACTTTCTAAAACATAAAGGGTTTTTGCCAAATGAAATGTCTAAAAAAGAAAAAGCGGTCAAAATGGCAGCACATATTTTAAAAGAAATAAAAGCAAAAACTAAGAACAGTTTGGCAGTATAGAAGTTACATTTATTGCTACCAAACAATCGACATAAGACCTTCAAGTGATAATAATGAAGTAGATATGCCGCATTAAATTTTAATTACTTGAAAAGCGTTTTTCAGCAAACCAACATATTTGTCAAAAATATTATAAAAAATTAAATAAATAACATGAAAATTATTACAGCACTAGGTGCATCTTACAATATCGGAACTTCTACCTTTATTTATAATATGGCTAAATGGGCAGCCAAAAGGGGACATAAAGTGTTATTGATGGATTGGAGTTTCAACGCTCCTATTCAGCATGAGCTATTAGGAATAGACAACATGAATAATAAGGGTATTATTGATTATTTCCAAGCCTTTGTTCATTTTATGAAGAAACAGATTAATGTAGAGGAAGGCGAAGTAGATGCAATATTTAAGCCTTTATTGCAAGCCTCTATTATAGAGTGCTTAGACAATGATATTGATTTTATACCTGCTTTTTCAGATGCCATCCAAGATGATGTGTTTGCTTTTAATTGGGTAAAGTTTTACGAAGAGTTAGATGGCGGATTCTTTCTAAAGCTTTTTAAAGGTTACATTGAAAGCATGGGGTACGACTATGTGTTTATTGATACGGTAAATAAAAAACATACCACATCTGGCATGTCACTATTCAATATGGGCGATATACAATTTTTTATTGCAAGTAAGATGAAAGGTTTTGACAGGATAAATAAGTATATCCATAAAATAAAAGGATATGAGATATTTAATTCTTTTGGAAACCTTTGTCCAATCCCTGTTTATGCTCAAAAAAAGAGCAACACATTAAAAGATGAACGTGCATACGGAAAGTTTGCGAAAACATGTGTCGATTGCAGAACTGCTCATATAGATATAGAAAAATTAAACGCTTTGAGTGGATATGGAAGCTTTATATGGCAAGGCAAGGCAATGGCATACCTAAGTGATATTGAGCCATTATTTAATCTTGTAGAAAACATTGAATTAAGGCATCCCTCTGTAGTCTCTTAGCAAACTAACATTGCAATGTGCTATATCAATACTTTTCACATGGACGTGCCGAATGCTAAAAAGTGGAGTGGTAAGGTTTACATTGTAACATATTATCCCTCTGTCTTTAGCACTTTTCTAAACTACACCATTTTTTTACTGATGTAGTAAGTGAATATGGTAGTACCCAATATTTTAATCTCCTTTGGTGTATTCATGTTATCTGAATTGCTTTGAAAAATTATCCCAAAAACTAGATATTCTAAAGTTGCTAGTATTTTGCTGTTCTTGAAAAAATATCTTTAAAGTCTCGTTGTTATCTTGCCATGATAAGATGACATCTTTACAATTATGATTAGTATATACCCTGCCTTTTGAGTTTATTACCTCTATCCTATTGCATTGTTGCGTTGTATCTTTAGCATTGCAAGTCTTTTCAGAAGCAACCCAAAGCTCAATATCGTTAGCGATTTGCTGACACATCAATACTTTTATATCCTCCACATCATTAAAATCCTTTAATTCATGTGTACGCCCGCCTTTCTTTAAACGAAATGCATAGGAGTAAATTTTATCCTTATCAATAGTGATAGGGTCATAGCTTTTATTGCAAGTATTATCGCCTGTCAAAGCCTTTAAAATGTCCTGTAATGCTTGTGCGTAGCCTTTTAGGTAATACTGGTGCTTTTTGTTTATTTTCTTCATGTTTATATAGAATAAAACAATGTTTTTGTCATCTAATTATCAATATATTTGTCCCACATATTTATGGTAAAATTTCTAGTATATCGGTATATCCAAGATAGTATGGATACTGCTCCATCTATGACTACCATTGCAAGCAATAATGAATAGGCGAAAAGTATTTTAATAAGTTCTAACATACCAATTGATTTGAAGGACTAAACTCTACAAAGCCTTTGATATTATCTTGATTAGATACAAACAAAAAAGACAACCCGTCTCCTATTTTGTCGCAGTCAATGATATTTTCTCTGGCATAACAACAATGATATTGATTGTCTTTTATGTTGTAAATAAGTGTATTGTGAGGTACTCGCTCTTTGCCAAAAAACTCGGCACTAATATTCAACGTAATGCCATTATCTAGCATTTCGGAATAATCCCCAAAAGATAATTGCCCATAAACGGGACAAAATGTAAAAACTCCTTTTTTGTTAATGTAGTCTTGCATCTGTACATGCGTCAAACCATCACCTATATTTCTAAAATCATTGATGTCGAACTCAAAACCGTAGAGTAGCGAAAGTAAATATATTGTAATCACGCCACAAGAGTTTCCAATGTCTTTAATATCATTTTCAATGGCATAGTCTATGTCAATGTCTTTAAATTTAATGCTATAATCTTGTGCAATCATATATTTTTAGTTTTTTAACACGATGGATTTAATATTTCAACACATCTTTTAAAAGCGTGATGACAGATACTTTCATGTGAAGTATAATCAATGCTGTTTTGTATATCATCATAATATGGATTAATGAGCATTTTTCTACTAAAGAATGTTCCATCTTTTTTTAGTTCAAACTTATCAATACCATAGTTTTTGTTCTTTATCCCACAATAATCAATAGCTAGTCCTTGCTCAAAAAATAAGTTCGCAAGGTAGCTATCTTTAAATTATCAGATAACAGCAAGTATTGCGTTGATGACGTTCCGCTATTACTCAACCAATATTTAAAGGCTTTTGATAGTTCGGAGTGTATGATAAAGTCAAAATCTTTATCGTTGTATATTGTTTTCATTGTTTGTTTTTTGTGTTGCTAATGGCAATACTTTTATAAAAGGTACATATTCTCTACGCCAAATAAAGTTATATGCCAAATAATTCTTTTTAATACTATTATTGATATGCTTAGACGCATTAGGCTTTCCGAAATAAGCATTTAAGCCTTTAATGGAACGAAAGGCTCGAAAAAAAGTGCCATCTTTGTAGTAAGCATAATATAATTTTTTTAATGCCATTTTAGGTATCTCTTTAGTGTCATAAGTCCTACTCCATAAATAGCCATAGGCAATTTGATTTCTCTTGATAGACATAGATACATTATGAGCAGGGTTTGATTTTGCTTTACCACCAAAACGCTCTGCTAATCCTTCTCTGTTAAATGCACAGTAATACAGACCATTTAAAGTGTAAGCGTGATACCAAGTATTTCTTTTTATCTGGTAAGCAGCTACGGTATCTGTTTTTACTGTTCTCCAGTAATACCCGAGATAACTGTTGTCTTTTTTATCTAGTGCATCATATATGACCTTACCCGCTGTAACACTAACAAAGTGATTTCTTATAGCTTCTATACCTAAGAAAGAGCGAAAGTATGTACCGTCAGCGTGATAAGCATGATAGGTTTTCTTTTTACTATCGCTAAATGGATATTTGCAGATGTGTGACAGTTTTTTGTAACGCCATCGATAACCAAAAGCGGTCACTCTTGCTTTTATACATTGAATAATATAACTGGTAGCCTTACTATGATTAAAGGTAGTATTCAACTCTTCTCTAGTAAAACTTCTATACAACTGCCCATCTTTATCATAGGCATAATATTTAGTATTGTTCATTTTGTGTTTAGCTTTTCGACAAGTTGCTTGACATCCTCTGCTGTATAATACATTTCAGTATGAATATCTAATGGCGTTGTTAGTGGAATGATTTTGAGTTCACAAAACGCAGATTGGAGAGCAGGATTACTATTGTATCTAAACCTCAAAAATAACAACACATGAGCTGTTTCTAGATGAGTAAACACCGTAGTATTGTCATAATACTCTATTCCATTATTAAATAATGGCTCACTAAAATCACTCCTTTCTAATGTAGATAATCCAATATCGGATAATACAGTTAAAACATCTTGTTTAAACCTTGATAAAGCTTTACTTACTATTATCTCTTTCATATATTATTTCTTACAAAGATAAACATTTTTCAGCAAAAAACACTATATTTGTGAAAATATAATTAATACATGATAAATCAAGAACAATACTTCTTAAATGAAGTCAATTACAACAACAAATTCTTCCTAATTACATCTGGAAGAAATATTAAGAAGTGTAAAATAGACACTAAAAACAATTGTATTAGCAAACTAAAAGTTAAATCAGGTACCATCTTTATAAAGGCTAACTGCAATGACTTAGGGCTTACATTGACTAAGCAACAGCGACAACAAACGCAAGTTCATTTCACAACAGAAAAAGCCTGTCTGCTTGATGTTTTGAAAAATGAAAAAGAACTATTTATTCTTTATTGTATTGACAAAAACAATATTAATGCTGTAAAATTAACTGCTACTGAATTACATGATGAGACTATTAGTGATAATATCTACAAGCGAGACTTTTGCTTTCCATTTATACCAAAAGGCAAGGTAGAAAAGGCATCCGCATTGATTGGTAAGTTTAAGATTATTGAGAATACAAGCGAACTTTACACTTTATTGGCGTGTGAATTAGATAATACTTTTTATGCCAATAGTTTTGATACATACAATAATAGTAACAGGTATTGGTTGTCGGTAGATATATGGTTTGAAGGCAATAGCGAGCCTTCCAACTATCACATACCTTTCAGTAGCTCGCAAAAGTTTGAGTTTTTAGATAGGCATGGTATTACGAAGTTTGATGTTAAGTTAATAAAACCGCCAGAAACAGCACTATCAAACATAGACATTAATGATTTGCTCATGGAAAATGTAGAAATAAAACGGCGGTGCTTCATATCATTCAACAATTATAAAGAAAGTCTTGTGTTTTCATAAACTAAAAGCTAGACTTCTCAAGATTAACCCCTTTGAAAGAACACGAAACCATGAAAGTGTTAATACAAAAAACATTATATTTGTGAAAAGAAAATTAATATGAAAGATTTTATCAAAAAAACTACTAATCGCACTAAGGTATATTTACAAGAAGAGTTTAGTAAATATGACCATATCAAAACTAACTTTAGTGACAATCATCATGCACTTGTGGTAGGTCAATACTACTGCAAGACAGGTGTTGGAAATAGCATCAAAGATATATACCTATATCATGGAGAACAAACCAACAGTTTATGTTTGAAGTCATATCTATTGAGACTCTTTGGGGTGACACTAGGAAAAATAGATGGCAATGGCTTTATATAGACAAAAACAAGAAAAAGCTAGACCTCTCAAGATTAACACCTTTGAAAGAACACGAAACCATGAAACCATGAAAGTATGGAGTAATCTTATCGATGACTTAGAAAAAGATAGGTTACGCAACAAGCAACTCCAAGTAATGAAATCATTAGTACAAAAAAGCAGGTTATAAAAAACTTAATGTTCCTGTTTAGTAAAATAAAAAATCAGCTTATAAAATATGAAAAACCATAAAAAATCCTTATCTTTACTTAAAATACAATAAAATAACACTATAAAAAAATAGACTTGTTCTTCTTGCTATTATTCTCAATATCATACCACCAAGATATTTATTGTCAAGAACTTGCAATAATGATATTAACATTCAATATCACAACATCAGTAAAAAGTCTAATAAATAATATTATATGCAACAACTAACATCAAAAGAAGTCTTTAATCAGTTAAACAATGTATTTCCACAGATTGCGAAAGCATTTGCCGTGGAATTAAATTTGCATGATGATTTGATAATCAAGTATGGCAACACTCAATTTGTTTTGAGCAGTAAAGACAAATATTTGCTACAAAGAGCCTACAAAACTGTTGTCATTTCAAATTGGACAGACAAAATGGACTTTTGTTTTGACATTTTGAATGACCGTATTTACATAGATTTTCTAGTAAAAAAGAGACTAAAAACCACAGATGCAGAGCCAAAATCATATACCAATGCTTACGGCAAAACAGTAATCATATAAATACAATATAAAAATGCAAACAATCACAACTAATAACGCAGTCAAAAATATTAAGTTGAATGACTTTACCATTATAGTCGGTAAAAATAATAGCGGTAAAACACGTTTTTTGAAAACATTATCAGAACACTATGATAAAGGACAAGGTGTTTCGTTCTGGGAACAGCCTGTTTTTTATAACTTTAATAGTAAAATCCCTAATGGGTTAGCCATGTTTTATTGTAATGAGCTGCAAGAGGAAACTATTAAAGGCAATATACGCAATGCTATCAAACAATTTGAGTGCCTAGATACCGTTGAGCTAGATTTTAGTATAGCTGCTTTTCGAGCAGAAAAGGTAGGACTTAGAGCGATAGTCCAGCAGCAACTATCATCCTCGCAAGAGCGTATTATCTGTTTTATCATCAAGCTCAACAACTTTCTTTTTGATAAAGATAGTAAAATTTGGGTAATAGATGATTTAGGCGATGGTCTTGATTGGAGTAGTCAACTAACGCTTATCAAGTACCTGCAAAACGCCTTAGGAAATACCAGCAAAAAAGTAGTAGCAAGTTCTACGCATCAATTCATTATCAATAATGTTTCATTAAATGATATTTGCATTTTAGAGCGAGCAGAAAATAATAATACTAGACTATACAGCTATCACAACAGCAAGTCGCAGTACCAAGAATTTAAATTTATAGGGTTGAATAATTTTGACTTCTGGAGTAGATGTTTCTATAAATTAGACATCAAAACAAAAGTTATTTATAAAAAATAAATATGGATAATCAAAAGATTAGAAAAATAACTATCAATAATTTAAAACGAATTAAACATTTAGAGTTAAAGGGTTTTTCAAACTTCAATATTATAACAGGACAAAATAATATTGGTAAAACAACAATTTTGCAAGCATTATACCTGCAAAAAGAAGGCGGAAAAGAATTATCTTATATGAGTAATGTTTTCGATGTGAAACATGAATATCTTTTTCACAAGAACGCTAATAAACTTAATGTATCATCTACTAGATTTGATGACACGGAGCATATCTTTCAGCTATACAAAAAACAAGCGCATAGCAGTAAGTGTAATAATAATGCATCAAAAGTATTATGTAATAATTTCGAGGCTCAAGATTATATATTGGATGCTTTAAAGATTTTCGACAATACTATCGTCGCAATTAACGTGGTATATCCTGACACTATATATGTCATTTTTGATGATGGCAGAAAAGTAGACATAAAGCAACTAGGACGCAGTAGCAACGGTATTACAACAATGGTATTAACCCTAATAGCTAACAGCAACAACATCATGCTCATTGACGACATAGAAGGTGGATTACACCATACAAAGTATAAGCAAGTAATATCATTGCTCTTTAAACTATGTCAAAAATACAATGTTCAGCTTTTTGCTACTACACATAGCAAAGAGTTTATAGAAGCGTTTATTCATTGTGCTAAAGATTATGAATATTGTAGAATATTTACGATTCAAAAGCACCTTAGAAACGATAGAATCGTACTCTCGGTGCGTGATGTAGAAAGAATGATATATGCCTATGATTATCACATTGAACTTAGAGGAGAATAGAAAATGACTACAAGAATTTATACAGAAAACTATTAGTGCTTCAAAGATAGTATTAATTTTAACATGATGGCATATAGTTACAAGCCATCTGAAAATAGCATGACAGCATTGCTTGAAGAACCTAGAAAGAATACCGTATTATTCAAGAACAATAATAATCTGTTTGGTGCATTGCGTAGTGTAGGCATATTAGGTGCTAATGATGTAGGCAAAAGTACAGCGTTGTCTGTGCCAAAATTGTTTCAACAATTCATTTCAAGCAATAGACAAGAGCGGAAAAAATTAATGCAATCCGTAGAGCCGTATGCTTTCCATCAAAAACAAAACAATGTAGTAGTTATTGAAATAGAGTTCCTAAAGGACGGCTATATTTGTAATTATTTTTTAGCATTTGATGCCGAAAAAATACATGAGGAGGCGATTAATTGCAGCAAAACCAATATAGAAGGTACTTACTGGCAATTTGGCAGGGTGTTAAATGAAAATGGCAATTATACTATTGATGGCGAGTTAGGGGGAAAATATCAGTCATTACTAAATGATATTTCGCCTTATGATTTGGCATTGCATGCTATGAGTGAAAAAGGCTGTGCTACTTGTCAAACTATTATAGACTATATTAGCAGCATTATTATTTATGACCATAACGATGTATGGCAATATATCTCACAATACTTGCCACAAACAGACATTGACGCAAATAAATTAATTTCAATATTGGGACATTTGCAGTTTCTAAGTAAAAATGTATTGCCATACGAAAATACTTGTCACTATATCTTTGATAAGGACAAACTCATAGATATTGAAATAACGAAGGTATTGTTTGACAAGTCAAGGACATATAGTATTAAAAAAAGACAACGCCATTTTGCAAGTAGTAAGTTATTTGGCAGTAATGAAATATGCGATAGACCATAAACGAACTTTAGTTGTAGATGACTTTGGGCAGCAACTACACTACTCCATAGTAAATTGTCTGATTGACTTATTTAATGAGTCTGCACAACTCTTGTTTAGTACCAATCAAGTAGGGAGTTTATGTTGGTACACAAATAGTGGCAATAACATGCAAAATGACCAATTTATACTGCTTACCAAGCAAGTAGTATCACACAAATCTTGCAAGTTATCAGATTACAGTAATTTAACACGGCAAGACCTATTGAAAGTTTATATACAAGGGCGTATAGGTGGACAGCCTAAGATAGATAACTTAGATAAGACTTATTTGGAATCTTGTTTTTTGAACTTTGATGACAGCCTCGAAAGATGGTTTACTATTAAAAAACAAAATGACTATGTTTTAGATGTGATTTTTGGGTATAGTGATAAGATTTATAATGTGGATTTGCAATCGTTTTTGAAAGGCATTATCAAGATACGGAAAGTTTATTGCAGTTTAAGAAAATGAAAGTCTATGACAATAAAATTGTATGGCACAATATTATTTTACAAGAAACAGATAGAGAACCTATTTGCTTACATATTAGTTTTGTCGATTTATACAAAATGAAAGAAGTAAAATTATGAAGATAAAACACATTTTAGAGAAAATAGATAAGTCAAACACCTGCTATTTTACTGTTGAGTATATTGGTGGAATGTTTGAGGACTTAAACGGTATGTGGTGTGAATTACCATTAAATAGAATATCTGGTTATAATATTTCTAAGCATTACAGTAAGTATAGGGAGTTTTATACAGGAAGTATAGCTTTATTTTTTGATGATGAGCCAATATCAGTTGTTACTGACCTCGAGCAACAAAGAAAAATACAATGGTGTTCTTTGAGTGCATATCGAAAACTTAGACGTTTTGTGTTGCAATATTATATACCGCCACAACCTTTAATTTTAGACATGGAAAGTGATTGGGGTGTAGGTTCTAAGATTACACGGAATACAAACTTAACAAAAACAAACAAGAATAATGCCTATTTAGCAGGTAAAAAAGTTAAAATTTTGAATGCAGCCTATACAAACCTTGCCAACAATAAGGTAATTATTAAGGAGACTATTTTCTCACCAAAACAAGAACTTTTGGTAAGTGACTTAACATTTCCTTATCATTTAAGAAGTAAGTGATAAAAACAAGTCCAGCCATAATGATTTTACCGTTTTTAACATGAGAGCATCAAATATATAACAAATGAAATCAAACATAGACATTTCTATTGAGTTAATTCAAAAAAGCTGCATCAATGCTGACTACTCTATAGTATGGGAATATTCCGATAACATCAAGAACACAGAAATACATAAAGCCTTTCCTATTCCTCAATTACAGCCATTTGCTCATTATAGCATTAAATCTTTTATTAAGGGCATGGAAGATTATCAAGTGATAACTGCTATCAATAATCTAGGCGATGCTTGTCAGATTGCGAGCATTATCAATGAACATTATCCATTGGAATACCATATAACTATTATAGTTGAAACATTTAATGTTGAGACCATACCTAGTGATGTTGCTCAACAAAAAAATGGTACTTATTTTTATAAAAACGACTTTTGGCAACATTTATATGTTACAGGAAACATGACTAATGTGTTATGTGAGGATGAGGAAATACGCATCAGGTTTCAATTTTACAATTGGCTTTCATGCACCAACCAACATATACCTAAAGATGTTGAACTAAGATACATACATCGCTATTCAAAAGCATTCATTGAGCAACAAACATTTAATGTTATACAAGATACTTTAATGAGCTTGTCAGAAATAAATGAGTATGATTTTAATGAAACGAACTATTACATTATGTCGGACAAGAGTAATTACTCTAAGAAGATTTATGACGATACATTAAAACTAAAAGAATGGTTTTTTAGAAATTATGATTTTTTGCTGGAATTTCAACAGATTATCAATGACCTTGCACAATACCAAGCAAATAATAGTACATTTTTTTCACAAAAAAAAGCAGACTCTGATATTATAGGTATTAATTATGATGATGCCAAACAAGTGTTTTTGGACTTTGCAAAACTACTTGTTGCGAATAGCGATATTCACACAGACATACTTGCTATGTCGTATATAAGTAACTATACCAGAAAGAAATGCCTGTGGCAAAAGATAGATGACATCGTTAATAACAATCCTATTTTATTATATCAAAAAAAACATAAAAATGAACAAATCACTTAATTTAAAAGACTTTTATATTGGGCAAAAAGTGTATTTGCATAGAGTAGTAAATTCAGAATTATTGGAACATGAGGACAGAGAACATGTTGTTGTAAAAATATCTAATAAAGCAGTTTTTTTGAATGATTGCCTGTTTGGAAGTATTGATTTGCAACAAGCAAAGATAGCACCAATCTTTCATTTTTATGATGTTTATTTAACCAAACAAGAGCGAACAGATGCCGTAGAAAGATTTAATTTAAAATCCAAAATCGCATCTAAACTGACCTATTCACAAGATATTAAGAATATAAAAGTTAATGACTTGATTGTTTTGCGAAAAATAACTAAAACATTAACACCGTAAAATACAATAATGAAAAATATTATCAATACCGCCAAGTGCTTCTTTTTCGGCTGTGGCGTTGTAGAAGGTATAGTGGAAACAGAAAAACGAATATATAAATATAAATGCCCTCGTTGTGGCAAAGGTCAGATGTTTCTAGAAGCCTATCATAAAAATATACATAACACTCCTCCACCTAATACATCAATAGAGGATTGGAAGCAATTTCGGAAACAACAAGAGGAGGAATTTAGAAATCAATATAAAAATAATAATAATAATGGATAAACAAACAAAGGAAAAATTTTTAGAGCTAATGAGTGAAATTATTAGCCTACGAACAGATGAGTTGGCAAGAAAGTGATACTACCTGCTTTTATTGAAAACACTTACTGGATAGGCATTAAATATAGTAAGAAAACATCACTAGATGACATTGATAAAGCTATATGCAGAACAGAGGGAATGAGTTTTGAAAATATCATCACTATTAAAGATTCTATTGAGGATGCTATCAAGCAAGGCAAAGACCTCTGTGAAAGTACCTTTTTTAAGCCTATACGCTTCTATAAGAAAGGAACGGTACATTTGTATTGGAAAGACAATAAAGTGCGAGAACGCTTTAATATGGCGGTAGCCAAAACAAAAAAATGGATAGGATATGATACCAACAAATAGTAAGCTTACAAAATCAACAGGAGAATGCTATGGACGTGTGGCAATACAGATAAATAGTTATGGCGATTCCGTAAGAAGATTTTTAAGTTGCACAAATCCACCGACAACAGCACATAGCACCCAACCTGCTTTTCATGGCACTATAACAGCCTGTATAACTTTGGCGAAAGAGTACATACAGTGCCATACCGAGAAGTATAATAACAATCATAAGTTTGTGACAATTGTGACAACTGACACAATACCTTTATTGTGTTCTTATGTAGATGTGTTTGATTTTACGATAAAAAGGTATAGGGTGGGGTGGTTTACAAAGCATACTATCAAAGCTTCTTATAGAGATAGGCCTATTCACAACAACATTGTTTTTGAGCAGCAATACAAGAGTGGTTTTTTATGGAAACAATTTGTGGCTCATGCTGATAAAGAAAGATTGCTTTTTCTGTGGAAATACGCTACTGATAGTGCTATGATTGAGCGATTGGATGCTTTAGAGGGATTTATAACATACCATAGCATAGCTGCGATTAGATGTCAATTATTGACTTTGACGACACAGGATTTGTATATCAGGAGAAGGTGGTGGCTAGATTATTATATCGATGCTTTTGCGAATCGTGAGTTTTTATTTTTCTAATATAAAAAACAGCCATCAATCAAAATATGATTGATGGCTGTTTTAATTTAATTTGCAGAGGCAATCTGCGTTTTCGACAATTCCTCTTTAGCTATTTTAATCACTTGCTTAAAACCTGCTATTTCATCAAGTATCATTCTTTTTAGTGGGTCTGCACCGTTGTAGCAAATAAAGTCTTTAACATTTAGTTCATGTAATGTCAACATCTTTTCAAGCCTTTCAACAGCCGTTTCTAATGCCTCAATATCGTTTTTTAGCTTTAATTCTTTACTAGCATCCTCATAGCCTATTTTAGCATAGGCATCGTCAATTATTATTTCTTTAATGATGACATATTCTGAATCAGTGTCAAAATGAAAATAGTCATTGTCGGATTTAATAACATCTCCAACCTTCCAATTACAATAAGATAAAAAACCTACTAAGTTATCAACAGCAGCCTTAACTTCTGTCAACCTATCATATACTTCTAAAAAGCCTTTTATTTCATACTGAAAGTCTGTATTTTTTGAGATAGTGTAACCTTTGTAGGTATATTCTTTTGTTGTTTTATTGTAGTTATGTTTTTCTTTTTGAGCAAACCGACACACTACTACTTTATTAAAATCAAAGCCGTAGTAAACGTTAATGTCATCATACAATGAGAGTTGTAACTCCATATTGTTGTTTTTGCCTACTAGCTGAACTATAAAGGTAAGTACTTCCGCTCTTGTAAAAACAGTTCTTAAATCATTACAACCTAAAGCGTTTTGCATTTGAGATATGAGATTCTCAAATGTTAAATTGGTAGCATCAATATTACCTAACTTGTCGAATTTATTTGCAGGAATTAACATATTATATATTTTTATTTGATTAATGGTAGCCTTCTTTCAAAGGTCTGATGCAAATATAATTTATTTTATCGAGACTTTCAAATACTTCATATTTTTTTGTTCAAAAAAAGTTAATTATTTTTATTATCTTTGCATAAAGCTTATTTTTAAAAAATAAAATAGAAAAAGCATGAACATCTCATTTGAAGTTTTGAAAGAACATTTGTTTATCAGAAAAGAAAATAAATACTACCTGTGTCGTCCTAATAATACTCGAGTAGTCACAAATGACGCTATTAGCTATAATAAAGCCATCTTGAAAAAAGAAGCCTACAAAGGGCGTACACATCGAGATGGCATATCTAGCCATGTCTATCAAAATATGCTAACCAAACTAAAATATGGCAGTTATGAGTATAAAAAAGACATTGACTTTTCTAAAGTTATTTATGGATTATTGACGTGGACTATCAAAAATAAAGAGCTTGGTTTGTTAGATTGGATTTTAGCACGTCCAAACATTAGTGATGCCTGCAAAATTTTAAAAAGCTTTGAATGGAAATCTATTATAAGTGAGTTGTTTGATGCTTTTGATGCTTTTGATAATGGCGAAATGTTGTTGATGTACTTAGATAGACTACATTCAGCGTCAAAAGAATATGATATAAGACAAGATATATGTAAGGAATCATTAAAGAGAAATTGCATATTAATATTTAATGAATTTGCGTTTGATAAAAACTCCGACTTATCAAGTTATTTTTATTTTGCTTGTGCCGAAATGAGCAGCAACAAGGCTTTTGATAGTGTTTTTAAAAATATTAAAAAGTATTGTGAAGAAAACAGAAAGGAAATTGACGCGGATTTAAAGAAAGCCTTACTCATTGCTGTTTTTGCAAATAATCCTATAACAACGAAAGGAGTATTAGAGTTAATCGAACTTTACTATCCTAATGAAAAGGTGGTTGTTGATTTGAGTACACTAAAGGTATTGGAAGCAGAAACAACAGCAATAGGAGTATTGAATATCTTGCAAAGGTATTCTAATGTATCGCTTGAAATAAGTAATCCAATTGCCTTTTTTGAACGACATATTAGCGGTGGCAACGTAGAATTAATGCAGTTTGCCTTTGAAAACGTACACCTACCCCAAAGCATCAATATGTTTATACTAGATAATGCTATTACTGATGGCAATAAGGTTGTGTTAAAATGGCTTTTAGAAAACAACAAAAATCAAGTTGAAGTACAAGATTATCATTTTTCTTTAGCTGACGGCATTGAGCGTCTGCTTGTCAAAAAAGAAATCATAGATACTTTAAATGATTTTAAGCCTACACTTGTGTAAATAATTAACAATCATTGCGAATCCTCGCTTTCAACTAAAAAATATAGTTAATAGTGACGCTACGCAAAACCTAACAACTTTAACATGAGTAACGGAAATATTATACTAACCATAGGTTACAAACCTGCAATTAGCATCGAACATCAATATGCTACCTTAGAACAAGCTATTGAAAAGGCAACCGAAACCATCAAGAGTAACAGCATTGAGTACCTACATATAGGAGTTTTGAACGACCTACGTTGCTTCGCTCATTATGAGTGTCATTCAAAACAACTAACATTAACACCGATAGGAAATTTACTATTGCTTAAAGAGAGACAACAACCGTTAGACCCAGAGTTTGTAAAAATTGTCAATGACAATTTCTGGGACTTGATTTAATAGTATATAGTTTATTATTTTTTTGCACAAAAAATATGAAAAAATCAAAAAAAACATTATCTTTGTGTATAAAAAATAAACTATGAAATATTTAGCTATTGAAATTGTATGTTTAGCAACACTATACTCTTGGTGGTATGAACCTAACATTGACTTAGTGTTCCACGTTAAAGAGTTTTTAATCTTTATGAGCAACTCATGGAGTATTGTGTTTGCTTTTTTCATTACCTTATTTGTCTATCCTGTTAAGGAACTAATTAAAATCAGTTCGCCTAGTGATTTTGCCAAACGCACGCTATCTGTTAGTCTTATTTTTGCGACAATTGCTTTTATAGTAGCTTACTTATTGTCGTTTTTTCAATCAGTATAAATGAAAAGATACATAGATGACAACTTTGAAGAGCGTCCAAAACTCAAGCCATTAAAACGAGCAGAGATATTGGATAAACTACAATATTACTGTGCCTATCAAGAAAGATGCCAAAGTGAAGTGTTAAGCAAGTTAAAAGAAATTGGCGTATATAATCAAGCAGACATTACATACACCTTATTAGAGTTAAAAAAAGAAGGCTTTTTGAATGAGAAACGCTTTGCTAACTTGTATGCTGAAAACAAGCATCTATTCAAGAGATGGGGAAAGGTAAAGATAGCTATTTATTTGCGACAAAAGCGAGTACCTCATTACATTATCAATGAAGCCTTAGAAAGTATTGATGATGACATTTACTACAATACACTTACTTCTTTGATAGACAAAAAATGGCATCAATTACGAGTAGTTCGCCATAGATATAAACGACAACAAAAGCTGTTATTTTATATGCAAACCAAAGGCTATGAATACCATCTCATAAAAGATTATCTCAAAACATTAGAGCATTAACGATTATGATTAAAATATATCGCCATAAAACCATACATTACATTTAGTGCTGACAAATTATTGGTACGACAAAATTGTCGTGACGAAAGAAAAGTGTTGTGAGTATCGCAAATATAAGTATTATCAAAAGCAATTTCAGCCATATCTAAAACGCTTGCAAAAAGGCGAGACCATCTATCTGTTGCTACAACGTGCTTATAAGTTAATACAAACACCTGTTCAATTGATAGGCTTTCGGATTATCAATGGCAAAGAGACCGACTTAGCAGTAGATGAATTAGTTTATGAGTTGCAAGTCGAAATATTAAAAGATAGCTACATATTAGTAGATAGAAAAGAAAAATTAAAACAACAACAACAATCATTATTCTAAATAAAAAACAATGAGTAAAAATAATATCAAAGTAATTATTCCTAGTGTCATAAAATTTTACGATGCTACGAAATTTGTCTATATAGAGCGAATGTCGGCAAAAGAAAGTACCACTTTTACAGACTTTTATGGCGATTATACCCAAGCCATGAGCACACTTTCAGAGTGCGAAGTCTTCATAAAGAAACTTATTGAAACATACTTTGGTGCAGAAAAACCTATCCAGTCAAAATTTAGTACACTATACTTATATTACCCAGAACGTTATTTATCCCCTATTGAGCGATATTATTTCTTAAACATCCTCAATAATGTAGATGGTGGAATTGATACATGGAGTAATATATATGTCGTTACCAATTGCACTATTTTACTACAAGCCTTAGAAGGTGCTGCTATTATAGAGGGCAGTAAGTCACACAAAACCATACCTATCGGATGGACTAGAAAAAGCTTAGAGTATGTGTTTTTTAAGCCACAAAGCGAGTTTAGTGTCGATATAGAAGATAAGTTAAAAATATTTTACTACCTATTAGAACGTTTTAAAACAGAGCAATTGACTAATAGCGAGAAAACAAATTTTACAAACATACAAGTTGAACTAACTGCCATTAGTGAAGAGTTATCCCTATTAGTCGGTCGAGAGATGCGACAAGCCCAACGACAAATGGAGATTAATTGTTAATTATAATCCTACAAGTATAACAACCCTACCACAATACAATTGTTGTGGTAGGGGAAAATTATTATAAAATATATCAATAACATAAAAACAATATGGTACAGAGAAATTATAACTACATAGAAGACCCTAGCTATGACTTTTCTATTTGCAATATTTGTGGCACAGCCCATCAAGTTCAAGAATCATTATACTATGAATCCAACACCTACAATGAGATAGTTTTTGAATACCCCCCAGACGATGATACCTTCGACGCTTGTAATGATTGCTTAGAGGCGTATTATATAGAGCAGCATCAAGCGTTAGCTACTTACTTAGAAGACTATCCTAATGTTATATCTAAGATTAACAACACCGAATTGCTAGAGAAAATGCCTCCACATCAATTATTTACTTTGATGGAGTTAATGGAATATCCACAAGTTATATTATCCTATCAGCCTATTTCTAAAACTTATAGCAAAGAAGTTTCAATAGCACCTAGTGATGACTATTGCATTATAATTGACGATAACAAGTTTAATATGAAAATATGGCACTTGAAAGGATGTTTGTTTTACATGGAGTTTGAATCACCGAATAAGCAACTGTGTTGTAAGTTTGTGAATATAACAGAGTTGTTAGATGAGGGAATACAACTATTATTTATTGAACCTTTTAAGCTTTGGAAAACATAAATATGTGTCATGGAATACAATATGTAATTCAACACGGAATACCTGAAAACTGGTATCAACAAAAGCAGGGAATATCAGCCTTGTCATATTATTAAATATCTAATCGGTAAGCACTTTACAGCATTTCATTGTGATACCATATATTATATAGTACATCACTTTTGCATACGCCACAAAAGCGATGTACTTTTAAGGCAAAAACATGAACACTAACGAAGTATTAATACAGCGTGATATTGTATATGCAAATCATTACAATTACTACACCAATGAACAGGAAGATTTAAAATTAGATATTTATACGCCTCAAAATGCTACTGCACATCCATTAGTAGTATTAGCTCATGGTGGGGGATTTAGAGGAGGCGATAAAAGAGTCTTTTTAGCAACTGCTACTTATTTAGCTTCACAAGGATATATCGTTGCGTCCATGACCTATCGTTTAGGCTGGCAGGAAAATCTTACTAGCGGTGACTGTCAGGGCGAAAAAAAAGATTTAGTTAGAGCTTGGTATAATGCAATGCAAGATATGAGTACCGCTTTGAATTACTTAGTAAATACTTATGAAGTAGTTGATACACAAAACATATTCATTGGCGGTAGTAGTGCAGGCGCATCTATCGGAATGGCACTTGCCTATTACTCGCAAGGAGTTATTGACAATAGACTGCCTTTTTTAAAGCAGAGATACGGAGCAATACCAGCTATCCCTATTGCTGTCAAAGGCGTAATTGCTTTATGGGGTGGCATATTAAGTATTGGACATATTACCAACCCTCCTCCTACATTGTTTTTACATGGTAAGTTAGATGAGGATATACCTTATGCTATTGGAAAATACAAAGGATGTGCTAACTATGTACGCCTCTACGGTGCAAAAAAAATAGCTCAACAGCTAAATCAATTGGAAACTGCTACTCATGTATATATAAAAAATAATGCCAAACATGGACATGGGTACTGGACAGAACAAGAAAAACAATATTACATATTGACATTCCTAGAAGAAGTTATCAATAACACGCTCACATCATCTGTTAGCATACACAATTAAATTAGATAAAAAATCTTCATCAATCCCTAGCCACTTATTCATACTTAATGAATGTGTAGCTGGGGATTTGCGTTTAAAAAAAACGAAAAAAAATATGAAAAAATCAAAAAAAAAATTTACCTTTGTAAAACAATCAATAAAATATAAAATTATGAATAACAAGATTTACATTTTACAGAATATGTTTGCTTTAGTCTGTAAGGCAATTCAAGCAGGATTATTACATGATAACAGCCTTAATGATTTCAGTAAGGCATTGGCAAAAGAGTTTAATTTGAATGTGCAATGGACATTTGATGCAGTGCAAAACACTTTTAATGAAGTAAAAAATGATTTATTAATATGAAAAAAACATCACTAACAGACAAAGAGTTTATCTTGCATACTTTTGACAACATTGCACTTAAAGGGTATTATAGTGGAAATAGATTAGTGGCTTTTGAAAAGTTGCTTTTTTCCTTCTGGGAGTATTGTCAAGAAAGAGGCATTCTTATTTCAAAAGAAGTATTTGCTTTTATACAACAACCTGCACTAATAAAAGAGCATGAGCGTATATTTGCGGCTATACAAGTAGAATATCGCCAAATTATATCAGAAATTAAAGCACTAGGACACATCCCTTTACTAAATACTTGCTTTACCAATGATATTGCGTTTAAGTTAGATTTTAGTTATCTGTCTTTAGATAATAACCAAAAGATAGCCATGTATCAGATAGATAACATCCTAGAACGATATAGTAAAGCTATAAGTAAATTATCCAATCCAAATGGAGACAAAGCAAAACTATACACCGAAAAGCTTAACATCATTGTTAAAATTTGGCACGAAGCAGATATTGAATTGCGTTTTCGTGCTGTTGATGGCATAGATGTTTGCTTTGTCAAAACAATGGTACGCACTTTGAAAAAACAAAACATTTGGTAAACTTTAAAACAACAACAATGAATAAGATATTGAAACAGATAAAAAAACGAGGCATTGTACTCGAACCAGTAATTGAAAATAGAAGTGAATTTTTGTTTTTAATTCAATGTGTTGGAATTGATAATAGTCACGAAACACATTTTGCAGAAATACAAGACCTTGAAAATGCTATTGCCTTACATAGACTACTAGCAAATGGCATAGAAAGAAATGGCAACGGATTTTATGTTTATGATAAATTTTATCGTGATGTATTTTCCACATGGCCATTTGTAGAGGAGTATAAATCAGATGGCTATGCCAATGAAAATGAAGACTTAATAGGCATAACAGGTAATGTACACTACCAATACGAATCGCATCGTGTCTATTATTTTGATGACGAAGGTAAAAAATATTCCGTAAGCTTTGAAAATTTAAAATAACATGAACCAAACAAAACAACAAAAAAGACAAGCAGCTATCAATTATTTAAGTGAAATTTGCGAATGTCACTTTGCAGAAAAAAGGCTTTATCCGTTTGAGATTGGTGGACATGCAGACTCTGCTAAAGATTACTCTTTAATAAACGATTTACAGGCTTTGGAGAGAACTTTTGCGAATCATGTTTCAGAACGTTTGAATAACATTTCCGATAACATGGTAATGGAAATTTGGCAGTCAGTCGAAAACATAGAAGAGTATATTATCACATAATGAAATAAACAAAAAGGCAATAATTGATATTATTGCCTTTTTGTTTATTGTACTTCTATGGATATTGTTTTTTGCTTACGATTTTTTCGTTCCAATATTTTTAACTGATTTTTTACCTGTTGCATTTCCAACTTAACAATTCTTTTTTCGGCTTTTAAGAACTTGTTTTTCTTTTTTGATAATTCGTTATTGACTTGCTCTTTATGTTGCTTCAATGCCTTTAAATAAGATTTGCATTCAGAAATTGTTTGTAATGGAAAGGTAAATGGTAATTTTAAAGTCTCTAATACAATATCAACATACTCCTGTTTACTAAAATGACTATGACCTGTCAATATCCAAGTTCGCAAAGCTAATAACCTTTTCTTTCTAGCATTTTTAACAATGCAGCCTTTGCGTAATTTTAATAAAAAACAGTTTTGCCTTAATCCCGTTCCTAGAGATGTCTGTAAGTCGGCAGGAATTTTATTAGGTAATTCATCTGTGACTTGATTAATCTGTTCTAGCATATTAATCAAGTGTCGATTAAAATTGGTGTCGTCTATAATGATAATTTTATCTTTATTAGTAGCTTCTTCCCAATCTTTTGCTTGCTTTAAGAATAATTGTTGATTTTTTGTTAATTCCATTGTCTTTTTTTGCAAAGATAATATTATTTTTTGATAAGTAAAAATAAAACCTTACCTTTGATATTATGAGAAAAATATTTGATATTATTTACAATGATATTGGTCTATATGCCAATGCCGATTTAATTACATTGCCATTAAAAGAGGAGGGAATAGATGTTCCATTCTTGAGTTTTTGGCAATGCTACTATACAAAAATGGAAGCACAAAAAGACATTGCTTTTGTAAGAGGTATTTTACTAGCTAAAGGGTATGGCTTAGATGTTGATATTCGTTATTATAGCGACAATATTGAAATACCAACCGAACACCTAACGGTAGGCAATAGCTTTGCACTTGAAGTGGCTGAACCTACTCCACCATCTAAAGCTGTGTCTAAAAGAAAGAATTACTTTTGTGACTTTAGTGTTTACCCTCGTTGTCTAGCTGTTGAAGATACTGATAAATGGTTAGAAAAAAAGGGAAATGATTATGGCTTTGAAAATGAAAGCTGGAGTATTGAAGAGATGGTTGCAATAATAGGCGAAATAGTAAGTAATATTAAAGAAATTATAAATTAATAAACAATTATTATGAGAATTGAAGTAAAAAAAACTTTATCACGTTACGATGTCGACATTTATATGGATGGCGAATTAGTAGGTAGTGCTACGAATATGGGTATATATTTTATAGGATATTCTATTCCATTTCGGACATTTCCTCGTGACTGGATTATAGTGAAGCATATCAAACAATGGCTGAAACAGAAACAGGAAACTGCTAAAATTTTCACGTCAATAGATAAAAAGAAATTGACATTTGAAAAAACGCACAACCGTAGAACAGGTAATGTCTATTATGATGGCGAGTTGTTTTTGGAGATTGCAAGCGGTACAGGGAATTATTCATGGGAGGTTTATGTAACATATAAAGGCGAAATTATAAAGCCCTTAATAAACACTAAGAAAACTACATTACGATCACTCACTCTAGGTATGATAGATAAGAACCTGAAACTGCTTGATGACATTGAATCTAAGCTTAATGGCCATATTGACGGTATTTACTGTTAAGTACAACAGGCAAAAGAAAGGTGCTTAAATGTGGTTATTATAGGCGAAAGGCAAAATCTAAAAAATAGGCGTGTTGAAATATTAGTCACTAATTATGCTACGCCACAGGCTAAATTATTTTAAAAGAAAATATTATGAAAATATACATAGAAGGATTAGGAAGTGTATGCCTAATGAAAGATACAAATAAAATTAAGTGGTATCTAAGTAAGCAACTACATAGACTACATAAAAGAAAAGCAACAAGGATATACTTAGATTTGCATGAGCAATATTTTGATATGCTCATTGAAGAAGAGTATTATGAGATAGCTGCTATTATAAGAAGTCGCCTAAGTGATAGACAGATAAAAACAGGCAAAAATGGAAAGCCAAAAAATCTGTTTTGAGTATAGCGAAACGCAAAGCATGGCAAGCATGGTGGAAAAATTACAATGCAAAGAAAAAAGCGAAAGAACAGCTATTTACTGTGTATCTAAACTAAATAGCTTAACAATAATTATACAAAAGCTATTCCTTTTTTGACACAACTTTAATATTAGACATTTAATAGAGTATGAATATTAACATCATAGTAGCAGCAACGTTAAACAACGTCATAGGTGGTAATGGCAAGTTATTATGGCGTTTACCTAATGATATGAAGTATTTTAAGAAACAGACACTAGGTCACGCTGTAATCATGGGTAGAAAGACGTATGAAGCAGGTTTTGGCAAAAGCACTTATTTGAAAGGACGCACCAATATTGTCTTATCACGAGAACCTAGACAGAGTGATGCTCATGTAAGTTGGTATGATAATATCAATGCTGCCATACAATACGCCAAATCGCAAGGGCATTCTCATTGTTTTGTCATTGGTGGGCAACAAGTTTATGAACTTGCCTTGCCGATGGTAAGCATTATCTTTATGACAAGACTGTACACAAACAATATTAATGGTGATGTTTATTTCCCTAAAATAAGTACTGAAGAATGGCAATGTATAGAGAAAATACATCACAAAAAAGACAATCGACATTTTTGCGATTATACTTTTGAGAAATGGACAAAAAAGAAATAGCAGTAATGACTATATTACTGCTATTTCTTTTTTGTATTACATATTTTTCCGATTACTAATATCCTAGCATGATAGGCATTAACAGTATCGTTACATCTGCGTTATCGTCTTGTGTTGCAGGTTTAAGTAAGCCAGCACGATTAGGTTCTGATAATGACAACAAAACATCTTCTGTGTCAATAGCTCCTAATGTTAGCCCTAAAAATTTAGCGTTAAAAGCAATCTCCATACTGTCATCGCCGATTAGTTCACAATCTATTTTTTCAGTAGCTTCGTTATCAAAATCTAAGTTTTTGGAATTCAACTCCATTTCATGTGGACGCACATGAAAATTTACTTGATGAGTGGTTTGGTTAGAAAAAATAGCTAGCCGTTTTAAAGCACTCTGAAAATCTTGTTTATTTAAGCAAACTGAAATGTGGTTATCATCTGGAATAACCGCTTCATAGTCTGGATACTTAGCATCTATCAATCTACCTACCATCAAAACATCTAGGACTTTAAAAAAAACATTTGATTCATCAATAGAAATTTCGAGTTCAACATCACGGTTGGCTATTTCACTTTTTAACAATGATAATACTTTTTTGGGAAGTATAACATCATTACTGATATTAGAGGCAATGTTTTTGTTGGTATATTTTATCAACTTATGTGCATCTGTAGCTACAAAAGTAACAGTATTATTATTTATTTTAAAGTAAACACCCATCATAGCAGGTCTAAACTCGTCATTACCAACTGCTAATAGGCACTTTGAGATAGCCTCTTGAAACACTCTAGCAGGAATGGTTATTATTTGAGCGTCCTCATCTAATTCTGGCAAGTCGGGGAAATCACCACTAGGCTCCCCTATTAACTTGTATTTACCTGTTTGCGACATAATACTTATCACTGACGTGTCCATATCTATATGAAAACTCAATGGCTGTTCGGGCAATGCCTTGAGTACGTCTATTAATATTTTGGCAGGAATAACAATTGCACCGTCTGAGTCGGACATCACGTCTAACTTGTTTGTCTTGAAAGTTTCTAAGTCGGTGGCCGAAATAGTAAGCTCGCCATCTTCCACTACAAATAGAAATGACTCTAAAATAGGTAAAGTACCATTACTACCTAATGCACCCGAAACCGATATTAATTTTTTTTGTAACTTTCCACTACTAACTGTAAAAATCATGTTTTTGTTTTTATATTAAGTATGACACTATTTGATATAGGTAGTATAATATCCCTAAACCCATCAATAGCACTAATAAGATTGTTTTATCCATAATATGATATTATGCTATGCAAATATAAGGACTTTAAGTTACAAAAACAAGTAAAACTATTATAATTTGCACAGCAATATTAATAGTTTTACTTTTACACAAAAAAAACATGAAAAAACTTATCAGTAAACTCAATCTTTTTCTTATAGCTATCTCACAAAGAGCTTTTGGATTTATCAAAAACTGTATCAAACCTTCTATCGAAGTAGTAGAACAAATCAAGCAAATTGTAGATTCGAAAATTGTAGATACTATTACTACTTTAACGCCACAAGATTTAGATAATATAGCCATTGCCAAATTAAGAGAGATATTACCTCTATTATTAGATGTTTTAAAGGCTGTCGAGCCATTTAAAGCATGTGCTGATTTGGAAGACAATAAGGTAATGTTAGATTGTTTTCTCGTAACACTAAATAAAATTAGCAAAGATGAACGATTGTTGTTTAAGCGTATTTTAAGTATTATTGCTGAAAAATTAATAACAAAAGAGGCAGAAAATAGGGATATTGACGTAACTAACTTTAATCTATCTAAGTTAATAGAAGCTACCTATGCTACTTATAATAAAAAATAGTTATATTGCTTGCACATAATAAGCAATAAAAACAATATCCATGACCAATAAGAAAGAATTAAAAACGAGTGCTAGATTTGCAGCAGCGTTTTTAGGGGGGGCACTACCTACTATATTAAACCTGTATAATATGGATTTTGAGTTATTCACTACCTTTTCTACTGCTTACTTTGTAGGAGAGTTAGTAAGGCTCATTATCAATATTATATTAGGTACAGTATATGCCCTTTGGTTCAACAAAGCACATCGCAATGACATTGATAAGATTATTGTAAATGCAGCCATTGGAACGGTATTTTTCATGACCTTTATGGCACAGGTAAACAATCAGATAGGAAAAGATAAGATTGTTCCTGCACCAAAGATGCCAGATGTAATACTAAAACAACAAAGCTATCGTGGTAGTGCTACTCCGCTATACAACACTTTTTTTGCATTAGCTCAAAAAGATGAAAAAGATTGTTGTCAAGTGCCTATTGAAGATTGGCGACGAACAACAATCATACAAGATGTGTTAGCAGGTTTTTTACAACATCCCCCTGTTCCAGAAATATATGCGATTATTAGCCAAGAGTGCTTTAAGTCATATACCGAAGTTCAAGATAAATGTTGTGAGTTGCAAGCACTGTATTCTTTCAACAACCTGTCCGCATTTCCCTGTCCCAGTAACAAGAATCATTATGTAATCGCCCTCGCTACTAATCTTACTAAACAGCAAGCTTTATTGGCTACAGGAAATATAGCAGGCATTACAAATGATTACAACATAGTAATTAAACCCATGTACACAAAAGACAAGAGAAGATATGAATAAAGTATTTTTTTTGCTTTTAGCTATGCTGGTGATGTCGCCACATAAGCAGATTCATAGTGACAAAATAATCAGATGGCACTATATTGACCAAACCTGTACGCCTCATTTAATGTCAAATATCAATCAGTACCAAGCCATTGCAGCATACCTAAAAAGTAAAGGCTCATTTTTAGATGGATTGATAGGAAGGAAACCTAGCGATGTGTGGGGTAGAGCCTATCTTGATATTGATGAATCATATAAAGTTGCTTGCAAATTAAAAGCATATTGCGAAGATGCAGAGGTAAGTGTGGTTACTCATTATGATAATGGCGAGACCATACACATTGTTATAATCATGCCAAAGCAAAATAAACTTACAACAGCAAAAAATATCGAGTGTCTAAATGAAAGCAGTACCCCTAATGAAATATCTAGTGTTACAACCAGCTTTCAACACATAAACTTAGCGAAATTGTAAGATAAAATAGTTATTATTTTGAATTTTTCATTTTTTTTGAGTATTTTTACAAAAAATAAACAAAAATGAAAGATAATATATCGCTGTGCCTATTTGCGTATCTTCGTTTAGGCATCAATTTCACATACAAAGTTTTACCTGATGCCTATTTGCACAGTATTGAAATGGCTGATAATAGTATTGTAAGCAATAACTATGCCAAATATCAACAAACAATCCCACGTCCAAAAACAACAATTGAATACTCCTCCTCGCTATTGTATTTCTTACAAAAACAATACATTGAATATGGCATTGAAAATAATTGTCTTAGCATTGCATTAGGTTTTGATAAAAGCTTGAAAAAAGTAAGTGTTTATAATGGTACAAAGCAGACATTAGGAGTCAATGAGATTATTAAGAAGTTTTTTTACAAACTCAATATCACTAAAAAATTATCTGACAATTCCCGAAGAGCGTGTAAAGAAATCGCTGTATCGGTAAACAGCGACGATTGCTGTGTATTATCGATAACCAACTGCCAAAACAATACATTAGAAGTTCCTATATTTAAAAGCAGAAGTAAGGAGTGTATATCAAAAGAGTTTGAAGGTTTTATAGCTATGTTAGATGCAGGTATAGACATATTAGAAATCAAAGAGCTGTTACAACTAAGAAGTTATGGTAATTAGTGCTTTTGTATTGGAAGTGCTAGACTATAACAATATTGAAAATAAAGATATGTTAGAGATGATACAACTACACCCAAGTAGTCACTTTCAATACTCACGCTTTGCCGACAAACTTGTATCTTCCAAAAGTAGTATATTGAAGCCTAACGCCACTAAAAAAAAAGATGGCTTTTGGTGTCAAGAAATACTATGTTTTGAAATGCCTATCAAACCAAACAAAGCGGACATATTTATTTGGTTTTTCAATACCAAGCAAGATACCAACATTCTAAGTGAGCAAGCACATTTACAATTCTTATTTAATAACTTTTTAGCAGAATCCATAAAGCCTTTTTTTTGGGAACACGTTTTTTTACGTTTTTCGCCAAAATATATTCTTTACTTAGACATACCAATAAAAACATAATATCTATAACATGAAAAAAATTATTATTGATAACGAACATCACACATTACTGTTAGCTATTTCCATGTGTAATTTTATTACATTAGGCTATCAACACCGAACCAAGCATTTAACTCATCAGCAGCAAGCCATATCTATCATATTAAGTAATTGGAGTAATTTCAAATATGACCAACAACTGCAAATTAAACTGATGTTTAAAAATTACTTAACATCTCCTCATTTAAGTACACCAGAGTATAATATATTACTACCTATCACAAAACAACCGCTGGATAAGGATAATAGAAAGAATAGTATGTGCTTTGAAAGCGAGCAGGATTTTAAGTTTTTTGTAAAGACTACCATTCACTACGCATCAACTAGAGAGTCTGAATTTGATAAGAGTTTATTATTTATGATGCAGCGAGTAAAATATCAAATAAGCAATCAACTATATAATATATTAAATAACAAAATAAAAAATGAGTTATGTCAGCAAACAAAAGTTTTCAACATAAAGTTACCAAAATAGATGCTTATGCTTTACTGATGACAGCGACACGATACATAAAGCAAGCTACCAAAGAAGAAAAGTATTATTACCTCGCTATTGTTATGCCCAATTGGAAGTTTATACCTAATGAACATAAGAGCAAAGTAATAAAACAACTGAATAGTGACGATTGCTTCGATTGGTTGAAGTATCTGCCTCATGTCATTGGAACTAGAACAAGAATATATAAGAGACATATTTTGGCATTACATTTCACTAAGCAGTCTGATTTATGCAACCTTTTCATATTAGCTTTAAAGGGCATTCATATAGACATCGGAATGAAACAACGTCTTGTTAATGCGTATGACAAGCACTATTACAAACTAACGAACACATGCCATCTAAAAACAATACATATTATTAAACAATACAAAAAAGATATACTAAAACATGAAAAAAAACACCAAACCCCAGAATACTACGGTTCAAATATACCAAGAGCGGCATCCTATGGTAGTAGTAGGAAGAATAAAAGGTATCAAGTTTGGGGACATAGTCGACAAGATTACTATTGAAGGAACAAAGTTTGATACTATTATAGATAGTAACGATAAGGAGTTGTTTCGAGAATACTATGAGCAAGGTAAGTTGTTGAAATTTTATATACAACGTCATTATATCGTTCATAGCACAAGACTACATAAAGCATATTTATTGTCTTATGAAGAGATGTTAAAGAAAAAAAACTTCCATCCAAACTATAAGGTTCGCTGGCGTACAAGGCGACGTAAATAGTAAGTTTGCCGATACAAAAAAATAAGGGTACTTTTGTCTATTATAATTTAACCTACTTCAATAGACATGAAAAAGACCCTTTATTTTAAAAACACAGACACAGGAATTGATATAAATGAGCTTAGCAGTCATGATATTTTTGCCATGACTACAATAGAATATCACGGCAAGCCATTTTATGATTTATTACAACAAAAAAGCGAGTGTTACTTAGATAATGATATATTGGTAACTTTTTTAAAAGACTATTACACAAAGCCACAGCCAATAGCTACACCTAATATTGTCACACCCAAAGGTTTTTCTTTTCGTAAACACGAACTAGACGAAGACCAATACTTACATACTATTGGTACAAAAAAACAAATCTACCTCCATCACACCGCTTCTGACGCTTCCCCTTTCAACGTTATCAACTATTGGAACAACAACAAAGAACGTGTTGCAACGCCTATTGTTATTGCTAATACACCTTTGAAAGACAGTTATAAAAAGAAATTTAAAGATGGTGATGTTTTTTTGTGCTATGACTTAGACAAATGGGCATATCACTTAGGTACAGACACAAAGCCACCTTATATTTTCAGTTATCGCCAAAATACAGCCCTCTCAAAAAGTTCTATTGGCATAGAATTGTGTAGCTGGGGCTGGGTATATGAAGATGCTTATGGCTACTTTCGTAACTGGATGCACAACAGAGTAGGCAATGAGAATGTCATCACCTATGAACAGGCATTTAGGGGTAAACACCATTATTTCAAATACTCTGATGCTCAACTAAAATCTTTAAGAAATGTATTGTTGTACCTGTGTGAAAAATACAATATTGACAAGCGGATTAAAGGCAATATCTTTGACATCAATCAATATGCCTTAGATGGCGAGAGTGGCATCTATACACACGCTTCTGTGCGTACGGATAAGTCAGACTGCCACCCTCAACCATCTTTAAAAAGAATGCTCAACAGTTTAGCATAAAGACTTATTTTTTGTTGTTTAAATAGATGCAAGCAAAAATAGCATAATTATGTATATCTCTTAAAATAGATACCATTATGGTTAAATTATCTGTGATGTGCGTTGATTTTTTATGGATGTTTCTTAGACGTTCTATCTTTACTAAAATAAAATCTGTAAAATCTGATTGTTCCATGAATTTCCACACATCCCCATAATCTGTGTTTTTTGCTTCCACAAGCGTATGGCACGCTGACAATTCCGACAAGTAAATTGTTTTGATGGCAGATTCGTTCATGTTAGATAACTCATGTTTTATTGCTAATATTGCTTTAACAGCATAATTAGCAATACCTTGAAAATCTGTGTAGGCATCATCATCTATTACATGAGCGTCTTGCTCCTCTATTGTTTTGATGCGATATGCTTTAATATATAGTTGTGTAAGAAATGAAGAGTAACGCATGACACACCATGATGCACCGTACACTTTTGCTTTATCATTGTAGATATTACTAATTTTATCTTGCTGTTCTTGAAAGTTTTTTATTAACTCCATTTCGTTTTTTGTGCAAAGATAGTTATTTTTTTTATCTTTGCTTTTTTAGAACACAAAACATAATTTATGTTACAAGTAAAGATTAAGAATACATCAAACAATCCATTACCAAAGTACGAATCGTTGGGTGCAGCAGGGATGGATATTTACGCTCATTTGCCAGAAGCGATTACATTACAACCGTTTGAAAGAAAACTTATTCCAACAGGATTATATATTGAATTACCTAAAGGTTATGAGGCTCAATTACGCATGAGAAGTAGCTGGGCGTTGAAAAGGGGGTTGATATTGCCAAACGCTCCTGCTACCATAGATGCTGATTATCGTGGCGAAATACAGTTGATTTTATGCAATATATCGCAAGAACCACAAACCATATTACCTAATGATAGACTGGCTCAAATGGTTGTTGCCAAGCACGAAACAGTACAATGGCAAGCAGTAGAGGAACTGAATGAGACACAACGAGGCGAAGGTGGCTTTGGCAGTACGGACAAACCAAAGGATATTGAAAGTGTAAAAACAGAAACGCCTTTAACGTGGGAGCTAATGAATAGCTATGTAAATCAAGGCATTTTAAACGAGACAACAAAACAGGCAGGCAGTAGATGTTACGAAATTATATATACATTACCTAATGGACTTGAATTACATAGTGATTTTATAATTAACAATAATACATCTAATTTTAAATATCTATATGGATTTAATGAACTTATAGAAGTACGCACAAAAGAACAGCTAGATAGGCTACTTACGTTAAGTTACAAGGAAATATTGGATGCTTTTAAGATAGATTTTGTGAAAGCGGAGTAGTAAGGATGTTAAACAAAAAAATCGTAAACTTGAAATTTTCAAGTTTACGATTTTTTTTGTGGAGTTGGAGGGACTCGAACCCTCGTCCATATATAGCATCAATAAGCTTTCTACACGTTTAGTAATGCTTGGATTGTCGAAAAGTAAAAGGTGCATCACCAACCAATACTTTCTTATACCCTATGATTTTCATCTTCATGCACAAGCAATACATGAAGCTTATCTTAATTGAAACAAAAGAGCCAAAGCACCCGTTAAGCATCAATCAAGCAAAATACTTAACAAAAGTGATGACAGGTAGTGTAAATACTACTATGCTGCCATGCCCAATAAAGTAGCGTTGCCACTTAAATAGGTGTGTGTTAAGTTTAATGAGCCATTACCACCATGCTCAACGTGCTTACTTATCAATAAACTTACTGTCAAAGCCATTACAACCCCATACTCTACTATAACGTTATTTAGTAGTAAAAAGTTCAGTCACTACGATACGGCTATTGAAATGTCTTTTTTTACAAGCAAAGGTACTTCAATTGTTAATATACCATTTTGGCAAGTAGCAACAATATTTTTAAAGTTAGCATTTTTAGGTAAGGGTATAGTCATATCAACTGAAACCTCTCCAAATTGTTGTATGTCATATTTCGCTTTGAGCGTTTTTGTTGCTTTTTTTACACCTACAATGGACATGGTATTGTCATTAATAGATATTGAAATATCTTTTTTATCATAGCCATACGCCAACACTTGAATAGTTTGCATATCTGGAGTTTGTGAGATATTTACCTTTGCTTGATTCTTATAATATCCTTTGCTTGGTGCTGTATTTTGGGCAGCCGAATACAATATATTAAAAGCTTTGTCTAATTCAGTAAATGCATTACGCTTTAAAGAAAATTCAATCATTTTTTTGAGTTTTTATTTATTTTTTGTATTATTAAACCTAATACAAATTATGTACCAAAACTCAACAAAGTGACAATATGGCATTAACAATTAAAAATAAGTGTTATTATGGCAGATAAACCTAAAAACATGACAGCGATTAGCCACTACATACAAAGTTTAAGTAACATGGAGCTAATGTCGGTGGTAGATAATTGTATAGCTAAAGCAATTACGAAAGATACCAATATAGAAAAGTTATACATTAAACATAAAACATACACTGAACAATGCACTTTTACAGACTTCAGGTTATCGGTGTTGGCAGAACTTCAGCAACGATATACTGTAATGGCTACTATTTTGCGATTGCAGCATTCCAAAGGGACACGCATTGCTGTTGATTGGATAGAAGATTTTATCAAACAACATCAGCTAAAAAAAATAAAGTATGTGACACAAAATCATCACATTGTCAATGCAGTAGAATTACCTTATGGTATGTTAGTATATTTGCCAAAGCAACAAAAATACACACTACACTCTTTTGAGTGCGAAATGCCTATCAATAATAAGGGAGTGTTAGAGTATCTTACTGGTACACCCATAGAACAATTGTATCATTATTTTAAAAACATTAGACATGAAAATTAACGTATTTAGTGTTATCCATGAAGATTACCGTTATAATGAAATAGACAGTATTATATGTATAGATTTTGAAAAAGAACACGATAGAGATGTTTACTTTCAGAGTCAAATAGCATATTACAGAGGATTAAGAGGTTTGGATGGTAAACAGGCTTTTACACAAAGAATTGACGATTTTGACAAAAATACTATTTGTTTTGATGACAGGGGTGGAAATTGGAGTTCTCATCTAACCAAAACGGAAAGAGTAATAAATATTTGTTCTTCTATTAATGATGATGGCACATTAAATTACTAAATTACAAACATGAGTATATCACTACTAAGACCAACAAAGGAGATACCCAAAGATGCTGTTAGCGGCTTTTCAATATATCCTACTGACACAAACGGCAAGTGCATTGTCAGTAAGCAGAAAAGATACATCTATTATCCTCTATCTGCACAACAAGGCGTTTATGAATTTCTAAGAGATAAGTTTGATTATGCTATTTTTGATAAGGTAAAATTCGAGGCAATACTTGAAAAGTATTTAATTGAGAAACATCAAACAACTTTAGAAAAGTCATTTTATTTATTACCTGACTATCACGAGGATGACATGATGCTAAGATATAAGTCTTTTGCACCTCCAATGACAAATATGCAATATTATAGTTTAGTGAATTTACTTAAAAACTCGGGACATGATGATTTCTTAAAGTGCGAAGTAATGATGCGTTGCTGTATTGATGATGACAACTATCCTGACTTACAGGAGTTGCCTTTAAACGATATGATACTACACACCAAAGAACAACTTAATCAGTACAAATATGTCATGTTAAAAGCTACAAAAGCGCATCAAGAAACAGACAGCATAAAACTTAATTTCATAATCAATAACTTTGTAGAAAATGAAACATTTATCCATTGGTAGCCATACCAAACTACCAATAAATACTGTTTACTACTGTAAAGTAGATAATTTAACACAACAATTAAAAGACATTGACACACCATCTGCCTATGCTGTCGTCAAAAATGAAACAGCTATTAGTGGTATTTCTGTATATAGTCTCTATGACGGTGTATGGAAGCACCCCCCAACAATCAGATGTTAGTAAAAAATCTTATCAGTTGTATGGCAAGCAAAGACAGAGTAATCAAAACCCTTAGCAGATAATACCAATAAATAAAATGGAATTTTATTTGAAAAAATCAGAAAAAACATTACTTTTGCTTATCATTTTTTTTAAAATAAAAACACTATGTATCAATTAATTAAAATAGACGAGAAAAAAGGATGGATTACACTTGGCGAGGAGCGTATCAGGGTAAATATGCCTAATACTAAAATGCCTTTTGCTATTCACTTTTTACACCAATGTATTAACAAGTATGACGCTGATGTCATTATAGATGAAGCGGAAATCGTGGCGTTTTATGACACTCAAACATTTGTAGAAATGTATTTAAGTAGATGGCGAGTAGATTTTGACGTACACAGTCCTTTGGTGGAGGAGAATATGGATAAAATACTGCAATACATCATAAAACATATTGATGCTAAACTATTACTTACCAATATCAATATTAATGATTACAAAAAAGATACGACTTTACTTTTAGGCAAGTCCGATGCCGAGATTATTCCTATATATAGCCATGCAATTGCAGCAAAACAATTAGATATTAATGAATACTTATTGTTTATAGAAAAGTTAAATTCACAAATCATCAAAATGTTTGACAAATACAAGTTTTTGTATATCAAAAATAAAGCTTGGCAACTACTAGATGACCACCATTGCATCAAGCTATTTTTTGAAAGAAACAAAAACTTAATTCATGCTAATCAATAACGACTGTAATAATCTGCCTTGTTTTCAAACTAGATATAAGGAAGATATTTCTTTTGACAAAGACTACATTTACAAGGACAGTATAGTCTTTGCTAAAATATTAAGTAAAGAAAACTCTAGCAACACTATATTTATCAAAGCAGAACGCATAAGTGACAATGAGTTTCTCAATGGGCATTTAGTTGAAATTACTATTTCTTACGAAAAAATATCGAATAATGAACCAACCCTTGATACAGCAAGCTAAAGAGTTTGCTACCGAGCATCACAAGTACGATAAATATGGCAATGAGCATTACATGAAACATATTAATGATGTTGTCAGTATAGCTTATCGCTATAACTGCAATGCCGATATTGTTATAGGCTGCTACCTGCATGATACCATAGAAATGAGTGAAACGCCTAAGTATATATTGAACTTGATAGTATCAAAATTTGGCAATACTATTGGGGATATTGTTTGGGCAGTAACGGATGAGCAAGGAAAGAATCGAGCAGAACGTCATGCCAAAACCTATCCTAAAATAAAAGCCAACAAAAATGCTGTTATAGTAAAGTTATGTGATAGGTTAGCCAACATAGAAGCTTGCAAGTCACATAATAATCTGCGATTACTCAAGATGTATAAAAGTGAATTTGCCTTATTTAAGGCAGGTATAGCTCAAGACACACCCAGTAAAACAGAAATAAGGTTGTGGCAGCAAATAGAATTTGAATTAACTTAAATACTACCTACTAGAAGTAGGTAGGTTACTTTGGCGACTGAAAGTCTTGAAATGCTTGCTTACGCTAGTTTGAGTGCCGTTGCATTTTTGCTAACGCCTCAAACACCATTATTGAC
>Ga0163111_10000153_pt1 | contig 40652 bp, 82 predicted proteins | sample CRUFie1St18metaG_FD_109645 | JGI IMG/M metagenome (GOLD analysis project Ga0163111, IMG submission 109645) | Marine microbial communities from the Costa Rica Dome - CRUD Field 142mm St18 metaG | ecosystem: Environmental > Aquatic > Marine > Oceanic > Photic zone | place: Costa Rica: the Eastern...
TCTTCTAGCAGTTTCTTCTTTTGTAGAGTAAGTATTTAGTATCATAACATCAAACATTTCTAATAATTCTTTTTTCTTTTCCCACTTATACCCGTTTGTTAAAATACGAGTTTTATACATTCTGTGTTTGTGATGTAGTATCTTTATCATAGCAGAATGGTCAGGGTGAAGACTGTTTTCACCTCTACCAGACCAACAAATAAACCCTGTATATCCCCAATCATTTACAGTTTCTATAAAGTCTTTGAACATTTCTAAAGACATATATTCTTTTCTGTTATCATATCCATGACTTCTAGGACAATAGTTGCAACTTTCATTACAAATCCCACAAACATCTATATTTATTACTAGTGGGTCTAATAGTTTTTGTTCTCTTTTGCCTGGAACTTCAAACTCCCAGACTGTTGCTTTACCCTCTAATGCCATCATTCCTGTAAGTCTAGTATTACCAGCAATCAATTCTTTATATCCATCGCTATAAATAGCAATAATAGGCATTTCAACATTACCACTTTTTAACTGTGCTAATGCTCTTGTTTGTTTATTTTTATCTAACTTTTGAAACTTATCTGGATTAGAAGCATCTGTACTACTGATATCATCAACAGTAATGATACTAACTGCTTTACCTTTCTTAGCAAGTTTAATCCACTCTTCTTTGCCAAGTTTTTTAAACTGTGGATAACGAGCCGCCTCGCCCCATTCTCTATCAAACCTTGGCTCTAACATTTCTAACTTTCTCTTCTCGTGCCTCTCTTTTTGTTTCTACTATATCTAAATCAACTAATCCTTCTTCACACAAAAGATTCATCATGGCAAGTACATCGCCAACTTCTTCTGACAATAATCTTCTTTGTTCTTTCTTATTACCATGTCTGTACACTTTAGAACAGGCTTGAACTAACTCTCCGCACTCTTCCATAGTAACTATCAACAGGTATGGGTCTATATTTTTCGCCATGTGTCCTTCTTTTTAGTTTCGCTAAACTCCCAAACTTTCCAAGGAAGTCCGCTCTTGTGTATCATTCCCACCCAGGTGAGTCCTTCTTTTGGTGGTCTTTTGGCTGCAAAGGGGTAAGGTATGTCTTTGAGCCAGATGAGTGCTGCCACGCCCTTCTTCTCAACTTTCTTAATCTTGTAGTACGTAAGCGCCACCGTCTCTTGCTTTTCATAATAGATTACTTCTCCAGTATTATCGATAAAGGACTTGCCTCTATGCTTCATGAGACCAATCTCATCTTCAATCATATATCTTAGGGGATATATACTTTTCATTGGGGATTGTAGTCTACGAATACCAAGTGTTTCGCCTGACATATTCTTGTCATCTAATACTTGGTCTTCAATCCATAGAATACCATCTATTTCTTCTACATTATCTGTGTGGATTACGAAAAGCGGGAAATTAAATTCTTGCATACTTCTTCATACTCCATATCAAATACAGATATTTTGAATAATCTTCTCCATGTATCTGTATTTGTTACCCAATGTTCTTTACTGACATCTACAAGTGCTGCTTTGTACTTGTAAACACCACTATCAAATTCTATACTAGCATCGTTATCATCTAATACCCACATGAGGGCACATTGTGTACCCCAGTCTTTATGTCTGGGAACGACTGCGTTTGGCTCTATATAAACAAATTTAGCACTTACTTTACCTTTTATTTCTAATTCACATACTATATCTATTACTTCTCTATTCATAAATTTAGCAGTAGTCATACCCTCTATGACCTCTGTACCGTGATGTTTATACTGCACAGCATCTTTGTGCAGATTATAAGCAAATCCTAAGAATCTTTCATAATCAAACGGAAAGATTTGTATATTACATAACTCACTCATACTCTTTTAACTTCTCTAACTCTCTATCTACTATTTTTTCTAAATCTTCTACATCTGGTAGCATACACCAGTCCTCTTCTTCGTATACAAATACCCAGTTCTTTCTACCTGCACTATCTATATTTGTACTAACTTCTCTAAAACCAAAGTCAAGAAACTGTTGTTTACCCTTTTCGTATGTTATTTCTAACATCATATTAGGACTATCAAACTGTTTATAACAAAAACTTCTACCAACTTTTAAGTCATATGTAGACTTACCGCCTTTGTAAGAATCTACCCATGCTTGTCTACGAAATGCTGGATACTTATATTCTGTGCCATCATCTCCTGTAAATACTTTATTAGTGCATAGTGCATTTACACCGACCATCTGTTGTGGCTCTAATCCTAAAACTGTATCATATGTCATCATATACCATTGATTTTTATCATAGTATGCTTCTAAGTCTTGATAACAAGTTTTATTCTTTACTATAAAACCATCGATTCTTAACTGTATACATCTATACAATTCATCGACTGTTAACTCATTATAATGTTTTATCTTTGTAACTAGGCTCATGAGTATTGTTCCGTCATAAATGTTACTATATTATCCCAGTCGTTGCAGTTTTTACATAACCACATGCTATGCCAATCAGTTTGTCCTGCAAACTCCCATTCAAAACCTACTTCTTCTACATCGAAATCTACTTCGCAACAGATTTCACATTCTATATTACCATTTATCGCCATAGTCTTTTCCTTCTTGTATTCTAAACTGAGCATTTCTTGCTGTTATAAACGCACTCTTACCCTCTACACACTTACTACATTTGCCACATGGAATATAATTTACGATTTTATCTTGAACTTTAGCAATTTGACTGTATGCAGCACAAGACCAGATTAGGTCTACTATTTCTTTATTCTCTCGTAACAAGATTGACGCTATCTCACTCTTAGTCAAAAATTCGAATGGGAATAGATTTACAGGTATTCTTGTGAGTGCTTCCATTGTAACCCCGTGTCTATCCAGACTTCCTGCGTACTCACATGCCTGTATCATACTCGGATATCTTAAAGCCTGTCTCTGCCTCCAAGAATCTTCACTATTTGACCCCCAGACACAGTACTTCCATTCTATATGTGGATTTGCCACTACAAGAGTAGAACAGACAGTCTGCCATTGAAATACAGCAGTAATCGGTCTACTTCTTGGTAAATCCATTTCATCTACTATTAGCCTCACGCCAAGTAAATCGCATTGTTTTTGTGCAAAAAATAAGTCTGCATCTGCAAAATCTTTGTTCTTGTTAAATAAATGTATACCCACAGGTTTCAAACCTTTTTTGAGTGACCACAACAAAGCAGCGGCAGACTCCATGCCACCGCTGACTGTTACTAGTGTATCTACATTTTTTAAATCATTTTTCATATCCGAACTGCTCGAAATCTTGTTTATAAAACTCTTTTACAAACCCTTTTACTGTACCCAAGCGGTCATACTCTGCGTAATACTTTCTAGATTTATTACTGTGTGCTTCTTGTAAATTAAGTGCTTTCCATATTGTTTTATCTTCTAGTCTATGCACTTCTACTTCTTCTCTGATGTATGTCCATTGTGGATAAAATAGCATATCTAACTCCATCTGTGGAGCAGACTCCCATAAGTCTGGTCTATCTATACAATTTAAGAAATCGCCTTTTGGTAAATATTTTATACAATACAAAGTCCACGGGTAAAACTCTTTTTCTACGAGTCCCGCATTTCTTAAATGTTTCCACATACTTTTCCATCTATCGTATGGGTTTCTAACTTGTGTGTAATACTTATAATTAGGATATAACATCTTATATCTATCGTAGGTAGCGTGTAAATTAATTATAAGCGTGCCTTTGTCTTTGTTCTTTTTAGGCGGTCTGCGTCCTTCTACGGACATACCTCTTTTCCATGTATGTGAGGCAGCACCTACGAACTGCTCCATATACTTAGGTCTACTTGCTAACCAAGCATGAAATACACTATACCCACCGCACTTTGGTATGTGTATGAAAATCTTTTTATCGTCATGTAATATCATATCCGAACTCTTTGAAATCGCACTTGTAGTAATCTCTTACTAACTGACGGCTTTCCTCAGTCCATTCGATAGGTGTTCGTTTGGACTTGTTTTTATGTACTTCTGTCTTTCCTAGTACTTTCCATATTGTTTTATCTTCTAGTTTATGTACTTCGCAACTTGCTGGTATAAAATGATACTGTGTAATCCACATATAAGGTTTCATAACTGACTGTAAGTTACCCTGTAATCTAGGTGTAATCTGTAGTTGTGTCCACTCGTTGAACTCAATAGTTAAACCATGATGTTTTACATAATAAAAATAGATGGACTCCCATCTATCAAACGGATTTCTTACTTGTGTAATAAATTTTATATCTGGGTACATATATTCTATGACTGGCACCCAGTTTCTTGCTGAATGATGTGCACTATGCCCCATAACAGATGTACCTCCGCAACGAGGTATATGAAAGAAGAAATAATCTCCTATGACATTCTGTTCAATGTCTCTTTTATCGTTATGTGTTATCCCCATAGAATTTTTCCCATTTACCCATGCTGTAATCTTCTCCTATTTCAAAGTCACAACCAACGGGAGCGCCAGGTATACTACAGCCTCTATCTCTTTGTATGCACTCTTTCAGTTTTGCACTATATTCATCTACTAAATCTTCTCTAACTTCTGCAAGTATTGAGTCATGGACTAGAGCAAATATCTTAGCGTCCATGCCAGACTTTACGATATACTTCTGCATATCGATACCACCCAATAGGTTGATGTCTGACGCAACTGATTGAACTAGGAAGTTGATTCCTGACCTAACTTCATGCGACGCGATTGCTTTGTCTTTTGATTTAGCATTTTCTAATCTTCTCTTTCTACCAAATAAACTGTATATATGACCGTTCATTTTTATACTCTCTTGTGATACAGTCAACCACTTCTTCAAATCTGAGAACGAGGCGAAATAATCACTGATAACTCTGTTTGCTTCTCCAACTGAGAACTCTTTACCACTATCCTTAGTAACCTGCCAACTAATCTTACTTGGGCCAGCACCATACATGATACCGAATGTTACGGCTTTTGCTTGTTGACGCTTGTCTGAATAATACTTATCAACATCTTCTACTTCGCATGGAAGTTTGAAAACTTGTTTAGCAATCGTACTATGGAAGTTGCCTCCACTCTTAAATACATTCTGTAAGTTTTTATCCTTTGCCAAAACTGCGGCAACATACACCTCTGCAGTAGTCAAGTCCATTGCAACAATTTTATAACCAGGTCTTGCCTTTATACAACCTTTTACAGTTGGGTTATCTCTTGGTAACTGTTGCATGTTGAGTTTACCACTAGAGGATAATCTACCAGAAGTCGTGCCATGTAGATTGAAGTTTGTACGCAATCTACTATCCATGTCCAAGTTAGGTATAATTTTGTCCAAATATGTACTCTTTATCTTAACTTTCTGTCGAATCTCTAAAATCAACGCAGGCACAGGGTGTTCTTCTGCAAGTTGTCCTAATACTTCTGCATCTGTGGAATCAGCCCCAGTTCCTGTTTTCTTACCCGTTGGGGTCAGCTTTAAACAATCAAACAATACTTCTCTAAGTTGAAGTGTACTGTTTGGATTGAACGGTGAGCCTTTCTGTTTTTCATACTCTACAATCTCTGGAAACTCATACAGTTTGTCTATTGCTTTCTGTATATCTACTGTCATGACTGCCTGTGCACTTCTTAATCTTTCTTCATCAAAAGGTACACCATTTTCTTCTATTTCTTTCAAGAATGTACAACCTTCAAGTAGTATGTTTTCATATACCCAGTTAAGTTTCTTGTTTGTGATGATTGCTTTCTTCATCTTTTCATACAACATAAATGTTACTACTGCGTCCATTGCAGCATAGTCTTTCATAATCTCAAATGGAATCAAATCATAACTGAAAGATTCTTTGAGTATGCCATGTTGTTTACGATAGTTGTCTATAAAGTCACCAAGTGGTCTTTCATAATCGCCATATGGTGTATGTTTTAGTGCAAGTTGTTTTAGACCATGAGTACCAGGTTGCTCATCAAACATATAGTGCATGAGCATAGTATCTTCATATCTAGGAAACTTGAAACCAAAATGATACTCAAACCATTTCATATCAAACTTGGCATTGTGAAATACTACTATCTTCTTGTCAAAGAGTTGTTGCATGAGTTTTTCTGCTTGTTCATCTATACACTCACAGTCAACATAAACTCCGTGTTCTGATTTGTATGACATAGAGAAACCTAGCATATATCCATCTCTGCAATATAATGCAGATGTCTCGGAGTCAAGTGCTATGTATTCATTGTCATGATTAAGTGCATCATCTAGATACACCAGTAAGTCAGCAGTTTCTGTAATGCCATAGCAATCTTCATCAGGAAGTTTCTCCTGTTTCAAATCACCACTAATGTATCCTTTGATACTCTCTACTGCTTCTTCAAACGGTTTGACTGCGTCAGGTTTGAATCTAATGATTGACGGATTCATGAGTGGTAAAAACTTCTCGTCTACTAACTTACCATTGTAAGCAGTTATAGAACTAAGTTTAGTGTACATTTTAAATGCCTCACTTCCAATCAGTATAACCCAATCAAATTCGTCAATATCTATCTCAATATCGACATCTCTTTTTAAAATTTTCTTTTTACTACTGTCTGAACACAACGCAAAACGGTCAAAGTCAAACTCAAACCATTTGTGAAAGTCCGTGCTAGACGGTGTTGTTTCTATTAATGCTATTTTATCCATATAATCTCTTGCTAATTCTGTTTACTTGGTCTTTTACTAAGCCGCCTGGGTCTGTGCCCTCTGGTAATGTTACTATCTGTACTGACATACCTAACTCTTCAGCAGTTCCTTTTACTTTCTCAGCGGCTGTTCTACCTGCTTCATCGCCATCATACATAATATCAATACCACTTACTCCTTGCATTTTGAGTAGTGATAACTTTACCCAATTCATTTGTTGTGTGCCAAAACAACACACAGTATTCTTGAGACCTTTGTCCCAAAGGTTGAGAGCATCGAATATGCCCTCCACCAATATAACTCTGTTCTGGATAGGTTTTACCTTTGCTGGACAGAATGGCATTTCTACACCACTTGGGTAGATATAATACTTATCAGACCCCATTCCGTTTATCAGCCTACCTATCAAGGCAACCGTTTTCCCTGTAATATCTCTAATCGGGAAGATGATACGACCTTCGAACTTAGGAACGTTCCATGTGAACGCGTCCCATATATTGAGAGTTTCCTCACTAATGTTCCGAAAGCCGCCACCTTTCCATGCTAGTCTATCCTTAGGGAGTTGGATACCGACAGTTTGACTTCTTGTTTTTTCTACTTTCTCTTTTAACTTGTGTAATCTTACTTCTAGTGGACTTGATGGTGCACCAAAGTGTGTGAATAGATTGCCCTTGAATCCACATGAGAAACAATGCATAATACCAGTTATACGGTCTACCCGCAAACTAGGATTAGTGTCGTCATGTTCAGGATTCAAACATAGAATCTTAGCGTCTTTACCACTAAGTTCGTAATGTATTCCCTTTTCTCTTAATAAATCTTCAGCAATCATAATAATATATTATAACAAAATTTTAAGTTTTTGTCAAGAACTATTTTTCTTCTCCATAATACTGTATTTGTGAAAGGCGTGTAGATAATACTACTGTTGTTTTAGTGAACTCCACACGATAGCCTCCGCCTCGACACATGACTGTCACAGGGTGTTCGCCCTTTGACCACCAATATGCTGCAGCGACAGTTGCTGAACCGCAACTTGGTACTTGTCCTACACCTCTTTCCTTTGTGTTTATTTCTATTATGTCATCAGATACTCTCATTATCTGTGATTCATTTATATTGTCATCACTCCATTCATCTACTATCCAATGAACTACTGTTCTATCATCTTGATAACATTCTACAAAGCCTAGTTCCCAATCGGCAGTTGGTATTTTTTCTTCGTATTTAACAATGGTGGAGCATGGGAGACTCGAACTCCCGACCTCCTGCGTGCAAAGCAGGCGTTCTCCCAACTGAACTAATGCCCCATTATAACAAGCAGGTGCCGTACTGCCGTCTACATTAAAATACTCTATTCCGTTATTACCACCAGTCCATATCCACTGATGATAACCCTCAAATCGTTGAGGGATTTTATCACTAATTACGAACTTTTGTCCGTTGATTTGGATTTGTGTTTCCAATCTAATTCATCTCCTAATCTTTCGTACTCTCTAAACTTTTCATCATTCTCGTAGTACATACTTTTCCAAACCAGTTCTGCCATTTGAAACCAGACAGCAACTGCTTTATCTCTAAACTCTTTATCTCCCCACAAATAATAATGTAACCACCACTCTTTATCAAACCGACAGACTCTTACTTCTTCGTCCCATAAGTCTGGTAAGTCTACTAGACATCTTAGTCTTTGACTACCTGCTATGGGGTACCAGTTTGGCATACATAAAAACGGGGAGCGTATACCTTCTTTCGCTAGTGCTTCTTGTAGTGGTTTATTTAAGGGAACACCTCGTATGTTCTCCTGTACTTTCTCTTGTTCTAGTAACCAACCAACACTTCTTACATACCAAGTATGTGGTGCTAGTGGTATTAATTCTGCTGTTTCTCTACTTACTCTATCATCTGCCATGTAAAATCTCCAGTTCCCTCTCTATTGCTTCTATTCCTTTTTCTATTACTTTCAAACTCTTTTCTAAATGCACTTGCATGGCATCGTCATGAGGGACTTCCATACCATCTAAGTATGCTCTCTTATAAAATATTTCAAGTGCTTTCTTATCTAATTCTTTTAACTTTTCTAATAATGTTCCCGATATTCTAGAGGTCGTATGTGCTTTCATTACTACTTATTGCCTCCTTTAGTTCTTGTTTTTCATCTGGGTCCATTGCAGATTGAGGTCCAATACTTAGTGTCTCCCAATCCATTGTGCTGATGAAAGGTTGGACTCTACCATTCCTCATCTTATCACATTTAAACTTAATACATTGTTGTTCTTCTCCCCAATGCTGTACACTATACGCAGCGTCTACTGCATCTAATATACCTTTGGAGAATCTTGCCTCACCTTTCTCATTAGTCTGGAAAGCAGAAAGCACAAGGCATTTGTTATCCTGTGCTAACTGCTTTAGACCCTTACTGATTTCAATTTGTTCTGTCCAATCATATTGACCAGAACGACTTGGTACTGTGTGGCGTTTTACTTGGTTAAGATAGTCAACAATAATCATACCCAAATCAGGCATAGTTGCCATCTTCTGTCTTACTGTACTAATAATCTTAGCAAGTGTAAGACCTGGGTCATAGAATACATCTATCTGAGCAGTATCGTTCAAGGGTAATCTGTTCAATGCAAGATTGAACTTCTCGAAATCTCTATCAGATTTATACTGAGTAAGAGCCTCGTTACCATCTTGTCGTCTTGCTGCCCACCATTCTGCTACTCTATTCCATTCCTTTTCATAAAGATTCTTTTGTTGTAATCTTCGAATTGGAACTCCTGTTGCAATCGCACACATTCTTTGCAGAATGGAACGACTGTCCATTTCTATTGTAAAGTAAAGAACAGAACGCTTTTTCTCATGCGCTCTGACTGCTACATTACAACAAGTAAATGATTTACCACCTCCACGCATACCACCGATAACTACCAAATCTTTGGGAGAGAATTGAAAACTTAAATCATAATCTTGATTCAAGCCTAACGGTAAGTATTTCTTCAAATCTTCATCGGAGTCGAATAGTTCTATGTTCTCCATAGATTCACCATCTTCTGTGGTTTCTACTCGGTCTTCAACTTGGACAACTATCTCTTGTAGCAAGTCAATATTTTCTCTTGCGTCTGAGATAGCGATTTGATTGTCCACAAAATCTTCTACCCTGTCTAGTATCTCATTCTGTGTAAACTGATTCTTAAGATAGTCTAATAGAATATATGCAGGCACATCTGTTTCTACAGTTTCTATTGCGTGTATCTTTTCTTGTAAATCTCTGGAGCGAATCTCCATCTTTAAATCCTCGAACGAGGGTAAGGTATGATATTTTAGGGTGTGTTTATCCACCACAGTCCATATCTTCTGATATTCTCCCTGCGGTAAATAGTGTTGTTTTAATCTATTCCATGTGTCAAAGTCACCAGAACCGATTATCTGCTTTAACAGTGCGCTTTCTAAAGTCAATGAATGTTTCTCCCAAATACAACATAAGACAAAAAGGCGAGCCGAAGCCCGCCTTCTCACTTAAATCATTAACCGATTTCTTTTCTTGCTGCGCCGTTATAGTCTGCACATTGTAGACCTCTTCTAGTAAGCATTGTTTTAACGCCTCTAGGAGTTTTTCCGATTTCATCAGCGATGTCTTCTACTGACATTTCAGAAATATCTAAGTCTGCAAGTGGGTCTGCTTTGCTTGACCCTTTAGTGACTTCTTGCTTAGGGATAGCATTGATTTGTCCAGCTCTAAGTAATGATAAAGCCTTACCTCTGATTGAGTTTACGCTTCTGCCCATGCTTTCTGCGATTTGCTCAATGAAAGCACCATCGTTAACCATGTTAACAAAAGTTGCTTCTTCTTCATCAGAATAAGTTTTAACAGTCTCAACTTTAGGAGCAGGTTTAACATGCTCTGTAAGTTGCATAGAAAGGATTTTACCTTGAATACTTTTTGCGGAGAAATGTCCGTTTTCAAAGTTTTCTGCTATTTCAGCATATGTGTACTGACCTGAATTGTCAGTTACGAAGTTAGAAAGAGTTGCTTCTTGCTCGTCTGAAAAAGACTTGCTTGCTGCACTTGAAGCCAATTCGACTTCATATCCCATCTTTCTTAGTTTAGAACTAACACTTCTTACTGAAGTTTCTAGTTCCTCAGCAGCATCTGCTACTGTACCTTGGGAAACAGGTGACTCACTTCCGACGAAGTCTACTAGAGACTGAGTTCTTTCGTCTGTCCATTTTGGTAATGCCATGTTTAATTTTCCTCTATTAATTCCTTAACATTGTTTATTATAACGACACCTCGTTCTCGAGCTGCCTGTGTTTTGGCTGACTCTATTCCACTCTCATTTACTAAATGAGTGCAGTCCTTAGTCAGACTGGATTTTACTACATAACCGTAGCGGTTTAGAACTTCTTGTGCATGAGCCTTAGTTGGGTAAGTTTTTAGTTTACCAGTGATACAGACAACTCCTATCGTAGGTTTTCGTTCTACTTTTTCAGCCGTCCAACTGAAAGGTAAAGTGTCTGCGAGTCGCTGAGGATAGTATTCGTCCTCTAACCAGTTGAGTAAATTCATGCTAGCCTTCGGGCCGATACCCGCCTCAGTACAACTTTTCTCGGTTATTTCTTCGATGTGTGAAATACTATCGCATAACTTTTGAGAAGCTGACCGACCAAAAAGTGGAATAGCAAAAGCTGGCAAAAGTGTCTGTAGACTTGCGTTCTTCGAGTTATTTAACTCTTGGAACAACTTTTCTGCCAACCTTGCCGAACCTAGTCTTTGTTCTATTTCCGCAACTGTTAACTCATAAAGTTCTACAAAGGAATCGATTTGCAACTTGTTAATGGTCGCTGGACCGAGTCCTTTGATTTTCAGAGAGGTTGCAAAGTGTTGCAATTTTTTGTCCCATTGAGCAGAGCAACTCTTGTTATAACAATACAACAAGTCATTGACTCTCTCTAACATACTGTCACAAGATGGACAGGTAGTTGGTTGTAAAATTGGTTTCACTCGTTCTTTCTCTCTTTCAAATATATAATATATTATATAAAAATTTTGAGCATTTGTCAAGAACTATTTTTTGGAAACTGCCCGAAGATTGAGAACTAAATTTCATCATCTTCATAGACATAGGTATCAGGGTTGTAATTTCTACGCAACCTCCATTCGAATAACCATGTCTTTAATTTTTTCCATAATTTCTTAATCATAAATTTTCAATGCCTCTATATCTTTTATAACTTTCTCTGCGAATAAATCATGACCTTCTTGCAAAGGGTGATTCTTTACGCCAATAGGTAAGCCCTTAGACTTACACATTTCTAGAAACCCTTTCTCTTTCAAGAAAGGTAATTCTCTATAATAAAATGAAGCAGGTAATTGTTCGGTAGGCCAAACATTATTAGCAGCTTCAAAATATGTTTCATCACATAAGTACATAAAAGGTTTTATATTACCTGAACTTGCCATATAAAACAAGTAAGGTATACCTTTTGACTCTAAGTAATGCTTTGTCAAATACATATAATTTAGACTTCTTAGTATGTCTCCATATGCATTAGTAAACCTTTTTGCCCAACCATTTTTTACTAACCAATCAGTATCATCATCGTTGGGGTGTCTAGTCGTTTGACTAGAGTTTAATACATCTTTTGTTATCAAGTCGTATTTATGTGGGTGGCGAGCGTTCCATTGTACGCCTTGCCATGTTGTGTTCCTCATATACTCGAATCTATTTATAAATGTCCACATAATTATAACTAATTCTGGACTGTATGTTTCCACATGGATTGGAGTGGTTCGAGCAATTCTGTCGTTACTGCCGCCTACTTTTGCTCTATTTATATACTCTCTATTAAAGTGTTGAGCAACTGTTTTACCGAAATATTGTCTTTCGACTTCGGCACCTGGCAGTTCACTTCCTTTTACAAAAGAACAACCATTAAGATAGATTAGGGGCTTCATATACCTTTCCTCTATCCTTTATTAAAAATCCATTTAGATGGTCAAGTTCGTGTTGAATCCTGACAGCATCAAATCCTGTAAACTTTCTTCTTACAACTGCAAACTCATCTCCTCTTACAGTTGTGTACTCTATTGTTATAGTTCTTGCCCTACTAGTTCTTACTTCCATGTTAGGACAACTTAGGCAACCTTCCCAATGTTTTTTCTTCATAGAACTTAATTCTAATATCTTTGGGTTTATAAATATTTCTAATGGGTCACCTGTAATAAAAATTCTTTTTGGTACGCCTATCTGTATCGCAGCGATACCTATGCCATTTACTTCTTTCATGGCACTCTCCATCTCTTTTACGAGTTCATCTAATTCTTCGACTGAGCCTTCCCAGTCTGTTGACATTTGTCTTAATATTTTATCGTCTGTTACTATCAATATACGCTCACCTTATACTTCTTACTGAAGTCTTCCGCTTGTTCCCATGTATCTACTATTGGTTGACCTTTAATATTAAGACTTGTATTTAACAACATGGGAACTTTTGTTCTTTCATAATATTCTTCTAGTATTTGTCTTAATACTGATTTGCAATCTTTTCTTACAACTTGCACTCTAGCACTTCCATCTATGTGAGTTACACTACTGTAATCATGTAATGCTTCTGCAGTAAACTGCATATACTCATTCATATATCCATCAAAGTATTCTAGTGCAAATTCTTCAAGTATCGCTGGGGCAAAAGGACGAAACTTTTGTCTTCGCTTGATTGTATTGACTGTATCTTTGATAGGGTGACGAACATCACCAAGAAGACTACGATTACCAAGGGCCCGAGGTCCAAATTCTGCTTTTCCATTTGCTACTCCTACGACTTTGTTCTTTAATAATTGTGTTACTACTATCTTAGGATTAATCCATCTTTGTATATCATGTCCAAGATATGGGTCTACCCATTTCAAAGGTTTCTTTAGATAACCTGCCACCGCCCCGATAGCACTACCAGAGTCTCCTGGACTTGGTAATATCCATACTTTTTCAAACAAGGGGTGAACTACTCTGGAGTTTGCTACACAGTTTAGTGCAACACCACCACCGTAGCATAAGTTTTTACCAAAGGCACTTGCCTTTCTCATTATATCTTGCAGTCTCCATTCTAAATGTAACTGTGCTGATGCGGCAATATCGTATGGGTGTTCTCCTTTGAAATCATCTAATCCAAACCCTTTGTGTAGGTTTGCGTGTTTAGAGAAACACCATTCCATATTTATATCCGCATCTCCATACGCTGCCATACCCATAGTAATGTACTCGTCTTCATTTGGTTTGAGTCCAATACGCTTAGTTATAGCACTATAAAATAATCCTAGTGATTGAGGATAGCGTTCGCTATAAACTATCTCTCCATCTTTCCATATGGTAGTACAATCCCATTCTCCGATGGCATCAATAACTACACATACTGTATCTTTACTTGTATCCCAAGGAGCAGTATACATTGCTGCTGCCATGTGACTTTCATGATGTTTTAAATAAGTTTTATACCCTAAATCAGGTATCGGTTTCATACCGTGTGCTGCCCTTCTTTCATTTTTCAACTTTATATCTTCGTGAAAAATTACTTTATCATGACGAAGTCTTCTATACTCTGGTGGATTCATTCTACAGTTTTTGATTCTAGTAAACCTCTCAGATTGTGAGGCAAACTCTATCTCCCGCTCCTCGTTTACGAGGGCGACTGCTGCATCATGGAATCCTTCTGATATTCCTAGATATCTCATAACTTGATTGCCAATAATAGAAAGATTGCTAACATAATCATATTTGCCATAAGCATAAGTAGACCGAGGATAGTATGATACCATATCCATCTAGTCTTGTAAGCATTTTCTATTGACAGGTCGGCAGGGTCGGCATCAGATTTAAACTGCTCTGCTGCAGTTTCTTCTTTGCTACCCCAGAGAATCTCTTTCCAACTCTTATTCAAACTTTTCATTCTTTTTCGGGAAACTCCTTAATATCTTGCTTGTTATTTTAAAACATTCTGTGTGACCACCAAAGTGGTGTTCGGGTTCGAACTTATCAACTAAAAACTCTGCGTGTAATTTTTGTTCCCATCTCCAGCAGTCATACAGACTACCAGACCAGGTACGCTGAATCCTTAGGTCATAATTTGTAAACCCACGACTTCTTTTAATAACATGACGCCAATCTTTACCACTAGCAATTCCTACTTTGATAACTTCTCTTTGCCATGTTTTTCGATTTACTAATACAACGCCGTATAGGACACCTTCCCGTTCTCTTTCTTCGGGACGAGTGCTAAAGTAAGTTTCGTTATAAACTCCACTCATGCGATTAGGACTGGAACAAGATATCTAAGTAGTCCACCACCTAAGATTACAACTGCTACTGCATTTAATATAATCAAGGCACGGTCTTTCCATAGTAATCCAACCCATAACCAACCCATACAACCCATGAAGGATAGAGTTAAATCTGCTAACTGAAACATACCCTCTGCTCTAAACATCATTGCCGCTAGTAACATAGTGGAACTAATCCATTTTATGTACCAAGACAAGTCTTGCTTAGGAGTAGCAGACTTATATATTCTTTTACTGTTTTTAACTTCTTCTTTAGTGAAGTTCGCCATCTAATTCTCCATTGTATAATAGTGTATAGTATTCTTCAAATATTACACGGAACTCTTCCAATGTAGGTATATTTACATAGTTAGGAGTAGTTCTGTGTAGTTGTCTAATATAGTATTCATACTCGTCCATCAGTTGTGCTTCTGTATATAATAACATTATACTCTCCTGATAATCTTTGGGATTATCTCTCCACTTCTGATAACTTCTACTTGACAACCTATTTCTAGTTCCATTTCTTCTATAAATCTAATATTGTGTAGCGTTGCTCTTGATACTGTTGCCTCTCCAATAATGCAAGGTTCTAGTATCGCTGTAGGAGCAACTACTCCTGACTTACCTGTGTTCCACTCAACATCTAGTAGTGTTGTTACTACTGCTTGTCCTTGTGTCTTCATAGCATAAGCGCCACGAGGGTGGTGACTTGTGTAGCCTAGTTTATCAAAATATTCTCTATTGTCTACTCTTGCCACAGTACCATCATGTGGAAACTCGTTCCAATCTGAACGGGTAACTGTATTGAACCCCATTTCGTATAACTTAGTGAGGTCACTAGTCCAACTACCCGTCAGCGTTGGTTGAACATCATACGCAATAAAAGTTAGGTTTCGTTCTTTGAACTTATCCATATCTTTTAAATTAAGCGCTCCACTTGCATAATTTCTAGCATTTGGAATATCTTTGGGGGCTACAACCTCCCCTGTAATAAATAATGTTCCTTCTACATTTACATTTGAAACTACATGATTCAACTTAGAAGTAATATCCTCGCCTCTCTTACCATCACCGCGTTTGAGACCAAGAGATAAGCACCCATCTACATAACATAAAGACACAGCACCGCCGTCCAACTTTGGAGTAACGATAAGGTCTTGGTTAGGATAATCTGGTGCACGACTTTCTGGGTCGTCAATGAATACCTTTTGTAAAGAATACATAGGGTACATGTGCTTGAATGTTATATTACTACTTCCAGCACCCACTTTGTTATTCAGATAAGTATTGTCTGCGAGTCTATCGTAGACTTCATCTGGAATAATGGGATTGCCTTGCTCGTAAGCAATATTACATTGCTCGAGGTATTCTTCTAAATTTTTCATAATATATATTATACAAGATTTTTGAGGGTGTGTCAAGAACTATTTTTCTTGAGGAGGGAAGAAGTTACAGGTATATATCGTCTAGGATATCCTTGAAGTGATTCTCAAGAACTCCTTTAACTTCTGATAGGGATAAGATTTCAACTAATGCACTAAATAAATTACGACTGTTATCAAAATCTAAGGGCATGGCGATACCGTCCTTGGTAGGCTTCCAGTTTTCGTCAAAGTCTTGATAGTACTTTCGAAGATGGAGGTATTCCGTTCCTTTGAAGGTATTTATCGTGAGCATTATTTTCTCTTGTCTGTCGCTGTTATAATGAATTTCTTTTTCATAAACAGGTGGTGCTTCGTAAATATCCATCATTTATTCTTTAGTATTGCGGACAACGGAACAATAGATGTGATATTAGCAGGGACTAGTAATCTGAAAGAATCAGTGTCCCAACAAAACAACAACACTTGATGTTGATTAGGTTTTGCTCTATTTCTTTTACTTTTAATGTATTTATTGTCAAAATCTCTAGTACAGACATTATACTTTAATCGTCTGCTGTTTTGACTTCGATAGGTTACTATGGCGTCGCCATGCCTATCAATAGTTTTCTTAAAGTCATCTATTTTCATGCGTTTCCTGTAGGTTAGTATAATGTATTGTACCGTGCTACATGGTGAAACTTTGAAAGGTCAAACTCAAAGACAACAAAATACCCAGCAGGAATTGCTTCCTGCCGAGTAATAGGGGTAGTTACTTGTTAATCTGTTCGATTAACTCTGCAAAATACTTTGCAGCCTTACCAGTTAGTTTACCGATAATGGCTTCATCTGCTTCTGCACCAGCGTCGCTGATTGCATCTTTCAGACTTTGTTGAGCGTCAGCGATAGAAACTCTACCACCACCACCATTGCCACTTGATGCTCTAACTGCTGGAGTTTTCTTTACATAAACTCCTGCCTTAGTAAGAATCATTCTGACTCCATTTGGGCTCTCGCCTAATTCGTCAGCCACCATCTTTACTATCTCCATACTGTTTTCTGGAGTTGGTTCTTCTGCAGTATACATCTCTACTGCCTGAGCCTTTGCTTCATCTGTCCAAGCCACTTTTCTTCTCCTTTGTTTAAATTTATAAGATTCAGGTAGACCTGGACACCAACCAGTAGCCTCCCGCATCTGCATGTAAAATCTATCACTCATTGATATCTTCCTTAAATAATATAATTATATTATACAAGAATTTTGGGCATGAGTCAAGAACTATTTTTTATATCCTATAGCCGTAGGTTGTAATGTCATCTTTATACAACTCAGTAACTAAAGTTATAGTCTTAATTGTATACCACCTATCCCACATAGGTATTGCATGTTGACCTTCGAGAAATGAAGTATCTACTACTTCCACTTCTAAATCTTTTAGTTCTCGTTTCCAATCTTCAAATCTGATAAGATACGGATAATCTTTATAAAGACTATATTGACTAGGTATCTGCTGTTCTTCTATCCACTTATCAAAGCCAATATAATCTAATGACTGATAATACGCAGAGACTAATCTCTCGTATGGGTTTCTAACAACTCCTATTCTACCTTTATCTGATTCCAGATACAAACTCAGATTCATTCTCTAACTCCCTTGCTAATGCTTTAATATTTGCGACATCATATTCTGATGGTTTTTTAGAAAGGTTTTCTATAGTTGTTAGTAATGCTACTAGTTTTTGTGCACATTGTGCAACCGTGTGTACTCCACTCATTTAAAGTTTCTCCTAAGACTTTCCAACTTATCTTCCAAGTCGGCAAGTTTTCCTACCTCTGCATCGATAGTTTCTATAATATCCCCATGTTCTGCTAATCCAACATGAGACCCTAATAAAACTTCTATATTAATCTTGTGGGCTTCTATACCACCCTCATAAAACTTTATGAGTGCTTTTACTAATCTTTCTCTGTAATTACTCATTTCCTGTTACCGCTTTTAGATATGACTTCAAAAATACCTCTCTCAGATGTTCTGAGAACAAACATGGGAAAATGAAAGGTGTGCATACTAAACTAAATATAGCAAATAATATTCCGCCTATAATTTTATGTTTATATACTATGTTATTTTTGTCATATACTCCAAGCACTTTCATCGCTGGGTAATAAAGATGTGTTATCGTCATTAACCAGAGACCCAAGTACCCTGCTATTAAATATTCCATGTTTCTTGCCTTTTATCATAGTGAGTTTATATTTACTCCGTATTGTTCTAAGTGTTTCAGACTTCCTAAGTCGTAAGCGAGAGCAGAAGCATAGAAACCGCATCTACTACCGTCAAGCCAAGGGAAATAACTCTTTGCTATTGCCTCTTGTGGTACAGGGTCTAGGACATATAAATTATACATCTTTGCTCCATACTTTTCTTCATAGTTCACACACTTTGCCATGTTTTGATAACCAACATAACCTCCGCGTTCAAACTGGTGTTTCTGCGTTATCTCGTATCTGATTTCTGCAAATCTATTTTTACGAGGATACCACACTTTCTCTCCTACTGCGAACTCCTCTGCCACACATTCTTCAGGTAGCATATAAGTTCTATGACCTTCATAGTCATTATCGGCAAGTTTTTTAGGGACTCCCACCCTTTCTAAGATTGCTCTAACAAAAGCAGGGGAACGATACATTCTCTCTGATATAGTAGAGATGTTATCTCCATCAAGATAATCTACAATGACTGTCTTGATTTCATCTTTCGTCGCTCCTTTACCTTTTAGTTGAGACTTTCTATTATCTCTATACTCCGATAATTCTAAGTAATCTTCTATGATTTTCTTAAGTCTGGTCGTGTTATACCTAATATTAAGAATACCACAGGCTTCTTTCTTTGTTATCGGATTGTCTCCGCCAAGTAGTTCATGTACTTTAGCGACATTATCTCTCGATAAATTTTCTCCTTTCTTTGCTCTAATCAATGTGTTCACTCCCTAATAAAATGATTGCGTAGTGAACAATTTTTAGTAAATCGTCAGGATTTTTACCACCTTTTTTCCCATATCTCTGGGCATACTTGATTATGTTTCCAATACTGAAACCCTCACCATGTCCTGCGTCAAATACAAACTCAGTTGTCTGTATTTTATTTTTGCCATAGTGTGCATCATATGTCTGGATTATGTGGTTTCTAACCCAGTTTAGTACTTGTTCTTCATTAAATTTATTCATTCTGTCATAAAAACTATTAATTGTGTTAATCTACCAGTTGCTTTACTGTTTCCAAAACCTGCTCTGTCAGGAGCATGGTAATGGTCACCTCTGTAAAGAACTAACCTATTGTATATATTACTAGCAGATGCATGCTTAGTCCACCCATCTGGTGGAAGTCCTTTTGGTAGTTTTCCTACACTCTCATCTGCTATCTTTACTCCATCTTCTCTTATCCACAGGGAAGTTCCTGCATCTAGTGGAGCGTCAGGGGTGAGATAGATGACACCTGCCCATAGTTTATAGTTTTGTGACTTCGCCAGTTCTTTGCGTTTTGCGCTGACCGAGTCATGATGTACCCAGTTTGGCTCTGTATCACCTATCCCAAGATTGAAAACACAATTTATTTTTGCGTGTGAATACCAACGAACAATTTTCCTATTCAGTAATTGTTCCATTCTATTCTTTAAATAAATAAAGTTTTCGTTGTCTAATTCTTTTGTTCTTGCACCAGGGTGCATTATTTTTCTTATTTTGTTTGTTACTCTGTCAGTAATTGTACCATTGTGAAAAGTACAAGACAAAGCATACTCTCGTATTTTGTCAGGGTCTGGGTAGAAATCGTCTACAATGTAGAACATTACTTCTCCAGTTCGTCTAATACATCGAGTCCTCCCTCAATCTTTGCGAGGTACTCTTTCTTGTCTGCTAATGCTTTTTCAAGCAAGCCGAGTTCTGCACTTACTTTCTCGTGCTGAACTTTTAAATTGTTTCTTAATAACTGTGTTTGTTCCATAGTTTTTGGTTGTGGTGTCATTACACCAAATAATTCTTCCATACTACGAGGAGTGTCTTTTGCCATGATTCCTCCATGCTCTAAGAAGTTGACTAGTTCCGTCCTTCTTAATTACTTTTAGTTGTCTGCGTAAGTGCATATCTGTACTTGCTTTATTAATATACTCTTGCTTTTGTTCATCAGTCCAACTATCTGGGAATGTTACTCTATTATCCCCAACTTTCCATACTTTATCACTCATTGTGTTATTCTCTTGTCATACCATGCTTCATCTTCATTCCACCAGTATGGCTTGTCACGATGTGACCATGTTGCAAATGTCGCCTTGTCTGTGTGATAGAATAGTCTGTAACTACCAATCACATCATCAGGGTCTTGTAAATCTTCGGGCATTGCCATACCGAAAGGTGTCAACCCCTTACGAGGTAGATTCTTTGGTTCTGGCAACGCATTTACAACTTCTACTACTGACTTGTGTTGTTTACCATAACGGTAATGATACTCGTCATTGAGGGCATTTGCATAGCAATGTACCCATTCGAAGTTGTCCAAAGACGACCTAGTCCAAATGCTACAAGGGTGATTCTCCATTGTAGGTAAATAGGGTATAGGTCTTTCAGGAATCGGTAAGTCTTTTACTTCGGCTTTCGCCTTTAGTAATTCTTTTCTTTCTTCCTTATCAAGTTTGTGTGGGCAAAAACCCAAAACTTTATCTACCCACATAGCAGTGCATAGTAACTGTGCTGCTTCTAGTGGCATTTTTACAATGTGTTTATCCACATGGTATTCTGCACACTTATCTAAATCGTTATCTAAAAAGAATAAATTCATCTAATCCAGCACTTGTATCCTGTGCACTCCTTTAATGGTAAGTCGCAAAACTCGCACCATGCTTTTCTGTCATAGTCGCGCTTTGATTTGTGGAAACCAGCGCCTGACTTATGTCTAGAATGTTTCGCAACTAGATTTGGTTTACTTGATTTTTTCATATAGTATATTATACTAAATTTATAACCATATGTCAAGTATTATTTTTTGTCTCCATTAAACGCACCGCTTGACTTACTTGTTCCAGCATATAGCCCGAACCAAGCCGCACCAGCACCTACTATAATAGAGATTAGTCCCGATTGTTCGAGACTTGGGTCTGGTAAATCCATGAACCACATCGTTGCATAGTAAAGTAAGAATATATAAACACTTAAAAAGAGTCTAGGGAATATTCTCCAACTATCAACTGCGGCTGCTAAATGGATTACCTTTTGCCATGGATTTTTTGTGTCATCATGCTCCAACATAAATATCTTTTGTTTCAAGTCATTGTTCTCTTGAATCATTGCCATAAACTTGTTAAGGTCTATTTCAACTTCATTTCTATCCATGTCGCCTGCAAATCTTCCATCTTGATTCATAGTTTCTCCTATGGTTTCCAATCGTACCAATCGTTCCTTAGATAAGGTTTCTCACTCCTTTCACGGAAATGAAAACTGATTGATATTCTCGGACCTGTTGTAGTCACACGGTGATACAACTTTTTGGGTATGTATAACAAATCGCCAGGAGATAAAGTGAATTTACTGTTTAAGGTAGCGTCTTCACTACGATGACGCACACCATCTTTACCTTCTGCGTATTCATTATAGATATACCACTCAACATCGCCTCTAACATGGAATAAAAAATTATCTGTGCTATCGGCATGGGTAGGAAAACAATGTGCGTCTGCTTTCTTACTGCAATACAAGTTTGCTTGTCCTACTCCGTACTCTCTTTCGAACTCTTGGCATTGTTTCCAAAGATTTTCATTCAGAAACTCACTTAGTGTTAATACAAAGGTACAGCCTTCGTTCCAGAGTTTTAAAATTTCTTCTCTACTTTTCTTGTTTGGAGACTTTTTCTTACACCACTTATTTCCATCTGGCATAATGATTTGTAACTGGGGAGTTCTATCCCATGCTCCAATATTTATCTGATTTAAATAGTTGTCTAATTCTGTCCAACTAAAATAATCTTTAAACTTATTACTAGTAGATTTCCATACATGATAACGCTTACCCTTTACTTTCTCATAAAAGGTTTTTCTAGTCATTGGATAGATTAGTTCACTAAAATTCATGTGACTTTGCTATCATTGTAGTTTTCTCGTTTAGTTTCCACAAGTAATCTGCTATGTCTTTTCGTCTATAGTTTGCTTTACTGTGTGGATTATACTTTGGGTGCCATGGTTGGTAACTCAAAGATGTTAAATGTAACTGCCATATCTCATCTAATTCAAAGTCTGGCTGTAAGTCAGAATTACCATCTACATAAACTGCTGCATTCTTACCATCAAAACTATTCCATCTAGGGTTTAGTGTTTCAATAAACTCTCTACCTTTGTCTTTGTGAGGAGAACCTAAGTAATCTTCCATAAATATCCACTTCCATGTAGAGTTTGCTTTTGCGATTTCTTCTGTGCTTGGCACAATGCCTTTACACTTGGTATTATCAATAAGCATTACTGAATCACACCACCAACCTCTTTCTAGTTTGGTATCTCTCCACTTAACTCCGTTGTCTTGTAGTGCGTCCCAGCACATACCAAATGGTTTACCACGAAGGTCTGTGTCCCATAGATGTTTCAAATTTCTAAAATTTATCATGTCTACATCTGTATAGATTGCTCTACCTTTATAATTACATATCTCTGGGATTGCATACCTGTAACAAGTAAATGGCGTACCCCAACCAAAAGTATTCCACTTTGGAAACTTTTTTGGTCGTAAGAATGTAACTTCAAAATCTTCGTTTGAGTTTTGAAACAAAGAGTATAAGTAATTTTTCTCTATCCAATTATCTTCTATGTTTGATGTTCCGATAAATAACTTGATACTCATACGATATACTCCACATAAATGTATCTACTATCAGGATTGGGATATACTACTGAGTTATGATTCTCGGGGAAGTGATACCACTTCTCTGTCTTTACAAACTTGTCTATATCTATTTTATTATTAGACTTAAATCTTAAATCATGATATGCTTGATGTTTTCTTAAATCATCAGTCTTACTACTTACTAAACCTTTGATTGGATTTATAAAATAGTAAGCGTGTGCCATGTGTCGCATTGGAACTGCAAATGATTTCTCATTGTGTTCTACTACACTACAATGTGCTACTATTGAATCTTCCTTAGTATTCTTCAAAGCAGTATCAAAAATAAACTTTCTCATTCTTTTGAAGTGTGGAAAGTCAGTAGCATAATGATTGCCGTCATGTCTATACTCATATAATAAATATGCGTTAGCGCGTGGATACCTCCACTCTGTTTCTGGATTCATATATACAATCGTATCATGTACGAACTTTTTAATATGCATGCGCTTTCCCTCTTACAAACACTACTATTGATTCTCTTGCTCCTGATATCAAAGGTGTAACTGTATGTTCGTGAATACTCGTAAACAATACTAGTGTTCCTTTATCTCTCAGTTCAGGGAACTTGTGTCTAAATTTTTCTGCATTTCTTTTTAAGAAGTCAGGTAAAAGAGGATAATTACTATATGCATCGGGAACTGACATACTCTCAACTACTTCTAAGTCACTTCCTTCATACTCATGACCATCTGTCATTTGTATTGTACAACTAATCTTTCGTATCATTTCTTTCTTTGTGATACTTTCTAGTCTTAGTCTATGGTCTCTATGTGCAATAAAGTGGTCTCCTACTGCATTGTAAAGTAAATGATTAACTTCGCCATGTTTTCTATCGTGTGATATATCAAAATTATACCCACTAACAAAATTATACTCATCTACTATTTTCATCAGTCTATCCCAATATGGAAACTTAACTTGATGTTTACGCCAAGTGTTTCTTATGTTTGGATTATATCCGCTGTGTCTAGTTCCTGCTCGTAAAAACTCTTGGTCTTTATTTATTGTTCTAAAATGTTTAATCTCATCATCTGACAAGAAATTAGGCACACATAAACAGTAATCACTATTCTTGTGGACTGACCATTTCAGTTTCATTTTGTAACTCTCCGTTCAGTTGTAAGGAGATAGCGTGTGCCCATCTGACATCTTCACAAAGAATACTATCTATAACATCTATCTCCATCTGTCTTGCTATCTCTAACCTCTGGTTACCGCTGTATGCTAAGACTAGTTTACTTGGGTCATAGTCACATAGTAAGTCTTTGACGACTCCTCTACTTGCCATCTCATAATTGTGTTTTGTGTTTGGTAGGAGAATGATAGGATTTATCATTCCATTAGATTTTAAATCTGCTGAGAGTTCAGCGAATCCTTTTAGATGTTCTCTTTCTTTGACATGAGGAGCAATGATATCCGTTGCCACGCCTGATACAGCGTAGTCTGCTTTGGTCAACTCTTCGCCAAGAAGGAAAGCACTAACTATCCTTGTTTGACTCTGCAGTAAGTTTGTCAATCTCCTCCTCTAGTTGTTCTATTCGTTTAATTAATTTAGGGTATGCATCGAACTCATGTAGTTCTTTGCATGGGTGAGAGTGTGATTCTAGTTCTACTACTCTTTCTTCTAGTTCTTCTAACCACTCTTCGTTTTCTTCAAATCTTGCTTGTGCTGGTTCGTGTTTATCAAACCATTTAGCGTGTGACTCCATCTGTTGTTTCCATCGCCACATTTTGAAGAACTGAAACATTATGTTTGCCTCAGGAACTTTTCAAATGCTTCTGCTTGTGGTTTATATTTAATTGGCACTCTTATGTCTACGACAACTCTTGGTTTCTGTCCTGAGTTCCTATCTGCTACCCAAGTGTTGCCGTCCATTGCTCCGTAGAGACAAGTCCAATTTATATTATTAACTCTATCTTGTTGGTCTTCTACATGAAGTTTTCTACCATTTCTTACCATAGTAGTAAATCCTTTGTCACAGTTGTATATAAATCTAAAACTATGTGATGGATTATAACTTCCATTATACCAACCACAAAAACCTCTTCTTGATTTATATACTGCTATGGTATCATAATACCACATATCTGTTTCTGCACCAGGAATGTGTGCTTTGATTGAGCCTAATACTGCTCCTTTTCTAGTGGTAAAGTCTGGTAACTGTCTGGATAACTGTGTATGTGTTCCTTTCTGTGACCAAGCCAAAGACTTAAACTGTCTGTATGTGTAATCACTATAGTTATGAGTCAATGGTCCACCATTGTGTTTGTCTGTTCCTTTCAATAACCTTCTCAAAGATGCAAATGTGCAGTCTGGGTCAGGTGTGTCTTGAAAAGTGTGAGGACATGCTAGCAATGCTTGTGCTAATCCATCTAACTTTTCAATCATTAGAATATTACTTATTGGTATCGCTTTCATTATTTAAATCCGCTGTGGTAACCTCTCGGTAATATACTACCACATCTTTGAGTTCTGTAATGTATCTTTTCAACTCTTGCATATTGTATGCCATAACTTCATAGTCTGGCACAGTCATTGCAAGGAATACCAACTCTCCTTCTTGTTCTTCTATAACCTTAAATTGTTCCTGAAAGTTCTCAGGTGTAATAGTTAACCACCTAACTTCTTTTAGGTCTATCTCACGAGGCATGACAGGTTGAACTATCTGCCTTTCCATTGGTTTTGCTACTACTTCTACTTGTTTAGTTGGAATTAGGCTGCAACTGGAGCCCATCATCAAGGTCATCAACAATAACGCTGAGTTTCTCGATGTCTTCCATGATATGCTTTGTACCATTATTTATTTTCCTCTGCATGTCTACTGGGTCACCCATTATTTTTGCACTTAACTCGTAGTTTCTTATGAACTCCGAATACCTGTTAAGTTCTCTTTGGGCTGCCTGACTTTTCTTAGTCATGTCATTTAACTGCTGTGTTTGCAGTTTGAAATCATTAGTCATTGTATCTAATGCTTCTTGTTGGGTAGCGATTGCTCCCTCTAAAGCAATATTATTTGCTTTGAGTGTGATATTTTCTTGGTATAACCAATATCCACCTAAACTTAAAATCAAAATGATTCCTATTAAAAACTGATTCATAATTGTTCTATCCTGTAATTGAGTCCATCTGCTCCACGAATCTCTACTAGTTCGCCATCATCAGTTGTGAACTTCAAATACTTCTCTTGTTTCTTATGAAACTGCTTGACGATAAACTCTCTATCGTCTGCGTCTCCCCAAGTCTGATTATAACTGACTAACAGTTTATAACGAGGGAAGAGATAATACTTAATATTTAAGTATGTATCTATGATGAATTGTTTTACAACTCCCCATAGTTTTATAAAAAATTGTTTTACTCTTTCCATTCCTTGCCCATGAAAAGATTTGCTTCTGCTTGTCGTCTACGAGTAAGTCCTTCTAGAACTTTGCCACCTGCTTTATTCCATCTCATCATCTGTGCAGGTACTTCTTCATACTGACCAGCGTTTAATACTTTTAGCATTGTAGACGCATTTAGGTTTCCTCCACCTAAATTATATACCCAACTTACTAGGGCATCGAACTGGTCTTGATTGATTGGTGCTGTTACGCTGTTGTTGACATAACCTTCATACTCTTCCATTTCTACTTCGAGCATATGGTTTGCGTGTGATTCACTCCATTCATCTCCTGGCTGTACATCTTTGGTATGTCCATAACCTATTGTCCATACACCAGCAGGGCACTTGTATGCGTTAAGCACACAGCCTTCGAAGTGTTTAATTAATTCTAATCCATTGTTTGAAATCTTCATCTGTTTCTCCTGAAAGAAGTGGGGGAGCATTGCACTCCCACACCCCAACATAGTATATAGTCTATATAATAGGTTCAAGTGCTAAAAATATAAACCCTCCACAAAGACATAGCATCGTAATCGATACTAAGTTGTCGAGGTCATGCTGTCTGAACTCTACTTTATTAACTGTCATACTTTGTCTTAATTTTCTAACCAATGCGGTCATTATTCAATCTCCAATGTTTTCCTCTTAGAGTTTGGAGTTCTAGACAAAGCAATTGTTAATAGTCCATCTTGTAGATTTACTGTATCTACTTGTAAGTCGCCATTAAGAATAAATCTTCGTTCAAAAGACTTTAGACTTAATCCTTGATGAACAAAACGCTCATCTCCGACTAGTTTCTGTTCTTTTTTACCCTTTAACTGAAGTTCTTCGCCATCTATGATGACCTCCAGTTCATTTTTCTTCCAACCTGGCAGTGCAATCTCTATACGATAATTGCCTCCACTTTCGATTATGTTATATCTGGGATAACTACTTTCTGTATAAGTCGGTAGAAAATCCCTATCCATACCAAGCCAAAATTTACTAATATCAATCGTCATTTTTTATTTCCTCCAAATTACTCTTTACGATATAATTATACTTTGCCTTACGGTCAAAGCGCTTAAATAAGTTTTATTACTTATTTGATTATATTATAACAAATTTGGGGGATAAAGTCAAGAACTATTTTCAATCATCTAGTTCTATAATGCCTTTTTCCTGCAAATAATCGATGGTGTGTGATATGCCAAGATGTCTACCTGCTTGATAACTCATACTTACGGCAATAATTAAAAAAATTAAATATGCTAAATCGTTCTCGCTCATGCTATTTTCCTATATGTTTTATATCTTCCTTAGGGATAACTTGGTATGCTCCTTTGTTATATGCAGGTGCTACCGTGTATTGTTTGGAGGCTTCTACTTTCCAACTGTTGTCTACTGGTGGTTTATACTTACCAATAGGGGCAGATGGTATGTTCGAAGTCTTACTCTGTTTGGAGACGGATACGGGATTTGAACCCGTGTTGCCACCGTGAAAGGGTGGTGTCCTGAGCCGACTAGACGAATCCGTCCTTCTTTTTCTTTTTATCTTGCGACCGTGTCGGTCATAATTTAAACTACCTTTAATAATCATACATATATTATAGCAAAATTTTTACCATCTGTCAAGAACTATTTAACACTACCTAAAAATAGTTCTTGACATCAGGTGAAAAATCGGATATAATATACATTATGAAAAAATTATTGATAAAAACAGGATTTTGGGTTTACGAATGTTGGTGTTTAGTTATGGACGCCAGATATAATCCATTAAAGTATATACCTAATCCAAGTCTACAAACTTACTTTATGTTAGTTTTATTTACTATGTGGTCTGTATACTTTGGCTTTTTTGCCACTTACTACATGGGTTGGTTAGGTTATAACACTATCACTAGTTTAATTGTGCACTTCGCAGTTTTAATACCACTTGCCATGACATATGCAGTCTTTGAAGACGCAAAGCGTGATGGAAACAAATGGTATCTTGATGGACTGGAAGATAAAAGAAAAAGCAAACTGTTTCCAAGAAAACCAAACAAAGTCACATGGGATTTAGATAGGGAAGCATGAACGGACTAGGATACCCATTACTTATAGTAGGATTCATGGTGTCAACCATAGCATTTACCTACCAAAATCTAGAATACAAAGGATATGAAAGCACACACAACTGCTCTGGCGAATGTTATGAGAAGTATGTAGCAGAGTTTGGTACGCCAGCACAAATCGAACAACGAAAGCAAGCACTGAACGCTACTGATGAATTCTCCTCTATTCGAGGATTATGGGCAGGTTGTGCTGCATGTCACGGGCAACAAGGAGAAGGCGTAGGAGTTTTCCCTAAGTTAGCAGGACAGAACAAGGACTATATCATTGACCGACTAACTACTTACAAAAATAGAGGTCAAGTTGGAACTATGTCTAGCACTATGTGGGCACAAGCAGGTATGCTTTCAGAACAAGAAATACAACTTATAGGAGAGTTTATTGAGAAAGAATTATAAACATTGGTCAGATGCACAACTTCGATATCTGAAGAAATATTACAATCGTATACCAATCGAAGACATCGCCCAACAGGTAGAGAAAACTCCTGCAAACATACGCTCAAAAGTTTACTATATGAGAAAACGGGGGTGGACTTTCCATAATGCCTAGTATCGAATGTAGAACAATGCCGTTTGAAAAAGCACTTCGTATCTTCCGAAAGAAATGCGAGAAAGCGAATGTGGTCGGAGAAGTAAGAGAACGACAACACTATGAAAAGCCGACTTCCAAAAGGAAAAGAAAGAAGTCCATAGCAGTTAGAAAACAAAAAAAGTTGCACAATGAAATGATGCTTCCAACATTGAGACGACCTGCATGGCAAACACCGAAGGTCAAAAGCAAGCGTCGGAGATAAGACTACGACAAAATCAACTACCTACTGACAACTCTAAAAAATTTTATTATTTTCGACATGAGTTCCAACCCACAAAACCATACTGGTCAGAAAAATATTCCTTGCATTATGATAAAAAGTATGATAAAATATATCTATAAATTTTGATAGTAATCAAAACAAATCACCAACTAAACTCGCTTTCCTTAATTTGGGAATCGACTGTGTGAAGCGTAAGCGGGAACACAGGAGTCCCTAACCAAAGGAAAGATTAGAGTTTTAATTGTGTTAACATAATCAATATGTTGAAAGTCAAATAAAGACTTTAATTCTAAACACAACTAATATCCTCAATAACCAACTGAACTACAAATCCCTCTCAAATTACTGGAACTTCCTCCAATTCAAATTAAGTCATAAAATAAAAAACCCCACATAAAGTGAGGTAATTTATACGAGAGAGGTGAAAAGTTATCTCAATTTCTTCTCATTAGCAATAATTTTATCGATGTCTTCATCACTTAGCACTCTTACTAATTGAATGGGTAGTCGTATTCTTGTTGTTCCCAAGTCTAGTCTAGCAACCATTCCTCTTGCATCTTCAGCGATTCCTAACATCTTAGCATACTTTCCATGCTCACTAATTATCTTTAGTGTCTTTTCGCTCTCTACTATTCTGCAAAATCTCATATAACTCTCCTGATTTTCCTATCCACTCGGGTGTTTCTACCCACATATAATATCTACTACTAGAATGTCTAATCCTAGTTATCACACCCACTGGGGTTTTCATTCCTACATAATAATGAAAGTAATACAAAGGTCTTGGTCTTTCAAATTTAGGTCTAATTAACGATTGCATTTACTTTCTCCTCTAGTTTTTTAAGAGCCAACTTTGGACTTTTCTCTAACCCCGCTAGGGCTGTGACATCTATATCTAACTTGTCTGCTATGTTTTCCACTAGTTCTCTCTTTGTTATAGGTTTCTCTCCTGTTTTTGTTAAGTATTCGGTTTTCTTGTAGACTCCTTCCCTACTTAACTTACCAATAATCGATTTGATACTCTTATTCAACTCATCTGCCAATCTCTCGACTGTTTCTCTAGTTGGTGTCTCATTGTATTGGTTAATCATGAAGTCTACTTGTTCTTCAGTATAATTTACTGCCATAAATAGTTCTCCCATTTTTCAACTAATTCTTTTACTTTAAATACTGACACACCCCATTGGTCTGCAGCATACTCTATTGCTTCATCAGTTCCATACTGCTGTTCCCAACTGTAGAAATCTGATTCCATTTTATCTTCTTTACTACGATGCATTGTATTGACTCCACTTATCAACTAAGTCTTGACCGACTAGTTTCTTACCTAAGTAGACTATACCACCATCTGGCAGTCGTCTTTCTACTACTCCATCGTTATAAACTGTGTCAGTAACCTTACCATCTCTAGTATCATTCGGTCTGGTATCATACCACATCGAACTCAAACTATGAACATGAACTACTGCTACACCTTTTGCCCACTCTTCTGCAGCGAGCAAATCTCTTTGTTTTTGCACTTTATCGTCAAACTGTGTCATTAGTTGTTCTCCATAAACTGTTGAACTAAATCGTCCATACAATCACTAGGAACTACTACTACACCGTCTTCGCCTTTGTAGTCATTCCACCACTCAAAGTTATCGCCTTCATACTCTTTTCTTAGGAAAGGATATTCTTCTAACATTTGTTCAATTAACTCCTCTCCATCAGTTTCAATAGGGTCTCCAGCATATGCTGACCAACTACCATCTTCGTGTTGTTGACTACCTACATATACTTTACCTACAAAGTTTCTGAACTCATCTTCATAAGTCATACTAGCGTTTACCTCTGCATCAGAAACATTACTTAGGTATTCTACTAAATGTTCTACAAATGCTATTGGTGGACTCCATGCTGAATGTCCATACACAAAACCATCGTTTGCTTCTTCTACATCTATCCATTTTGCCCCAACATTATCACAATACCAACTATAACTATTCTCTAACCAACCATCTTTATCAAATGTCTTGTCTACTGACTTATAGAATGGTTGATGTTCCATCATGACCAACTCATTTACCATGTAAGTCTTATCTCCAGAATAACTTCGTCTTTCTACTTTTTCAAATACAAATGCATCGTTAAAGCACTTTGTATCACAGTCTGTATCAATATGAAAATATACATGATTTGCCATTATATATCACCTTCCTCACGCACTTCACTGCGTATTACCTCGAAACCATTAGGATATCGCTTTTCGAGTTTGTTAATATTCTCTCTCATTACCTCTTGTGGTGTGAATCCAAGTGCAATACAACCTTGACACCAATACCACAATACATCTCCAAGTTCTCTTTTCATGTGGAAAATTTCATCAGATTTGAACTTACTATCTGACTGAAACACTTTTTTCTTGACTACTTCTGCAAACTCTCCACTTTCTGCTAACATACCTATGAGTGCAGTCATCAGTCTTGCCATATCAATTTCTTGGTCAATGACTTCTCCACCTTTCATAGAGTAAGTTCCTCTTAGATATTCAACTCTCTCACACATTTTGCTCGTATCTTTACTTGCTTCTGAGGTAGTTGTATCTACAAATTTTGCATAGTCATCTATATTAATCGAATCCATACTTACTCCTTATCAAATTCATTACTATCTATATCCACTTGTGGTGGATACTCTATCTTTATACCATGTAGTTCACACAATTCGTTAAGCAAATCCTCATACATTACCGACAGGTCTAGGACATCTTCGTTCAACTCCTGCAACTTTGCTAACTTCTCGTTGAGAACATCTTCAAGGTATGCCATCTCCTTACGAATCAAATCGCCTTCTTTCTTTTGTTTGTTTGGGAACTGTATTACTTTACCCATTCGCTTTACTCCTAAATAAAAAACGACCGACAGACTAGTGTCTGAATCGGTCGTTGTCGTTGTTAAAATACATATACACTAAGAACATTGCTACTAATACTATTACTGTGTAATCCATTCGAATACTCCTACTAATGACATTATTACTATTGCTCCGATACCAAAACCTATTAGTATCCACTCTGTTGGGTCTTCGTTGTCAAAAGGTTTCCATACTTCATGGTTCGCTTTCTTCAACCACCCATATCCATTCCATTTACTTCGCATAGGGATTCTCCTTAGGGTTGCCATTGCCATCGATACCTCTATCAATGGCAGTGCCGTCACAGTATCCAACCATTTTTCTGCGTTGGATTTCTTTTCTTACCCACTTGCCCTCTGTGGTTTGGTCATTTCTTCTATCAAATAACCACTTATCTGTTGCATTGAGGAATAACATTACACTACACCTCCTGAAAGTCTGTCCAACTCATCGAAATCATACTCTTTGTTTAGGACTACTTTCACTTTTCTTTTGTTCTTCGAAAATACATCGAAATCTAACTTAACTCCTTTCTCTGCCAAAGTCTTTACTTTGCGTTGGAAAGTTTTATAATCGTGCTGTGTTAAATATGCTACCATCATCTGCCTTGCCCCCTATACTTTTTGTGTGAACGCTTTTTACTTTTATTCATTGTAGACATTGCAACTTTAGTGCCTCTGCCTCTACCACCAACACCTTGTGATGTGCACTTGCGTGTTGGAGTTATTGCTGTTGTTTTACCCCATCTCATTACACACTCTCCTTAGTTTTCCATACTAAAGTGATACCTCTACGGGTTAATTCATTTTTGCACTTCTGCACTATTTTTGGTTTAGCATTTGAACTATTGATGTAATCAATAAGTTCTTGCTTTGGTGTATTTTTGATGTAATACTTCTCGACAGTTGTTTTCTTAGTTGCTCTATCGTATTTTTTATAATCGTCTTTGAACTTTACTGGCATGACTGCTCTCCTTCCGATTGCTCGGTGTTTTGAAGTAAATAATCCTGTATCGCAAAACCCAAAGATACTTCAAGGTTTCTTGCTTTTGTGATGTCTGTGCGAACAAATGCATCGAGAACTTCCCAAAACATATGATTCTCTACTTCATTCATATCAAGCAGTTGCTTTACTCTTTTATCTACAATGTTAATATCTTTTTTCATACATATATTATACTCGATTTGAACATACTTGTCAAGAACTATTTTAAATTATCTTCAGAATTTTGATGTATAGATGTTTAAGACTAAAAAAAGAGAGCAAAGCGTGGGACTTGCCCTACTACTTTGCTCCCCAAAAACCTAAGTCGATTGACTGGTTTTCTGCGTTTCGCCTAACAGGTGTGCACTCCTGTAGACTTGATACTGCCGTTCTTATGGTAGTTCAGTATCTGTTCGGTTCGGGATAGAGGCAGAGGATATTACGAACTTCGGTCGAATCCACACTTACTACAATCTCGGATTTTTTTACTCGAAACCTCAAATGATTGTATGGTGGGGTGCACTGCTCATTTCACTCTGCATTGCCCGTTTAATGGTAAGTCGGCATTTTATTACGACTCGCGTAGTCAACTTACACCTTTCATTAAATAGTGTTGGTTTGGTCGAGAACTCCAACAAACTCCTAACCGATTTCAAGATGTGGTTAGAACAACTAACAGATTCTTTACTTGTTACTCCGAGGAGTGAGTCGTTGTCAGTTGCCATCGAAATGGACTGCCCCAACTACTCAGAAGCGTGTCTGTCGCACACTAGGTGATATTCTCGCTGTATCTACCCGTCAATCACGCTGTATTTACCTGTTTTACATCTGGTCAATACAGAGAATCCCGATGGTCTTTGAGTGCCGACACACTACTCAATAAGTGGGAACTTATGACTAATTGCTCGCGTTTGAGTATCGAAATACTACTTACTACCGACTTACAGACTTACTGCATAAGTATTGCACTTACTCCTTCCCCATGAGTCAATGGACTGTAAACCCTATTTTTATTACGCAAAATATCTCTTTACAGGAGCGTCAAATCACTCGCCTCATTCCTTAAGAATCTTGTGAGGTCAATCTACCCACCAGTTAGAGCGTGGTGGTCGCTGTTGTTTTCTTTTTTCAGAATATAAATATATTATATCCGATGTTTAACCTTTTGTCAAGAAAAATTTTGATTTATTTTTCAAGAAGGTGGGTTGAGGGAAGTTTCGTTCTAGTGCACACTGGCACGCCATCTCTCAATCCCAACGGGTATATTGTGTCTTTTTCCAAAATATAATAATATTATACTTGATGTGAGACCATTTGTCAACAAAAACTTTGAATTTTTTGTCGAAACTTTACTTTAGTCAAGGGGTTGGAGTCGAACCAACCACTTCCTCATCAGGTGTGCTTCCGTAGTCACTTCCCTTGACTGGGATTGTCGCCCTGACTAAAGTAGGTTGGTATCGCCAACCACTCGGTCAGATTTATACTACTGACTGATTGCATCGACTAATCTTTGTAGGTCTTGTTTACCTGCTTTGACTAGTGTAGGCATTTCAATTCCGAAGTGTTCGGATATTTGAGCAACTAACTCTGACTTGCTGATGACAGGTTCGCCACTTTTAGTTGTTCTAGGTTGTGCTACATACACTCCCTCTCTGCTTAGTTTAGCAATAATACTTCTTGTAGTTTTGCCAAACTGCTCTGCTAATGCGTCTACTGTTTCTCTGGTAGGATTTGCAGAGTATTGTTCGGTCATTGTGTTGACCATTTCATCTGTGTAATTTTTTGCTGATGCCATGTCTTTCTCCCTATTTAGCATTTGGTTTAAATCATACTTGATACACCACCACTTGAAAGCAATTCTGTCTCGAAGTGTTTTTTGTGGTTTTGTATCTTTTTTCATAATACATATAGTATACTCGATTTGCCTACTTGTGTCAAGAAAAACTTTGAACTATTTTGACAAATGCAGGTTTTAAATCTAGTTTAATACTATCTACATTGCGTGCTGACAGTTCTCCTTTGCTGATAACCCAATGCTCTACTGGGACACTATCAAGACGAACTTGTCCATCAATTTGATACGAGTTGTTATCACATACACTTCTGTCTATGACAGCAACTCTGAAATCGTTTATATCGGTTTGCACTAAGAGTAGGTAATCAAAACCGAGTCCTGCGTTACCTTGCGTTGAGAACATATTTTTCAACACAATCCCTTTCTTAGTGCAATCCTTAGTTTTATAGAATAGTGAAGTCATACTTCTGCACTCGTATGTCGTGCCATCGCTGTCCACTAGGTCGTAACCTACTTCGTCAACATACTCCATACCTGTTGCTTCTTCAACTGCACAGCATACTAACTCGCCTTTGAGAAACCGATAGGTTGGTTTGTTGAGTTGGTCGCCTACTGCCTCGATGGTGTCCAACATACATTGCCATTTTTCTGGTTTACTTTCTATAATTTTTTTCATTACATATATTATACTCGGAGTATAACCTTGTGTCAAGAAGAACTTTGATTTATTTGTAGTAAATCTACTATTTTTGTAATCAAAGCAAGTCTGCCTTCACTCTTTACATTGTAGTCAATGCTGTGCCATTCCCCTAGTGTTGTGAACACTCTCTCCTTTAAAATGGTCATTTGGTCATACTTTGAGAGAGCAATCGAATCATTGGGTGAGAACTTCCACTTTGTTAGTGGTGAACTCTGTCTTTTAGCAATTCGATACTCTTGCTCTTGCTCGGAGATTGACAACCACAGTTTGATAAACTTTACAGGTTGTTGACTCTCCCACGCTAGAACTTCATCTATGAAATTGTGGTATTGTTGCTCGGAACACCAACCATTGAGGTATTGAACCATCGCTCTACTATACCAACTTCTGTCGAAGAACACGATTTGATTATCGCTTGGCAACTTGCGTTCCCATGACTCTAACCAATTTGCCATGTCCCATGCGTTAGGTTTTGAACTGAGTGATACAGAGTATTTGCTTGTTGGCAAATAGTGGGTAAGTTCACGGATTGTCCCTGTCTTACCTGCTGTATCACGACCTTCCAAGATTACAGCAACTCGACCGAAGTCGTTCTCAACTATCTCGTTGAGTTTGATTTGTTGTAATTCTAACTTTGTCATGTCGTTCTCCTACATTTTCTTTTTTCTTAATATGGATATATTATATCCACTTTTCTTACTTGTGTCAATAAAAACATCGCATTTATTGGTAAAAAACACACTTTACTTCGGGGGGCGGGACGCGAAACCTCGATGCGGGTGCTGAAATTAGGTCAAATAAACGCAAATTTTCTGCAAAAATGTGATGTAATCTCTTGACAACCCCGCAAAAGTGTGATATACTATCAATAAGTCTTATTATATACGCACTTTCGCGTAACTTTAGCACTTTAGTATCAATTTTGCACTTCGGCGCGGCCATCACATTACTACTTCACATTCGCACTTCGGCGCAGAGCATGTGAAAAACCCCGCAAAAGTGCCTTCCTGCCTGTCAGAGTGTATTATTATTGCCCAGCATCGGGGTAGGAGACTGTTTTTTATAATTTCCAGTGATTTTTTTAAATTTTCTCTTGACAAAAGTTATAGAGTGTGGTAAAATCGGCGCCGCATGGCTGTGGATAACCTGTGGATAAAGTTTTTTAAAATAATTCACATTTTCTATTGACAGGAGTGAAAAAATCCGTATAATATACCTTATGAAAAACGAAAAGAAAGTTGAAAAGACAAAAGCACAATTAGTTGCCGAAGTTGAAGCAAAATTCAAAGTAGACAAAGGTTTCTTTGACTCTCTTGAAAGAGCAAATAAAGAAACAATCGTCAGAATTTTATCCCTTTAATTCGACAAGTGTTGATAGTCTCCGAAGTGTAAGATACTTTGTTCCTCAAATCTAGTCATCTGTCCCTATTGGCACGGGACAGGTGGTCGCCAAACCCGACAAATGTCCTCGAGGAACGGACATGCGTCGGGTTTTTTTGTGAAAAAAGATTAAATTTTTTTAAATTTTCTCTTGACAAATGCGGAAAAGTGTGGTATAATATTAGGGTGGCGGGCGGGAGAGACTCGGGTTCGCATAAAACGGGACATTTGTCGCGCCTCGTAGACTCGGTTACGCACTTCGCTTTCGCACTTTGGCGCGAGGCGCACCCGATCGGTTCATCACTTTATCACTTCGGCGCCCGCGGCACTTTTTCACTTTATCACTTTATCACTTCGGTGCAGAATTTTTGAAAATTTGGTAGATTTTGCGCTTGAAAATTTCTGTGAATAGCGTATGATAGAATTGGGGGAATGTTTATTTTGGTAGATTTTGCGCTTGAAAAAAATAAGGTAGATTTTGCGCTTGATTTTACTACCTAGATCAAAAAATAAGGGGCGTATTTCTACACCCCTTATCAATTCCCCCATTAAGCAACATTGAATTGATTATTCCACTTTTCAGCGTTAATAATATCAACACGCCCTAGAGATTTAATTGCATTTAAGTTATTCGGATTATCATCATAGAAACTCTTATGCAGATTCCTATATTGTTTCAGATTAAACAAATACCTTAATTGCGACTTTTTCAATAAATGGTCTTGTGTGTTTTCATTCTCAGGTCTGCTTATGACATAGTCATAATAAATACCCATAGAATGTATAAACTCCCAATCCCATTTTGTTAATTCTCTAGCAGTGCAAATTACAACAATATCGCCATTAATATAATCGGCTCTTAACTGCCAATATAATGGCAGTAAAGAATCCCCAAAAATATTTTCTTTTGTATTGTTGGCTTTCCAATGTTCCAAATCAAGAGAGCCATTTTCCCTAAGTTTAATTCTATGTGATGAATCAATAATTGTTCCATCTAAATCATAAATCCTAACCTTAGGTTTTAAGTTTATGAATCTATCTATAAAATTTGTCTTAGTCATATTGCCACCCTTGAAATTTGGGCTAGTGCCATTAACAAGGTAATTACAATTATTTTACTCTCATTTTGCTTAAATGCAACATATAAAATCAATAAATTACCTGTAAATAACAAAGCGTAAGAAAATAGGACTTCAAGGGGCTTAACCCCTTGAAGTGCTACAAATACAAGACCAATCCCAATATAAAATATTGAATCCAATCTTTTCTGAATTAGTTTATCGTTATCATCTATTAACATGATGTCCCCCTATTGTTCCAAACATTTGAACATCTATTAAAGAAATCCTTTTTTACTAATTCAGCATAAATGGACTTACCCTCTTTACGAGAGTAAGTCTTTTCGCCATTAACACTATGTTCATGGTTAGTTTCTGCTAACCATTCTTTAAATGAAGGTGTGCAATCTATGAAATCAAATTCTAACTGTTTCATTTAACACCCCCTAAATCTAACTCCATTTGATTAGGATTAAATTTCTTACTAAAATTCTTCTTGTTCTTTTTCGCTTTAGTAAGTTTACCTCTACGAAGTTCAAGTTTCTTTTTAGCAGAATATCCCTTTTTGATATTAGACCAATGAACAGGGCGAACATTATTAACAAATTCCTTTTTAATTGTTCCTTTCCACTTCTTCCAAAAGTGTGAGAATAATTGAAATTCCAATAATGAATCCCTTAACGCTGTATGCTGTTCTTTATACCATAGGTCTTTATTTAAATACCTAATACAAGATTCAGCAGAATAACTAGGATTCCCTTTATCAGTTGTCATTTGATCTAGTTCATCTTTAGTTAAGGAATCTAACCACCTGTTATAATCCCTATTCATAAAAAGATTACCAGCAATATCCATTAAACAAACATAATCAACATTTCTAGGCAGATAAAAAGTTTTATCTGTAAGTTGTTGATGTGTTTTTCTAATAGTGCCACCAACACTAGAATCAACGCCAATATCAAAATTAAAGTTATAAGATGTTAGATATTCAACATTCATGGCATAGAGTTTATCTTGCCATTCTTCAACAATATCTTTCCATGCTTTAACCTTATAAGGATTAGCGATAGCGTCTTTTAATGCTCTTGCCATAGACTTGTTATAAGCGTAATTATGCCCCTCTCTATTCTGATGTAAGAATAAATCTAGGTCTTGCATAACTTCCTTAACATAGTAATCCATTTTAATTACATTAAAAGAATTTTCCTGTTCTAAATCCCCAAAAGTTGCCCCAAAATGAAACACCATTCTAGGATTTTTGGTTATATAAGAACATTCAGTATCAACAACACAGGCAATAGTGCCTGTGTTGTGTCGGTTTCTAGGCGACATTATTTCGCCCCCTTATAATCAGCATTAACACCTAATGCTTTTGCAAGGTTAGAAATGTCAACCTTAGTTGCTCTTTCCAGAGCAGGTAAAGTTAACCCCTTTTGCTCAGATATGATTTTAACCATTTCTGATTTTGTCATATCTTCATATTTTTTCTTTTCCATAATTATTACCTCTTGAAAAAGTGGGGCATTTAAAACAGTTGCCCCATTACTGCACAATATACCCATATTGCTAATTAAGTGATGATTCGGAACGCTATGAATCATCATCTAATGTAATGGTTTAGTTATACCATTAACAGTATAACTAATTAAATTATAGTTCCCTATTATCTCAATACCTAATCTTGCTTTTACGCTTTCGCATAGTAAGTTCCATGCATTGTTAGTATTCGCCAATAATAGTTGTTCTTCTACATCTGTTAATTCAATCGTTTCAAGGTATTCACTACCCCCACGAAGTTGAACAACAATGCTACTGTAAGTCTGTTGTTTATTCATTATCTTACTACCTCACTCAATGCTAATAGAGTTGTTAACCCTATTATGATTATACCTATTATGAATGGTAGCAATAATTCGCCCTCTCTCTTGAATGAACGCCACCACCTACGCAACGCCCTACGATTACGCTGTTGCGTAATCGTGGGCTTATCTTCAAATAACCATTTCATATATTACCCCCTTATGAATGTTAACAATGTATCTAAATTCAACAATGCTAATATAAATGTTATTACAATTAATGAATCTAAAATTACTGAATAAATAAAATATCCTCTTTTAGCAAATTCAGTTATTAATCTTCTCTCTACAACAATGAATTCAATGTTGTCATTCTTCAACCTCTTAATTGCTTTCTTGAAGTTCTTTTTTGATTCAGCAGAATTATCCCATTCTGTAAGAATCA
>Ga0163111_10000154_pt1 | contig 40650 bp, 30 predicted proteins | sample CRUFie1St18metaG_FD_109645 | JGI IMG/M metagenome (GOLD analysis project Ga0163111, IMG submission 109645) | Marine microbial communities from the Costa Rica Dome - CRUD Field 142mm St18 metaG | ecosystem: Environmental > Aquatic > Marine > Oceanic > Photic zone | place: Costa Rica: the Eastern...
AAGAGACTAGACTTCAATACCGCACAAAAGGAGATCAAAGAGATTATTGATACATATAACAACGAAAGACCTCATAGCAGTCTAGGAAATAGAACGCCACAAGAAGTATATGAGGGACAAGACAAAGAAGAACAAGCAGAAAACAACAAAAAGCAAGAGAAGAAACAAAACAAAAGCAAGGATCAGGCACAAGAGGAGCAAAAAAAGAGCAAGGCGAATCTAGAACACAGAATAGACAAGCAAAGTTCCAAAAATACAAAGGCTGCTCTACAAAGAAACAAGCAAAGTGATCATAAAATAAGCAATTGCTCAATTTATGAGGATTATAGAAATTCCACTCAATAATCCAAGAGTCAACCTTTTTCAGGACGGGACAAAAGTGCTTGACCTTCTATGCAATCATAATCGATAATAACAACTTGTAGTAAGGATGGGTATGAGAACCAGAAAAGGCTCAATCCTGTATGGAATGAGCCTTTTGCTTACACTATTTGTATATGGGTTATGCAAACTTTATTCGTCGCTCGAAGCTTGGAAGTTGTATGTGAGGGTAAATCGCAATGTATTTTGGAGAGGGTGATTTTGCTCTAGAGGAGCGAGGTATGCAAAGTCTAGCCCAAATACATTATATCGTACACCTGCACCTAGGGTAATAAATTGACGGTTTCCTTTCAAAGGATCCTCATAGAACCATCCTACTCGTGCAGAGAACAACTTACGATACCAGTATTCCAATCCAATAGAAGTAGTGATCTCAGACATTTCTTCGCCGAATCCTCCTTCAGCGTCAGAGAAGCTACCAAAGATACCACTCAATAGAGACTTTTCAGAGGTTCCTCCTTCAGAAGGAACAAGAAGCTTATTAAAGTCATTGGTCAATGTTAAAGAGTTATACTCATCCAACTTAGCTGTGAAAGCATATCCAATACGCAGATTGGTAGGGATAAAGTCTTTTCGTCCAGTAGAAGAAGTATAAGAAACCTTTGCACCAATGTTGGAAATATTGATACCCAACTTAAAGTTGATAGGGAGGCTATTTCCTGAGCTTTTGCTTTTGATATCAAAGTCCTTTGTATAGGTAAAGGACATATCTGCGGCTACACTATTTGCAGGTTTAATATCGAAATTGACACCTGCATTAGAAGCCAAATTACTGTAGATATATCGGATTGCTACAGCAGCAGAGAATAAATCAGAGATTTTACGCGCATATGCTACATCCAATGCGAACTCATTCGCGTTGAATTCTCCTGTTTTGATTCCTTCGTTGTCTGTGAATTCAATTTGCCCTAACGAGAAATATCGTAGGGAGCTTCCTACGGTTCCTCCTCTTTCACCGATATTGTAAAATCCAGAGATGTATGCTAGGTTGATATCGGGTACTAGTTGGCGAAGCCATGGGGAATAAGACAAGCTGAAACCCATACGGTTAGGCAGGAATGCTAAAGCAGAGGGATTCCAATGCATGGCATTTGCATCACTTGCAATTGCTACGCCTGCTTCCCCCAACGCTCCACTACGAGAATCAGGAGCAATCAGTAGGAAAGGAACAGCCGTTGTGATGGTTTTGAGGGCATTTTGCCCATTTGTCGTTTGCTGGGCAAACGTTCTTGTTTGCGTTACGAGCGTCAAAAGTAGTAGCAAGCAAGTAGTTCTAATCAGTACGCTTCTCATTATTATCGCCTATTAAAGTTTTCGAAATTTAGGCGTAGAACTGTTTCATAGGCTGGAGGATTGAGCTTTTGTTGTTTTTTAAGTGAGACAAATATAATTGTTTTTATTCAATATTTAGTATGCTCGCAACACTTTTGTTTCTGATTTATGAAAATGATTTTCTCTGTATTGTGTAGAAAATCTTGGATATTAAATATAGTTTTAGGAAAAAGATCGAAAGGCAACATTATCAATTACCCTTGTATTTCATGAAATGATATAAGCCATTCGGGTATTGCCCAAATGGCTTATATCGTTTTTACTTAATGAGTACCAGTTTATTGAAGCCCATTACCTGTTGGCTGGTGGCTTTATCTGTGAGTAACACTCGGTAGCTATAGATGCCAGGGGCAATAGGGAAACCTGCATCGCTCATGCCATCCCATTGCAATTCCTTATAAACATTTCCTGAAGCCGTAAAGTCACTAACCAATCGTTTCACCTTTTTTCCATCATTGGAGAAGATCTCGATTGACACCTCTAGCTCCTTTCCTGTTTGATTGTGAGATACCCAGAAATTCGTCTGATCTGTCATTGGGTTGGGGTAATTGAAGATTTGTTCCAATGCCAAGATTGCGTCATTGGTCACGATGAATGAAGTATAATCTTCTGCTGCATTGTTTGCCACATCCCATACCCGAATACTCAGAGTATGCTCACCTTCAGGCAAATCACTCAATCTATAGCGAATGCTCCCTTCCTTATAACTGTTCTCTGTAGCCGTATAATATTCATTGAGGATAAGCGGATTACTTGCATCATTGTCTAATATTGCACTAATCTCATGCCCAATCGCACTACCGATAGTATTAATACCGCTTTCATCATATACCTCTGCGTATAAATAAGGGTTCGAATCGGTGATTCCGCCATCTACCCATGTATTGTCATTGATGAAGAGGTTTATGGTAGGCCCCTCATCATCAGGCGTTGCATTTGGATCTGTACCACCAATGTAAAGGTCATTGTAGCATCCAGCACCATCGCGTACTCCATCAGAGAAATAGAAACTCATCTTTCCAAACCCTTCCTCATAGGAGATATCAATCGGAACAACAAACTCAAATCGGAACTCTCCATTCTCAATGGTAGAAGCCCCATTAAAGATTCGGTTCTTTTGCCAATAGAAAGGGAAGTTAGAGAGATTCGTAACGAACTTACTAGGCTTATCAAAGATGGTAATCGAAAGATCGCCATTATAATCTGTGATAGGTGTTCCATTGGCATCCTTAATCTGTCCTACAACCTCTACGAGTGCCAAAGAATTCAGGCTATCTACTTCCCCTTGTACAATCGGTTGGCCGTTAATTGAGGTTATTTCGGCTTTTAGTTCGGGGTAATTCAATATGAGGCCAGGATCTCCTAGGAGCGTAAAGTTTCGAGAGTTGAGGTCATTAAAAGAACTTTCTGGGAAGGTTTGGTTCTTCGTGTATCGCATGACTTCACCTAGCGTAGGCATACGTTGTTTATCTGCATCATAGGTCAATACATATCGGTAGAAGTTCTCATTCAAGTCCTTATTAGGGGATGAAAAGACCAATCTAACGGTAGTAAACATTGCGATTGCCCCTGCTGTAGGGTTGAGCACCATCCATTCGGCACCAGATCTACGGTCATGGTCATCGAATCGGCCGAACTCACAGGTGGCTGTAATGACTGCGGGAATTCGGTGCTCATTTTGGAGGCTCTGAATGTCTGTTAGTTCGAGTATACGCGAATTTGACCAAGTACTCTCTCCCCCATGCCCCGTATAGTTCACAATTAGGCTACCCTCTTCCAACTTTGCCAATAGAGCAGAACGGCCTTCAGGGAAGCGCGTACCTGCCGCCGTATTGACCATTGGGTAGTTGTCCATATAGATTTTATCAAGGTTGAAGCAAGGCTCCGCCTGATTGATGAGAGAGGTATAACTATCTGCTTGGCTAACATGCGTAGATCCTTCGCCCTCCTTATGGTCTGCAACTAATAGGATTTTGGAACGCCATGAACCGAGACCTACAGAATCAGTTACATATTGAATAATCTTGTCTACTACCTCTTGTGCTTCCGTGAGGGTTTCTACAGGTAATCGACCCAAGCTCACATCTAGGAGGTTCATTTGCACCCCATTGTCTCCATCTAAGCCCGACCCTTCTCCCCAGAATCCCTCATCATCATCAAGGAAAGCATAATAGTCATCACTTGTATAGGTGCTAGTAGGCGTATTGGAATTTCGGCTTTGGTATGTAGGGATGAAGTTCGTTACATTTGGCACATTCGTGTGGTTCTTATAGTCAAACGAGCCATCCCCAAACAATAGCACAAAACCAGGCTGAGTTCCATTCGAACGATCATAGAACATCTTAATAAAGTCTCGAATCGCCGAAACATCCTGTCGGCCACTAGAGAACTCATTATAGATTTGGCCAGGCGTTACGAGGTGTACCGTTCGGTTATAATAATTTCTATGGAAGTTTGCCAATCGGTCTGCCTCAGCCATAAACTCAGGATATACAATCATGAGATAGTCTGCCAAAGGCAATCCATGTAGGTTCTGGTTAAATACCGTCTTTGCAGATATAGGTGTTTTAAAGCCTCCATTGAATACCATAAACTTCCGATAATTATCCAAAGGAGCATCAAAGGTTAAGGTACTTCCATTCGCATTGAAAGGCTTACGCATAACATGGGTAGGGTTGGTGATATCCCAGATTTGGTAAGCCGACCCAGCATTGGTTAAGTTGATACGAGCAACTTCCCCAGAACCAATTGCCTCTTTCAGTGCAAAGGAATAGTTTGAGGCATTGCGAACATTCAAATCCTTTGCATAATCCACTTCTATCCAATCCAACCACGCTTCAGAATTGATTGAGCCCTTCTTGTCATAGACAAATCGGAGGCTAATGGAATCTCCTTGAACTAGGCTAGGATCAAAGCTAAAGGATTGGGTAAGATGGCTATAGTAAGTTGCTTGTGAGCTACTTACACTCACAGAAGCGAGTGCCATTGTTCCTAACTTCGTATTACCTGTATAGATATCAAAGCTTGTGCTCAGATCTGAACGTGCAGCCACTCGTATATTCACTTCTATTTCGGAGCCCAAGGTCGGGTTAGTGGTTGCATCGGGAGCGTAAAACGAATAGGTTCGTTCGGTGATAAGATCGAACTTCTCTCCCAACCAATAGCGACCCGACCGAATCAAATTGGTCTTGTCTAATTCATAGAATTGGAAGCCATGCCCTTGGGTTATTTCGTAAGGAGTAGGGTTGGGCGTAAGCTCTTCCGTAATACGCAATCCGTTCTCCTCTCCTATATTAAGGAAATAGAAGTTTGTATCTGAATAAAGGTTGTATTCGTGATCGAATAACTGGGTTTCGGCATTATAATCCCAACTATGGGGGCCTTCACCGAAGAACAGGACATAGTCGCCTACATTGAAGCTACCATCATTCTCTCCTTCCACATGAATATAGTTCTCTTGGAGGTCATCCAATCGTTCAGCTATATTGGCTTGGGGAATCATCCCTCCACCATTTCCAAAGATTCGAATTGTGCGTGGATTAATACTAGAAGGACTAATGCCAAGGTTTGAGAAGAACGTATTGTCTAGTCGGTAGATCCCGTCTTGGGTCACACCGATTTTATACCATTGCCCTTGTGCCAATACAGAATTGTCCGCATACGTTCTTGCCGCAGGCGTTGTCTGTGAATAGGCTGTTTGTAGAATTAGTAGGCAAGCAATGAAAGCAGAAAGAACAGTTCGCATATACATTTTGAGGATGTCTTAGGGTTTATTGCTCTCTGTAAATGGGGGGTAAGATTCGAATGAGGGGTAACACAGCGTATGTTCAGAGGGTTCGAACATATGAATACACAAAGATAAAGAGGAATTCAGGTGCCTGTCCATGCAAAAAATCTCACCCTTACTTATTTCAGTCTTTAAAGGTACGACTTTCTTATGAATACAGAATGTCGTACGGGTAACGCTTAACGGGATTCCTTTGTTTGTGGGGAAAGATCACGAACCCCAAGGCTGTTTATCGATCAATTCATCAATGGAGGTTCTACCTGATTTGAGTTGGCCGTCCTTTGCATCGACAATCCGCCAATCAAGGTGGGGGCGACCAAAGGGTTGGGATTCGACGAAGATGCACCGAAGCTCACCCGATTCATATTGGCATCGCTTCTGAATGGCATTGAGCAAGAGTTCATGGTGTAAATGCCCATCTCCGAAGTTCCATCCCATCACAACCCCCGAAATCAGTTCTCCATCCCTCCATATATACGCATCAATATCGTCAACCGTTTGGGGGATAAGGTCTTGAAGTACCCGTCCATGGAGATGCATCGCCCGAAAAGCAATGACTTTCGAGACCAATAGCTCAGAGGTTTGGGCATCATAGAAGTGTGCTAATTGGGGCATAACTGTTTGGGAAGCCTTAACAATATGCTTATCTAACTTTTCTTCTGCCTCACTCCCCCGAAATAGCCAAACACTATACGCCCAATTGCCTGCATAGTAGCGCATTGAGAGGAGGAAAGAGATGTATTGGGGGAAAAGATTACCAAGAATGGGGATAATCACTAACATAAGTATCAATAAGCCAATGAGGATAGGCGAATGCAAGGCAAACGCACTCACTGAAGCATTGCCACCGAACAAGGCAAAGGCTCCATAGACCATCATGAAATTCCACTCAATAGGTACCGCCATAGGCACATTTGAAGTGATAAACAGATGAAAACAAAACATCATAACCAATGCTACCTGCGTCATGATTCCGCCATCTCCGAATACCAATAGAAGGGGGAAGGTAAACTCAATCACCGTACCCATATGCGCCAATAGATGCGTGAATGTGCTAGGACGAAGGTCGTTGGGATAGGCCTTATAGAGCTTTTTACGTAGCCATTCGAATTGCAATACCGCACTATTGCTAATCATAACTGCCGTTACAGATGGAAAGTGCCGATTTAGTTTAGAGGTTGCGGCTCCCCACCAGATTGCCCACCAAACCAATTTCGCTCCCGATAAAGCTTCATCAACAAAGAAGAAACATAGCAAGGCAATCCAATAGTGTTCTCCTCTAGCAATGAGGAAGAGGGTTCGGTCAAGTACTCCAAGGATAGGGAGGAGAATTAAGACAGGCAATAATACCTCTGGTGTGACTTCAGGCGCAATCAATGCCCGAATAAGCATCCCGAGATATACCAAGTAAACCCCTACATCAAATAGATTCCGTGTATCTCCGCCAATTAGGGGGAGATTTGGGATTAAGGGTTGTTTGATGGTGCCAGGGCGAACAAAATGTAGAATCCCTGCGAAAGGAGGCAGGTATCTAGCCGTCAAGGGGCCACTTCCACTTCCCAGTCCAACCCCTTCAAATAGTATACTCCAAAGAATGGCCTTCACAATGGTTTCAGGCCAAAACCACCACTCACTCAGTTGTCCTACCTCCCCTAAATTCGTAGAGAACCCACAGAAGAACAGCCATCCGCCAATGTATAAGCCTATTTTGAGGATGTAGAATAGGTAAACCGAAACAGGTGCCCCATAGCCTTGGGTCGCCCATGCAACCGTTAGCATCCGTACCCGTTCGTTAAAAGGTTTCTGTTTCCATTCGTCATAGGTAAATGGCAATGGAAGCGGAGAGAGGAAAGATAGGAGATTCATAGTTTGTATATCTGAGAGAGGTTCTTTGTATAAGATAAAAAAACTTTATAGGACTCACAATGAGCGATAGAAGAAGTTGGAGGATAAGAACGGTAGTATACTCGTTATCAGTTTTTTGTCTTCTTGTTTCTACTAATGTCATTGCTTCTATCTTCTGACTTATATAACTTGCATAAAGCAAGTAGACATTCACTAAGGACAAGACTTATCACATGAAACGTAGCAAAGAGAAAACGGCTCTAAGAAGAATTCGAAGTGTAGCAAAACATAAAAAAACTGCTTTAGACTTATCCGCACTTGGTCTTACAAGCCTCCCTTCAGAGATAGGTGAACTCTCACATCTAAAAGAATTGTATCTAGACGATAATTACTTGGAGACACTCCCTGAAGCCTTTGCGAATTTAAAGAATCTGAAAGACCTCAGTTTAATAGGAAATCCCTTCATTGAATTTCCTCTTGTTATTAGCCAGTTGTCTTCTTTAGAAACCCTCTCCCTTTATGAGACCAATCTTAGTAAACTTCCTCCAGAAATTGGGCAATTAACACAACTTATAGACCTAGAAATATCAGGCAATCCCTTATCCTATCTACCTGATGAAATTGGCCAGTTGGTCAATTTGACACATCTTGTAGTAAATGATTGTGTGCTAAAAACATTGCCTCATACCCTAGGAAACCTTCAACACTTACAGCAACTGTCAATAGTCAATAATAGCTTAGAAGCATTGCCTAAATCCATAGGAAGACTTGCCCAACTTACCCATTTAGAAATAGCCAGTAACCAACTTACCCTATTACCTGATACAATAGGTGGTCTCTCTCAACTCACACGACTATGCCTAATGGGCAATCCCATCAAAGCCCTTCCCTCTAGCATAGGAAAGCTTAGTAGCTTGCAATCCCTCGAACTAGCAGATACTGCTTGCAAAAAGCTTCCCCCCGAAATAGGACAACTTACTCAGCTTACAAATGCCGATTTTGGGAACAATCGACTTTCAAGCTTGCCCGCGTCGATGAAGGAACTCAAGAATCTCTCTCGGCTCATCCTCAATCATAACCCTCTCAAAGAATTTCCTGAAGCGATACGAGGATGTAAATCCCTCAATTGTTTGTGGATGAATAATGCCTCTATAAAGTCCATACCTGCATGGATAGGAGAACTAGATAAACTTAGCATATTGGATGTATCCTGCAACCGTATACAAAGCATTCCTGCTGAGATTGGAAACTGTACAGCTCTTGAAAAGATATATGTAGGCGCAAACAGAATCCAAGAGATTCCTTCAACCATCGGACAACTCAGCAAATTAACCGTACTAGCCATAGGCAGTAATAAGCTAGAAGCTATCCCTCCAGAGATTGGGCAATTGAAGGAGTTAGAACATGTGTTTTGGGGGGATAATAATATTCGCTCATTGCCTGATGAAATAGGAAATTTAAAGAAACTACATAGCCTCAGCCTCCCATCCAACCAATTGAAATCATTACCCGAATCCCTAGGAAAGCTTTCATCCTTGGTATCCCTAACCTTATATGGCAATAAACTATCAAGCCTTCCGCAATCCCTACAGAAGTTGAAAAAATTACGTTTGCTTCACCTACGTGAGAACCGTATCAAACTCCCCAATAGGTTATATGATAAAACTGCTAAAGATCAATTGGCCTATATATTCAAGTCAGATAAGGATATAGAATAGGATATACCTAGTACATGATACCCTCAAAGCTCTTTTGCCTTCCTCCCAACTGTACAAGAGGAAGGGGCTAAAAAGAAGGGTAGAGATGAAAAAAGAAAATAATTGAACTTTTTTGGAACAATCATTCCAGTTTATTGTTAGGGATTCTAGAACAAACGTTCTAATATTATTGAATCATATTAATCATCACAATATCATGGGTAAATTAGCAGGCAAAATTGCCGTCATTACAGGAGGAACCAGTGGAATCGGACTTGCATCCGCAAAACTATTTAAGGCTGAAGGAGCCACAATTATTACACACGCACGACATGAAGCACGTAAAGCCGAGACACTAGCGAATCATGAAGGACTATTCGATTATGTAGGTGTGGCAGATGCAGGGAAGGTAAGTGAGGTAGATGCCTTCTTCAAAGAGGTAGGAGAAAAGTACGGCAAGATTGATGTATTGTTCTTAAATGCGGGCTTTGGGAAGCCAAGTCCTATTGAATATGTAACAGAAGACTTTTTTGATTCGCAATTCGCTGTGAATGTGAAAGGGTTGTTCTTCTCGATCAAGTCAGCACTGCCTTATTTGGGCAAAGGGGCATCAGTTGTATTAAATACATCTATTGCCAATCAATTGGGAATGACCAACTTTAGTGTATACGCTGCGACTAAAGCCGCTGTTCGTTCATTGGCACGTACACTATCTGCTGAATTGGTCGGACGAGGCATTCGGGTAAATGCCGTGAGTCCTGGCCCAATTGAGACGCCTTTCCTTGTGAACGCAGGTTTTTCTAATGAGCAAATTGAGGCAATGACAGGCTTTATCCTTAGCCAAACTCCTATTGGGCGTTTCGGCCAACCTGAAGAAGTGGCAAAAGCTGCCCTATTCCTAGCTTCTGATGATTCGAGCTTCATTCTAGGGGAAGAGCTAGTAATAGATGGAGGTATGGCAACGCTCTAAGTCTCTATTTTATATTGGAACAATCATTCAATTTATGTATATTATAGAGGAGGGCACAAAGGTCTCTCCTCTATAACTTTTCGATTCTATGCCAAGAAGCAAGCAATTTGATGAGCAATTGGTCTTAGAGAAGGCCATGGAACTATTTTGGAAGAAGGGCTATTATGCTACTTCCATGCAAGACCTTGTCGGCACATTAGGGATTAATCGGGCAAGCCTGTATAATACATATGGAGGCAAGGAATCCCTATTTCTTCGGGCATTTGATCATTATCGGGCAATCAACCGTGAGAGGTTAGCCCACTTCTTTGAAACGCAGTCGGATGTAAAGGCGGGATTGGCTACCTTATTGGAGAATTCGGCGAAAGAATCATTGGAGGATTGCGACCGCAAGGGTTGTTTCGCGGCAAACATTACCTCTGAGCTATTGCCCAATGACGAAAGAATCTTGGGGGTTATTGAACAACATCAAGCAGATATTCAAGCTATATTGTACAACTACCTTCAGAAAGGAGTAACCCAAGGGCAAATCCCCCCCAATAAAGACCTAAAATCCATTGCCTACTTCCTCTTTACCTTCTTAAGTGGCCTTAAAATAATAGGGAAAGTAGACCGTTCAAAAGAAAGATTGCTAGGGATGGTTAGAACAGCCCTAGCAATCCTGAATTAAAGAGATTTCTATTGGATATTGTGTATTATTACCGAATCAAGGTAATCGTTCCCTTGTCAAATAAGGTATTCTGTTTGTAATTGATACGAGGGTCATTGCTAAAGATCTTCCCTCGGATTACATATACATACACCCCTTCTGGCGCAAAATTGCCATTCGGATAGCGTCCATCCCAACCATCAGTCATATCATCCGATTCATAGACCAACAGTCCCCATCGGTCAAATATCTCAATGGTATAATCTTCTACACCTACCCCTTGCACAATGAATTTGTCATTGGCATTGTCTCCATTAGGGGTAAAGGCATTCGGCACATAGAAGGTTGATTTCTCAGGTACCACACATACTTCAATAGAAGCCGTATCTTCACAACCATTGTCATTGGTCACATATAGGCTCACAACAAAAGTACCTGTATCAGGATAAGTATGTGACGGACTAAAGCCATAGGCATATGGAATCGTATCTCCATCTCCAAAGCTTAGATAACCAGAGCTTGCCCCTGCACTTAGATCCAAGAAGCTAAAGGTAGGGTCGAAGGTATTGACACATTCGTCATTGGGGTTCGAACTAAAGCTAGCATGTACATAAGGATAACTCTCAATCTCTACATTCTCCGTAATTGAACAGCCCGACTCTACTTCCGTAATTGTCACATCATAATCATAGAAGGATGGTGCATTAATACTATCGGTATATTGAGGCGGGTCTGTATCCCACTCATAGGTGTAACTACCAATGCCATTGACCTCCACTACAGCATAACCCATTTCTCCAAAACATCGAATCGGGCTTGTACGGAAGGTCGCAGAGAACTCAGGGAATACCACAATCGTAACCTGATCGGTCGCAACCTCCGAACAGCCATCGCTAGCCGTTACCGTATAAGTAGTGGTTTGGGTCGGATTGACAGGACGCGAATTACCCGAACCTGCCCCATTGTCCCATGTATACGTATAGGCAGCCGTTGCGCCTCCACTTGCTTGGGCTCCAATCGTAATATACTCTCCAAAACAAATCGTATCTCTTGGGAAAGCGACCGCCACTTCCAAAGGAGGCGTCACAATGGTCAAGCCCAATACAGATTGCTCACAATTGCCCGAACCAAACCTATAGGTCAGTATATGTTGTCCAGGCCCTGCCAAGACAGGATTGAAAGTATTGTTTACCACTCCAGGCCCAGTGAAGGTTCCTCCTGTAGGCGTTGCAAGAAGATTGTAGGTTGTATCCTTATAGCAATACTCTGTAGAGAGATTGTCAATAGAGAGTGCAGGCAATGAGAACACTTCTATCTGTGTAGTATCCCAACACCCATAAGGGGAAAGATAACCCACATCAAATATGCCAACCCCTGTTGTTTGTGGGTCGAATATCCCTAAGGAATCGTCTATAATTCCTGTTCCATCCCATTCTCCCCCTGGAATGCTAGTATTCAGCGGAAAGTCTCCCGATAGCTCACATACAGAGGTATCCGTCAATGCAGGAATAGGATACACAAACATGATCAAACTATCTGAGCACGTATTCATCTCATAGGTCAGGGTGTGCATACCAGGTCCCGCAACGACGGGGTCAAACACTCCTGAAGGCGACGGATCAATGATACCAGTTCCTGACCATACTCCCCCCCAAGGACTCCGTTGAACACTCTGCCAATTCAACACAAAAGCCGAATCATAACGACAGAATTCTACAGTATCCGCACCGATATTGGTATAGCGCACATAACAAATTCGTTGGGCTGTACATCCATTCACGGTATACCGAAGGGTATCGATATAGTTTCCTCCCTGAGTTGAGGCGTCAAATATCCCTAACGAATCATCTATAATCCCGATTCCTGTCCATATCCCTCCTGTAGGGATAGGCGTTTGTAAGGTATCTATCGGTTGGGCAGGACAAGCCGAGAAGTTTGTTCCGATATAGATCTCTTTCACATAGATATCAATCGAAGCACTACATCCGCCCAATGGAGTATAGGTAAGAGTATAATTCCCTCCTCCTACATCATCAGGATCAAACTCTCCTGCTCCATTAATCCCTGGCCCCGACCATGTTCCACCAGGAGGCGTAGCAGGAATCCAAAAGCTTGGATCGGATCGACAAACAGTATCAATAGGCGATATACTCACATTGTCTACATATACATCCATCGTATCTGAGCAATTGCCTACCGTATAGGTAAGGGTATATACCCCTATGGTGGAAGGATTAAAGAGGCCACTGGGTTGAACAAAAGGGCCCGACCATGTTCCACCACCAGGCGTTCCATTCGTTAGCAAGAAGGGAGCGGCTCCAGGACAAGCCCCTTGGTCTGGCCCTGCATCAATGGGCTCTACTTGCACGTTCATGGTATTGGAACATCCAAAGGTATCCACAAATGTCAAGGTATGAATGCTGTCTATTCCTGCCAATGCAGGGTCAAAGGTTCCTAAGGCCGAATCAACAATCCCAGGCCCCACCCAATATCCTGGCTCAATAGGAGGCGGAATAGGCAATAAGGTTGTAATAGGATCTGTCTGACAAAAAGTTTGAATAGGCACGAGCGAAGGTTGCGGGAGTACCGTGACCGTCACACTATCTGTCACAGGAGGCGCAGCACTCGCATCCGAGAGGGTCACATAATAGGTCGTTGTCACGACTGGACAAACCGTATGCGGCCCCACATTATTCGGCAATCCATTCGACCATTGGAATACGTAGGTAAGGGGGTCTCCTCCAGAAGGATAGGCTTCTAGGTCTACGCATTCCCCTTCACAGATGGTATATGAACTGGCATCTACCTCCACAAACAACGGGCAATCATTGACATAGACCGTATCTTGGGTACTGATATTCCATACATTACCACATTCATCTACGAATGTATTCTCATATACAATCTCATAGAATCCACTTTCATCCAAACCAGGCGAAAAGGTCACCTCCACCGATTGGGTGCTATCTCCCACACAATTAATAGGGGTAACACTTGTAGCATTATTGAAAATCGGCCCATCTATATAGAAATTCCCTAGTAATAGGGAATCACAATGTAAGGGTTCGTCAAAAGAAAAGATCATTACTTCTGTACTACAGGTCGGATTAGCATCAGCAGCAACCATCTCAGGAAGCACAGGTTCTTCAATCTCTGCCTCCCAGAATGCCGTCCATCCTGTACAGGTTACATTCGCATCCGACACAAAATTGACCGTTAAGCATCCTGTTGTTGTTACGATTGGGTCGGGGGCATCTGTGCCTGTATAGCTAGAGCCAATCTGAGGAGCCAAGGTATCTGCTCCGTCAAAGAAGCGAATAGAGTCATAATCCTCCTCCAAACAGAAGTCAGCAAAATTCATCGTGATGAAGCTTGCCCCTTCTACACAAATGGTAAATGTATAATTTTCGTTATGGTCATAATGTCCTGCCAAGTCCCCATCCCCGCTATCTGTCAAAATTCCCTCACAATCAGATACGGTATTATTGGCCATTTGATAGAGCGCCTGGGCATATGAGCAAGATATAGCAATGAAGAATAAGGAAAGAGTGATAACAATCCTACGCATAATAATTCGATTAGGGCTAGAGGTCTGTATGTTTCTGCAAATTCGATACGGTCATAAAGGCTTAACGGGTAATGGTAATACTAGGCGAAACGTCTTCCTCACTCCAATGCCCTGCACGGTCTTGAATCTTGACGCGGAAAAAGACTTCTTCACTATTGCCATTCCCTATAATAAATACATTAGGAATCTCCACACGTATGATTCCCTGAATAGGAACATTTTCGTCAGGGGGCGCAATGGGTTGAACGTGATACAAATCCGCATCTGCCAAGCGACTATCCTTCACCCATAAGGTCTTTTTATCGGGGTCTTCCTCCCCTAAATCCCCATCTCCATCTTCATACTCCAACTCCAATACAACAAGGTTATCAAAGTTCTGAACCGCTGAAGGGGATATGCTTTTCACCCGTAATACAGGAACGATAGGCAATACAGGTTCTGGCGTTTCTTTACAGCCCGATTGGATAAGGCATATCCCAAGCAATAGGATAACACATGTATGTAGCAGTCTCATGATACGGTTTCAATTAATTGATGTTCAGTTTATTGTCGCTTAAATGAGAAGTATTCTTTGATATAATCGGCTCCCCCATCAGATGGGATCTCAGTAGGAGAATTGCTTTGTCCATCCTGTACATAGATACGGAAGAAGATTTGTTGGCCAGGGAAATTGGAGGGGTCAATGGTGATTCGGTGGGTATATTGTACCGTCTGATTAAAGTAGCCCATTTGTGTAATAGGCGTACCCGCAACCTGCAGATTTTGTTCACTAACCCCGCCGAATTCATTTAAGGTAGAAGCAAACTTCACCTTATTGTATTGCAAAGCGGAAGAGGCTGTAGCATCATCCTCTATACTAAACCATATCTCCAATGAACTCACCGCTCCAGGCAATATAATAGCACCATTGTCGGTATCTCTTTCCAAAGGAGTACTGCTTCCATTGGCAAATGCAACCACTCCTTTCATAGCAGGCGGGATATTCCCCTGCGAAGGTGCATTGCCAAATATATCTCTGGCTCCATTCTGTATCCATGCCCGAATATTCGCAATGTATTGCGCTCGATTCACCGACCAATCCGAAGTAGGCTCTAGGGCAAGAGGCATAATACCCGATTGTCCGTCTATATCCACTTCTAACCTCGTCATCAATACCGAAGCGTTCGGATTCCCTGGTACAACTCGATAGGTAAAGCTCCCCTGTGGATCATTCTTAATAAGGGGATGATACACCAAGGTATTGTAGCTACTCTCAATGGATCGGAAATCAGGCTCGAAAGTACCATCGTGACAACCCGAATTGGCACAAGTAGGTCGAAAGATATAATGATGTAAGCCTGCAAAGCTTTGCGGATCTAGGTTTACAGGAGTCGTATTGGTTCCTGCTGAATCGGGATTCGCATAAGGATCGAAGGGATTCGGGGGGAGTTCCCCTTCATCTGTACATCCAACCGCCAAGAGCAATAACGCTATGATTCCAAGCAAGGAAAAGGAATAAAGGCCTTTCATGATATTCCCCATTAGATTCGGTCAAATAAAGACATCGCACTGGAAGACAAATAGCCTGTATTCATCACTTGATCCTTTATGCCAAGTATATGGGCAATGGTCGGAACCATATCAGCCGAAACCCCAATCGGGTTATTCACATCCCCTATCGCAAGGTTCATCGGTACATTAGGCCCTGCCATCATACCGAATATGCGTCTTGTATTGGCATCTGAATGGTCATACCCAAACCAATCGTTTTCGTCTCTGATAGGATTCGGCTCTAGGTTTCGACCACATTCAGGAACGAGCAATAAGATTGTATTGCCTGCCATATCTGGGATTTGGGTCTGAATATAATCCCAAAGGTATCCTACTGCATGATCTGCACGGTGTAGGGCGCGTAAGTATCCTGTAAAGTTGCTATGGCATCCATCTACCCCAGAGATATTCACTACCGTTAAAGCAGGGGTAAACCATTTCATTACCTCACAGGCATAACCAATTGTTACCCCATCTCCTCCCGAAACAGGAGGTTGAGCTACGATCCCGTTTTGGGTTTTGCTATACATCTCCTTCATGAATTGTTTGATGGAATGCTTCTCCTCCTCTGTATTCCCGATTCCTCCTATGGTTTGAGCTGCATTCTCATACCGATTATCAAGGAAGTATTTCATCTTGTATATGAACGACATTTCATTCTCAGGATGATACACCTTCGCATTCGACAGATGGTCAAAGCCTAAGTCGCCAAAGGTAATCGTTGGTGCAAAGAAGTTGGCGGCATATTGTGCTCCATAATCAGGATGCAAGCTATGGTTCAGCAATGGCACCGAATTCATAATGGTATTACCGACGAACCACACCTTCGTTGCTGAATAGCCAGCATGTCGTCTGAGGTATTCAAAAATGGTAGGGTTAAGGGGCTTCTCCTTCAATCCCTGCGTAGTAACGGTATTGCCTTGTACACACACATTCAAGCCTCCATAATGCCCAGGTGAGGTACTCACCATCTCGCGAAAAAGGGTTCCTTGGCGTTGGAGGGGAGTGCCTAAGATAGCAGGAATGGGTATTTCTCCTGGTCTGTCTGCATCAGTTCCATAGACAATCTTAGTTTCAGGCGGAAGCCCATCCATCATATTGTATAGGATATTCCCTGGTACATCTTCATTTTGGCTATCTGCTAGATAGCGTTGAAGCACAGACTCTTGCTGCCGAACGCCCCCAGCAAATAGGACTAATACGACATGTTGAGCCAATTGTGGATTAGATTGGGCAAATACCCGACCTGAAGGGATTATATAGGGAAACGCAAGGGTTCCTGCGGCAATGGAAGCGGCGGTTTTGAGAAAGTTACGACGTTTCATAAGATAAAGACAATTGGAAGGTGCAAACGAAGATTCTTAATAAAATAGGTATTCATCAGATAAGGCAAAGGAGAAATAAACCATTTCAGGGGTAACATTCGGATTAGACTCTAAGAAGTTACGGAAATAAGTCTTCTCTGATATAGTAGGCTCACGAACAAGAAAACGTCGATAGGTTTCGTCAATGAACGCATCCATATCGTTACGCATCACCGAATCACTTGGAATAATGATATCTGCTTCATTCATAAAGTTGCTAATGAGAACCTCATGAGCCAGTTCCTTATCCCCAATAGACTGAATGACCTTCGAGACCTCTACCAGTTCGTCTGGCGAAATCGCTGTTTGGAAAAGGTTGGCATGTAGGATGGAGACATATTGCTCAACCGACTTTTCTTTAATCTTGCCAGCATTGGGGGGCAACGCATCAACCGTATTGACATCATAAACGTAGTCGTTCTCGACCTGTTTACAAGATACTTGAACCATCAATAAAGCGGCAAGGCATATAATAGGTATGGATACACGCATAATCGAAAGAGGATTAAATGACGCAATAAGAGTTAAAAGTTAGCATATTCGTCTGTAATGACGACTTCTAGTTGGAGCCTCGCCAAGTCGGGATTCGTTGTATAGAACCACTGCATCTTATCATTCGTTTCGGCCGTACTAGGCTCACGCGCCAATAAGGCTTGATATACCCACCGAATCATCCCCTCATAATATTCACGTGAATTGATTAAGATGTCTACATACTCGTCTTTTGTTTGGCAAGGCTGCCCAAAGAGCGTGGAAGCAGTATTATACTCAATGACATCAAAGGAGTTGAGGAATTCCGCATTGGTCGGAAAGCGAAAAAAGAGATCATCAAAACAAGCATTGATAAAGTTAAAGGAGTTCATATTAATAAGGTCATAGACAGGATTGTTAAGCATCCGAGCATACATTTCGCTAATAGATATCTCTCCGCGTCTATACTCATAATGTGAACTCATGATGTTGAAGTACTTCGCGATGGTTGCACGTCCTTGTTGTACCCCTACAGAGTCTCCTGCAAGCGAATCCCGTGTCACACCATTTTGCACAATCCCAATCTCCGACCATATGACATAGTCTGCGACTCCTTCTAGCAAACGTGCCTTGGTCATATCATATATTCGCTGATGATAGGCATGCCAATAGGAGGAATCTCCTTCAATAAAGCTTTGACTGGTTTGTAAGCGCGTAGCAATGTCTCTACGGGTTTGCTCGCTCAAGTTATTTGCCTTTAATAACTCAACATCTGCAATCATTTCCGCATCGAACGGCTCTCGCCCAATAAGGTCAATGTATAAACGATTTACATAGTTCTCAATGATAACCGTAGGAATCCCTTCGTAAGGAGGAGCATTATTGTCAGGGATTACAACCGTTTGCCGATCTTCACTACACGAAAAGCATAGCAATGACACAAGCGCAATATAGGCAAGATGGTATAGAGAAGGCGCGTATTTCATAATCAACGATCCGTTTAGCAGTCAGTCTAGGCAACCCAATTCCCTCTATATGACAAGAGAGTATGGGTATACGGTTTGAGGTAACAATGAATAATATACGATTAGGCTCCACAAAAATAAGCAACTCTGGATAAGTTGCCGAAAAATATTCGATTATCTTATAACACAAACGAATTTATTCTGGATGATATTGAAACTTGTGCCAAAATTGGGATTTCTGTATTTGTATATATCGTCTATCCGTTCATAATAAACTGGCTATGTGTTTCTTATCAGCTCCATCTTCTCAAACGTACCTAAGAGGTCTATAGAAATACAGATTCAACATCCTTGATTTCTGAGAATATTTCTATCTTGCTTCGGTTTTCCTCACATTGAGAAAATATATCACATAAATTCTGGTTTATCACTACTTTTGTCCCTAAATAAATATTGGGCTATAACTTTTCTCATTAATACCCAAATCTATGTTCCTAAACTCAGTGATTACGGGTACAGGCTCTTTCCTTCCCAAAAGGCGCGTACCCAATTCAGCTTTCTTGACAAATACTTTTTACGATAAGCGCGGAAATCGTATTGATAAAGACAATGCTGCAATTGTACAAAAGCTCGAATCTATTTCGGGTATCAAAGAACGCCGATACGCAAAAGACAAAGACTCTGCGCAAATGGCAGCCGCCTCAGCCGAAGAGGCCATCAAGTCTGCAGGAATTGATCGTAATACATTAGATGGGATAATCATTGCGCATAACTTTGGGAATATAGCTCCTGAAGCGACTCAAGGGATACTCGTTCCTAATGTCGCAGCACTTGTCAAACACCACTTAGGTATAACCAATCCAACCTGTGTGGCTTTCGATGTATTGTTTGGATGTCCTGGATGGTTGCACTGTCTATTGTTAGCGCATTTATACATTCAAGCTCGACAAGGACGCAATTACTTGGTTATAGGCGTTGAATCTATTTCAGGTATTATTGATCCCCATGATATGGATGGAATGCTTTTCGGAGATGGAGCGGGATCCATTATTATCCAAGCAGAAGAAAGTGAAGTAAAAAGAGGTATTCTTTCTACAGCTACCTACTCACATTGTCAAGGAGAAGTAGAATACCTAAAAATGGGGCCATCGAATAATCCTGACTTGAAACGAGACCCCAATATAAAAATGCAAGGACGGGGCGTGTACCGTTATGCTGTAAGTAACCTCCCTCCTCTTGTTTCACAATGTCTAGAGAAGGCCAATGTAAAACTCGAAGAGATTACGAAGTTCTTGTTCCACCAAGCCAACGAAAAGATGATTAAAGCCATCGCATCGAAATTGTTTAAACAACATGGCTTGGAAATGACAGATGAAAACCTTTTGCCTATATCGGTACACCTATTCGGAAACTCTTCGGTAGCAACCATCCCTACTCTCATGGACTTGATTATGAAAGGGGAAATGCCTCCTCATTCATTGGGAGAAGGAGATTTAGTGGTGATGGCTTCCGTAGGAGCAGGTATGCATTCTAATGCAATGGTATATAAATACTAGGGGTGGCCACACAATATAGATACATATTACATAGGAGTAGGGCTTCTATGGATCCTTTGCAAGAAATAGAGGGCATTTGAACCACAATACTTACAGCAATATATACCCCTAGTAGGTCAGAATACCTCCAAATTACTATTTTACAAGGAAAATAAACGATATGAGACCTCCACCTACCCACTTTGCACGGTAAAATGGACAAGGTGAGACCTCAACCTATACACTTTGCACGGTAAAATGGACAAGGTGAGACCTCTACCTATATACTTTGCACGGTAAAATGGGCAAAGTGAGACCTCTACCTATATACTTTGCACGGTAAAATGGGCAAGGTGAGACCTCTACCTATACACTTTACATGGTAAAATGGGCAAGGTGAGACCTCTACCTATATACTTTGCATGGTAAAATGGGCAAGGTGAGACCTCTACCTATACACTTTACATGGTAAAATGCGCAATATGAGACCTCTACCTATACATTTTCCCAAGTGTAAATCAGAGACCATAATAAATGACACAATTCATTGATCTTTCTCCGCAATTCTCTGTAGTCTCCCTGCGAAACTTGTTATCCTCTCCTATATTATCCCGTCAATTCTCCAACTAGTATAAACGAAAGGTATCAGATTCATATGCTTGAAAGGTATCAAACAGCCCTACACTTGATTGAACAGGCAAAACAAACGCAGGCTACAACCTTAAGCCTGAATGGTTGGCATCAGTGTCCTTTAGGCCGTATCCCTCCAGAAATTGGACAACTACCCCACTTGAAAAAGCTTGACCTTGGATTTAATAGACTCACAGAGCTCCCCCCTGAAATCGGCCAACTCACACAGTTGGAAACCCTCTCTCTTAGTCACAATAACCTACGAAGTCTCCCTCCTGACATTGGGAGACTCACCAAACTCACGCATATCTCTATTGACCAAAATCCTCTTACGGATTTACCTGATACGTTTTGGCAACTCACGCAATTGCAATCTCTACACTTGCGCACCACCCAGCTATCAACCCTTTCTCCTCATATTGGTCGCCTAAACCACCTGATTTCCCTAGATGTGAGATGGAATCCCATTCACCTGCTTCCTCCTGAAATTGGACAACTCAAACAATTACAGCGTCTATATCTCCTTTCAGCAAAACTCCATTCTCTCCCTCCTGAGATTGGCCAATTGACTCATTTACGGATTCTTGATGTAAGTAATAACCAACTTACAGAGCTTCCCCCAGAAATAGGCACTCTATCCAACCTACGTTACCTTGAACTCACAGGCAACCAAATTTCCCAACTCCCTCATACCCTTGGCCAATTATCTCATTTACAGTATCTAAACGTACGCGCAAATCTATTGCATGTAATTCCTAACTCCTTTACTCAGCTCACTCAGTTACATGAGCTTTGCCTAAAATCAAATCCTTTGGATACCTTTCCGGATGAAATACACAATAAATCTCCCCAAGAACTCATTGCTTATATATTGAGGCGACAAACTTAATCCTAATGTAAATGCTATCATGGAAGAGGCTATTAAGCGCATTCAATATGCAGCAGAAACGCATACTACTACCCTAGACCTTTCTAGATTAAACCTAGAAAGCCTCCCCCCACAGCTTTGGCAATTGGTACGTTTAGAGAACCTCCATATTGGGGGCAATAACATACACAAATTGCCTCATAGCATTGGTCATCTCAAATCACTTAAAGTCTTAAATGCTTGGGGCAATGGTTTGACAATGCTTCCTCCAGCAATTGGGCAATGCGTCCAACTACGTTGGTTGTCTCTACACGGAAATCAACTACAAAGCCTGCCGAAGGAAATGGGTCAATTGTCCAATTTGAGCTATCTCTATCTATACAAGAATCCCCTTACCCATATCCCAAAGGAAATGCTTAACCTTACTCGCCTAAAATACCTTTACCTAGAAGATACCCCTTTATGGGATCAATTCGATCTCTACCCCCTATTGCCTTATCAAAAGCTACAAGCAATCTTGGCATAAGCGAAATCCCGCCCCTATATACAATAGAAGCGGGATTTGCACATGAATGTATACATTTGACTATTTACCCAGTTAGAAGGTAATCGTCATAATCTTATAATCATTGCTACTAGGATCTCCCATACCAATGAGTACCATTTCGGTTTCACTCACCATTCCTGAATTCTTCGGGAAGAAGAGATAGCTAGCGTCCTCATTGCTCTCAATATCCTTCATTGACAGTTTGCCAGTCTTCAAGTCTACCTTCGAACAAACCATCTTTCCTCTTGCGCCTCTTTCAGTAAGGTATACGAGATTTAACCTACGTCGAGCAATCCCAGGCGTAAACGATAGAAATACTCCACTACGGTCTCGTTGCTTCTTTTCAATGAGGTGAGACCAATCCATCTTGCCTGATTGTAAGTTGAAACCTACTGCACCAATATCATAATAGTAGAACTTGTCTTTCGACGTATAGTGTTCTTCCATCAAGAAGACCAAATTCCAATCATCTGCCAATACCATCTCAGGGCCAAAATTCGAACCTTTTTCCCCCTTACCATCTTTTGCAGGCGACTTATATTTCTCTTTCCAATCTTCAGGGATTGGATTAATACTTCCCGCAGCTTCTGTGATTTCTGTTGTTAGCTCATATCTCTTCATGAAGATATGCGTAAGGATTTGGCTCTCTCCTCTTTTTCCTCCATTCATAATCCCTTCTGGGGAGTCATTTGACAATACCCCAACTACTGCTACATTCCCATTTTCCAACATCTTCAAATGTCCGTTTACCAAATACAAACTATCAAAGTTCAAGGTATCTTGTACAAACTTCTCAGCCTTGTAACTATAACGAGCAATGATAGGAGGGAATAAGGTATCTTTTGCGGTGCCCGTCCGTTTGGTAGATTCTAGGAGCATAATAGGCTTTCCTTTATCCTCCACAACCACATCTGTCACCTCATATTTATCCACAACATAAGGCAATTCGAGCTCTTGCCCCCAAATTTCCTTCCCCATTGCGTCCCATGCACTAAACATATATCGAACCCCGTCAGTCCCCATCCAAAGTAATGCGGCCCCTGAAGGCGACATGGTAAAGGTATCTTCGAATCCCTTTTTCGCCTTCTTATCATACTTAGACAATACCGTTACCTCAGACGATAGTGGCTTTCCATCTCCTCTAAAGAAACGAGCAACCGCATCATTCCGCTTGAGTTCGTCATTGTATTTGTAGCCTGTCACAACGTATCCCTTATCCATTCGCATAAGCTTCTCTATCTCAATCGGATCGAATCCTTCCGTTGTGACAGACTTAAACCAATTTTCTTGATGGGTACTCGTACTAAAGTTCTGAAGATACCAATTGGTTGCACGCCTCTTATTGACATCCTTGATATAGTACTCCAAAAACGTAAAGGTTCCCTTATGGCCTCTAACGACCCCAAAAGGGAACCCTTGCTCAAAGATGCTATACTTTCTAACTGTGAACGAATGTTCTGATGTGATACTTTGGCTATTCGCCAAAGGCATGAAGCCTAGGGTTAGTATCAATAATCCTACTAAATATCTCATTCAAGCAAATTATTTATTTACGATAATCATAAAAGCCTTTACCTGTCTTGCGTCCATAATGGCCTGCATCTACCTTCTTTTGTTGTACACGACTAGGTCGAAACTTCTCATCTTGAAAAAAAGCATTGTACAGAGACTTGGTAACTTCATGATTGGTCTCAATACCAATGAGATCCATTAATTCGAAAGGCCCCATACGGAATCCACTGCTCCGCATCAATCGATCAATCACGTCATGTTCTGCCACTTGCTCTTCCAAAACTTTTAAGCTCTCGACATAAAAGTGCCGTGCCACTCTATTAACGATAAAGCCAGGCTCATCTTTCGCATATACAGGTTTTTTACCCAATTTCTCTGCCAAATCGTAAATCGTATCCCGAACTTCAGCCGTTGTAGCAACTCCAGAGATGACTTCCACCAATTTCATAATAGGGGCAGGGTTAAAGAAGTGCATACCCACAACCCGTTCAGGACGGTTTAGTTTGGCCGCAATCTTCGTAATAGGCAAGGTAGAAGTATTGCTCGCAATGATACAACTTTCATCATTTTGCGCTTCTACCACACGTAACACACGGTGTTTCAACTCAAGGCTTTCGGGTATTGCTTCAATAATGAGATCCGCTACTAACTCACCAAAGTCCGTAGTATAATAGATACGCTCCAAAGCAGCAGATCGTTCGGCTTCTGTCATCTTATTCCGATGAACGGACTTTGTAAAAAACTTCTCGCCATATTCACGAGAACCCTCCAACATCTCCGTCTTAATGTCATATAGAATCGTAGGGATTCCTGCCCGAGCTGTCACCAAAGCGATTCCACGCCCCATGACACCTGCACCAATAATGGCGACTTTCTGAATACTTTGTATTGCCATACTGAAAAAATGGGAAAATGAGATATGTTGATAGCCCTCAATTCTAAAGATAATCTATCAATCTTCAAAATTCAGTGCCAATGGATTGCTACATTCAATCCAATAGAAAGGAAATTTATAGTAGAGAATGCTCCAAATATACCTTTACTCCTGTGTCAATCATAGATTCAATATCCGCCTCAAGCGATTCATCCAACTTCTTAATGTGAAAACAGCTCTTGCCCTTCAAACATTTACGCAATGCTGGAGAAATATTCGCAAAGGCATCAGGATGGGTATAGATAGGAAAGAAGTACAAGCGTGCGTCCTTTGCTTTAGGCATTACCGTTGCAAAGTAAATCCCATCAACCTTCTTCTTCCCTTGCATGACCTCTTTGGTGCCAGATACTTCTAACTTGGCTTCTGTATCGGCTTGAATCCGTAATTGTGGTACATGTTTTTTCAAAAACCCTCGAAGGATTTCATTAATTTCAGAAACACTTTTCTTCATATATGTGGATGTTATTTACAAATGTAAGAGCTTCTCAAGATCCGCTTCTAAGCGTTCAAAAGGAGCAAACTCTTCCCCTAAAGACTCTTCAATGATACTACCCGATTGAGCCATGAACCGCCCTGTATATATATGGGTTCTTTCAGGTATATGATGAGAAGCATATGCCTGAAGTGCCCGTAAAATATAGGGGCTATGAGAACTTAAAAGAATATGCACCCCTAAACGAACCAATTCAACCAATATAGCGGCATATTGAATCTGCCAAGCAGGATGAAGGTGTACTTCAGGTTCCTCAACGATAAGGAGTGTATTCTCCGATAAACTCCCCGAAGAGAGCAATAGTTGGAGAAGCCCTAATGCTTTTACTCCAGAGGAAGTATTGGCCAATGAAATAGGATGGCTATCTTTTCGCTTAAACACAAAATTGTCACGACCACTATCATACATCATATGGCCTCCTATTACTTTCGCAATTCGGTTTTCCAATGCCGTCACAGTATCATTAGGGGCAATATGACTATTCTTATACCGATTATGTAGGGTTATCTTCTTAACCAATTCGATATTATGGGGAGGAATAAGATGTAACAATTCCGCATGACGATCCTTATACCAACTGAAGGCCAGTTGGTTCTTAATAAGATTGGACAATTGATAAATAATCGAATTCTCCGTGTAGATGACATCCTGAAACAAGAATCCGCCTTTAGCCTCCACATTCACAAACCGATTCTCCGCTAAGTCTACTCGTAAGAATTGATCTTGGCTAAGATGATATTCTATAGAAGCCTTTTCATGAGGATGATAATGATTGTTCAATTCAGCATTAAATAAACTCTGAATATAGGCATCAAAGCATTGCTCATAAAGCTCTCTTGTATGAATACTTTTAGGAATTTGTCGAAACAAATGAAAATATTCAGCTAGTTCCAATACCATATCTGAATCAGGCTCAACCTGATCTAGATAGCTATGAATGCTACGTTGAATCTCATACAAATTGGCCAAATAGTCTGAATAAACAGCTTCTACAAAATGAATTGGCACCTTAGCATCACAACTTTCAAGATAGATACGATAAGGCTTCGTTAGCTCCTCCGTAAGCGGAATAGGGAAGAAAAACTTTGTGAGAGAAATCGGAATAGGCCCTTTATACAATTGCGTAATGTCCTCTGCAACAGAAAGAACCTCTTTATATAATTGTGAGAGAAATTGCTCCTCTACTTCATGCAAGCTCCGTATCAACGCAAATAACGAACGACCAATAAAAGACTTCCCTATATCATTCCACCCAGTAAGAACCGTCAGGCCTTCTACTTTTATAGAGGCTTTTCGAATCATACCAACATTACGAAAGTGGAACTGCATCAGTGTTTGTTTAGCTTAAATCTACTATATTTCTTTCTTCCAAAAAAGAGGATTTTGTTTACCTCTTTAAGAAATGTGTCTACCTTTGCTCCAAATTGAGAATCCCTATGTATCGAACTGATTTCGCTTTCGCCCAAGAGATGGATGCTACAGATCCCCTAAGGTCTTATCGGGATAGATTTCATTTGCCCCTAACCAAAAAGGGTAACCCCTATTTGTACTTTACAGGGAATTCGTTGGGATGTCAACCCAAAACAACCGCAAAGTTTATCCAAACCGAACTGGAAGATTGGCAATACTTTGGTGTAGAAGGTCACTTCCATGCACGTAACCCTTGGATGCCGTACCACGAATTTCTAACGGAAGCAATGGCTCGGATTGTCGGCGCGAAACCAGAAGAAGTCATTGTCATGAATGCCCTTACGGTCAACCTACACCTCATGATGGTTTCCTTCTACCAACCCTCCATGAGTCGATTTAAAATCATGATAGAAGCGGATGCATTTCCCTCCGATATATATGCCGTAGAATCTCAATTACGTTTCCATGGGTACGATCCTAAATACGCACTCATCAAACTCTATCCTCGAAAAGGAGAGCATTGCATCCGAACAGAAGATATTGAAGCACAACTCGAACGAGAAGGCGAGAAAATCTCTTTGGTTCTACTAGGAGGAGTCAATTACTATACAGGACAAGCATTCGAATTCGAACGAATCGTGAAGGCAGGACATGCACAAGGATGTATGGTAGGCTTTGATTGTGCACACGCAGCAGGAAACCTCGCCTTACACCTACATGATTGGGGAGTAGACTTTGCCGTTTGGTGCAGTTACAAGTATCTCAATGCAGGACCAGGCGCTGTAGGCGGATGCTTCATACATGAGAACCACCTTAGCAATGCCCAATTGAATCGATTTGCAGGCTGGTGGGGACATGACAAAGGAAGTCGTTTTACTATGCCAGATGAATTCGTACCCATCCCCACAGCAGAAGGCTGGCAATTGAGCAATGCTCCTATCTTATCTATGGCTGCATTACGAGCTTCTTTAGAAATATTCGAAGAAGTAGGGATGGAAACCCTACGAAAGAAAAGCGAAAAACTAACAGGCTATTTAGAATTCCTGTTAGATGATATTCAGGACGAAGTCCCACTTGAGGTTATTACCCCTCGAGACCCTAAACAACGAGGATGCCAACTATCTTTCCTCACACAATCGAATGGCAAGAAGCTGTTCAACTATATAAGCGAGAGAGGGGTAATCACAGACTGGCGAGAGCCCAATGTAATCCGAATGTCCCCTGTCCCCTTATATAATCGATTTGAAGATGTATGGCGATTCGTTCAAATACTACGTGCAGCAGCAGAGAACGTATAGCCTTTAGGAAATCCCATTGAGCACCGTAGCAATACGGCCTGCAATATCAGGGATTCCCCCCATTCCATTAATCTTATTGAGCTTTTGTTGGTTGTCATAGTAAGCCGCGACAGGCAATGTCTTCTCAAGATAAGCCTCAATTCTTCGGGTGATAGACTCATGGTTATCGTCCTTACGTCCCTTCTCAATACCCCGCTTAATAAGACGTGTAATCAATTCTTCCTTCTCCACATCCAACATCAACAGACCCGAGATACTCAATCCCTTCTCACTAAGTATATTATCCAATGCTTCCGCCTGTGGAATCGTACGCGGAAACCCATCAAATATGAAACCATTGGCCTCAGGGTTCTCATCCACTCGCTTAGAGATAATAGCAATCACAATCTCATCCGAAACCAAATGTCCTGCATCCATAATAGCCTTTACACGCAGGCCTAACTCAGATTGAGAAGCAACCTCACTACGGAGCATATCTCCTGTAGAAAGATGTACCAATCCATACTTATCTACAATAAACTCTGCTTGAGTACCTTTTCCAGCCCCTGGAGGGCCAAACAAAACAATATTAAGCATGCTCTTTTTATTGATTGATCTAATTTTACGCAATATACGCGCAAAAATAGAACATTTCGGTTTTTTTAGGAAGTTCATAGCTTACATAAACGTCACATCTGCCAAGAACGGATATTCCATCAATAGCTTTTGTGCTTGTGGAAGAGGCATATCATGAAATATCACCCGATAAAGTACCCGTACAATGGGCAAATCCATATTGTACTGCTTAGCAAGCGCATAAATCGTTCGAGTAGTATTAACCCCTTCTACCACCTCTTCCATATTTGCCAGAATCGTAGAAGGCTTTTCGCCTGATGCAATGCGACGACCAAAGGTAAAGTTCCGACTCTTAGGACTAGAGCAAGTCGCCACCAAATCCCCCACTCCTGCTACTCCCAAAAAGGCAGAAGGCTTTGCTCCTAGAAGTTCACCAATCTCCACAATCTCCGCCAATCCTCTCGCAACCAACAACGCCCGAGCATTATGCCCATAATTCAATCCATATAGAATACCTGACATAATTGCCATGATATTCTTCAATACCCCCGCAAGCTCAATCCCAATAAGGTCATGACTATGATACACCCGAAACCAATCCGTTTTCAGCAATCGCTTCCCCTCCTCAATCACCTCATTAAACCGACTCGCAACCACCGTAGCAGCAGGCTCCTTATTAAAGATTTCTGCAGCAAGATTAGGCCCCGCCATGCACCCTATTCGAAGTACTGTCGTTTCCTCCTGTATAACCTGACTCATCGTCAGTACCTTCCCTACCTTAAGCTTCTCAATGGGAGCAAGCACTGACGTAGGCCCCCCAACAATATCCAATCCCTTCGTACAATGAATCAAGATATGATCAGGATACAAATAAGGAGCAAACTTCTGCATTGTACTTCGAAAACCCGCTGCCGAAACCACAGGAAATATCGTTGTACAACTCTTAGCCAACTCCTCCGCATCATTCGTAATACGAATACGCTTAAAGGAACGCCCACGGTAAGAGCCCGTTCTATGCACTTCCTCCAATACTTCCTTACGACGGGTATACAATAGCACATCTTGGCTCTCCGCAATAATGCCCGATACAGCCAAACCAAATGTACCCGCCCCTATTACGCCTATAAGCGAATTAGATGTATTTCTCAAGTCGGTAGCCATTGAGTCTATTATGATAGTAGTACAACAAATTCATATTCTGCGAACTCATCTTGTCCCCTTGTCTATAGATAGGGCGCTTACTATGATATGCACGTAAATTACGCGTTCCATGTTCAATAATATCATCTACACTACGATCCAAATGAGGAGCCAATTTCAAACGACCCGCCTTATGAAATTCATGCAATTGATTCATAGCACGTTCCACATATTCCGCAAAAGCACGATAAGGAATCTCTCGTTTGCTTTCAGGCAATCTCAAAAGACCATATAAGTCAAGATGTGCATGCTTCCGTCTAAGCATTTCGAATCCAGCGAATGCCACCACATGACTAGAGAAAACCGTATTCTCAATCCGATATCGCTCTACAATTCGTTCCCCCAATAACTTTGTATATTCCTTATCTCGCTGAGAATCGGAAGTCATTTTACCACGAGACATAAAATACGCCTTAATATCCAACTCTCGCCCTTGATACAAACTCACACCATTATCATCCACCTCATTGCCGAATATATCCATAGGCTTACCAAATGAAAGCGTCACCTCTGAACGCGCAGACATATAATCCCATACAAATCCCGCAATCTTAGTAACACTCGCAAACTCATCATTGACAATATAATACTTCTCTTTCCCTGTTTTCTTAAGATGCTGCTTAATAAGAGAAGCCGCCTCTAATACAAAGTGATAACTAATGACCAAAGGCACAATAAAAATCTTCCCCTCAGAGCCTCGTCCCTCTACCAAGTTTTGACGTTGCGCTTCAATAACAGTTCCAAGCAATCCCAACTTCAAACGGCTCTCCAAACTACCCGAACGCGAACGCGTTCCACCAGGAAAGAATAAACTATGCACCCCATCTCGCAAAATAGTCGTCGAATGCATCTTCAGGGTCTCCAAATAAATGGGGTTCTTCTTCCGCCGATCTACCTTATACGCCCCCAAACGATTCATAAAGTAGGAAAGCCAACGGTTATTGAAGAGGTTCAAACCCGCTCCATAGGTCAAACTAGGAATCCCAATCGCATTCACCCCCCAACCCACAATTATCGAATCTAGGTTACTAAAGTGAGTAGGCACCAACATAATCGTACCCTTCTGCGACAACTTTCGAATAGATTCAATTGCTCCCGTAAGGTGAATACGATCCTGTAGTTCAACCCGATCCTTAAACATCGCTCGGATGTTCCGAGCAGATACCGCACTCAACAAGCCTGAGAACAAAAGCGGAATGACCTTCTTCGCAAGGGTATAAGTCCCCTTCTTAAAGGTTCCCGAAATCTCCCGAGAATACCGCTCTACAATTCGTTGCAAAATCTCTTGGCTATGGGCAGTAGCATCCTGCTGTTCTTGCACCAATTCAGCATGCTTCAGCATTCCCCCCTTAATCTTCCGCCAAAAACCCTTATCCCCCAAACGTTTATCCACCCGCCAAGGATCTTCCTTCATCCGCAACTGCTCCAGATACATGGTCTGAGCAACCACATCATGAACCCCTTTAGGGTATTTCTTCAGCAGCTTCTTGAAAGTCGCATCACTCACCTTTTGAATGATCTCTTCCCTTTGCTTATTCACTTTCATGATGGGCCACTCATTGATATTGGGTATGACCATATCATAGTGGATCACATCTGGATTTTTGGGTATTGCCAATGTATTTTGCATAAAACCGACGCTATAACATTGTGATGCTTGCTTGCCTTAGTTGAGATATCCTCTGTACCTAAATATAGGCATATTATGTAGAATAGCAATACTTTCAACTCCCATAGACAAGGCTTTTATACACCATGCCAATGCGAAAATGTGGGTAATTTCAGTTAGGAAAGAATTTTGCAATACAAATCATGTTTATAATCATATACCTTTATCTAAAGTTTGACTACCCGAGTAATGAATAGCACATTGAATCGAATCTTCTGCCTATGCTGCCTAGCTCTTATGGTAGGAACATCCGCTGCACGCACAATCTCACTTGAGCCCGCAAAGGATACCCTCGTCATTGATACCGCATTCTTCTATAAATGGGATATAGCCAATGATGCTTGGCGAAATGAACGGAAAGTTGGATATAAGTATAACCGTGACGGACAAGTCCTAGAGGAGATCCAATATCGATGGATAACCAAAAAGGAGGAATGGCAACCCGATAAGCGATACCGCTATAGCTATGAAGGCCAACTCGTCAATTGGGAAAGCCAATACTGGGAACCCGCACAGCAAATATGGATCAACCGTATCAAACAGATTAGCTCCCTAAATAAAAAGGGGATGAAAGGGGAGTCCCGCCGCGAACACTGGAGTGAAGACGAAAATAGATGGGTGGAGGTCAATGCAGATCTATTCTTCTACGACCTCGACAATAAATTGGTCGAACATGTCTGGTGTACCTATGACACAACCCTCAAAGATTGGCTACTCAGATACCGTTACATGTATACCTACAATGAAAAAGGCCTACAAGCAGAAAGGGTATTCGAAAAATGCCCCGAACCCAAAGTAGCTCCCAATAAATGGACAAAGGAGGGCAAGGATCTCTACGGGCATGACGACAAAGGACACCAATACGTATACATTAGCCAAGCATGGGATCTAAAGGAAGAGGGTTGGATGACCAATTGGCGACAAATCTACCACAACGATGACAATGGAAACAAAGCCGTCGTCTTCACCGAAGCCTTTAAGGCACAAGGGGAAAGCTATGCCTGGACAAACGAAAAACGCCTATTCTACACCTATATCCATAATAAATACGTGGAGGAAATCGTCGAACAAAACTACCAAGAGACCAAAGACGATTGGAAGGACATCAAAAAGGAGTTCTATGTCTACAAACCCCTCAATCCCTCCACCACTGTCGCAGACGAAACCCGCATGAAACGAAAAATCGAGGTCTTGAAAATCATCCATGACAACCTACGCCAAGAGGTAACCGTCAAGTTCCAAAACCCCGACAAAGACGTATTGCGCCTACAAATTATCGACTATGAAGGCAATGCAGTCAAGGACGTAAAGGGCATCCAAGAGGATTCTATTACCCTCGACCGAAGCAACCTCGGCCCCGACCTATATGTCTTTAAATTGAGCAATGACAAAGGCCACGAAGCCACCTACAAAGTAGTCATGCGATAAGCAAAGCATTCTCCCCAATAAGTTGCTATCTTTACAGAGGAATGCCCCTTATACGCATGCCTATGCTGAACACACAATCATTAACATTCGCCTATAATACCGACAACCGCTTTGCGTTCCCCGATATCCAATGCGAACCCAAAGCCCATACCCTCGTATTAGGCCAATCAGGAACAGGCAAAACAACCTTCCTTCACCTACTCGCAGGCCTTTTAAGCCCTGAGTCAGGTAACATAACCATTGCCAACCAAGACATTACACAATTATCTACCTCCGAACGAGATCGATTCAGAGGGAAACACATAGGGATTATCTTCCAACAATCCCACTTCATATCAGCGCTAACAGCAGAGGAGAACCTATTGATGGCTCCTTGGTTAATAGGCCAAAAGCAAGACCGTAAAAGGACAATTGAACTCCTAGAGCGATTAGGGATCGGACATAAGGCATACGCCAAACCCCAGCATATGAGCCAAGGCGAACAACAACGACTCGCAATTGCACGAGCACTCATGAATCGCCCTTCTCTCATACTAGCCGATGAACCCACAGCCAGCCTAGACGATAAGAACTGCAAGCGCGTACTCGAATTGCTCACCGAACAAGCAGACGCTGCACAAGCAACCCTCCTCATCGTCACCCACGACCAACGCCTCCGAGACCACTTCCCTAATTTCATTGCCCTATGAATATCCTAAAACTAAGCTGGCGAAACCTCATAGCACGACCTAGCACCACCCTGCTAAGCCTCCTGCTGCTAACATTAGGTGTAGGGATGATCTTACTACTCCTCTCAATCCACCGACAAATGGAAGCCAAGTTCCAAAAGAATATCAAAGGGATTGACATGGTAGTAGGGGCAAAGGGCAGCCCTTTACAACTAATCCTATCGGCCGTCTACCAAATCGATTACCCTACGGGCAATATTCCCCGAGCCGAATACCAAAGGCTCAGTAAGCACCCCATGATCAAACAAGTAATCCCCCTTTCATATGGCGACAGCTACAGAGGCTACCGAATCATCGGCACAGAACCCACCTATATAAACCAATACGAAGGCGTAATAAAAGAAGGTCGTGTCTGGCAAAAACCCTTTGAAGTAGTCGTAGGCGTAACCGTCGCCCAAAGCATGCGCTTAACAATTGGAACAGAGTTTTTTAGCTCTCATGGCTATGTAGAAGTACCCGACCCAAACGCCCACCATGGTCACCAAGCCTACAAAGTAGTAGGCATACTAGCCCCCTCAAACTCCGTCCTAGACCAATTGGTCTTAACAAGCATGGAAAGCGTTTGGAAAATACATGAAAAACCCGAAACTTCAGCCCCCCCAACAGAAGAAGCACATACACACGAAGGCGACCATCATAACCATAAACATGAGGATGAACATACACACAACAGTGAAGCGCATGCCCACGACAAACACCCTCACGAGGAACACACCCACAAACAACCACCCCCAAAACCAACCCACCACCAACCCAATCGCCCCAAAGAACCCATCCCCAGCGAATCCATAACGGCCATGCTCGTCCAATTCAAATCACGCATGGGCATCCTCCAAATGCCCCGCATGATCAACCAAAACACCAACATGCAAGCAGCCGTACCCGCCATAGAAGTCAATCGATTACTAGGCCTCATGGGCGTAGGAGCCGAGGCCCTACGAGCAATCGCATGGATCATCATGCTCATCTCAGGCCTCAGCGTTTTCATCTCCCTATACAACTCCCTAAAAGCCCGCCAATACGAATTGGCACTCATGAGAACCATGGGAGCCTCACGCCAAACCCTCTTCATCCATATCCTCCTCGAAAGCCTCCTCCTATCCTTCATCGGATTTATCCTCGGATGGCTCCTCAGCCGAGCAGGACTATGGGTACTCTCCATCATGCTATCCGAATCCTATAAATACACCTTCACCACAGGAGGGCTAACCCTTGACAGCCTCTATGTATGCCTCATTGCCCTTGGCATTGGCTTCATTGCAGGCCTACTACCTGCCTTCCAAGCCTATCGTACCGACATCTCAAAAACCCTATCACATGCATAAACAAGCATTCATACAAAGCCTAACCCTAGGCATCCTACTCTTGCTTCTCCCAACCCTCACCATCGCACAAAAGAAAATTGGCTGGGAAACCCTCTCAACCGTCCGCTACGACTATAGCTATGACGACCAATACGGCATGTGGCATGGCGACCCAAGCTTCAGCGAAGAACTCAAAAAACTCGAAGGCAAAGAAATCATCATCTCAGGCTATGTCATTCCCCTCGACACCGAAGGACTAGAATACGTCCTTTCAGCCCAACCCTATAGCGCATGCTTCTTCTGTGGAAAAGCAGGCAAAGAAACCGTCATGGAAATCTTCCTCAAAAAAAACAAAGCCCGTTACAAAATGGATCAACGCGTAACCTTCAAAGGAAAATTTCGCTTGAATCCAGGCATCTACGGACTTAGCTTTGCACTAGAAGAAGCCGTCGAAATGTAAACACCATCATGAAATCACTACATCATTGGATATACCTGCTAATAATAGCAGGAACAATACTTGGAGGATGCAATTCCTCACAAGAAGACCAAACACAAACAAACACCGAAATCGAATCCAGCACGTCTACCGATTCCGCCATACAAAAAACCGAACCCAATCCCCCCGATTCCACCTCCCTCGCCTCCGACTCAACCCAACCCAAAAGCCTCATGGCTACAGACTCCGCCCTAGTAGACCCATCCATCACCATCCCCCCCCTTCCCCCCGAACCACCCAACGTAGACTACACCCCCAAAAACTTCGATAGCGACGGATACGTCGAAATCACCTGGAACCTCCTCAAAAACGTCGCCTTCCAAGAAGAATACAACGCCCTAGAAAACGCCAACATCCTCAAACCCTACTTCGGCGACATCGTCAACGCAATGGAAAACCAACAAGTCTACATCTCAGGCTACATCGTCCCCGTAGACATCTCCACAGGCTGGGTCGTCCTATCCGCCAACCCCAACAGCAGCTGCTTCTTCTGCGGAGGCGCAGGTCCCGAAAGCGTCCTCGACCTAAAATTCGCTCCCAACCGCCCCCAACTAAAAGTCGACCAATGGGTAAAAGTCAAAGGCCGCCTAACCCTCAACCGCAACGACATCTACAACCTCCCCTACATCCTCGAAGACGTCAAAGTCTACTAACCTCACTCCAACCCCATCCCCCCAAACCAAACCCCACTTCAAAAATCCTCCAAACCCCAACACAAAAATCCCCAATTCCAAAAACACACTCCCTCCCAAAATACACCCCAAAACCACCCACCACCAATTCTCCACACACACACAAAACTCCACAACCACAAAGGGAGAGGCCAGCGCGATGTCTCCCCTCCTCGGGAGGGGGCGGGGGTGGGTAAGGTACTGGATATCCCATAAAACACATTCAATCTCCCAAAAACCACCAACCAACTCCCCCTCACACACAAACTTGATTCAATAGCCCCCTGATTTATCTGGGGGTCTTCAACCCCAAACCCTCTAAAACCAAAAAATCACCGCCCCCTCACAAACAACTCAAACATATCCTCTCCCATCCCCTCAAGCCCCTCAGCCCCCTTCGCATAATCAAACGACCACTCAACCCCCTCACCTTCCCCCAACCCCTCATAAAAAGCCGTAGCAAACAAAATCGCATGCCTATCCTCAACCTCCCGCTTCACCGCCACAATATAAGGCACATAAGGCAATAACACCTCTGCGACCCCACTAGAATAACAACAATTCAAAAACACACACTCAACCCATTCCTCAAAAACCCTAAACAATTCCCCCAACCTCTCCCCACCAACAAATCGCTTCCGCCCCTTATCATCCTCCAATAAAATCCCCGCCTCCTCTATACGCTTAACATGTTCATGAACACTATGAAGCCCAATCTTCCCATGCCCCGCAAAATGCACAATCTTAGGCTTATCCTGCAATATCCTCCGACGAAGATCCTCCGTCCGTACAGCCCCACAATACTTCCACTGCAAACAATCCCGGTAACTCGACAACCGCTGCGCCCCCGTAATCTCCCGATACTCCTCATCAACCCGCAATCTAGAAGCATTCTCAGGACTAGAAGCAAAAAACACTACCTTCACCTTCTTATTTCTTTCAACGATAGGGTGACTCTGACGAAATCCATTCAACAACTCCTTCACCCTAATCTTCCTTAATTTCGAAACAAAAATCTCCTCCTCTCCTGCCTGTTCTGCCTCCAACAAAAGCTCATAAGAAACCCACGTACTTCGCAACTTCCCCTTAATATGCTTCTCCACATACACCTCCTTCTCCGCCCCAATCTCCGCCAAACTCTTATGTATCTTATCAAAATACCGTAACAAAATCGCCAACATATACCGTCTTTGTCCTGTACCTCTCACCTCTATATACATCTCCTCATCCTCAGGAACCGCATACACATACGCCTGACAATCTTGATGTTCTAGCACAATGCCATTCCGCCAAAGCTGATTACCCACCAACAAATCATGCGTATGCACAATAAACCTCGACATAATACTACTCGGCATCGTCTCATATATAAAACGAATACGCAAAGCCTGCCCCTCAGCAATATCCAACTTTGGCTTATCCTTCGGCAATGCCCCAGGTACAATATACGCTCGCTCATTATGTAATTTATATGCCAACTCAAACCTTCGCATCACCATCCGTATCAACCTCCTCTCTTCCTCCGTCGGATACCCCTCTATAGGCAATATCTCCCTAAAATCCTCATAGCTCACTTTCCCCCCTTGCTCAATCAATCGCTTTGCATTAATAACCGCATATACCCCCTTGGTCACCCATTCAGGATTCAAGACTTGCGTCTGCGCAATCTCCTCTCCCTCTTCAGTATCACAAAAATTAAGCATAATTCCCAAATCATGCAGTAATCCCATCAACACCTTCATACTCAACTCCTCAAATTCCTCATCCACCTTCCTACACACGCCTCTATATGCATGATAGGCTATATATTCTTTATTAGTCTGAACCAATCGATTCTTAATATCAAAATAAGTCAAAGGTAAAGTATCATCGATATGAGGCAATGCGCTAATGCTTTTCTGTATCGCATCTTTCAAAGCATCTATTCCTATTTCCTTCTCACAAGAAGTCTCGACTATCTCCACCAATTGCCCATACCGATCCTTCAATGTACCTTTGCCTACATCAATCGTATGTATATCACATTTATTAATAGCAATAATGACAGGCACTTCCTTCCCCGCATAAGACTGAATCAGTTTCATCCAATAATCAATATCCGTATCTCCATATCGATCTTCCGTCCTTGGATTGGTCACCAATATATAGAGAGAGCGTTTGGTCATAAAGAACTTATGGGTAGCATGCATAATCTCCTGCCCCCCAAAGTCCCATATATGCAAATCAATTACATCTTCTCTTCTTTTTATCTTCCAATCGGTAATTTCTATCCCTTCTGTCTTTAATTCCTCTTTATTATAGCCCCCCTTGGTAATCATATTGACCAAAGAAGTTTTCCCCACTCCTCCCGTTCCTATAATAATAACCTTTGCCTCATGTAGTGCTTGTTTTTGGCCTTTTTGCCAATCTAGTATGTATTGGATAAGTTCTTTAGGAGGTTTATGAAATACCTCTTTAGGGAAGTTGAATTTATTTCCTCTAAGGTCAAGCCCCCAACTATAAGTAGGCATATATTCTTCTGATCTTTGGAATCTCATTAGTCCTCCAAATAGTAGTTCGTCAATTCTTAATGCTTCCTCCTTGATACTCGGGTTCCTATAGAGCCATTTTAGTTTTTTTATCTCTTTAGGCAAACTACTCAGATGATTTGACCTCAAATCCAGCTCTTTCAGGTTTTCTAGCTTTCCTATTTCAGCAGACAAACTACTCAGATGATTGGAACTCAAATCCAGCTCTTTCAGGTTTTCTAGCTTTCCTATTTCAGCAGACAAACTACTCAGATGATTGGAACTCAAAGACAGCCATCTCAGGTTTTGTAGCTTTCCTATTTCAGCAGGCAAACTACTCAGATGATTGGAACTCAAAGACAGCCATCTCAGGTTTTGTAGCTTTCCTATTTCAGCAGGCAAACTACTCAGCTGATTTTTACTCAAATTCAGCTCTGTCAGGTTTTCTAGTTTTCCTATTTCAGCAGGCAAACTACTCAGCTGATTTTTACTCAAATTCAGCTCTGTCAGGTTTTCTAGCTTTCCTATTTCAGCAGGCAAACTACTCAGCTGATTTGAATTCAAATTCAGCTCTGTCAGTTTTTGTAGTTTTCCTATTTCAGGGGGTAAACTACTCAGTCGATTAGACCACAAACTCAGCTTTGTCGCCCCCGTCCGATAAGCCTCCTCAATCTTCTCCAAAGCCCTTTTATACGCTTCATCCATAATACCATTGTTTTATTCCCCATCTAATATCCCACAAAACAACAGCAAAGTCAAACCTGTTACATCACAAACCGCTCCCCTCAACACCCAATTCACCCCCACCTTCCCCCAAAATACCCCAACTTATCCACATTACCGCCCCCCCCACTTACAGACCGACCGAGCCTCCTTACAAACCGAACTTTCAAATTTATAGACCGAACTCCTCCACTTCACAACCGCACCCCACTACTTACAAGCGGAACCCGCCTCCTCCAACCATGCAACACCCTCCTTTTTTACCGAAAACACCTCATGACAAACAAAAACACCCTCCTCCCAAAAATCCCCACCAAGCCCACAAACCAACAACACCCTAAAATCAAACCCGCCAAACAAACTTTCCAAAACGAACACCCCAAAACCACAAAAGAAAGCCCAATTTACCCAACCGAACCCCTCCTTTGCAGAGCGCGCCCCCTTTTTTTCAGACCGCACTCCGCGATTTCAGAGGTGCACTTTCATTTTTCACGAGTGCCAGGGCCGTTTGCATAAGCGGACTCGCCTATTTTTAGCGGACTCCTCCCCTAAAACACAAAGAAACACCCAACTTTCAGACCGCACCCCCCAATATCTTACATGCCCCCTCCAACTTACAAACCGCTCAATCCCTTCCCCAAACTACCCAATCCTCCTTTCAAACCTCCCCACTAAACCCGCAAAACGAACCATGAAAAACTCGCAATCAGTTTACTAACTTTCAAGCCGCACCCCAAACCCCTCAAACCAACAAACACACAAAAACAACTTTTTTCTTACATCCACCATTTTTTTCTGCACAAAATAGGCCTTTTCGGGATATTAATAGTGAAGGGCAACACCTTCACAAAAACAATCAAAAATTAATTTTAACCCTTTAATCAAATTTCAAACAGTATGAAAACTCAAAAAAAGTACAGATGCAAAGTTGAGGAACTTCCCCTCCTTGCAAAAGTCATCAAAGACCAACTCACAAGAGATCTTCAAGATTTCCAGACACGTTTCTTCATGTTCGATTCCAACTACATCACGGAATTCGACCAACTAATCGACCTCCTCAAAGAGCAGGATACCTATCACCTCAGAATCGTCCTTCGAAAACAGCAAACCAAGCTCGTCAAAAAATTCGAAGCAACCCTCAGAGACAACCTCCTCATCCTTGAGCATAAGGTCAGCCAGCACCCACTAATCCCCCTCTCAAATTTCCCCTTCAACACCCTCAGAAAGGAAATGAGACGCGCAAACACCGAAGGAGTACTCGAAACCCTAAAGGAGCTCCTCCAATCCATCGACCTATACAGCACCGAACTCGACTCCCTAGGCTGGAAGCAAACCCACACCACCCTCCTCGTAGGGATCGGAACCCAAATCGACTTCCACAACAAAAAGCAGCTCGACCTCTTCAACAGCACCTCCATCTCCATGGACGACATCCGCAAACTCCGAAACCAAGTCTGGGACACCATCAAAACCATCACCAACTTCGGAAAAAGATGCTACCACGGAACCGTAAAGAAGCGACAGTACACCATAAAGTACCTTCGCTCACTGATCAACCACGAAACACCAACCCCCAATCC
>Ga0163111_10000155_pt1 | contig 40240 bp, 27 predicted proteins | sample CRUFie1St18metaG_FD_109645 | JGI IMG/M metagenome (GOLD analysis project Ga0163111, IMG submission 109645) | Marine microbial communities from the Costa Rica Dome - CRUD Field 142mm St18 metaG | ecosystem: Environmental > Aquatic > Marine > Oceanic > Photic zone | place: Costa Rica: the Eastern...
AGAGAAGAAACAAAACAAAAGCAAGGATCAGGTACAAGAGGAGCAACAAAAGAGCAAGGCGAATCTAGACCAAAGAATAGACCAGCAAAGCTCCATAAATAAAAATGACGCTCTACAAAGAAATAAGCAAAGTGATCATAAAATAAGCAATTGCTCAATTTATGAGGATTATAGAAATTCCGCTCAATAATCCAAGAGACAACCGTTTTCAGGACGGGACATAGGGCACCCAAACCGCCCATTGAATAGCTACTCGAATTGTATAAAAAGCGAAAAGGGCATATGAATTCTTCCATTCATATACCCTTTGGCAGTTGATGTATATCAAAAATCTTATGGGAGACAATTTGAATAGGGCTATTTACCCATGATCCGTCGAAGTTTGTACCAGTCTAACTCCCAACTTGTATGCCGCATATCGAGAATCTCAGAGTAGGGAGAAATAGCTGAGGCATACCATAAGGCAATAGATCCTCCTGTTGTAGCGACCGCTGCAAGAGAAAGCAGAAGATTATGGTCAGGTAATCCCAATAACCCTAAAATTGCTCCGATAGAGAATAGGATTGCATAAGAGATTGTAGCGCGCCATCTTCGAATACGAGGACTAGGATTAACAAACTTTTGAAGGAAGCTGATGTTCCGAGCGATGTATTCATTATCGGGCGTGACGTTTTGTGCCCGCTCATAATACTGTAAGGCCGTTCGTCGAAGTGGTTCGTAGCGAGCGGGATTTCTCCATCCGCCACTTCGTAATTGTCGAAGGAATGCAATCTTGTACAAATCGGCTACATATAGGAGGCATTTTGAATCAAAGGGCTTCAAATCCAAAGCGTGTTGGAAATTGATGAGTGCCTGCTGTTTGTTTTGTACTTTCAGAAAGCTATTACCTTTCTTGAAAAGAGTCTCAAATTCTTCCTCGATCTTTTCCAAGTCCTCAGTGGTAAACCCAAGTTCGTGAATGGCGATATGTTTCAAGTCTGCTTCATCCAATTGGAAGAGACGGTCTTTAAGGCCATAGAGCTTGGATACATACTTTTGGAGTATGGTATCGGTGAATGAGTATGTTTGAGGAAGCTTTTCAATCATCTGGCGAAGGATTATAAGACAATATACATAAAATTGAGGGAATATGCTCAACTTTTGATTTATGCTGTTATTTATTAAAACGAATATCCTTTGAGGATGTTCGAATAAGTAATAAGCGGATATTGCTCATTCATATATCGTTTTTCAATGGAAGGAATGACGTTTGTCTATTGTCTAGAGAGGAAAAGACGTTTTTGTGAGTTTTTCAGATACTTCCCAGAGTCGTTTGGCTACATCCAAGTCTTTTGATCGAGAAGTAGAATCTACTTTGATAGCTCGGCCTCTCATTTCTCTAAATCCGTTGGGGCCAAAATAATCTCCGCCTTTTACATCATTGCCCAAGGCTGCATACAGGGTGGGTTCTGCTCCTGCGTTAGGAGATTGTGCAATTAGGGGTGCTAATATGGGAAAAAGGTATTTCTGAACCCAATTGGGCATATGTTGGGCGAGATTGGTTGTAGAGATACCAGGGTGTGAGGCCACTGACAATACTTGCCCGCCTGCTCGCTTGATTCGCCGATCTAATTCGTAGGCAAACATCAAGCAAGCTAACTTACTTTGGCTGTAAGCGACTGTTGCATTATAGCTTTTTCTACTCTGTAGGTCGTCAAAGTTGATTTTTCCGCTTCGATGCGCAATGGAGCTCAAGGATACAATTCGAGATCCCTTTGTTTGTTTGATTGTAGGATAGAGCAAAGCTGTTAGTAGAAAGTGTCCAAAGTAGTTTACCCCCATCTGAGACTCAAACCCGTCTTCTGTAAGAGAAAAAGGAGGTACCATAATCCCAGCATTGTTCACCAATAAATCAATTCGATTATACTTGACCAATACCTCCTTCGCAAATTTTCGAACAGAAGCCAGGCGACCCAAATCAAGGTTTATATAATCGACTTTTGCCTTAGGGTATTGCTCAATAATCTTAGCTTTAGCGTCGTTGGCTTTCTTAGCGTTTCGGCAAGCCAATATAACCGTCATATCTTTTTCGGCGAACGCCAATGCCGTTTCATATCCAAGTCCGATATTAGCACCTGTCACGATGCCAACTCTTCCTTTTTGGGAAGGAATTTGTGTAAGGTCGAATGCAGCCATAGGGAATCAATGTTAATGGTAAGAAGGGAGTAAGCTTTGCATCATCCCATCAATACAAAGTAGGTAATGCAAAAAGGCTCCTTATACAAAGAAGCCTTCTTGATTAACTATATATACGTAAAAAGGTTTGGCTTATTTGGGACGGGTATTGGCTAGCCACCAAATTCTGAATGCCTTTTTCTTGTCTTTATTGGCCTTCAACCAGTCACTTACTTTTCTATCAGAGGATTTCGAGAACAATTGGTAGGCGAATGCCTGAAGATGCCCTTCCTCGTATAACCCAATCGTAAAGCTTGCATAATACTCCCAATAGAAGCCTGAATTCCCTTCTTTGAATGCCTTAAGCGACTTACAAACCCCTTCAAATCGATCCATAAACTTTTGTACGTCAGATCGATTGTCTTTTACTCCTTCTTCGGCTTTTGCTTGTTCTGCTGTAATGGCAGCTACAAGTGCAGCTTCAGGTAGGGTAAAGTCATTCTCTTTTTTTGCGGCAGGAATTTCTTCTGGAGTTTTCTCCTCTGTTTCTTCCTTTGCAGGATTTGTCGATAGGGCTTCCGTAACCTTTCTGAGGAGGTCTGGGGAGTTAATATCGTCTGGTTTTTGGACGAGGTAATGAATATATGCGAGCATCATAGGGATTCGTTGTTCCTCTAGGCGAGCCATTCGCCCAATCTCCAAATCATTGGCTACATACCGTGGATACCCATAAGCCGACTTTTGGAATGCTTCCAAAGCTTCTTCGGTTTGGTTGTCTTGGGCTAGGGTAACCGCTTTATAATGATAGAGGATATGGTTGTTCGGGAATTTCTGTAAACCTTGCTCGAATACATCTAGTGCCTTTTCAATGTCCTTCTTTGCACCAAGTGTTTTTCCATACAATCCGTATACATCTAAGAGTTCTCCCCCTCGGTTCGGGTTTCTGGCAATCAATTGTTTACAAATAGAGATACATTCATCGTATTCTTTTAGCCCTGCGTGTGCTTCTGCTTTTTGGTATAAAGCAAAGAAATTATTGGGGTCTATTTCAAGGAGGGCGTTATTGGCTTTGAGTGCGTCTTTGTAGTTTCCGCTTTGATTGAGTTTATAAGCGGCTTTGATGTCTTCGTCGCTCATGCCTTTTTGGGCAGATAGGCTAAGGCTAATGGCTAGGGTGAGTATGAAGAGAATATATTGCTTCATTTTCGAGTGTGTTGAATCATTTCGGACTAAGTTGGCAAAAATATGGGAGATAGGAAAGAGGGTAGGGGGATTTTGTGTGGGTTATAGGTATTGGACTTCTTGGAGGAATTCGATGGTTTCTAGGCTCCTAAATCAGGAAGAGTTATTTTGAGAAAGCATCTATACTAATATGAATACGGATAAGGTTTTGATAGGTTATTTTTATTCACTGGGAAGATCATTGCTTATCAGTCATTTACAATTTTTTTTGAAAAAAAGTGCTTTTAGGTGTTGATGTTCGTGTCTAGATTTCGACTAATAGAGATAAAGCCCCAGTTTATTACGTCTAATGAGCCATGTATTTAGTCCCAAGATGGAGGTCCGTCTTGGTTGTAACCTAAATGAATCGTCATGGCAAACCATTACGATAAGATTATTAAGGAAAATATTGCCTACTTTTCCATTGCACTCGCAAAAAAGCTGCTTAATCTTCCTATTGAAGAGGCCAAGCTGGTAACCCTTGAGTTACAAAAGACACTTGATCGACGACCCGACTTCGTCGCTGAAATCATGATAGGGAATACAAAAGATATTCTCCATATCGAATTTCAGTCGACCGATGATCAATTTATGTTTACTCGTCAAGGCATCTATCGAAACCTACTTTGGGAACAGAAAGGATACGAATATGATGTTTTGCAATATGTGTTTTTCTTTGGGGAAAAAGTGCCAAAAGGAATTAAGAGAACTCCTAAGAATCAAGTTCGTACCTATGAATTGATTCATATTCGGAAGTATTCTCATCATTTCTTTTTGAAAGAACCTATCCCAGAAATCAATGTGTTTGCGATTTTTGCTGATTTTGGAGAAACCTCTGCTGAAGGGGTTATTGAAGAGATATTGGCACAAATCGTTCGTTTATGTGCAGGCGACCAAGGTCGTCTTTTGAAGTGTATTAATCAGTTGGAAATATTATCACAATCGCGTAACTTACAAGAAACAGTCATCAAAATAGAGAAGAATATGCCATTTGTATTTGATATCACAAAAGACTTACGATACCTTGAGGGAGTGGAGAAGGGGGCTATTAAGAAACAAAGAGCTCTTATCTCTCGATATCTAGAGCGAACTTTACATTTGAATGAAGACCCTAAAAAGGTTGCATGGATGTATGACGCGTCTATAGAATTGGTACTTGAAATCCGAGAGCTACTTCGAAGAAAGCGGAATGGGAAACGGTAGTAACTTACAGTCATCAAAATAGAGAAGAATATGCCATTTGTATTCGATATCACCAAAGATTTACGATACCTTGAGGGAGTGGAGAAGGGAGAGAGAGTAGGTATTGAGAAAGGTAAACTCGAAGAGAAGAAAAATCTTATCTCTCGATATCTAGAGCGAACTTTACATTTGAATGAAGACCCTAAAAAGGTTGCGTGGATGTATGATGCGCCTGTAGAATTGGTACTTGAAATCCGAGAGTTACTTCGAAGAAAGCGGAATGGGAAACGGCATTAGCACCCTCGATGATGAACGAAAGATTGTATATGATGATTGATATTTGATCGCAAAGAATCCTAGAAATAGATATAATATTTAACAGCGTAAGGGAACCTCCAATAGGGGTTTCCTTACGCTGTTATTACTAGGAATGCTTTTTGTTTTCTGAAATATATTGCTCATCTTTCTTTAAAAGTAATCACTAATACATTATATATTGGTATATGAAAAACAACATATGGATTTTTGTAATCGTAGTAAACCTACTGATGTTTGCGGCCTGTATTGATATTAAACAGGAAACAACATTTAAAGAAGATGGCTCTGGTACATTTTCAATGATTATGGATTTAAGTAATATCAGAGACAATCCTGCCCTCAAACAGATGGGGGGACCAGATGCAAGTATGGAAGATATTTTTGAAGAGATGCCTCAAGAGGTGATGGATTCTGTAATGTATTTCAAGGATATGGAGGAAGAAGGAGTAGCAGAAGCCTTCAAAGACCGCCCTGATTTGCTGGAGAATGCTTTTATGCGTATCAAGGGAGATAAGAAAAAGCAGGAGCTATTTATAAGCATCAACTTAGACTTTCAGGAGTACATTGATGTTGGGGAATTTTGTGAGATTCTAAATAGGGCACAAAAAGGAGGATCTGGCGGTATGGGGAATATGATGGCTGGAGGTATGGTTATGCCTGCAAAAAATCTATGGAAGTATAAATATAGTAAAAAAGGATTCTCTTATAAGTTCCCAAAACAAGACTTGTTCGCAGAAATGGATGCTCAACAGGCGGCTATGTCAAAGATGATGTTTAAGGGGGCAGATTATGAAATGGTGTTTCATTTCCCCAAAAAAGTAAAATCTGTAAAGCACTCTGATGCAAAAATAAGCCCAGATGGAAAGACGGTTACCTTGAGTGCAAAGGCTTTAGATTATATGCAAGGAAAGGTATCTCTTAACAATAAGGTAGTATTCGAATAGTTCGTTAAATAACTGTTTCTTATTTGATTAGGGCTTCTCTTATCGTCAGAGGAGCCTTATTCATGTTTACTTCTTTTAATTATTATCATAATATGAAACGACCTATTATATTTCTATATACACTCATTGCTTTGTTATTCTGCTCGACTGCTTGTATTGATCTTAAGCAAGAGACGACTTTTAATGCAGATGGTTCTGGTACGTTTTCCTTGGTTTTAGATTTGAGTAAGTTACAGGATAATTCTGTGAATCTTACGATTGGTGGGGATAGTCTTGGTAAACTCTTTACAGAGGAAAATGGGGGGATTATTGATACTACGGCCTCTTTTCGGGATATGAAAGAGGAAATTGGAGATGTCTTGGATAACTATCCTAAACTTCAGGAAAAGGGTTCGATCAGGGTATATGCGAACCAAAAGACTAAGGATTTCATTTTGAGAATCGAGTTTGCGTTCGAATCTTTTTCTGAAATCCCTGAGCTTTTTTATCTCATGGATCAATCCGAGCAACTTAAAAAAGATATAGGTGCTTTAGGAGGGCTTTCAGGCTTGCTAGGAATTCCCCATACGGAGAATGCGCCAGAAGGACTGGAGAAGTATTGGAAGTACAAATTCAGTGAGAAAGGGTTTTCTTACAAATTCCCTACAAAAAATCGACTTACAATGATGAAGGAATCGGATCGAAAAATGGCAGCTATGTTGTTTAATGGTTCAGATTATGAGATGGTATATCATTTCCCCAAACGTATTAAGACGGTGAAAAATAAGGACGCAGTTATTAGTCCAAATAGGAAAACAGTTGTGTTAAAAACCCAGACCCTTCATTACTGGAAAGGGGATGTATCATTAAACAATAAGATTGTGTTTGAATAGTTGGTTGGTTAAATGAGAGTAGGCATTTGCACAAGGGCAAATGCCTACGTAGTATATGGGTATGTAGCTAATAGAGGGTCGTTATTTGATGACGAATCTTTCTGATAAGATTTTATCAGCGAATTCGAGTCGAAGGAAATAGATGCCTGGGAGCAAGTCCATTGGGGCATTTACTTTGTATCGACCACCACTTTTAACCTTTACTTGGGAATGAGACATCTCACGTCCTTGGATGTCCAATAAGGTTACATCTACAGATCCATCAAAAGCCAATATATTGAAATATATTTGGTCTTGAGTTGTTGGACTTGGGTAGATGGCCATTTTGGGTTCGGCAGCATCAAAGTAAACATTGACAATGTGGCTATAAGCGAATTGCCCATCATAATCTGTTTGCTTCAAACGATAATATGTTACGTTGGGGTAGGGGGCTTCGTCTAATGCCATATAGTCCCTAGGGCTACTGCTATATCCTGCACCTGGTATTCCTTTAATTGTCTCGAAGAAGATACCATCTAGCGAACGTTCGATAGTAAACATGGCATTGCCTACTTCCATGGCAGTTCGCCAACGTAATTCTACTTGGTTTAGGTCATTGAGGTTCGCCTCGAAATGTAACAATTCAATTGGGAAGGTGGATTCTCGCGAAACAATGGCCATTTGACTGAGGTTTGTGAGCCCTTCAAATCGAACTTTCCCCGTAAGACTGTCTATTGCGGTTGCTTGCGAATACATTAGCCAGCTACCTTCACTGTTTTCTGGTCGTTTGAATAACTTGAGGTTATCAGGTTGGTCAATATCTGCAAGATTCAGGTTTTGTATTCCTGCTTCATACTCAACACTTACATTTCCATAGGATGGATCTCCATAGGTGTTGAAAATCCAATAGGAATTGGCAATATAGGTTTCATCTGCTGTGGCAGGGAGCCCGCCAGGAGGCGAATTGAGGCGAGTCGCTACTAATTCAAAACCTGTCTCGCTCACTGTTGAGAAAGAGGTGAATACATTAGCCAAGGAGAAATCATAGGTTGCAGCAGTAGATATGGTTTGAATAGAACTGCTACCAGAAGCCACAGGAACGTTTGATGGGATGAAACTGGCTCCAGAGGATAAACTAGCTTCATATTCTTTTACAGGTTCGAGGACGGCATCTGCGGAAGAATTAAATTGCCAATAAGCAGTTAAATCAGCCTCTGTTCCTTCAAGGGTTCTATGGCGGTGTAGCCGAATATCTTCCAGAGAACGTGCATTATGCCATATACGAATTTCATCCATTGCTCCATTGAACGAAATACTTCCATCTAGAGATGCGCCGATCCGTGTATTGAGGCTGCTACTGCCAATTCCTCCTGAAGTGACAGAGAGATAATCAAGAGCAACATTATTGCCATTGATAAAAATTGCAACTGAAGCATTAGCCTGATTGTATACAGCTACAAGATGTGTCCATTCATTTGCCTCGATTCGATTCTGGGGCGTTTGGCCATACTGGGCTTCAAATGCAACTGTTCCATCAGCGGCTATTCCTCTAAACCAATTGTTTACATCTAACTGAATATGCCCAATATCTGTACTGTTTCCTCGAATGAGTAAAGGCATACTCGTGTGTGTATTAGGCTTTACCCATGCTTCAATTGTAATGCTTTCAAATGCTTGATCTAGATTATTTCCCAAGTCTACATATCCGCCTCCATTCATTGAGAGACCGCTTCCTGATAGGGTATCAGGTAAGCTTCGCTCATACGCTCCTAAATCAATTCTCATTTTGACCATCCGATCACGACCTGCAACATCTGTTAGGGGAAGGCTTAGGCCAGTTGTATCAATTTTGCCACTGTTGATTGCTGGTGAGGATAAACGTAGACGGATATCATCATCTTGGGTTCCAAATATATTATCTTCTCCATTAGCATCGACGAAAAGAGGATCGGTGTCTATATTATAAGAACCTGCATATCCCCCTTCAATAATAGAATATTCAATGCTGCTGTTGTTGCCTACTTCACTCAATTGGTTTGGATTTCCATTGCTTGTATTTGCCCAAATAATTGAGTTCGTGATATTCGGAATACTATATTCATTACGAATCGCTCCCCCTTCCCCTACACCATTCGCATCGGCATCGGCTCGATTCCCAACTAGTGAACAGTTGATGAGTTGAGGAATGGATAAGCCAGAGGCACCTGAATTGTACAGTGCTCCTCCATATACGTTTGCATAGTTCCCTATAAAAGAGCAGCCTCGAATTTGGGGATTGCATATACCAGAAGAAGAGCCATTGCTGTAGATTGCGCCAGCATTGAATCCTGCGTAATTGGCTATGAAAGTTGTATTAATGAAAACAGGGTTTGCATTCCCAAAAGCCCCGTTGTTGTAGACTGCTCCTGCATGTAGGCTCGCTTGATTCGCCTCGAATGTACATTCATTGAAGGTAGGATGACTATTCCCATTCAAACCATCATTATAAATTGCTCCTCCTATACTTGCATTGTTTCCAGAAAAGTCGCACTGGATAAAGGTTGGATTCGTTTCGCCTGCCATTTCTCCATCATTATACACAGCTCCTCCAAAATTGATTGCGGTATTGTTGGTAAAGGAGCAGGCGTTTAGGATAGGATTCGAGCTACCTGCACTCCCATCATTTACAATAGCCCCTCCTACCAACGATTGATTTGATAGGAAAACACATTCGTTAAGGGTTGGATGGCTTTCACCACTATCGCCATAGTTGTAGAGTGCCCCTCCGCTATCATTGGTACGATTCGATTCGAATATACATTGATTCAATACAGGGTTTGATTTCCCTGAGAAGCCGTAATTGTATATGGCTCCTCCGCTAATATCGGCGACATTGTTTCTAAATGTACATCCCATAATAGAAGGGCTGCTATCTCCTCCAAAGGCTCCATATGAGAAAATCGCTCCTCCTAAAAAAGCCGCAGAATTCTCTTCAAATACACAGTTTTGTATAGTAGGGCTCGATTGCCCTGAAAATCCTCCTTCGCAGTAAAGACCTGCTCCGTTGCTATTGGGCCAAGCCGCATTAGCATTTCCCCCTCTTATGATAAAACCATCGAGAATAGCCGTTTCATCTACTATGCTTGCGGCATATACAACATGAAAGCTATTGTCGGACCGTGTTGCTTCCGCACTACTTACATGGGTACTGTCATTATTATACAAATCCCCACTCAGAATTGTAGGGTTTGCTTCCCAATCTCTCTGGCTACGATTGCTTTCCGTTCCTTGAAACCCTCCGTAGAGCTTTACTTGATTATTGAGGACAAAAGAAATAGCTCGGTCTGAGGCCGAAGGTGTGTAGGTTCCTGCTGCTACCCATATTTCATCTCCTGGGTTTGCTGTATTAATGGCATCTTGTAAATGAGCAAAGGCATTGCTCCACGACATCCCGTCGTCTCCTCCTACGGCATCTCCTTTCACATACCAAATTTGTTGGGTATGTGCTTTGTTCATCATGGAAACTAGGCTGACAATGGTTAGTATGTAGATAAAAGTTGCCTTCATTCGTTGGTTATTATGGCTCTATAAATCGAGTTGTGGTTATTATGCTATGTAAATATTAATTAATAATGGTACTATTTTTAACGAGAACTTTTTAAAAACGGTATCCATCTTCCTGCAATTCTTTCCTGTTTTATTTTATTCCCACTCATTCATTCAAAAACTGATCTATTTGGCCAAATAGATATATGTAGAAATATAATAAACCTATGTCTTATACATATTGTTATGTACAAGAGCTTGTAAATCAAACTATTGGATGGGTTTTATCTGTAAAAGGATGGGTTTAGGCTGTGTGTTGGTCGAGTGATATATGTAAACATACAAAAGAAATTTATTAATGTGAAGTTCGAAAAGGACTTTTTATGAATAAAATAGAGACATGAATTGGTTTTTTCTAACATATGAGCATATATGTATATATATACATCTTTCTTATGTAAGAAAAATAGTCTATAGGCAACATATATTTATGATAAGGAGGATTCTATGATAGAATTATATGTATATATAAATCAGTTAGGAGATGCCTCCTAAATGGAAGCATCCCCTAACTGATTTATACAAATATGTATGTGAGTCCTATTGAATGATGAGCTTTTCTACATATGTTTGGAAACCTTCTTGGATTTCGAGTAGATAAATACCTCCCGTAAGGTTATTAGGATGAATTGCATACGCATCATTGTCTGCAATTGTCATTTTCTCTTGATGAACGATTTGCCCATTGATAGAACGAAGATTTACATTGACTGTCCCATCGAAATTCATCAATTGGAATTTGATGTTGTCCACGGTAGTAGGGTTATTCCAAACTTTGATGTTTGTAGTCAGTCCTTCTACTCTTACCTCTATGATTGAACTGTATGTGTAGCTTCCATCAAAATCAGTTTGCTTGAGTCGGTAGTAGTTGATTCCATTTGCAGGTGTTTTGTCTATTGTTTGATAGGCAATTGGGCTAGTACTTGTTCCTGCTCCTTGTACAGTTGCAATAGATTCAAATTCGAGGCTGTTGTCGGTTGCTCTTTCGATTGTGAAATAATCGTTATTGAGTTCCGTTGCAGTTGCCCAAGAAAGCTCTACTTCTTCTTTTGTATTGAGGGTTGCTTCGAAAGAAAGGAGTTCAATTGGGAAAGAGGTAGGAGAGATTCTTTCATATGCTCCTATATCGATTCGTCCTTCTTCAATTCGAGCTTCTCCTGCTAAATCAACAGAAGGAAGGACAAGACCTGTTGTATCAGGTGTTCCCATATTAACAGCTGGAGAAGTGAGACCAAGCATGAGGTTGTCATCAGCTGTACCTAAGATATTATCTGCACCATCTACATCAGCGAATTCAGGATTCATATCGATGTTGCCCATTCCTGTGTACCCGCCTTCTATGATGCTATAGCTAATAGAAGTTGCTGAGAGATTATTGCCCATTTGGTCACTGATACCATTTCCTCGGCTGTTATCCCAAAGGATGCAGTTGTTGATGACTACACTTGAGATTCGATTGTACAATGCGCCTCCGATTCCAGAACCATCGTTGTTTGAATCTGCTATATTAGCTGAGAACGTACAATTCGTAAAGGTAGGCATTGACATTCCTTGGTTGCCATTGCTAAATATAGCTCCTCCGTCCATTCCAGCTTTGTTTCCACTGAATCCTGCATTCTTTACTTCTGGACTGCTATTTCCCATTGCTTCACCGAAGTTATAGATAGCACCTCCAAAAAGCATTGCTGTATTTCCATGGAAGCAGCAAGAAGTAATTTCTGGAGAAGCATTTCCGTTAAGTCCATTATTGAAGATTGCGCCTCCAGAGTTCGCATCATTCTGGATGAACATACATTGTTGGATAGATGGATTGCTTTCTCCTGCGGAGCTCCCATTGTTGTAGAAAGCACCTCCATACACAGTAGCTGTGTTTTGGACGAATTGACATTCCATTAATATCGGATTTGCTTTTCCTGATTGACCATTATTATAAATGGCTCCTGCATATCCGTAAGAAGTATTGGATTCGAATCGAGTATTAGCGATATAAGGCGTTGCGTTTCCAATAGATCCATCATTGTACATTGCTGCGCCGCTTACTGCAGATACATTTGCGAGGAACTCACAATAGGTAAAGATAGGATTTGCATGGCCTGCGAGTCCGTAGTTGTATACAGCTCCTCCATGATTTGCGGAGAAGTTTTGGGAGAAACTTGTATTTGCGAAAGAAGGCGAACAATCTCCTCCTAGAGAACCGTCATTAAATACAGCACCTCCTAAGAAAGAAGCAGTATGGTTGATGAAAGTACAATTGCGGATGCTACTTGTATTGCTTGCTCCTTGTGCTTGATTCCACAAACCTGCTCCAGAGTTGTTTGGATAATTTCCGTTTGCGTTTCCACCCGTGATGGTAAAACCATCGATCACGGTACCGTTTCTTGCTCCTGCTTGAGTCGTTACAACGTGGTAGCTATTTTCACTACGGCTTACTTCTGTATCTTGTATATTACTATTGTCATTTCCTGCTAGGTCTCCACTCAGTATCGTTACATTATTTAGGTAGTCTCTTTCTTCTGATGTTACTTCTGTACCATCGAATCCTCCTAGTAGCATTACTCCATTAGGTAGGTTGAAAGAAGCATCACGGTTGTTGATAGAAGGCTTATAAATACCAGTAGCTGTCCAGATCTCATCTCCTTCTTGTGCTATCGCCAATGCGTCTTGTAAACTACTAAAAGCTGTTGTCCAAGAATGACCATCTTGAACAGCAACTTGTGTATTTCCACTATTAACGAAAATAGTTTTCTGTGCATATACCTCAGAAGATAGGAATAAGAAACAGAAAATGATACAAAAACGATATGTAGAAGTAGAAACGTTCATTTCTTTGAGTGTCTTTTAATGAAGTAGAATCAAAATCCTAGCCATTGGTATCTACCTATACACATGATAAGAGGAGGGGGATGTAAGATCTTTATTTAGATTGTCCTCTTATTGTGGTTTGCTAGATATTCTTATTGGTGGAAATAGTGGCTACGATAATAGTGCTTATCTAAACGCTTGGTATTAAATGGGTTATCAGTATGTTTGACAAAAAGGGTAAACTTACTTATAACTTAGGCTTCGTTAGTAACTACCATACAAATATGAATATTAAAGATGGGCTTTCAAGGAATATTACGAGCTAAGTCTAACAGACATAGAGACAAAATATTGTGATTTCTACTTATTATTCAAGGCTGCTTCTAACGTAGCTAACATTCGTTAGTTATGACAAAAATATGCTAAGAGAGGCTTCTTCCTTACACGAAAAAAAAGATAAACTTCGATTTTTCGTATCATCTGACTAGAGTAAGCCTTTGTGAAGGCCTTTTTGAAGAGATTTGATAAGCCTTTGTAGCACTATATCATATACAGAATGATGCATATATGGAAAAGCGCGTATTTGGTATCTTATATGATTGTTTTTAATCAATTGATTATTAGTTAGTTATGTATTTTTAGTTGTTTGGTGTATATTGTGTAATAGTTTTTGAAGTGGAATTTATTGCCTTGTACATTTTGTAATATGAATAAGAAGATGAGAAAATCGACGTTGGGACAATTCTCCTACATGTTTCTCTGATAAAGCAGAAAAAACTGCTATTCTTGATAGAATTCTTAACGAAAGGTTACATTCTGTAAGGGCGAGAGATCCATTTTCGATTTCATTATTGTATCAGAAAAAAGTCCAATCCTTGGCATTAAATATTACATGTGCCTGTTCTTTTGATAGAAAAATACGGAGGGATTTATCAAAGAAAATAATTCGATTATGTGAATAAGTATCAGTAATTTAGGAGCAGAAACGAACTCGAACGTGTATGAAAAGATTTCTCCTCCTTTTACCTCTATGCTTTTTTATCAGTGTAAGTTATTCACAATCTTTTACTTCTATTCATCATGAACAATCGAAATTCTATAGTCAATTTGGATTTGAAGATGAGCAGGCATATGATTCTTTGAGCGGAAGAAGGCCTATGCTTACTAGGAGAGCGAATAGGAGTAGCGGAGATAGTTTGGAGTTTCAGGTGTATGGTTGGCATCCTTACTGGGTGGGTACAGCTTATGCGGACTACGACTATTCTTTGCTTTCAACTCTATCCTACTTTTCTTATGAATTAGATCCTGCTACAGGGGATTATTCGTCAGTGCATAGTTGGAAGACTACTTCTATGATTGATTCAGCACATGCTGCAGGTTGTCGTGTGGAATTGTGTGTCACGAATTTTGGTGGGACAGAGAATACCACTTTTTTAAGTAATCCGACAGCTTGGCAAACTTTCCTAGATAGTGCGACCTCACTGCTACAGCTGAGGGGGGGAGATGGAATCAACATTGATTTTGAAGGAATTCCTGGGAGTCAGCGAAATAATTTGACTGCTTTTATGCAATTCCTTTCGGATAGTTTGAAAGCGCGTATTCCAGGCTCAACGGTTTCGATGGCAATTTTCTCTGTGGATTGGAATAATGTATTCGATGTGTCTGCCTTGGATCCTTATGTCGATCAATTTATTGTGATGGGGTATGGATATTATTATTCGGGCAGTTCAAATGCAGGCCCCAACGCTCCTTTATATAGTGGTACGCGTTGGGCTCCTTACAATTTGACAAGAACGACTAATTATTATCTAGGGGAAGGAATGACTCCTACAAAGCTTTTAATTGGAATGCCTTATTATGGGAGGGAATGGAAAACGGCTGGGAGTTCGATTCCTTCAAGCAATGTAGGGCATGTAGGAGCCCGAACCTATGATTATGTGCGAGATAATTATGTGAATACCTATACACGACAGTGGGATGCTCATAGTGCAACGCCCTATTTTAGCTTTTATGATGGAACGGATTGGCGACAATGTTTCTATGACGATGAAGAGAGTCTGGGACTTCGATATGAGATGGTGAAAGCGAAGGGGATTGGGGGAATAGGTATTTGGGCCTTAGGCTATGATTCAGGGCATTCCGAATTGTGGGATGCGATTGATGAGCATTTGACAGAGGTTGAGGAGCAACAAGGATGTTCGGGAACAGTATACGATATGGGAGGGGGGCCGCATGCAAATTATTATGCCAATGAGGACTATACATACACCATCAGCCCTGATAGCGGCTTGATTGTTAAACTCGAATTTACGGAATTTGAGTTGGAAGATGTATATGACTTCTTGTATCTGTATGATGGGCCTGATGTGAATAGCCCCTTAATTGGAACGTATACAGGACTCAATAGCCCAGGTACGGTTTATTCGACTGGCCCTGCTATTACCTTGCGGTTTACCTCGGATATAGGTATTCAGTATGCGGGTTTCGCTGCGGATTGGCAATGTTTGATGGCGCCTGATACAGGAACTTTAAGTACGGTCGCACATGTGCCTGATTGGTTGACGCAAGATACATTGATAGACTTTACTGAAAATGATCCCAATCAAAATGGGATTAGGCATCGCTTTTATCAAGTAGTAGACTACAATGGAACAGAGTGGAGAGGAAACCATCAGGACTATGGATTCTTGTATGATGGTTTTGAGGGAGGCTTGCATAATGATTGGAGGAGTGTTTCGGGTACATGGGCGAACCAGAATGGAGCCTTATTTCAATCGGATGAGTCGGATGGGAACTCAAGTCTATCAATAGCGGTTAATCAAGTTGATTCATTGAGTTATTTATATCATTGGCGAATGCAAATGGATGGCTCAGGTACGAATCGGCGAGCAGGCATTCACTTCTTTTGTAGCAATGACACTTTGCCGAATAGGGGAGAGTCTTACTTTGTTTATTTCCGTGTAGACCATGACAAGGTGCAAATCTATGATGTGGTGAATGATAGCTGGACGCTAGAGGCAGATATTAGCCATACATTCGATGCAGGCGTTTGGTACGATTTGAAAATCTTATACAATCCCGATACAGGCTTGATAGCGGTTTATGTGGACGATCAATATGTTGGAGAATGGATTGATCCCAGTCCACATGCTTCAGGTAGTTATGTATCTATGCGTACGGGAAATTGTACGGTTTCCTATGATGATATGTCTGTTTATTCCTCTCGCGATGGGTCGGTATGGGTAACAGTGGGAGATTCGAGTAGTATGGTTCGATATGAAAATCAAGACCCTCTGACGGATGCTGCAAAGGTACGCAGTGTACTGTTTGATAGCCTCATGAATATATCAGGGGTGAATGAAGCAGCGATCTCCGTAGATTGGACAATACCTAACCCTGTTGCTTGGATTTATGATGGGTATTTTACAGATGTTGATACGATTCCTATGATGGGTTTTTTAGAGGGAGAATGGGCAACTGCTTATGATGATGAATCGGATATTGCTGCATATGAATATGCATTGGGTACTACTACGGGAGGGGATGATGTAGTTCCATGGACAGATTCAGGTAATCTCCTATTTATGTATGAACCCAATTTGCCTTTAGTTTCAGGAGAAACCTACTACTTAAGCGTTCGGTCGCAAAATGGAGCAGGTTTATGGTCGGCTGTGGCAAGTAGTGATGGAGTAACGGTGATTGCTGAGGATAGTTGTGGGAGGGATGTGTATGAGCCGAATGACGTATTCGGGACTGCGGGATCTCTTCCTTTGATAGGAGTAGTGGAGAATGCAACGATTTGCCCGATAGGGGATACAGATTGGTATAGCTTCATATTGCAATCTGATAAACGCAATATTGCGCTATACTTATATGAGAAAGGGCAGGATTATGAAATGGAGCTATATAATAGTGCCAACCTTTTTATTGCAGGTTCGTATAATACAGCTGATACCTTGGAGTCTATCGTTATAAGCAATCTGTTTCCAGGGCAATATTATGTGAAGGTGACAGGTGTGGAGGATACTTGGTCGGGGGAGGGATACAATTTACGATTGGTTCGGCGGAATACTACTGTGGGGCTTAGCAAAGAAGGATTTGAGGAAGGGCTTATGGAGGAAGAATTCGTAGATCAAATTCGTGTGTATCCGAATCCTAGTAAAGGTGTATTTCATGTGTCTTTACCCAATGACTTAGTTGATGGAGCCGAATACAAAGTATATGATCTAAAAGGAGAAAAGGTTTGGCAAAGCCAAACCCTTCCTCATTCTTTACTTGATTTACGTTTATACGGTGCAGGGGTGTATATGCTGGAGATTCGTCATAAGCTAGGGGTATTCCATCATAAACTATTTGTGCACTAGCGTTAGAAATGTATAGGTGTTTACTATAGGCGATTGTATTTGGGTGGGGGGATATTAATTTTCTTTTGCACTGAGGTTTTTTGAGTCTGGCATGGTGTCAATGTATTCTTTTTGAATAGGCTTACCGCCCTGCCAGATTCCTTTTACCTTATCACCATTGACATATATATATATGCCTTCTCCTTGTTGTACACCATGGCTCCATTTGCCTTCGTATACATCACCATTTCGGAATTCCATTCGGCCCAACCCATGTGGGTGACCATTTCGGAAGTTCCCTTCATAGATTTTGAATTCGGTGAGTTTGTTACTTTTGGGTTGTTCGGGGTATACCCATGTACCTTCTCCATTGGGGCGATTGCTTCGCCACTCACCTACATATGTCCCTTTTTCTTTAGAGATGAGGGTTCCTTGTCCCTGCTTACGAGAATTTTTGAATTCTCCTTTGTATACATCCCCATTTGCATGAACCAATTCACCTTTGCCATTAAGTTGGCCATTGGTCCATGATCCTTGGAGGCGGGTACCATTGGGATAGGTTAGGGTTCCAGCGCCATTGTATTTGTCATTAATCCAATGACCTTCGTATACAATGCCAGAATGTGTGGTGTATTTACCCCACCCTTGCATTTTACCTTCGGCGAATTGGCCTTCATATACGTCACCATTTGCATAGCGAAGGGTTCCTTTTCCATGCATTTGGTCTTTTTTCCATTGGCCTTTATACCAATCACTGGTATTACTATGAAATTCACCTGCGCCATGTCGGAGTCCTTTTTTCCAATCCCCTTTATACACATCGCCATTCATGTATTTGAAGGTTCCCTTTCCAGTATTGCAACTTCCTGATAAGCACTCACCTTGTGCCTTTAGAGGAGAGAATCCTACTAATACCGACCATATCAAACAGGCTGTAAAGAATATGTTGTCCACTGAGTACATAATATATGTTAAGGATATATTTTATGGGATGTAAAGTACTATCAATATCTTAAACCCTTATGTGAATTTATGAACCTTTCTTACATCCTTTTGGGTTGAGAAGTCTTTGAGGAGGAGACTTTATATTGATTACTTTTAGTCAAACGAAGAATTGGAGTAGAAGTGGGATTAAGGGGATATTTGAACACTAATTTTGTATTTTGAGTTGTTTTCTAAGTACCCTTTAAAATAGAAATCTATGCGTAATTTGTGTACCCTATTTGTTGGTTTTTTGTTGTTTTTCCCTATGGCTCTGGAGGCTCAATCATGGCAGATTGGCCATACTACTCAATATTACTACGATAGCAACCGTGGTATATTTGGGCCTAGAGAGATAGAAGTTGAGATGTATTATCCTACAGATGCCGCAGGTGAGGATGTGCCTGTTGCGAGTGGGAGCTTTCCTGTGCTGGTTTTTGGACATGGATTTGTGATGCGATGGGATTCATATGATAACTTTTGGGAGCGATATGTGAACGAAGGGTACATTTTGATGTTTCCAAGAACAGAAGGGAATATTGCTCCTAGCCATGGAGATTTTGGGGAAGACCTCGCTTTATTGGCGAATGCAATTGTGCTAGAAAATACAGATCCTACATCTTTATTTTATACCCATGTTGAACCAAATGTTGCGATTATGGGGCATTCGATGGGAGGAGGTTCAACCTACTTAGCATCTGATGGAAATACACAAATTTCGACTACGATTAGTTTCGCGGCAGCAGAAACAAATCCTTCTGCGATTGATGCCTGTACGCGTACTACTGTTCCTTCTTTCGTGATTGGCGGAGCTGATGACTGTGTTGCGCCTCCTGCAGGCAATGCTCGCCCGATGTACGATTCTTTGGCCTCTAGCACAAAATTGTATGTAAACATTTCAGGAGCAAGCCATTGCCAGTTTGCCAACTCGAACTTCAATTGTGAGACTGCCGAGGCATTGGTTTGCTCAACGGGGCCATTAGATCGATTTAATCAACATACCCAGACCTTTAGTTTGATTAGTCTTTGGTTGGCTCATTTCTTAAAAGGGGATAGTTGTGCGTGGAACCAATTGCAGGCTGATTTAGTAGAAGGAAATTTGGAGGGGAAGTTTACTTTCGAACAAGTGGACAATGAAATAGGAGGGAATTGTTGTGGCCGTGATATATTCGAGCCCAATAATACTATGATGGATGCAAAGGAGATTCCATTAATAGGAGTTCACGAAAATGCACGTTTGTGTAAGGCAGGTGATCAAGATTGGTTTATGTGGAATACGGAAAGTGGGATGCATTATAAAATTGAATTAGACAATTTACCTGCTGATTATGAATTGGAGCTGACAGATAATCAAGGCAATGTATTAATGACCTCCAGCAATCCTGATTTGGTTCCTGAAGACGTAATACTAAATTCTGCAAGTGGAGGCAACCATTTTGTTCGGGTTTACGGGGCGAATGGAGCGTGGAGTAAGAATTCTTATACCTTACGATTGGTTACCCGTGCTGGAGTACCCTTTAGCCGAACGCAAGCGGTAGGGGGAAGCCGAATGGAACTAGAGGAAGAGCTCGTAGATATAGGTTCAACAGTTGCCTGGAAGCTGTATCCAAATCCTGTAAAAGATATGCTCTATCTAACATCAATTGACGGAGAAAATGCCTTAAAACGGGTTGTTATTCGTGATTTATTGGGCAGAGAATGGCTAAATAAGGCATATTTGGGGGAAGAAATACGCTCAGAACAGTTGTTTATTGGAGAGCTTCCTACAGGGGTTTATACCGTGAGAGTAGAGGGAATATTGGGTGTTGAGACAAAAGTTATTATGATAGGTGAATAGTGTTTCTTGTCCAATCCCGTCAGCGCGGGATTAAGGAAGAAACGAGTCGGGTCTAATCCCGTCGGCTCGGGATCAAGGAGGAAACGAGTCGGGTCTAATCCCGTCGGCTCGGGATCGAGGAGGAAACGAGTTTTGTCCTCAATTCCGTCGGCTCGGGATTGAGGAGGAAACGAGTTTTGTCCAATCCCGTCGGCTCGGGATCGAGGAGGAAACGAGTCGGGTCTAATCCCGTCGGCTCGGGATCGAGTAGGAAGCGAGTTTTGTCGAATCTCGTCGGCTCGGGATCGAGTAGGAAGCGAGTTTTGTCCAATCCCGTCGGCTCGGGATCAAGGAGGAAACGAGTTTTGTCCAATCCCGTCGGCTCGGGATCGAGGAGGAAACGAGTTTTGTCCAATCCGTCGGCTCGGGATCAAGGAGGAAACGAGTTTTGTCGAATTCCGTCGGCTCGGGATCAAGGAGGAAACGAGTTTTGTCCAATCCCGTCGGCTCGGGATCCAATAGGAAACAGTTCATTCACTTATAAACAAAAGCGGAGGCTAGCATTCCTCGTTAGGCGGCTTTGGCATTTCGATTGATATTTAAGATATTGAATATATCTATTATAATATTGCTATGAACTCATTACGAAAAAAACTTGGCCTAGCTTTAGGGGTAGTATCTATCGCACTTGTGAGTTTTATGGGAGTCCCCTCTACCCATACAATTGACTCACGTTGTGGACGCGATATCTATGAGCCCAATAATATGCAAATGGATGCAAAGCCTTTGCCTCGAACAGGGGTTATGCGGAATGCTGTACTTTGCCCTGCTGGAGACGAAGACTATTATACAATTACAGTAAGTGCAAAACAGCCCAATATAAAATTGATATTGAAGGGATTGCCTCAAGAGATGGGATTGACTTTGTTTGATAGTAACCGAAAGGCTATTGCGTGGTCGCAGTCTACTTTGGAAGATGTTGATGAACTGATTGCGAACAACCTAGCTCCTGGAACCTATGCAATAATGGTGGCAAATTCTATATCAGCTCCTGGCAATTCGCCTTATTATTTGCGGATGCAAACCCGTTCGAGCGCATTCAAGAGTTTGTATAAGAAAGGAAAAGGAGGAGGGAAGAAGCGATAATTCAAAAACTTCCTGTCTTACATAAAAAATGGCTTCCTATCGAGTGTGATAGGAAGCCGTTTTGGGTTTGGTTTAGATGGTAAGTGTAGTGCGGCTATTTGCTTGTTCGTGCGGTAGAAGCTTGGAAGGTTTGATAGAATTCATAATCGAACTTCACGCGCTTCTTTCTCACATTCGCGAACTTAGAGGTGTGATCCATATACCGAATCAAGTCTCCTCTTTCATCATATTCATATGCGATTGATTGGTTAGGCCCTTCCTTCCAATCAATTTGTAGAATATTCCCTTTTTTGTCATAAGAGAATACACGATTTTCATTCTTGTTTCCCTTTTGGACAATGTTGGTGATATTGTTTGCATTATCGTAAACATATCGGGTATCTTGAACAATTGATCCAGCTGGTTGTTCAAGCTTTTCCGCTACGAGTCGATCCTTATCATCATATTGGAATTTGTGTACTTTAGTGACCTTATCGCTCACAATGACCTTAATCATGCTTTGCTTACTATCACTGTAAAAGTACTCTTTGGTATCGAGCAACATCACTTCTTCTTCAGTAATGGACTCGTAAGATTTTACCTGAAAAATTGTCTTATCTTGGTTAAATCGGAAGCCTGATTTGTACTTACGGCTCCATTTCTTGTCTTCGACTATGACCCACTTCAACATACCTCTTTCTGTATAGGCATAGGTATGTTCCTCAGTGGTGTCGCCTCTTTCAATTTTACCATAAGAATCAATCTTCCCTTTTTCATTGAATGTATACCATTCTCTAATGTCCAAAGGGAGTTCTCCTCCAGTAGAAAGTAGCTTAAAGGAGGTTAATTCAAGTTTTTGGATTTTGTTCCGACCCATGAACTCCCAATTAAAATCAGGAATCATGTTCTCACCTAGTTCTTTCTGCGTTAGCATTTGTGCAGACGTAGGAATTGTCATTAACAAGGCTACGATGCTTAGTAGAAGGTGTCTCATAGGTTTGAGCGTTATACTGTTTGTGGTTAAAATGGTTCTGGGTTTGAGAGTTATCTTGTTCTGACCGACTGGTTTCATATATAAAACAATTTGTATGCCCATATCAAAATTTTTTTACACCCTGCTGTAGATATGGTTGTAGTCTTTTAATACTGTTTGTAAAAATTCTTTATCGGATAATGTCGTTTCTATACCTGTGATATGCTTTACTTTATGTGAGAGGCGGCTTAGGATGGTATTATTTGCGCTTTTCAGACCTGCGTCGAGAATTTCTTTGAGGATAGCAATGTCACGATCCGAAAGAACCTTAATTTCTGGGAATCTTACTTTATAATCATCCTCTGTAAACATGAACATTGTATCTTCAAAAGTCGTTGCTAGGTTTAATTTGATGACGGTTGTGCCTGCGAGAATATCGCCTAATCTTTGTCCTTTGTTATTGAAGGTCATGATCAGGATTGCAACAGCTGGCTGTGGGGGAAAACCAATGTTCATTGGGCCAATCTCAAGGAGGCGTAACATCCATCGAATGGCATAAGCAGACATACTGGGTTCTGAACCATCTAATTGTATCACTTTAATCTTCATTAGCATCTTCCCTGGTGTTTGCCCATCAAATAAAAGCTCAAATACAAGGTTATAGAAGAGTAAAGGCAAAAACAAAACGATGATCCAAAAAGGATTTAGGTCAAAAGTAATCCCTAATTGTTTGATGAATATATAGAGTATTAAGAATAAGTATCCCAATTGGATAAGCATATCTATGGCTCCAGCAATAATCCTATCACTGATTCCAGCAATAGGGTATTCAAGTTCAATATTTTGAGTAGTTTGAATAACAATCGTATCCATGTATGAATTGTATTTGGGATGCTTTATTCAGGAAATATGGGAAGTAGTTCCTTGGAAGGTATAGTGAAAATAGCATCAAAAAAGAAATTTATCCATACTTTTTGAGGAAAGTGAAGAACTTTTTATTTTTAGACTGAGCCTACGCGAAAAAGTAACCAGAATCTTTTAAAATTATGCGAGAACCGTTGTTTCTGCGTCAGAATCGGGATACTTGGTTGGAATACCAAAGGATGCTACAGAAGGGCGAAAACCAAGACATTGACCCCGATAGATTAGCAGAATTATATGTCCAACTTTCCAACGATTTGGCTTTTGCCCGTACCTTTTATCCCAAAAGCCAAACAGTAAAGTACCTTAATGGGCTTGCTGCGCATACGCATTTGGCAATCTATAAGAATAGAAAGGCGGATAGGGGAAAATTCCTGCGTTTTTGGACGGAGGATTTGCCCATTATCATTCGAGAATCTCATGCATATATCTTGTATGCTTTTATCATCTTTACGGCTTGTCTATTGTGGGGCTGGTTTGGGACAATCTTAGATGAAGATTTACCTGTCAAAACCTTGGGTTGGGGTTATGTGGCCATGACGGAGTCGAATGTGGAAGCAGGAAATCCTACAGGGGTCTATCAAGATATGGAGCAGGTGCAGATGTTCTTCTATATTGCCTTTAACAATATAATGGTTTCGTTTAAGGTATTTGTCGCAGGTATTGTCCTAACGATTGGCTCAATAGCATACTTGTTCTATAATGGAATTTTCATTGGTACTTTCTTTGGCCTTCTATGGCAGCAAGGAGTATTCGCCGAATCCATGCCTATCGTTTTTATTCATGGTACATTAGAGCTTTCAGCCATTACAATTGCAGGGGGAGCAGGTATTATGATGGGTAACAGTTTTATCTTTCCAGGAACCTACACCCGTCTCCAATCATTGAGGAAGGGCGCTAAAAGGGGAATTAAAATTATGGTCGGATTGATCCCCGTATTTTTCATCGCGGCTTTCTTGGAATCATTCGTGACACGATATGCTGAGATGCCATTTGCCTTAAATCTCTTGATTATTTTGGCCTCAGCTTTCTTTATCTTGTGGTACTATGTCTGGTATCCGTTTACAGTGACAAGAGGTGGAAAAGGAGATGTCGTAGAAGGATAGGAAAATTGTCTGGTTAATTGTTATATTTGAAAAAACGCGAGAAATACCCAAGATATTGATTCATATTTATCATACTTCTATCGTCCGTTGGTGCCTACTCCTCTGTTTGATATTAGGGAGCAATATCACGATAGCACAAGATTCGATTGATTCGAACCTATGGGAGGAAACTGTTTTGGATGAGTACCAAATTACAGAGGGAAACGAGGCTTTTCTAGTTCCTGAAGATATACGTACTGTGGAAGACGAAGAATTAGACTATTATCGGAAGCACCCTGCATATGATTATACCGAGCGGAAAAAGGAGAAGAAAAGAAATGATTTCTCTGAAAGGGAAACGGGATTATTGAAAATATTAGGATCTTTTCTAGAAAGGTTTGGAGGACTTATCCGAAGGGTATTATTCTGGGGGATTATTGGCCTTGCGGTTGTAACAATTCTATACTTTGTCCTGAAAGTCCAATTCAGCAACTTCAGAAAGCCTGCTTCAACCAAACTTGGAGGAATTGAATTCTCTGAAGTAGAGGACGACATTCACCAAATCGATTTCGAAACTCAATTGAAGAAGGCTTTGGCTGAGGAGAACTATCGGAAGGCTGTTAGGCTTTTATACCTGCAATCTCTTAAGTTATTGACTGATGTAGGCCGAATTGATTGGCAACCCGAAAAAACAAATTATGATTATATGCATGAACTGGGGCGTTCTCCTTTGGTCAGCGATTTTGAACGCCTAACCCTTCGATATAACTATATTGTATATGGTGAGTTTCCTGTAAACTTGGGTATCTATCAGGATACAGAGCAGGTTTTCCGTCAATTTCAACAAAAGATTGTAAGATAACCCTATGAGCAATTTTAAACCGATATATTTAACTCCATTGGCGTTGTTGGTTGGGATATACTTGCTAATCGGGTATTTGGAAGACCAAGGAGTGACCAAAACGAAGGAAATTGATTGGCGGAAATCTTTTGTAAGAAATGATAAGATTCCTTATGGTACGTATGTAGTGTATCAGGAGGTTGCAAAGACGCTATTTGATGATATTACGCCTAACCAAAAACCCTTAAAAACAGCCCTCGATGATCGGGAGCGAAGCGCAAGCTTAGTGCATATTGATGAAGGCTTCTATTTAAGAGAGGAGGATATTTCTACCCTATTGAAATCTGTTTCTAGAGGGAACGAAGCCTTTATTGCTGCTGAAAGATTCTCGGGTGATTTAACCAAGAACTTGGGCTTTGATACGGACTTTGACTATATGTATAGGGAGGATACTAGCAAGGTGATGGCAAACTTTGTTCATAAATCCTTGAAACGTAAGGGAGGGTATGATTTTACTCATCGAGACCTATCCTTCTATTTCAATCAGTATAATGATGATATGACGACTGTTCTTGCGAAAACGCAGGATGATAAGCCCGTTTTTATCCGAATTGATTATGGAGATGGGGCTTTCTACTTGGCATCAACTCCCTTTCTTTGGACAAATTATTTTCTCTTGATGGAGGATAAAGGATATCTAGATTATATCTCCAAGGCGATGTCTTTTTTGCCAAAAGATAAAGAGCTTATTTGGGATTCGCCAGAGCATGTTTCGAATGATCCTTATGGTCATGGATTTATTGGAGCAATACTTCGAACATTGAGCTATATGCTTACTGAGAAGGCCTTAAATTGGGCGTTTTGGCTCATCGTAGCCACGACTCTACTATATGTAGCATTCGAATTCAAACGAACCCAGCGCGTTATTCCTGTGATAAACCCTCTCCCTAATACAACCTTGCAGTTTACCGAAACCATTGGGCGGTTATATTATAGCCGTAAAAACCACAGGAATATAGCAGATAAACGAGCAAAGGCTTTCTTAGAGCATGTGCGTAGACGATATTATATCCGAACCCACATCTTGGATGAGGCCTTTGTCAATAAATTGGCGTTAAAGTCGGGAGTCGAACGGGCACAGGTCGAACTACTTACCCGACGTATCCTAGGGTTCCAACAACAGCAGATAATGTCTGAAGATGCACTCATTTCTTTAAGTGCCGACCTTGATTCTTTTTATACCAATAGTGATACCTAGGGGTATCTATTAACATAACAGAGATAGATGGAAGATAATAATATGTTTAATCAGCGTTTGGATTTGAGCGAGCTTCATGAGGCCGTTCGAATGATTAAGGCTGAAATTGGGAAGATTGTTGTTGGGCAACATCAAATGGTTGAACTGATGGTCGCGGCTATGTTATCCAATGGTCATATTCTGATAGAAGGAGTGCCTGGAGTGGCTAAAACCCTATCAGCTAAATTGCTCTCTCGTAGCTTAGCAACAGACTTCTCTCGTATCCAGTTTACCCCTGATTTAATGCCTTCTGATGTATTGGGGACTTCCGTTTTTAATGCGAAAACAGCTGAGTTTGAATTTAAAAGCGGCCCTATCTTCTCCAATATTGTCTTGATTGATGAGATTAATCGGGCTCCTGCCAAAACACAAGCAGCTTTGTTTGAGGTGATGGAAGAAAAGCAGGTGACGATGGATGGGACAACCTACAAGATGTCTGCTCCATTCTTGGTAATTGCAACGCAGAACCCCGTTGAACAGGAGGGAACGTATCGATTGCCTGAAGCCCAATTAGATCGATTCGTGTTTAAGATTGAAGTCGGATACCCAAGTTTAGAAGATGAGGTTTCTATTCTCTCCGAATTCCAAGATAGGGGAGGGGTAAATGATCTTCAGACCATCAATCCTGTTATGTCTGCGCAAGACATTGTGAAGTTTCAGGAATTGATTCGCCGAATTCATATATCCGAAGAACTCATCCGATATATCGTTACGATTGTCAATAGTAGCCGAAACAACCGAGATATCTATTTGGGAGCCTCTCCACGTGCGTCATTGGCCATCATGGCAACATCTAAGGCTTTGGCGGCTATGAGAGGACGAGATTTTGTTACGCCAGAAGATATACAATATGTGATTCCTCCTGTATTACGTCATCGAATTATCCTATCTCCAGAAAAAGAAATGGAAGGGGGATCTCCTGAAGATGTCATTGCAGATATCATTAAGATGACTGAGGTGCCTCGCTAGATATATTATTTTATTCAGCTATAACTAGGATTGGTGTGAGATTGATTTGGAGTCTATACTTGAATACCCGTCTTTATGCGTTGCTTGGAGGCACGATTGGGCTGTTTATCCTCGCCCAGTTTTTTCCTATCCTATTTGCCTTCGCCCAATTTGGTATTGTGATTATTGCGGTACTATTTGGGATTGATATCTTTATGCTATACCGATTCGAAGGAGCATGTTCGGCCAAGAGAATTGTTCCAGAAAAGCTCTCTAATGGGGATCAAAATGCGATTCGGCTTTACATAGAGAATCGATATCCATTTGATATCGTTTGTTCAATTATAGACGAAGTGCCTTTTCAGTTTCAATTGAGAGACTTATTGTTCGAATCTGCTATACAGGCTCGTTCTACCAAACAGCTCCAGTACTTGCTGAGACCCGTAGAGCGTGGAGAATACCATTTTGGGACACTGAATGTGTATGCCACAGGGCCTATTGGATTCTGCAAACGTCGTTACCAATTTGGAGAGGAGCATAAGGTGCCGACCTATCCTTCGTACATCCAAATGCGTCAATACCAAATCATGGCAATCTCGAACCGTTTGACAGAGGTAGGGGTTAAGAAGATTCGTCGATTGGGGAACAGCTCTGAATTCGAGCAAATTAAAGAGTATGTTCGTGGAGATGACTATCGTACAGTTAATTGGAAAGCTACTGCCCGAGCTGGTAAGCTCATGGTAAACCAGTATACAGATGCACGTGCACAGAATGTCTATTGCCTGATAGATAAAAGTCGTGTGATGCGTATGCCTTTTGAAGGAATGACATTGCTGGATTATGCCATTAATGCGTCACTTGTGATGTCGAATATTGCCATCTATCGTCATGATAAAGCGGGCTTGATTTCTTTTGCAGAGAATGTCGATACATACCTTCCTGCTAGCAGTCGCCCAACTCAAATGAACCGTATTATGGAGGCACTCTACAAACAAGATACGGAGTTTAAAGAGGCAGATTATGGACGTCTATACGCTTGGGTTCGACGTAAGATTACGCATCGTAGCTTATTAATCCTATTTACCAATTTTGAAGCAATTGAATCAATGCGTCGCCAATTAAGCTTTCTTAAGCGATTGGGGCGGTCTCACCTTCTTTTAGTGGTATTTTTTGAGAATACTGAGTTGAAAAGATTGCTTTCTTCTACGCCAAAGGATACAGAAGGCATATATGTGAAGGCGATTGGGGAAAACTTTGCCTACCAAAAGCGTCAAATCGTTAAAGAACTAGAGGTAAATGGAATCCTTTCTATTATTACTCCCCCACAAAAACTAACCATCAATACCCTAAATAAGTACTTAGAGATGAAGGCTAAGGGGATGATTTAGGAAATTTGAAATGCTACTTTTGATCATACAAATAAAGGCTCTTCTCTGTCAATTAATAATCTGATTATTAATTACTTGTGTTTATTTTTTTGCTTATCTGTTTTATCTATTTATCTTCCTGGTATCACAAATCCTTCTATTCCTCTTTGTCTAATATGTATAGGGATGCTACCTTCGTAATGAACAGTTAAGGGAACAGATAAAGAAACTAGTGTATGGAACAGCATTACTTAGGTGATTAACACAATTAGAATCAGCCTGGAAATGACCACAAAAACCTAGTAAATATGCAAGTATTTATGCTAAACGAGTCACTTGCCCTATTAAAATCAGCCAAGCATCTTCTCTGTGAAGAGGGGTATAATATAATCTTCGTGAAAGATTTTATGCAACTCCAAGCTTGGAACAGAATTCACGATCAAGTCAGTACGAAACTTGTTATGGAAGTAGATGTATTAGGCTTAATCCGACATGTGAGAGCAAACTATAATACTGTAACGCCTGTGTTTATCTTACTGTCTAGTACAGTGCAAGGATTCTCAACAGAAGAACAGGCGTATCTGTCAAAACTGAAAGTTGCATGAATTGCACAGGTACCTTAGGGTACATAATTAAAATAGAACAAAAAGGGTGGTATATAATATATACAAGTTAGAAGTGTAAATTTTAAGTGTGAAACTTGAGTGTTAAGTTCTTTTATTTGGGTGGTAATGTAGCGGGGGAATACCCCGCATTTTTTTTGCCTATACTTTTCTCGAAACGAGCCTTAGCGCCTTGTTAATTGGTCTAGCTTCTCTTGCAACCACTCTTTGTCGGCTGTTCGACCTTCTTGAATACCCTGAATGAGATCTTGGCTGACGGAACGCTGGTCAAAACGCACCTTTCCAAGACGTTCGGTAAAGCTTACAAAGTTGGTATAGTAGACCCGTGCAGTATCTCCTAAATCCTTTTTGCTCCGAATAAATTTCTTAAGAGAATCTGTAAGTAGAAAAAAGGCATCTTCCCGCTCACATTCGAATAAGGTCTTGAGTTTGAGCATCCGCCGCATGATCTGATAACGGGCTTCTTTAAACCGCATGGAGTCAATCCGCTTGAGAATCTCCTCATAATCTTGCTTGTAAAATAGCAATGAGAGAAAAGTATAGTCAAACACTTCTTTATGATTGGCTCCTACAAGTCGATCTTCATGCTCGTAGATGAAGTCTTCTGCCCAATCTAACTCATTGATTCTACAGGCAATTACAACACATAGGTTAAAGTATTGGATGAGTATCTTCTGATTGACATACAAGAAGCCTTCTGCCAGCATAATCTTTAGTAATGCAAAGGTCTCTGTATGCCGATTTGTGCCAGGTTTTCGAGACTCTCTAATAAGGTGATTGAGCATAAACGAATATATCTGCCGTAATTCGTCAGGAGATATGAGGCTTTTATGCTTTTCTAAGGTTTCTACCAAATGATTGTAATCTTTTTGAGAGGCTGTTCCCATCCCTAGCTTAAGGATATAGTAGTAGATAACAACGGGTGGAACCTGCTGGGCTAGATTGGTTTCTAGATACATAAGAATCTCTTCCATCATATTGAAGGTATACTGAACCTTCAAGGTCTTTTGCCGATTAAGCATTGCGCTGAAAATCCGTAACTTGGATAGAAGAAAGTAGCTATCAAAATGATTGGCTAATTGCTGATAGGATTCCTGTGTTTTGCCCTGCCTTACGAGGTGATTGTTGCGTTCTTGCTCAATTTGGTAAGCATATAGATAGTACTCCTGATCTTGATAAGGGATATTGTTTAGGTTTTCTTCTACTGATTTTAAGCTCTCTCTGAATAGGCTACTCTCTTGGCGTTTACTATGGTAACGTAAACGCAATAATCTCCTGTAATTGTTCTCTTGCTCAGACTCAAATGCCAATTGGATTAAGAAATCGTCCAGTAAAAGTTTACAGTAAGACATGATTCGTCTGATGCGGGCGTCATTGTAGGCGTCTTTGGGAAATAATTTCTTGTATACTCTTTCTTTCGATAGGTATTTATGGAGCAACTTTTCTGTTTCTTGGACTTCACGGGGCGATTTTGCTTGCTTCTTGATGAGAGGATACCATTTATCGTAACGTTGTTTAAGATACTCGAATAGAATAATGGGCTGTTGTTTATTATTGAAAAATGGGGATCGAATAAAAGCATCAAAACGTTTCAATTCCTCTTTTGACAAAGAAGATAAGAGCCGAATAAGTTTACTATTCTGCATGTATGATAAGGTTTGATAGAAGTTAGGACTAGGATTGTAAGCTAGGGGGGGATGAGAAACAGTTTTCCTTCTTTCTTCCTGTCAATATAAATAGCATATTTATAGCATACAAAAAATAAATATGCAGAAGGGCTATTTAGGGGCAATACTTTACGCTTATTATGATTTATATGCGTATACGTTACATGCTGACATATGGGGAAATTGATCTGCCGATTGATTTTCTTCCTAGTTTTTTATAAATAATGATAAGAATTAATATATTAATTCTTTAATTCGAGATGTAAAAATCTGATAATCAGTTACCTAATGCGCTAATAAACAAAGAAACACTAATGCTAAGATATTCATAATTACACTATTTGTCTAGTTGGATATCTATGATCATGGACAAGATTTAAACATATACACTTACAAATTGTGAGAATATATCACATTTAACCGTAGCCGAACAAATACCTCTTTCAACATTATAAAATGTTCTTATTGAAGCATACAAGTGTTTAGACAACTCTTTGAAGTTGGAACGAAATATTATTACATTGGAAAACATTATTGAGGTATATTTTCCGCTCAATACTTCATAGAACATGGAACGAACTTTACTGCATATACTACTAACTGTAAGCCTTCTTTGTGTATGGAGCCATCAAAGTACAGCCCAACACGTCTCTGTGGGGGATTCTCTTGATCTTATTGGGATACTCAATACCAATTGCAATGGTTGTGCATTGGACTCTTTATGGGACACAAATACCTCTCCTCTGACTTGGGAGGGAACCATATGGATTCCAATGGGAGCAGACTATCGCTTATTGGTATTGGATATCAGTGAAAAACAACTTGTTGGCCCTCTATCTTCTCTATCTAATTGCTCGGAACTGTTGTTCCTACTATGTTTTGATAATGCCCTTACAAGCATTCCCGACTTGTCCAATTTGTCAAAACTGATGACCTTGAAATGCAATAGCAACCAAATTTCTAGTATAGGTTCTTTAGACAATTGTTCTCAATTGCAGCAGATTATTTGCTGGAACAACCAATTGTCTAGCCTGCCTTCTTTAGATGATTGTGCGGCCTTAAAGGAGCTTCGTTGTTATAATAATCTTCTAACGAATATCCCTCCTCTAGGGAGTAATGTGAACCTTGAGGTTGTGCAGGTATACAACAACCTCCTCACAAGCTTCCCGCCTATCTCTGGGGCAAACAATCTGGCTACATTGGCTTGTTACAATAACCAAATCTCAAGCATGGGGCCATTGGTAGGTTGCCCAAATTTGGAGACCCTACTTTGCCAGAATAACCAGCTTATTTCCCTACCATCGCTAGATGATTGTGCGAGCCTTACTTATTTAGATTGCTCGAACAACCTTCTGACAGGCATGCCAAGTCTACATACATTGAGCAATCTAGAAATCTTGTTGTGCCATACCAATCAATTGACAGGATTGCCAGCTTTGGGAGTACAAACGAAGTTGCAGATTTTGGAGTGCCAAAATAACAATCTCTCAATCTTGCCTAGCTTGAATAGTTGTACATCACTGACAACGCTTTCATGTCAGAACAACCAACTTATTAGCTTGCCTTCAATGACACAATGTGGGGCACTAACGACTTTAGCGTGTCAAGGGAATTATTTGATGAACTTCCCTGATTTGTCGGGTTGTACAAACCTCCAACAAATTGAATGTGGATCAAATGACCTAAACTTTGATGATTTTGAGGAACTAACCTCTTACTATACAGGCGTTTTAAATGTATTGCCCCTAGATACTTTGGCATTTGCCAAGGATTCATTGCTGCTACTTGATACGGATTCTTATGTGCTAATGGCTGATGGAGCTGGAGGCCAACAGACAAATTATGTCTGGGAACGAGACGGGATTCCTATTCCTGGTGCTACCAATAATACCCTTACGGTGACAGCAGCTATGGGAAATGGGTTTTATCGCTGTAAAGCACACAATTCGAGTGTTCCTACTGCCGAAATCTTATACTACCCTAGCAATATATACTTTGATGAGGGAGTCGTTTGCGGCAATACGAACCGAGACCAAAGTTGGGACATGCTCGACCTCGCCCCAATTGGGATACACTACAATGTGACAGGTAGTCCTCGCCCGAATTGGCAGTTCGAAACAGGAGATAGTATACCGCACCCTGCGTATGACTGGGTGAAAAACAGTGGGGCTCCTTTAACCTATACATATGGAGGGAATACGGTAAACCTTAAAAATGCAGATTGTAATGGAGATGGTAAATTGGATAGTTTGGATGTGGATTGTATTCGGAACTATTATCAACCCTTGAGTCTGCCTAGCTTCCTCACTTCGAATATTCAATCAACATTTAAGCTTAAGGCTACTCCACAAGATAGCCTAATTGATAAAGTGGGAACGAATAAGGTTCGGGTGCCATTCCGCATATCCCTAGAGGAATTGCCTGTAGGAATGGACTCTATCCTGATTAAAGGGGTGGTGTTTACACGCCCAGTTGCAGAAAGTGAACATTATCGAGTGGATACCATCTTTGTAGACTTTACTTATTCCGATTTGGTGCCTAATCCAAATGAAGGCCTTGCCCTTCAGGTATTCCATGAACATCTGAATGTAGGCTTCTATCCTGATACGACCAACTTCCCTTGTATGGATGCCATTGATCATCCTTTAGATGTGGGGGTGTTTAATAAGTATCAGTCGCGATATATGTCCCGAGGACATTCTGCCTTAGATTGTATTGTGATTATAGAAGATGTTTTCAGGGTAGATAACCCAAATAATGATACCATTGCTATGGTACCTTTGGTATTGCATACATACAATGTAGTCGTATACACCGAGGATGCATTGGGAAATTCGATTCCTTTGGCTACTGAATGTACATCCGATACGACTTTACTTGATATAGATGAGTTGTATGTCCGAAATATCATATTGCCGTTAGAGGTTGGATACTTTGATGGGTATAGGGCAAACAATGTTTCGTATATCAATTGGGCGACTGAGCAGGAGGTGAATACGAGCCACTTCTTATTGGAACGATCGGTTGATGGAGGCAAGCAGTTTGAACAGGCCGCAATTGTGCAAGCGTCAGGATATTCGGATGTGCAAAAAGCCTATCATTTTGCTGATACAGAAGAGGTGGCAGCATCGAATGGAAAGGTTGTGTATCGTTTGACAGGCATTGACCTAGATGGAACCCAACATTTCCTCGGTCGAATAGAGCTTTCCATACATGATGAATTGGTCGATGGTCGAATATCAGTATATCCTAATCCTGCGAGCCCAGAAGAGGCTTTGAGCGTTATTATGGAATCGGAGCTAGAAGCTGACGTCATCATCGAATTGATTGATATGAAAGGCCGTATCCTATATGCTGAGAGCAAGACAATAGGAGCGGGTAAGGAGGAACATCATCTAGATGCCCCTACAACAAAAGGCATCTACTTCGTTCGGATACGAGGAGATCTCTATAGTACTCCCCAAAAGATCATCATCGAATAGAAATATTGTAACAAATTTTATAAGTTACGCGTCACTATTAAAACAGACAATCAAAAGAGATTGTCTGTTTTATGGTATAAGAGTAGCATGATTTCTTATGAACGACCAATTCCCCTTTTTGCGTGAACTATATCGAAATGCAGGCTTAATCCTATCTATTGGATTGGTTATACTGTACAAGACCTTTTGGTTGGCAGAGATGCGCGACTTTGAGATCCTGCTGTCCATTATATTTTTGGGGACAGCCATCTTCAGTATTCCTATGGCAATCTATATGGACTACCAACATAAGGGAGAAGTAACCACCTTTACCTCTATCCTCATTACCCTTCTAGTGGGTTGTTTGGTATACTTCGAATTCTTTTATGATGACACCCATAATCAATATAATGACTCAGCTTACTCTTTTGAGCAAAGTCTCTCAGATGAAGCATTAGGCGATTGGCAAGACGCTTATTATGATTCATTGCTCAATGACTATGAGATTCAGAAAGAAGAAGAATATGAACGCCTCGATGAATATGAGGAACAAGAACGAGAGGAAGAAGAACTGTTGGAGAATAGCTCGAATTATGAAACTATTGAGTAGGCCTTCAGAAACCAATCAATCGTAGATTCGTGCAATACAGGAAACAAATTTTTATCTTTACCTTTGTATAAATACCTTTATACCAATATTCTCAGATAAGCAATAAATAATAGAAGCGAATAAAGATTTATCTTCTTATGAAAAAAATACTCTTAGCCCTATTCGTCGCAGGAAGCCTGTTTTGGGGCTGTGGCGGAAACTCTTCCTCTGGTGGTAGCGTAGACGGCGTAGTAATTGAAGGAACATTAGCGGGGCCTTGTCGGGCACCTTTTGATTCCGTTCGGGTATTACAAGCAGAAGGGGGGGCATATCGCCCTATTGCATCTGCAGCTTTGGTTGCGAATGCAGACCAATCTAGCTTCACCTTTCAGTTGAATGTAGGTAAAGATGTACCTCAAGGAATCTATTACCTCATGGTCAATGATGTGAGAGATATGCGGGCGTTTGTGATTGAAGGCGGTGATGTCAAGTTGGACGTTACAGGGCCTTGTGGGCAGATGGCAGCTGTGCAAATCCCAAATTCAGCTGTAAACAATGACTATGTACAATTGATGAGCCGCCTGAGCACATTTGACCAACAGGCAGGTGCATTAGGCCAACAATTCAGAGTGGCACTACAGACAGGCAACGTTGATGCTATCAAGCAACAGTATAAAACCCTCAACCAACAGAAGGTTGCAACCCTAGATGAATACAAGAAGAAAAACCCTTTCCTTGGAAAGATTGCAGCCCTAAAAACATACTTACACTATCAAGGATTGGATAGCCCTGAGTATCCAACGGAAGCTGAGTATTTTGCGAGTGATTACTTCAAATATGCAGACTTAAAGGATGAAGCCTATAACACTATCCCAACGGTATTTGAGGCAGCAAAGCAATATGCAAGTGTACTCTCTCAAGTAGGAATGGATGCAGCGAAACAACAAGAGTATGTGAACAAGGTATTGAGCCAAATCCCTAACGGAACGAAAGCACATAACCTTGCACTATGGGGAGCGCTCGAAGGATTCAGAGATGCAAAGAATGACGCAAACTTCATTAAGTATGCGAATGACTTTATCGCAAGTTATCCTCAAACCAATGCGGGCTATCTACAAATGCTCCAACAACAAATTGGGGTTGCGAGTACATTGGCAGTAGGGAGTGAAGCTCCTAATATCTCAATGAAAACTCCTGATGGAAAAGAGCTTAGCTTAAGTGATCTTCGAGGGAATATTGTATTGGTCGATTTCTGGGCAAGTTGGTGTAGACCATGTCGTAAGGAGAACCCTCATGTGCTGAAGCTATATGATAAGTATAAGGGGAAGGGATTCGAGATCCTAGGAGTTAGCCTTGACCGGAACCAAACCCAATGGGAGAAAGCCATTCAGCAAGATGGCCTAAAGTGGAAGCATGTAAGTGACCTAAAGCAATGGAACAATGAAGCCGCACGAACCTATCAAGTAGGGTCTATTCCTTATACCGTTTTGGTGGATAAAGAAGGAAAGATTATCGCTAAGCAATTGCGCCACCAACAGCTGGCGGTCGAATTACAGCGACTATTCGGGGCATAGCATCCAATGAGTGCATCGAGTAAACAAAATAAGTAAGATATACGTACATTATAAGGCAGCCCTTTGGACTGCCTTTTGTATTATTAGCCTGAGAAATAAACAACCGCCAACGAAGTCCATGCAACCAAAAAACTATCCACGGGTATTACCCTTAAAGAATGCACCAATCATGACGAAAGTGTTTCGATCTTGGCTCTTGATAATATGTATGATCGGGATGTGTCTCCCTACGTTTGCTGAAGAAGCAGGAAAGAAAGTAACCATTACAGGAAGCCTCAGCGGATATCGGTATAAAGACAACATCTACTTACTTCGAACCCTATACGGTAGATTTGATACCATAGCTTCTGCCAAATTAATCTACAAAGGAGGAAAAGCTCGCTTTACCCTACAAGGGAAGATTCCACAAGAAGGAGTATACTTCATCGGACATCCTCCTTACGACCTGAGAGAGATTATGCTATATCCTGGCGATTATGTCCGAACTAAAGGGACTGTACTGAATATGAAGGACCTTGAGGTGATGCCCTATGACTCACAAAATAAGTATATCCGTACAGCAGAATGTGTCAAGCAACTCGAACTTTCACGAATGTTTATCCAGCCCTTGACTTCGAACAAAGGAGATGAGTCGGAGGAACAAAGGCATATGGAAAATGTAAAGCAGTTCAATGCCCAACTCCTTCATCTATTAGATTCTATTCCTAAACGTGAAAAGCTTATCAAAGACCTGCTTGCGGTACAATTGCATCCTATGTATCATCCTTCGCTCTCTAGTTATTACGCGAACGAAGAAGAGCATTATGCAAAGGAGTTCTTCAAATATGTAGACTTCGAATCGATTAACTATGAATACCTCCCTCATATCTATGAGCAGGTCATGCGGTATACTAGGGGATTGCTTGTGAGGGGATTTTCGGGTAGTGAGGCGCGTACCCATTTAGATGCTTTACTGAATAAGGTACCTCATGGATCGATTCGACATAATATGATCTTGATTGGGGTGCTGACAGCCCTATTACAAGAGAAACAAGACCTATTTATAGATTATGGCAATCTCTACCTGAAAATCTATAAGGAGCAGAATCCTGCTTATGCTGAACAAATCAATCAGTATATAGCCGAATTCCTCTTCATGCCGATAGGTAGCCTTGCCCCAAACTTTCGACTCCCTACACCCGATGGAAACATGTTAAGCCTTGAACAGTTAAAAGGTAACTATGTGTTGATTGACTTTTGGGCTTCTTGGTGCAGACCCTGCCGAATTGAGAATAAAGAACTCCTCCCTGTATACGAGAAGTTTAAGAATGACAATTTCACCATCTTAGGCGTAAGCCTTGATAAAAATAGAGATGCTTGGCTGGATGCCATTGGCTTAGACGGAATGGAATGGCACCATGCCAGTGACCTTAAGTATTGGGAGAGTCCCATTGTCTCTCAATACAAACTAAATGCGATTCCTTTCAATATATTGATTGACCCCGAAGGGAAAATCATCGCAAAAGGAATACAACCCCATAAGCTTGAACAACTATTAACAAAGCGATTTCGGTGACGATACCGAGAATATCTGTACATTTGCTTGTAACACTCAATAAATCATCAAAGAAGATTCATGAAGATTGCTAGTTTTTTTGCGCTGTTTCTCAGTTTGCTCTTTCCCCCCGAGACGAATACGCAAGATCAGGAAACCGCTAAGGTTACCCAGCTCACAGGAAGCCTAAAAGGAGAATGCACTCCCGATAGTATATTGTTATTAGAATTAGATGGTGGCCTATTGAAGCAGGTCGCTACGACTCAATTGGTGAAGAAAGGAAATGTCTCGAACTTTTCCTTTACGATTCCCTCCGACTTAGAAGATGGCTTCTACTTTGTTGGAACGCCTCCGCAGAACTTCCGACCTATATTGATTACCAAGAAGGATAAGATTCGTTTGGATGGACAATGCGCCAATATCCCACAAGCAGGCATAGCCGAATCAAAAATCAACCTTGATTACGAGCGAACTATGCGGAGAGTGGGAGCCTTTAATATGAAAGGCCAAGAACTCATTGGGCAATATAGAGCCATCATGCAGAAAGGTGCCGCAGGTTCTAATGAATTGGATGAGGCTTTCAAGCAATTGAATACAGATAAGATTGCTTTCATGGATTCCTTGAAGAAGGCCAACCCTTTATTGCGTAAAATTGCGGCCTTGAATGTATACCTTAACTTCCAAGGAGGAGGCGAAGGCTATAAGGATGAGAGTATCTACTTCGCCGAACAATTCTTTCAGTTCGTCGACTTCTCCGATCCGTTTTACAACAATGTGCCAGGCCTACACGAATCTATGAAGGTCTATTCGAGCAATATTGCACGGGTAAACCTCTTGGAGATGCAACAACAGAAGTATATTGACGAGATTCTCAACAAGATGGAAAAGGGAAGCAAGGCGCATAAGCTTTCCCTCATGGGGGTTACTTTCGGATTTATGGACGTGAACCCGAGCAACTTTAAGCATTATGCTACCCAATATCTCCGAACATATCCTAATGCAAACGCCCAAATCTCTAAGCAATTCACAGAGAAAATCGCTTCTCTCACCCAGATTATGATAGGAGCCGAAGCCCCTGATATCGAAATGGCAAAGCCTGATGGGGAGATGATGAAGTTGAGTGAGTTGAGAGGGAAGGTAGTATTGATTGATTTCTGGGCAAGTTGGTGTAAGCCTTGCCGAAGAGAGAACCCTAAAGTGAAGGTACTGTATGATAAATATCATAAGAAGGGTTTTGAGATATTCGGCGTGAGCCTAGACCGAAGCAAAGCGAGTTGGGAGAAAGCCATTGAGCAAGATGGGCTCAATTGGCACCATGTCAGCGACTTAAAGTTTTGGCAAAACGAAGCAGCGGTAATCTATAAGGTTCATTCCATTCCTTATACTGTACTGATTGATGCAGAAGGAAAAATATTGGCCAAACAATTCAGAAGCGAGCAATTGGAGTTCCTCCTAAAGGAAATCTTTGGCGAATAGCCTAGGCTGAAGCTTCTTTCAATGAATACAAGAAGGGCTTCCTTACCAATAAGGTAGGGAAGCCCTTTTGTATGATACCCATACTTTAGGAGGAATATATACATGAGGGTTGTCTGGTAAACCCTACACGGCGTGTAGAGGAAGCAATCCTCGTGGATCATAAACCCTACACGGCGTGTAGAGGAAGCAATCCACAAGGATTATAAACTCTCCACGGCATGGAGAGGAAGCAATCCACGAGGATCATAAACCCTACACGGCGTGCAAGGTATGCAAGACACGAGGATTATAAACCCTACACGGCGTGCAAGGTATGCAATCCACGAGGATCATAAGCCTTGCGCGCCACGCAAGGTATGCAATCCTCGAGGATCATAAGCCTTGCGCGCCACGCAAGGTATGCAAGACACGAGGATCATAAACCTTGCGCGCCGCGCAAGGTATGCAAGACACGAGGATTATAAGCCTTGCGCGCCGCGCAAGGTATGCAATCCACGAGGATCATAAGCCTTGCGCGCCGCGCAAGGTATGCAATCCACGAGGATCATAAGCCTTGCGCGCC
>Ga0163111_10000156_pt1 | contig 40070 bp, 27 predicted proteins | sample CRUFie1St18metaG_FD_109645 | JGI IMG/M metagenome (GOLD analysis project Ga0163111, IMG submission 109645) | Marine microbial communities from the Costa Rica Dome - CRUD Field 142mm St18 metaG | ecosystem: Environmental > Aquatic > Marine > Oceanic > Photic zone | place: Costa Rica: the Eastern...
CATGCCGTCGAGTTCGCCGCCCTCGTGGCTCGCCACGAGTTCAAGGCTCAAACCATAGCCTTCCACGGTTGATGTGAAGTCGAAGGCGTCGCTGCACACCGTGCAATTGTCCGTCGCCGTGGCATCGTCCATGACCAGTTCATCTGTGCATTCGGCCGTGTAATCCGCTGGAATGCTCAACTCAGGTGCCGTGGTGTCCACCACCGTGATGGTCTGCGTCGCGGACGTGCCGTTGCCAGCATCATCTGTCGCAGTGAAGGTGCGAACGAGGGTGAATGTCCCCGCGCAGTCACCCGCAATCGTCTCTTCCAACAATGCCATGGTCACTGTGCCGCAGTTGTCTGTTGCGGTTGCATCGGCGAAGGTCAATTCATCCGTGCACTCTGCTGTGTAGTCCGCAGGGACGATGAGTTCGGGAGCGGTGGTGTCTTGGACCGTAATGGTTTGGGTAGCGCTGCTGCTGTTGCCTGCATCGTCCGTCGCGGTGAACGTACGCACGACGGTGTAGTTGCCCACAGCGTCGCCTGCAATCGTCTCACTTTCCACGGTAATCACTGCCCCGTTGCAGTTGTCTAAAGCCGTGGCGTCTTCAAGCACGAGCTCGTCAGAGCACTCCACGGTGTAGTCTTGAGGGACGCTCGTGAATTCAGGCGCAGTCGTGTCCTCCACCGTGATGGTTTGAGTCGCGGAGGCACTGTTGCCTGCATCGTCAGTTGCAGTAAATGTGCGCACCACCGTGTAGTTGCCGGTAGCGTTGCCTTGGATGACTTCTGACGTCACTTCCACGACTGCACCATTGCAATTGTCCACGGCCATCGCTTCTTCGAGAAGCAGGTCATCTGAGCATTCGACAGTGTAATCGCCGGGGACAAATGTGAACGCTGGCGCTGTCGTGTCTTCAACTGTGATGGTCTGAGTTGCAGAAGTGCTATTTCCACAATCGTCAGTGGCTGTGAACGTACGAAGGATGGTGTAGTTGCCTGTGGCATTGCCAGCAATGGTTTCCTGAGCAACATCAATGGCAACTGTGCCACAGTTGTCGGTGGCAGAAGCTTCATTCGAAAGCACGATGTCACCGGAGCACTCTACGGTGTAGTCCGCCGGGATGGAGGTGATCTCTGGCGCTTCGTTGTCTTCCACTTGAATGGTGTAGGCATATTCCGCAGACCCACCCGCGCAGTTTTCGATACTCACAGTGCGAAGAATGGTGTAATCACCGGCACATGCACCTTCAGTGATTTGGTCTGAAGCCAAGCTCACCGAGAGGCCTTCGTCGCATCCAAAGGCAGAAGCATCGGCGTTGCTGTAGCTCACGACGAACGCATCCGCGCTTGGCAAGCCGGGCACCGCATCGCATGAAGCCACCGCGTCCGCGGGGCCTTGCTCGATGATGGGGCAGGCGAACGCGCCCAAGGGCTGCTGGGTAAAGGTGAAATCGGAACGCACATCGTTAACCTGGTCTCCTTGAGGGAAGATTTGAGCTCGGAATGAGCCTGAAACCTGACCGTCGGTGGTCAGCTGAGCCACCAATACGCGGTGATCGTCACCTGACACGCCGTTGGGACCGCCAGGAGGAATCAAGAACCATCCACTGCCGATGTTGTCGTCAACTGTGATGCTGTTCCCAGCCTCGAAGGAGTCAATCCATGAACCAGGAATGAGCTGGGCTTCTCCCCCGTCCAAATCGTCACTCGACGTCGCCCCAATGGTGACCCAAGAGTCATACGCCGCATCGGGCGCCACCACCATCATGGCGGGGCTGATGTTGGTGCCAAGACAACCTCCAAATACGTTTTGGTAAAAGGACGTGGTCGTGTGAAGCGCCAAAGGGAACTCGTCGGAGCCCGTCACGGCCGTCAACACGTCGTCGGCGTTGGGTGTGTTGATGTACACGCGGTACGTGCTCAAGCCTGCGAGATCTCCCGAGGTATGAGTTTGAATAAGGTCGATGCTGATGCTGTATCCAGCTTCGGTCGTGGTGTACACCTCGTACGCACAGCAGTAGTCGCAAGAGCCGTCGTCAACTGCAGCCACAGGGTCATAATTGCAAGCCTGAGCGTCCGTACATCCCGCCTCGTTGAAGTCGCAGATGTCGTTGTCGTTCAAATCGAAGCAAATGCCGGCGCAGTCAAAGCCTGGCTCTGCATATTCACACGCGCCGTCGTCGTAGATGGCGTCCTCGTCATAATTACATGCCCCCTCATCCATACAGCCACACGCATTTTGTCCGCAGGAACAGAAGTCACAAGAATCATCCAACACGTTGGCATCAGCATCATAATTGCATGCCGCCTCATCCGTACAACCCGGATTGACCAGCGTCACATTGTACTGCTCTTGAAGGGTCAGGGTATTGCCACATGCATCAGAAATGAGGAATTCACGCAAGATGACTTCGAGCGATGCGGTTGTGGACAACACGACATCGTTGACTTCGTAAGTAGGGTTGTCATCACAGTCATCCGAAACCTCCAAACTGGCCTCAGGTATGATCTCCCCTTCGAGACCATTGATGTCGATGGCACAGGTGGATGGAACTTCACATCCATTCCAGCCTGACAACACCGTCGGTGCTGTGTCGTCGACGATGTTCAATTTTTGGGTTGTCGAAGAGACATTGCCACAGGCATCTGTCGCTGTGAAGGTGCGGTCGATGCTGTACGACTGAGGACAGCTGCCTTCGATCACCACATCGGTCATTGTGATGTCGACACCGCTGCAGTTGTCCGTAGCTGCTGGCAAGGCGGACGGAAGTTCATCCGTGCAGCTCAACACCAGGTCCGCCAACGTCTCAATAACAGGCGCTTGGTTGTCCACCACCGTGATGACCTGCTGATCCGTGGCGGTGTTCAAACATGGATCCATGGCATTGAAGGTTCTCACCACCGTGTAGTTGCCAGGACAATCACCAGGAACAATTTCTTCGGTCATTTCGATGGTGACGTCGCCACAATCGTCTGTGCCATAGGCTTCGCCCAAATCAGCAATGGCGAAGTCTTCACAAAGCACTGTCATGTCCTCGGGCACAAACACCACCGGGGGCACCGTGTCCACAACAACAATAAGCTGTTCCCTTGAACGCGTGTAGCCAGAGCAATCCGTCGCAGTCCAAGACCGGAACAACGTGTAGTCGTGCTCACACACCCCGTCAATGCGCGTCTCCCCATCAAACGTGATGGTGGGAGTCGGCATGTCGTCGTAGCAAAGGTTGTCGTTGTATGTCGCTTCAAAAGAAGGCGCAAAAGGGGAAGCGATGGCTTCAACCAAAGCATCTTCTGCAGCGGGAACCTGCCACCCCTGCACAGTCACATTGGCTGGGAACGAGGTGAAGATGGGCCTCAAAGAGTTTCCATCGCAATCGAAATTGGGGGTCGCAAAATTGCATTGCCCCGGGTCCGTTGCGGCAGGGTCGAAGTTGCACGCCGCCGTGTCTTGGCAACCCACAATTTCAAATGGGTCGCAAACGCCGTCACCATCCTCGTCCAACAAACAGTTCCCATCACAGTCGTAACCGAACTCAGGGAAAATGCATGAATCGTCAGCATACAGAGCTGTCTCATCGAAGTTGCACGCTGTCGCCTGAAGGCAGCCCGCACAAGAAGTGAATTCGCACGTTCCGTCATCATTCGTGGCCGCCACGTCAAAGTTGCATGCCTCGGGGTCGGTGCATCCGCCAACGGGCTCTTGACAAGTCCCATCGTCGTCGGTGGCGATGGGGTTGTAGTTCAAAGCCGTTGTGGAAGTACATCCGGCAATCTCGTCGCCATCACACACGTCATCTCCATCCGCGTCTTCCAAGCAATTTCCATCACAGTCTCTTCCTTCCTCCGGGAAGACACATGTTCCATCGTTGACTTGCGCTTCTTCATCGTAGTTGCATGCTTCCAAAACCGTGCAGCCCGTGGCCAAACAAGACACAAAGTCACAAGATCCATCATCCTGGTTGGCATTGGCGTTGAAGTTGCAGGCTTGTGGACTCGTGCATCCCTCGATGGGGTTACAGCTTCCATCATCCACAGTGGCCGAACTGTCGTAGTTGTCCGCAAATTCATTGGTGCATCCCGCACAACTCGTGTATTCGCAAGAGCCATCGTTGACCTCCGCATCGGGGTTGTAATTGCAAGCGTTGGTCAACGTACAACCTGGAACAAGGCAGCTCAAGTAATCGCATGAACCGTCGTTGACCGTGGCCGCGGGGTTGAAGTTGCATGCCGCAGCGTCGGTGCAACCCAAAACCAAGCAAGTGATAAAGTCACAGGTGCCGTCGTTGATGGTCGCAGCAGGGTCATAATTGCAGGCAATCTCAATGGTACATCCTGGCACATCTGTCTGAGCAACAATGGTTTGGGTCAAAACCACGAGGAGAGCGGAGAGGAAAATTCGCATATCGAGTCTTTTGATGGAACATTGAAAGATAGGGATGAAAATCGAGAATACATCGACGAACCTCAATTTTCAACACCTCAATGCGCGATAACTCCCTATGAGCGGCGACATAAATCTATTTCAAAACGACCCGACCAAGCGAATTTGCTTGGCCAACTCTGCCCAACAAAAATGGCGACCCATGGTCGCCATTTCCCTTATGCCCAACGGCACGCATTTATCTCAAAATCAATAGTCTTCGTCGTAATCTGACCACCCCTTGGACCCTCCGCCACCGCGGGTTTTCTTCATCTTTGTTTGACGTGGGCCGTCAGAGTATTTGTCGGGCTTTTGGCGCTGTACTTTTTTCTTCTTCGCCGGCTTTTTGTCGGCCCCAAAAGAACCACTCCCACCCCCACCGCCGGAACCCGGCCGAGGTCCTGAGCTCGGTCGAGTGCCTCCGCCCTGCGCGGTTTTTGGAGAATCGGGACGACCAGCCGAACCCGAAGGCCTCGGCCGTGCTCCACGCTCCTCAGCTTCTTTGACGACCATTCGGAACCCCATGAATTCCTGGCCATTCATTTCCGCAATGGCACGCTCCCCTCCAGCTTTGTCCTCCATTTCGACAAAGCCAAAGCACTTGCTTTGCCCAGTGTCACGGTCGGTCACCACCTTGACACTGCGAACAGGCCCCATGGCGCCAAACCATTCCAACAAATCCGATTCAACCGCATCCCGGTTGAGCTTAGCTACGAAGAGTTTCATGTTTGTCTTTAGAACGAGAGAACGGCTGCAAACTACGCGAAAAGACGAAGTTCACAGCCGTTCCAGAGTTCAATTATTCATCAGCAGTCATTGCCAAATGCAGCCAAGATTTGAAGAATGTCGTTGACGTTGGTGGCGCCATCGCCATTCAAGTCCGCACTGCAATCTGAAGCGCAACCGAAGTCTGCCAAGAGCTCCAAGATGTCGGCCACTGTGATTTGACCGTCGTCGTTCAAATCTTCGGGGCATGCAGGCGCAAACTCGCAGCTTCCGTCGTCGACCAACGCGCTGGGGTCGTAGTTGTCCGCTTCAGGATCGGTGCAACCGCTGCAGGTGCTGTTGTCGCCACCACACACACCACACGCATCAAGTGCCAAGCAAGAGCCGTCATCGATGGTCGCTTCCGCATCGTAGTTGCAAGCGTTCACATCGGTGCAACCCGAACAGCTCGCGAACTCACAGGAACCGTCGTCCTCTGTAGATTCAGGGTTGTAGTTGCACGCCGTGGAATCGGTGCAGCCTGAGCAGCTCGCGAAGTCGCAAGAGCCGTCGTCTGTGGTAGCTTGGGGGTTGTAGTTGCATGCGCCGGCGTCGGTGCACCCTGGGATCTCAATGTCATCCGACGTGCAAAGGCCATTCAAGGTCAACGTCGCGTCGTAGTCCACACCCGCACTGGTGGTCCATCCGTTCACCAACGTGAACGACCAAGGTCCCGTGCCCGTCAAACCGGATCCTGACAAATCCACACTTGCAGTGTATGTTCCTGGGGTCGTCGTCTGCCAATCTTCCGGCCACACCACGAGGTAGTTGCCGAGATCCGTGCACGCACTTGTCACGTTGTACCCCCCGATTGCGAAGCAGTTGCCGTCGGGCAACCCAATTTCAACCATCATGTCGGCGGGCCATGATTGCCCTCCTCCAGAATTGGAGAAATTCAACGTCACATCGAGCGAACTGAGCGTCCCAGACGCTCCCGTCAAAGCTGGCGTACCGGCTTCAGAAGCGACCAATCCAGTCTCGACGATGTTCAAGGGGTAATCGCACGTGGGGCATCCTTCCACTGGGTCGGGCAATTCACAGAATCCGTCATCCAATGTAGCTGAAGGATTGTAGTTGCAGGCCTCAGGGTCCGTGCACCCATAGCAGCTGAAGTCACAAGATCCGTCGTCAAGGATTGCGGCGGCATCGTAGTTGCAGGCGGTCGCGTCCGTGCAGCCACTGCAAGTCGTGTTGTCCCCTCCGCAGACACCACACGTGTCGTCAAACGAACAAGAGCCATCATCCGTGGTGGCTGCAGGATCGTAGTTGCAAGCTGTGGAATCGGTGCATCCAAAGCCTGAACCGAGGCAAACCTCCGTGGATTCGGTGGCACCAAATTCGCCTCCTGCACCAAGAACCGTGCCGCCTGAAGAAATGGTGTATCCCCCTTCACCGTATGCACAGCACATGCCATCACCGAAGGAGTCGTTGATGGTCACGGTGTAGCATCCGGGATCAATGCAGATTTGCTCCACATATTCCGTCCCAGTAGTGGCGTAAGGTCCTCCCTGCGCGACAATGTTGCCATTGAGGTCGGACACCGTCCACGTGGTTTCACCAGGGTAGTTGTCGGTCAGCAAGGTCAACGTGAGGTCCTCTCCACCCAAAATGCATGAGCCATCGTCCAAAATGGCCGTGGCATCGTAGTTGCACGCATTTGGGTCGGTGCAACCGCTGCAAGTGCTGTTGTCACCGCCACACACACCACACTCGTCGTTGGACAAGCACGAGCCATCGTCAAAGACGGCTGACGCATCGTAGTTGCAAGCGGTGGGGTCGGTGCAACCGCCGCAGGTGCTGTTGTCTCCACCACACACCCCACAGTCGTCATTGACCGCACACGAGCCATCATCTTGGGTGGCTGTGGGGTCGTAGTTGCACGCCGCTGGATCAGTGCAGCCTGTACAATCAAAGTCACAAGACCCGTCGTCAAGCGTGGCATCTGCGTCGTAGTTGCACGCCGTGGCATCTGTGCATCCCAAGCCGCAATCCGCCACGCCGATCTGCAAGATATCAGAACCCTGCGTAGACCCGTCGCCGCTCTGGGCTGTATCGAGATCTCCCGAAGCGAGAACGTTGCCCGCATCGTCAGTGAAGGTGTATGTCGCACCGTTCCAACCGTCTCCATAGCTGTCTGTCATGTTAAATGAGAAACACCCATTGGGGATGCATTCCGTCACAGAGCCAGCTCCGCCAGACGCAAGGACTGTGCCATTCAAATCCAGGCTCCATCCGATTTCACTGTCCCAACTGCCGCCGCCGACACTGATAGTCACGCCACTTCCGGTGGTGTTCATGAAGAAGTCGCTCGTCGCCGTGTCGTTCGCCGCATTTTCATCCGTGCCGCCATTGGGGTTGGACACGGTGAAAGTGAAGGTGTGGTTGCCTTCGGCAGGTGCGATGTCGGTCAAAGTGACATCTTCACTCTCTGCGTAAGCCAAAGTCCCGGTCCAAGTCAAGGTTCCGATTTCCGTTCCATCCAAGCTGTAGGAAACGTCAAGTGAGGTCAACGTTTGCTCGCCATTGTTGCGCACTCGAATGACTGGAGTGACACTTGTGGCACACACGCCAGCAGCAGGTGCAATCACCGATTGGGCCTGGGCATCCAATGCAAAATCAGGCACCGCGGGTGTGCAACCTGGGGAGCTCACCAAGCTCGCCCGGGCCCCACCTGGCGCAAACAATGCATTCATGCGATCCGATTGCCCTTGGGTAAACAGGTTCATGCAAGCGTCGTCGGAGTAGTCCATGTAGTTCTGGACCATGTCTGTCGTGCCACAGGCGGCACTTCCCAAAGCGCATCCGTAGTTGGGTCCGTCAGAATCCGGGGTGTCGTCGACAAAATCGGATGCTCCGCATCCACCGTCGCCCCAAATGTGACGAAGGTTGAGATAGTGCCCCACCTCGTGGGTGGCGGTGCGTCCAAGGTCAAAAGGTCCAGAAGCTGTCCCCGTGTTGCCCGTGGCCGTGTAGTTGCACACAATGCCATCGGTGCTGGCTGGGCCACCGGGAAATTGGGCGTATCCAAGCAAACTTGAACCCAAATCGCACACCCAGAAGTTCATGTAATCCGACGCAGGCCATGCATCTGAGCCTCCCTGAGAGGTGAACTTCATCGCATCGTTCGTCCCAAAGGAGGTCACGTTTGTCGACACCCGCAAGATGCCGTCTGTTGGATTGCCGTTGGGATCCTGCGAAGCCAAACAAAACTCAATCTGCGTGTCCGCCGCTTGCGACCACACATTGTCTTGGTCTGCATTCAATCGACGAAAATCCTCATTCAAAATGTCCAATTGGGACATCACTTGAGCCTCACTGATGTTCTCTGCAGTCGTGTTGTACAAGATGTGAAAGACGACCGGAATGGTCACTACCAACTGTGAACGCTGGGTAAGGTTGGCCTGCACCTCGCGCATGTACGTCTCGGTTTGCTTTTCGATGAGCGCCATGCGTCGGACCATCTTGGGATGTTCGTGCAGCAGCCGGTCGAGGTTGCCCATGGTGTGACAAACGCGCTGACGGGCGTTTTTGTCCACTTGCTCGCCACCATGTTGTGCCTGAAGTGGTGCAAACACCAAAACCGTCATTGCGACAGCCAGAATGTTGAGGAAGAAAGATTTCATTGAATCAACTTTAGTTCGACCGCTTAATATATGCCTTAATCGACACAAATACGCAACTCATCCATTTATTTCTGCCATTCAAGGACTTGAAGGGCATCTGGCAGGTTGCATCACTTTTGCCATGAACTTTGACTCCATGCAGAAGGATTGGGCCATTCTCCACCAAGACAAAGACCACGCGGTCGTATTGAAACCTGCAGGTATGGCCGTTCACGGCAGAGGCCAACACACGCTCACCACCCAGCTGAACCGCGACGGTCGCCTCTCAGATGCCGCCACCTGGCAGCACATTCACCGCTTGGACTACGGAACGCGGGGTCCCGTGATGTTCGCGAAAACACCCACTGCACAAAAGGCGCTGCAAGCGCATTGGCCTCTCTTCACCAAAACCTACCATGCGTGGCATGCGGGAGAATGGAAAACCGAATCCGGGGTGGCGGCATTTCCATTGGACGGGAAACCATGCCAAACCACCTTCAAATGTCTTGGCTCGCGGCCATGGGGGGTGCACGGCAAGGCCTCCTTGGTGGAATGGTCCCTTCAAACGGGACGCACTCACCAAATCCGCAGGCATGCTGCAGCGCTGGGGCACGCCATCGTTGGAGATCCCGTGTATGGCAGGCCGCCCATCTATACAGGGCATGGACTCCATTTGACCTGCACAGACTTGGCTTGGACCCACCCCATCACAGGGAACCCATTGACCGTTCGCGTCACGCCGGCCAAAAAGATGAAGCGTGCCCTCCCCGGCACCTTTGTGCCACACGCACCCTCCCCATTCCTCCGCTTGTTCGACGGCTCCTGAACGGTTGCCGACCGTACCTTCGGCCTCAAATCACCCTCATGCGACCCATCCGAGCCTTCATTCGAATCGTGCTGTTTCTTCTGCTGTCGTTGGTCACCATAGCACGACTTGTTTTGACTTTCATGTGGATGCGTCTGGTCGGAACAGAGGTTGAAGCCAAACGTGCGTACATCCACCGACGATTTGTCGCCTTCGTCAAGCAGGTTCAGCGCATCATGGGCGTTCGCATTCAATGGGAAGGTGAGTTCCCCCGAGAGCCGGCAGTCCTGATGGGCAACCACCGTTCCTACGTGGATGCCATCCTGTTCTCGGTGGGATTCCCAGTGGTGTACGTCGGCCGTGTCGAGTCCAAATCGTGGCCCGTTATCGGCTGGGGCGCGTCGCTGCTCGGCACCATTTGGGTCGACCGAAAAAGCAAAGACAGCCGACGCGCGACGCGTGCCGCCGTTCGCAACCGCCTTCAAGAAGGCATGGGCATTGTCATCTTCCCCGAGGGTACCACGTTCAAGGGCCCCGAGTTGCTCGAATACCGTCCGGGTATGTTCTACACTTGTGCTGAAGAAGGATTTCCAATCGTCCCCGTAGCCTTGGAATACCGAGACCCCAACATTGCATGGGTGGACAAGGCTTGGTTCATTCCCCATGCGTTTCATCACTTTGGCGCCAAGCACATCGACGTGGCCGTTCGCATCGGCGAAGCCGTGAAAATGACGGATGCAGAGGCCCTACGTGCCCATGTCCGCAACTGGACGGAAACCCAAGTGCTTGAGCTTCGGGCGCAATTTGACGCGTGACTCCGATTTAGAGTGCTGCCAAAAAGGGCTGACCTCCACGAGGCCAGCCCTTTGCGATTGTTCGAACCTCTTATTGCACCATCAACGGCAACGCCACGCGGCCTTGGGCCGTTGTGGCGACCACCGTGTAACGACCAGGCGAGACGCCTTCAAGGTCGAGCCATGCGGAGGCTGACGCCTGAAGGACTTCTGCACCAAGCACATCGTACAGAACCACGTTGGCTTGTTGCACGTCTGAGGCGCCCCAATCCAAGAACACGCGACCACGCGCGGGGTTGGGCACGAGCTCCAGTTGCAGGTTGTCAAGCCCATCGACGTTGTCCACCTCCAAGATTTGGACGGTGCGAACCACTTGGCCTTCACAGCCTGTGGTGTCCGCCTCCAATACGGTCACAGAAGCACCACCAACTTCCGAACCCCAAGTCACGTTGATTTGCAATGTTCCTTGCCCCTCGGTGATCTCTCCGCCCACAACCGTCCAAGTGAAGGAGTCTCCAATCGCCCCATTGTACGTGTACGTGGCATCGTCACCTGCAAAGGGGAACAGCGGACCAGAGATGCTGCCCTCCCCCAAGGTGTAGCAAGATTCGTCATCCACGTTGGCCAATTCATTGTAGTTGCATGCATCTTCATCCGTGCACCCAAACACGGCGGGAACACCCGTGCACATACAGTCGTCGCCAATCACATCAAAGACCGTGTTCTCGTCACCATCGTCACAAGCTTCTCCTGGCACCTCACACAATCCATTGTCTGTATTGGCCAATTCGTCAAAATTGCACGCATCTGGATTGATGCAGCCGAACACAGCAGGCAGGCAGAACTCATGTTGAATTTCATCTCCGTAGTCGGCCTCGTCCATCTGGAAAAGCACCATCCCTGAAGAGTCCACCGCGGTGTAATTGCCATCCACGCCGCACTGGGTCCACGCCTCACCGTTCAATCCATCTCCGTAAGTGTCGGTCAGCACGAAAGTGTAGCAACCTTGGGTCAAGCACTGCTCGAACGACACTTCCGTTTCTGCCTCGGAATACCCTCCCGAATTCACAGAAGCGACCACAGTCTCTCCCAACATCAACTCCCAGCCCACTTCTTCAGGCCAACAATCGGTCAAGATTGTCAATGAAAAGTCCACGCAGGGGAACTCACAAGACCCGTCGTCGATGGTCGCCAAGGGATCGAAGTTCAATGCCTCGTTGCCGTAGGCATCCACCGCAATGGTGCATCCTGGAACGAGGGTGTCGCAGGCGGGTGTGGATACCATCACAGTTTCAGACACCAAGGAATCCACAGTCACGTAGAACTCGTAGTTCGCGCTTGGATACATCCCTGTGAAGGTGTAAGTCTCCCCTGACCCAATCATCAGGGAATCACACACCGTACCGAGGCTGTCGAGGTCGTTGGATTGGCAAACCGTCGTCGTCGAACACAAGAAAGACCCCAATTCGACACCCAAGTCGATTTCGGTGACAGCTTCGCCCAGCGACGCGTCATAAACGCAATTGGAGGAGACATAAATGCTGTCGGTGCTGCACTCAATGGGACCACAGTTGGCCAACGCCAATTCAAGCGCGTTGTACACGTTGAGGCGTCCTCCAGTGACGGTCTCTCCAATCAAATTGCTGACTTCGTCGGTGCCATCCAAGATGTACCCGAGGACCAAATCCGCCGCCGCTTGGGGGTTGCTCAATGCCAACCCCATCAAATCTGGACAGGGCGCGCTGTACACCAGGGCAATTGCACCCGCCACACATGGGCTTGCGAATGAGGTGCCGCTTGTGTTGCCGTAGCCCGAAGTGCCGCTGGGCAAGAAAACGGCATCACCAGGCGCACCCAAGTCAATCGTTGTCGCTCCGTAAGCAGAGAAGGTGCGAACGTCGTTGTCGTCGGTTGCGGTCACAGAGACCATGTAGGGAGAGCTGCATCCGGTCGGCATGTCCCCTTGGGTGTCAATGTTGTATTGGGCATTGGCCGTGGCGCCACAGTTGAGAATGCCCTGCTCGCCCAGGTCGTCGTAGTACGCGCACCACACGGGGTAATTGGCAGGGTTGGCGAGGTCGATGCCCCAAGATGCGTTGGTGGCCACCACAAATGCGCCGCGCGCGCCGTCGCTCTCGTTGAAGATGGCACGCATTTCGAAGGGGTAGTTGTAGGCCGCAATGACATTGGATTCGGTGAGCCCACCGCCCATGTCGACCTGCATGATGTCCACGTCCCAGTTCACGCCGACACCGCCCACGCCGTTGTCTCCGACTGCACCAATCATGCCGCTGACAGAGGTGCCGTGCCCTCCAGCCGCGATGGCGTCGTTGTTGCTGCCTGAGTTCCAGCCGTTGTAATCGTCAACAAAACCATTTTCGTCATCGTCCACGCCGTTGCCGGGAATTTCCGCTTCGTTCACCCAATGGTTCTCGATGAGGTCCACGTGGTTGTAGTTGGAGCCTCCCCCTTCGAGCACTGCAACCACGATGCGGGATCCGTCAGCAGCAGCCCCGCCCGTGGTGATGTCCCATGCCAGGTCACTGTCGATGTCGTGATCTCCATTCTCCACGTGATGCCATTGCTGGCCAAGCTGCGGATCGTTGGGAAGGGTTTCGCGGTTTTGGACTGTATGGTTGAACTGTGCAGCTTCGATGCGGGCATCTTCACGCAACGTTCGGAGAACGGCCCAATCTTGCGCCGAGGTTGTTTCGCCTTGTGCACGGAACAGGTGAATGTGCGCCCGTGGGGAAAGTGCATCCACGTGCTCCAAACCATATTCCGCCGCCCATTTGGCACCGTCTTGGTCGTTGTGGAACATGACGATGAATTCGCCGGGCAGGTGGCTTTGGGCGACTGCAGTCGCGCCCACGGTCAACAACGTGACCGCGAAAAGCGCTTGGAGGGTGTTGGTCAATTTCATGAAGGAATCAAAATCTTGGTGCCGTAAAGTTAGTCGGCTTGGTGTGAGGACCCACTCGAAGCCATTGGGGTTGCACTCCAAGTCCTCAGAATGTCGTATCAAAGCGCAGCATCACATGCCGAGGTGCCCCCAAAATGCCCGGCCTCGTGCTCACCACGCCATTCGTGACATTGTTGACAATGAGGGAAAAACGTTGCCCTTTGGGTGCGGTGTAGGCCAAACGAACATCCCACCGTTTGGCCCCTTCCGCGAATTGTTCACGGTAATTCACCAATCCACTGATCAGCTCTTCAAAATACCAATCCACCGCATCGATGAAGCTTTGGTGATTTAGGGCAATGCCTGCAGTCCAGGGTCCCATGTCCCATTCCACATCTACCTTTAGCGCGCCCTTGTTCCGGTACTTGAGCAAGGACCCGGCAGCCACCAAACTGTCCCGGGCGGTCGAATCGTTGGAGCTTAAAAAATTGTCCAAGAACACCCCCACGTTGACCTGGGCCGTGTCGTTGGCCAAATCGCCTGCGTAATTGTAAGTGTATCCGGCCACCGTACGCATGGGAACACCCCACACCTGCCCCTCACCCACTGCACTGAGCTCGTAACCCGCAATGCGGGTTCTGCCTAGGTTCAAAGGTTGAAAAAAGAACTGCGGAACACCGTCTTCGATGATGATCGTCCCGTTCGAGTCGGTGGCCGCCTGCAACGTGTACTCAATCATTTCATTGTAGTTGAGCACAAAGGCGGAGGCCTCCAGCAATAAGCTGCCCGCGTCCCCTTTCAACTCTTGGACCAATCCCAATTCCCAGTTGTCTCCAGCCTCGCTTTGAAGCCCAATGTTGCCCCGTATGTTGATTCCGTCGGTCAACGTGCCTTCGACATAGCGCTCGGCGAGCGACGCAAATCGAAGCGACTCCCCGTAGGACAAGCGAAGGTTTGTGGACGGGGTGAGCTCCCGGTTTAGACCAAACCGCCAAACTGGACCCGACGATTCGGAGAAAATGCCTGGGTTCACGTTGTGCTCGAAGCGGACACCTCCTGCCACCTTCCAACCGTGATGAGCCCATTCAATTTGGTCAAATTGAGCCACGTTGAACGTCAGGAGTTCAATGCCTGGGTACAGACTGGAGAAGGACTTTTGCATGGATCCAAAGCCACCCACTTGCATGGTAAGATTGGGCCCAAGTGCGCGGGAATAGCGGTACTGGCCCATACTCAACTTGCTCGTCATGGTGGGCGCAGGGCCAGAACCGTAGCGCGTCGTTTGGTACACCCGCGTGTTGAAGTGGTGGGTTCCTCCCTCCAATGGCGCGTATGTGGCCCAGGCGTCTGCATGCCAGTTGGCCCACCGGTCTTCACTTGAGGTTCCATCCATGGGCAAGTACGCGCTCGTGGTGAAATCTTCCCACAAAATGAACCGTCCCATTTGCTGGTATTGGCCTTGCACCGCGCCACCAAACTGCCATTTGGGCGACAGGCGATACCTGAATTTGGCATTGCCGCGGATGCGCTGCTCGTGACCCACAGCGAGGTAGGTTTTGTCCGAGAACACACTCCCGCCCGCCACAATGTCCAGCTTGCCAAAGGCCTGCCTGTGCGAGGCACTCATTCCATTGGAGATGGGCGAATAACTCTGATCCCACCACCGCCATTGGGTCGAGTCTGGATCCGAGTACATCCCGTTGAATACGCTCACCACGGTTTCAGGCTTCTCCCCAGGCCACACCGTGCGCATGTGGATCACGCCGTTGGATGCCCCAGAACCATACATCGACGACGCTGTGGCCTTGACGACCTCAACCTGTCCCACGTGTTCCATGGGCAGGTACGACCACCAGATTTCGCCCAAATCGCCTGAAAGCAAGGGCAGCCCATCGAGCAGCATTTGGACGCGGCTGCCCACCCCGTAGCTGTAGCCACTGCCACCGCGGATGCTGACCTGCCCGTCGAGAATGGAGACGCCCGGGGTTTTGGACACCAGCCCCTTCAGATCGAGTGCATTGGCCGTTTCTGCCAAATACGGCTTCAGCACAGTGACCGGCACCGTTTCCTCCTGCACGGACGACCCGGAAATGCTCGCCGTCACCACCACTGCATCCAACGCTTCCGCCTGAGGCTTCAACACCACGCGTCCGCCTATGCTGGCAATCCGCTGGCACGGAAGGGTGACGGTTTCGTAGCCCACAAAACTGAAGGTGGCCCAACAAGGGGCCTCACACGGAACCCCGGTACTCGGGTTCTTGACGCGGCCATCGACATCCGTAGAGAGCACTTGCAAAGCCACGCCTTCTTCACAGCCCAATTGGACCGTCACTCCCGGCAACGGTTGGCCCGTCGCATTCGCCCCATCCAGCGTGGTCCAATGCGTCGCTTCTTGTGCCCAACTTGCAGCGCCGGAGAGCCAGAACATCACGGCCAGCGCAAGGAAAGGCCTGTGCACATGTTTGGTCATGCGGCAAGATGCTGAGGAAGGAGTTGAGCCCAACCTTCTTCTCTCCCAAACTTCTCCACGAGCGCGGCCATTTCTTTCACACCTTGCATCATGAATCAATGCATTCCCCTCTTTGGGTTGGGGCTTGTCGCGTTGAGCGCCTGTCAACCTAAAACGACTTGGCAAACTTGGGAGGCCCCGAGTGCCATTCGAACCTTGGACGTATTGGCCGAGGGACACATTCGCTATGCCGCCGCAGCGGGCTGGGTGGGACAAACGCTGAACCAGGGTGAAACGTGGACTCAGATGCAATGGATGGCCCCTGACTCCACCACCCCTTCCTTTCGGTCTTCAGCTTCAAATGGGACCCATTGGTTTGCGGCGTCCATTGCCTCACCCGCTTGGATTGCCCAAGCCCCATTGCTTTCCCTCGCCCCCACCTGGGTCCATCACGACACGAGTTCCGCGGTGTTTCTCGACGCCATGGCATGGTGGAATGCCGAAGAAGGACTGGTGTTCGGCGATCCCGTGGATGGCTGTCTCACCCTGCTCGAGACCCGAGACGCAGGCCAAAGTTGGCAGCGTCTTTCCTGTGACGACGTTCCCCAACACACGCCAGGTGAAGCTGGTTTTGCCGCTTCCAATGGCAACATCTGCATCCAAGGTGACACCGCATGGGTCTTTACGGGAGGAGTCGCCTCCCGATGCCTGCGCAGCGTCGACCGCGGCCATCACTGGGAAGCCATCGGTCTGCCCATTCGCCAAGGAGAATCCATGACCGGGGTGTTTGGGGCCTCTTTTGCCAATGCGAAACAGGGTGTGGCCATTGGTGGACACTGGGAGCATCCCGACGACAACGTCGACAACCTCATCGCCTCTTCAGATGGAGGAACATCGTGGACGCCGATTGCGGATGGTTCAGGTCCCGGCTATCGCTCCTGCATCCAACATCACCCGAAACGCAGCCAAGAAATCGTTGCGGTGGGATTCAAGGGCGTGGATGTCAGCCTCGACGGCGGACAAACCTGGAAACATGTCAACGACACAAACGCCTATGTCGCGCGGTTTGCGCCGGAGGGCCGTATCTTGTGGTTGGCAGGCAAGGACCGCATCCACCGCGTGGATTGGGACAACTTGACCTCCGAACTTTAACCATGCCTTCACCCCCTCCCGATCTGCTTGCCCAACTCCTCAAGGATGTCGAACGCACAAGTGGCATGGAAATCACATGCACTCGGGACTGTGAGGTGCTGAGTGAAGAACTGCGCGCCTTCGACGGTCGGTTCCCCGTCAGTGTGTCGACGCTGCGGCGGTGTTTTGGGTTGATTGAAGCGAAGGGAAGCTTTTCCCAAACCACGCTGAACACCCTCGCACGCTACGTGGGCCACCCCTCCTTTCGCGCTTGGTCTTCAAATCTCCAGGACTCTGCGACCGCAGTGAACGCGAGAAACCTTGCCCAATTTTCGGGCTTGGGCAAGGTCAACCTGTCTCCTGAGGCAACTGCTGCGTCCGCCCAACCGACGGAGATGCCCTCCGCAAGAAGAGGTGCAGATGATGTCATGCCCAAAAGTGCAGTCGAAGCGCAAGCGATTGTGGAATCTTTCATCCACCGTTTTGCCGATCCCAAGCAGTTTCATCTTTCTCCAAAGGAGTTTTCCATTCTCAAGGCCGCGGTGTTCGACATCTACGAACGTGGCAATTTCGATGTGGCCCAATGGATGCAGGTGGTCAGTCATGAACACTTGCTGCGATTTGTGGTGGAACAATTTCCGCCGCTCGATTTCATGAGCACCTTTGGCTGGCCCATGGTCGAAGCTTTCAACGACGTCTTTCGCGCACCCTCCGATGCGATGTACGGCCACGGCATCCTCGCTTCAGGTCTTGTGGCAAGGGATGAACCTTGGTCGCGCGTGCTCAATCACCTTCCCCAGCTGAACGCATTGAATCCCGGCATTCATCCCTTGGTGCAGGCACGTGCCATTGGCATGCAGCTGCTGGCCGCACAGGAGGGAAACAGTCGAGACTCAACATGGGAGCAGGCCAAATCGCTCGCCCTTTTAGGTCTTCGTGAAGACAAGAACATTTGGCCTCGTTGGGCCCATCAAAACTGCTATTTCGCCTTCAACCTGGCGGACTGGGCCGTGCTCTCTAGAGACCGCGAAATCATCGAAGTCGTAAGCGGGAACATTCAAGCCTTTCGCGCCGAGCAGGATTGGTACAACCGAAGCGGGACCATTGAAACCATCTTGTCCATCCGTCAAGTGTGGAATTGGATTTCTCTCGACCGAAAAGACGACGCCCTTCAGCTGATGGAAAGTGTCGAATGGCCCATCCTGCATTCTTTTGAAGTTCGCACCTTGGGCATGTGGTATCACGCCGCTCGCCTTGTTCTCGGTTTGGCGCCTAAAGAGTTGTGTGAAGCCAACCTTCGGTATGCCGTCAATTTGACGGGCTACTCGGGATTCGGACGACGCATTCAAGCGCTCGTCGAAAATCACGGATTGGGGTAAAAAAATGACCTGCCCGAGGGCAGGTCATCGTCAAACGAACTTTTGGTTCAGGAGCCCCCTCTCCGAGGCTACGCACAAATATTTCGAATAAATTGTACATATGCCACCTTTCTGCGTATAAATGGACGGTTTTGAACTGATTTGAATTCGAATGAATCGAATCGGAGCCAATGTGGTCAACGAATGTGATAGAATGTCTCCCGAGAGAAACGGAAGCGCTCACCATACACCCCTTTGGCCGTTCTTTTTCCTGCAGACACCACCATGCAGACCTCGGCGCGGCGCGGCAAACCCAACAATTTTTTGACCCGTCTGCTATCCATCCCTTCCATGGGGCAAGTGTCATACCCCTCAGCGCGCATGGCCAACATGAAGTGAGCCGCGGAAAGCGCCGTGCTTTTGTGCGCCCATACTCTCATGTCTGCCCACCCAATGGGCTCACGTGGCGTGGCCCGGGTCAACCCACGCAAGGGAAGCCACAGCCGCTTCACCCATGCGAAAACACCTTGGGTGTAGGCAATGCGTGTAATTTTGGTGAAGTATTGATACGCCCTCTCAGGCATGTTGCCGCGACGGTCAAACTCTTCAAGGGTCCATGCATTGTTGCGACGCCACAAGTCTGGACGCGCGACAAACACAAACAACTCCGGGGCTGTGGCAGCTGCCGGTTGTCCCAGACAGGCTTTCACCAATTTTTTCTTGTTTTCGTGGGAAGCCACCCTGTACAATTCCCAACATTGAAGGTTGGACGAGTTGGGCGCCTTTTGGGCTGCGTCCACCACCCTGTCGATGACTCCATCGGGGATGCCGTCCTGCGCATAGATGCGGGTACTTCTCCTGGAGTCTACCACGTCGTAAAACACCCCCGCGTCGAGCTCCGGCATGTCTAGGGCCGCTTCAGGCTCGGACGACACCGAAGAAAACATCTTCACTTTCACCATGCCCCAAAGGTCAACAACGGCGCTTGATTTCAGTGCGCCGATCCGTCAATTCGCCCGTGCAGCACCTGGGGTACGTCCTCCGGTTGGTCCCACTTCAATGCAGTGATGAAACGTTGCCCGGCCCGCTCTGCTTCAGCGTCGTTGCGCGCATGGACCAGGGCCAACACGTCACCCTCCTTCTTGGATTCGCCTGCCAGGGCGATTTGACTCAATCCCACCGAAAGATCGATGGCCGCGTCGGGTTGGGTACGTCCCCCACCGAGCTCGACCACGGTCATGCCCACTTGCCGGACATCGTACCCTGACAGCACGCCTGAACGAGGCGCTTGAATGGGGCGAACAACAGGGGCTTGAGGCAGGACTTTTTCTGCATTGTCAATCACCTTCGGGTCGCCGCCCATGGCCTCTATGCTCGCAGCCCAAGCCGACAAGGCAGATCCGCTGTCAAGGGTGTCCAACAAGGCCTCTGAGGCCGAAGACAAATCAGGACACACGCCCGCCTGCACGAGCAACTCACTGCCCAACGTCATGACCACCCTGTGCAGGCGAGGGTGCCGTGAGGCAGGATTCTTGAGGTAAGACACGGCCTCGTGCACTTCAAGGGCATTCCCTGCGGACCAAGCCAAAGGCACCGACATGTCCGTCAGCAGCGCCGACGTCTTCATGCCGGCGCCGTTGCCAACGGCGACCATACTCTCTGCCAGGCGCCGCGCCTCTTCCGCATCCTGCATGACTGCGCCGTTTCCACATTTGACGTCGAGCACGAGGTGCTCAAGGCCTGCCGCCAATTTTTTGGACACGATGGAGGCCGTGATCAGTCCGAGGTGCTCGACGGTGGCCGTGACGTCGCGCGTGGCATACATGCGTCGGTCTGCTGGGGCGAGGTCATCGGTCTGGCGCACAATGGCAAATCCGTGTTGTTCCACGACGCGCTGAAAATGAGCGGCATCCACCCCGGTTTGGTACCCAGGAATGGCCTCAAGCTTATCTATGGTCCCACCCGTGTGCGCCAATCCCCGACCGGCAATCATGGGCACATGAACCCCACACGCTGCAAGCATGGGCGCGAGCATCAAAGACACCGTGTCTCCCACCCCTCCGGTGCTGTGTTTGTCCAAAATCGGGCCGTGCAATCGGTCGTGGTCCCACGACAACACGCGCCCTGAATCTCTCACCGCCAAGGTGAGGGCAACCCGTTCGTCCACATCCAAATCCTGGAAAAAGATCGCCATGGCGAAAGCGGCAATTTGGGCCTCTGTCACTGCGCCCGAGGTCACGCCCTCCACAAAAGCCGTGATTTCCTCCAAAGAAAGGCGCTGTCCATCGCGCTTCTTGCGAATCCACTCTTGGGGCAGCCCCACGCCTTGACCCACCGATTTGCTCATGCCATGGCAACGAAAAAGCCGGCAATGGTGCCCGACATCAGGTTGGACATTGTTCCTGCCATGACCGCCAACAACCCCATTCGTGCGATGTCTTTCCGTCGCGATGGCGCCATTCCCCCCAATCCACCCAACAAAATGGCAATCGAACTCAGATTCGCGAATCCGCAAAGGGCAAAGGACACAATGGCCGTAGTCTTTGGGGACAAAACCACTTCTGCACCTTCGGCGATGAATGGTGCGAAATTCAAGTAGGCAACAAACTCATTGACCACCAATTTTTGCCCGATGAACGATCCCGCTGTTACGGCCTCTGCCCAAGGCACGCCCAAGAGAAAGGCGAGCGGGCTGAACAGCCACCCCAACAACAATTCCAAGGTCAATTCCGGCATGCCAAACCATCCACCCACACCCCCCAGAACGCCGTTCACCACGGCAATAAGCGCCACAAAAGCCAACAACATGGCCCCCACATTCAAGGCCAAATGAAGCCCTGACGACGCCCCGTTGGCCGCGGCATCGATGACATTCACAGGCGCATCCTCGTCGGACACACTAGGCAGTTCCGCGAGTGGCGTCTCGGTCTCAGGCATCAGCATCTTGGCAAACAACAACCCGCCTGGCGCCGACATGAAACAAGCTGCAATGAGGTACTCCACGGGAACCCCAATCAATGCATAGCCCGCGAGCGCGGAACCCGCCACAGAGGCCAGACCACCCACCATGACCGCAAACAACTCCGATTGGGTCATGGTGGCGATGAAAGGTTTGACGACGAGAGGCGCCTCCGTTTGGCCCACGAAGATGTTGGCCGTGGCACTCATGGACTCTGCCCGAGAGGTGCCCAACACGCGTTGCAACGCCCCCCCAATAATGCGAATGATCCACTTCATGATGCCGACGTGATAAAGCACTGCAATCAAAGCGGCGAAAAACACGATGATGGGCAGAACCTTCAGTGCAAAACTGAACCCCACGCTTTCGGCCACGAGTCCTCCAAACAGAAAGCCGATGCCGGCATCTCCATAAGAAAGCAACTGGTTCACGCCTTCGGTCATGGACGCGAGCATCCTTTGCCCCCAAGACACCTTCAGCACAAAGGCCCCCAGACCAAACTGCAGGGCAAACGCCCCCAACACCGTTCGCCAAGAAATGGCCTTCCGATTTCGTGAAAAGGCATACGCGATGCCCAACAACACGCCCATGCCCACAATGCTCATCAACATGAGGGCAAGCTAACGCGGAATTTGTATCTTCAGTGGACCTCGAGGGAAATGCCCTCCTGTCCCTTCAATCTGACTTGATCATGTGTTCCGTCAGAGCCTTGCTAAGCCTTGACCAAAGCACCGAAATCCACCGCGAGGCTGTGATCCAGGCATCGTCGAAGCAACACCATCGCACGCCGGATTGGTCAACTGTGGTCCAAACGCCCACCGCGGCCTTGTCGCACGAACGACTGGCCAGTGTCGATGTCGCAAGCGGGTCGCAACGGTTGCGAGACCCCATCGGCATCATCCCCCTCTACTGCGGCCGGGATACCGAGGGCCACTCTTGGTTGCCCTCTGAGATGGACCCGTCAGGTCCTGCAGTCACAGGGATTCACGAAGACGGGTACGACGAACCTTAGGATTCTTGACCGCCCAGTCCGTGCGCTTCGAAGGCGAACGGCATGAGGTTGACTGCGCTCTCTGAAATCATCACGTCCTCGTCGCGGACCTGAAGGATGACGCGCAAGGGCTGTCCTTGACGACGCTCCGCCTCGACAAGGACCTGGCGGCAACCGCCGCAAGGCATGAAGGCCTCTGCAATGGCCTTGGGGGACGGTGAGACGATGGCCACAGCACGCATCACAGCTCCGGGGTGTTGGGCGCCAGCTGCGAACACGGCCACGCGCTCTCCGCACATGCCGGACGGGTAGGCCATGTTTTCCTGGTTGCTCCCGCGCACCACGGTTCCGTCTTCCAAACGCACGGCCCCTCCGACCTGAAAAAGGCTGTACGGGGCGTACGCCTTGGACGCGGCTTCGTGCGCCTCACGCAGAAGTTCGTGATCAGTCGCGTCCAAGTCGTCGGGGCTCCACACTGTCAAGGTGCTTCGCCATTCTCTTGTTTGGGGTTGTGCCATAGGCGACGACTAAGTTACTGACAACTCGTCCCGAAGGCCGACAGCAAAATCAATACGTCGTCCACGGCCACAAAGCCATCGCCTGTCAGATCCGTTGTGCAACCCGATTCGCAACCGAATTCCGCAAGAACCAACAGCACGTCCCCCACTTCCACGACGCCGTTGCCGTTGAGGTCTTCTGCGCAAAGCGGTGTTCCGTCACAATTGAATCCGGGATCGGCGTAAAAGCACTCCCCTGGATCCGTGGCAGTGGCGTCGTAGTTGCACGCGGTTTCATCTTGGCAACCGGCGCATTCACAGGCGTCGCAGACGCCATCCAAATCGGCATCCGCCAAGCACGTGCCATTGCAATCCACTTCACACGTTCCGCATGAAGTCACCACAGGAGCAGGGTACTCGCAAGACCCGTCTTCCTGGTTGGCCGAAGCGTCGTAGTTGCACGCATTCTCATCCGTGCATCCTGCCACCGCTGCAATGCAAGAACCGTCGTCCTCTGTCGCCTGCGGGTTGTAGTTGGTCGCCGTGGGGTCCGTGCAGCCTGGCACGCTTGGCGCTTCCAAACAGAAATTGTCGCTCGTCGAGTCTCCAAACTCCCCTCCAGAAACCAAGACCGTGCCTTCTGAAATCACCTCGAATGACCCTTGGCCATAGGCACAACAAATGCCGTCTCCGTAGCTGTCGTTCACGGTCAATGTGTAACATCCGTATGGCAGACAAACAGATTCGGAATAGGTCGTCCCTGAAGCGTCGTAGGGGCCGCCCGACCATACGGTTCCACCTGAAGCATCGGTCACAGCCCAAGTGGTTTCAGCCGGATAGTTGTCCGTCTCAACGGTCCACGTCACCTCCGCCCCTGAAGCGGTTGCAAAGTTGGCCGTGTAATCGTTGTTGGATGGGTTCTCATCGGTGGCACCTGCAAGCTGCACGGACGCGTTGGCCACGTGATCTCCGTCGGCGAGCGTGACACAAGGCCCGCCCTCACAGAATTCTACATCCACCCCCTGGCCACTCGCCAAGCTTCCTGTCCAATTGACCACCAACGGAGCCGCGCCGTCAAAAGACAGAGACACCGAGAACGCACTGATAGCCTGCTGCCCCACGTTGAACACCGAAACTTTGGGATCCAACACGCTCTCGCATGACTCCGATTCAAGCCCCTGTACGGAGACAATGGCCAAGTCGTAATCGATGTCACCCGCGCCGGGCGTGATGCTGAAGTTGGCGTTGCTGATGTCGAAGAATACATTGTTGCTGGCCTTGACCTTGATGCGCGCTTGAGAGGTGGTCACATTGGGCACCAGCACCGATGCACTTCCATCGTTGGGGGTGCCCGCCACAAGCAGCGTCGGAAATGTGTAGCCACCGTCGGTGCTCAAGAAGATGTCCACCGCGCTACAATTGACCCCATTGCCGTTGGTGCCTGCCACATCCCACGTCACCGGCAGCTGGGAGTTTCCCACCGCGCTGCCTCCTCCATTGGGCGCTTGCAGGAGGAACGGACCAGCGTTGGCCGTCACGCTGAGCGACTTCAAATCGTCTGCAAACCCTCCACCACCAGCGCGGTTGTCACGGATGGTGCATTTGAAATTCAACCCACGGCTGTAGGTGGGTAAATGCTCTCCGATGGTTGTGGTGTTGTTGACCAAATCTTGGGTACGAGGAAACGTCCGATTGGGCGAGGTTGTGGACGAGAACGACCTGAAAATGGGCTGATTGCCTGACGGGTTGGTCAGGTTGTTGTCGCCTGAGGCCGTGGATGGACCCAAGTCGTATTGCTCCCAGTTGTATGTCACTGCATCGCCGTCAGGATCCGAGCCCGTGGCCGTCAACTCAAAAGGCGTTGAAATGGGTATGGTCAATCCATCCGCCCCAGCGTTTACGACTGGGATGCCATTGCCCGTGGCCGTTTTCACAGCGCATGTGTTGCCGTTTCCATTCACCGTGAACGCCACCATTTCATTGATGCTGTGGTTGTGGAAGTGGTCGTCTGAATTGCTCTGCAAGTTGGGCGCACAAATCCCCGCGTAACCCATGATGGTTGAGGCCGAACCAGGTTCGTATGCGGCCGACGATGCGCGGTTGCAACTGTTGTTTTGGGTGTGATTTCCCCCGTACTGGTGGCCCATCTCGTGCGCCACGTAATCCACGTCAAACGGATCACCTACTGGAGCCCCTTGGCCCGTCACCCCCCCTGCTTTGCTGCCTCCGCAAGGAGACTGCAGGTAGGCCACACCGCCACCGCCCGTGGAGAACACGTGCCCGATGTCGTAGTTGGCAGAACCGATGATGCTGTTGCAGGTGTTGATGTTTTGGGACAGCATGCTGCCACCACTGCTGTTGGTGTAAGGATCGCTGCCTGAGTTCAAAAACACGAGTTGGTCGTTGTTGGGAACCAATTCCATGGTCAAACACACGTCACGTTCAAAAATCCCGTTGACGCGCGCCATGGAGGTGTTCATCGCCGCCAGGACATTTGACACCGTTCCACCATGAAATTGAGCGTATTCCCCCGTGCACGCCAAGGCCAGTCGGTAGGTTCTCAGCTGCGAGCCGTTGTCTGCACGGCTGGTGGCAATCGCGGGACGTCCCATGACCTTGACTTCCTTTTCAGAGCCAGACTTAGGCCCCGTTGTGGGCGACATGGTCTGAGGCACCTCCAGCGCCATGCAGCCTTCGGCCTGCTTGGAGGTCGTGCGGTAAAACGCCGAGCTGGTGTAGACAATGATTTCGTCGCGAACGCCTGGGTGATAGGGGTCGATGTACACGGCCTCCCCTTCCTTCAAAATCATGGCGTGGAATCCTTGGGGCGTCATGTCAAAGCGCACCGTGGCTTCTGGGGAATCCACCCCTTGACCCGCGAACACCTGAATCTCAGGATAACGCGCAGCCAATGCAGGTGCCATCACGGGACTGTTGAGCACGCTGAAGCGCTCCATCTCCCCGTCGGGCATGGGCAATTCCAAAATCCAGGACGAGCGCATCGCCTCGAAGGCATTTCCCGTGGGAACCTCGCTCAACCAAGATTCCAAAGACGCTACGTCTACCTGAAACGCGCGAAACGCTGCCACCTCTGTGGTGGGCGCCTCGGCCCGAGTGCTTCGGGGCGTCGACCAAAAGGAAGCTTGTGAGAAAGAGAGGCTGGATGCAGCCAACAAACATGTAGCGGTCGAAAGACGCGACAGAAGGCGTTTACAATGTTTCATTCCGATGTGGCTTTGGTTTGAAGAAGGCTTCACCGACGCTTGGGTTCGGCAAACACTTCTGTGTATTCTTTCAAAAGGGACAACTGCTCTTTGGCCGGTTCAGGAAGCTGATTGGCCCAGCGCTGGAATTCAGCACCAAACGCCCGCCTGAATTCCGGAGACTCTTTCAAGACGTGGTTGTTCAGCCGTTGCAGATTCTTTCGGACGTCGCGCAACAAACGCTCATGCACGAGCAGCAGGCGCTGCCGGGCAGTCCAATTGCCAAACCTCCAGGCCACTGAATGTTGCGTGGCCGCCGTCATCAGTTCCTCTTGCAATCGCGTCAGAAACGCGGCGTATTTCTTGTTGCTGTCCTCCATGGTCCTCTCCTTTTTGACGTGACGTTTTCATTCGCGTTGCCTCCTTGAAAGAACCAATGCACTCAAAAACATGTTCTTACCATAGAACACTGTTCTTCTTTCCTTGCGACAACGTGATGACTGAAAATACGACCAAATCGCCCAGTTTCCATGCATCCCGCCTCATTGTGGGGCTGCTTTTCGGCATGGGCGTCGTTGTCTTCGAGGGGTGCACCTACGAAGAAGCCCCTCCTTCACTTCCCTGTGGGGACAACTCTGGCGTGTCCTTCGCTGGAGACCTTTTGCCCTTGCTCGATGTGCACTGCAATGGGTGCCACAGTGGCGGCAGTCCCAGTGCAGGATTGAACCTTGAAAACCACATTTCTGTGTCGCAAAGCGTACTCGAAGGCAGCCTTATTGAGCGCCTCAAATTGCCCCAAACCAACATCCAGATGATGCCCTTGAGTGGGAGTCCCCTGCCAGAATGTGACATCGCGCTGTTCGAGGTTTGGGCTTCGGAAGGTGCACCCAACAATTGATCCCTTGAACCCCATGAAGAATTCCATTTTTGACGCCTTGCTTGTCCTGCTTTTTGTGGGATTCGCCTCCGACGCTGGCGCGCAACAATTCATGACCCGCGAAGGGCATGTGCACTTCTTCTCCTCGACCCCCATCGAAGACATTGAAGCCGACAACCGGCAGATGAGTGGGTTGCTTGATGCATTGACTGGCGAATTTGCCTTTCAAGTCCAAATGCGCGCATTTCACTTTGAAAAGGCCCTGATGGAGGAGCATTTCAACGAGAGCTATGTCGAGTCGGAGGCCTTCCCCAAGGCGACCTTCACGGGACGCATCGTGTCGTGGGAGCGCATCCCAAACGATGGCCAGCGGCATGACGTGGTGGCCGAAGGGGAATTCGACATTCACGGGGTGACCCAACCCCAGCGCATCGAAGGCACGGTGCAGTGGATGGACGGCGCCTGGAAGCTCAAGGCCAACTTCGAGGCGACCTTGGCCGACCACAACATCGTCATTCCCACGGTGGTCAAAGACAACATCTCCCCCATCATCGCCATTGATGTTGAGGCTCAACTTTTGCCGCGATGAAGCGCCTGAATCGTTGGCTCGTTGGCTTGGTGTGGATCGGCACAAGCGCAATGCATGCACAGGGCCTGCTCGACGAATTAAATGCCGTGACCGAAGCGCCCACGCTTCCCGTTCGCGCCACCTTCAAGGACACACGAATTGTCAACGTGCAGAGCAACGAGACCCCTGCCGAGGGCGTCCTGCACTTTGTGATTGCGCACCGCTTTGGCACTTTGAGCTCCGGCGCATACGATTTGTGGGGGTTGGACAACGCCCAAATGCGCATGGCCTTTGACTACGGCATCACCGACGGCTTGGCGGTCGGAGTGGCGCGCAACACCTACCAAAAAACCTACGAGGCCAATGTCAAAGCGCGGCTCCTGCGGCAGAAAACAGGCCCCGAGGCGTTTCCCTTGAGCGTGACGTGGTACAGCGTCGCGATGGCCAACGGCAGCCGGGTGGCCCCAGAATCAACACCCTACCCCTTTACACGCAGACTGAGCTACGTCCATCAGGCGGTCGTGGCGCGCAAAATGAGTGAGCGATGGAGTTTGGCCCTTGTCCCCTCCTTTGTGCACCGAAACTTTGTACAAGAAAGCGGCGAGGCCCACGACTTGGCGCTGCTCGGCGTGGGCGGGCGGTGCAAACTCGCGCCTCGTTTCAGCGTCAATGGCGAATACCACCACTTTCTGACGCAGTCCTTTGGCGATGCCTTTTCTCCCAGCCTTTCCCTTGGCGTGGACATTGAGACGGGAGGGCACGTGTTTCAACTGCACATCACCAACGCCCGTGGCATGTTCGAGCGCTCCTTCCTCGCGGAACCCGCTGGAAGCTGGGCCAATGGCGACCTGTATTTTGGGTTCAACCTCAGCCGCGTTTTCACCGTCAAATCGTGAAGCCGTATCTTTGCATCACGTGGCCATGATGCCGCGTGCGTGTTTCACCGACATCGGCACGCCCCCTTTGAAGTTTGCACGAGGCAGAACGAAGGCTTGACAGATTCGGTGCGTATGCCACAACGTGTTGATTCGTGGCGAACCCAATTCAATGAAATTTTCAGACATGGGCCTGCACCCTCAGGTGCTCGACGCCCTCATTCCGCTCGGTTACGAGCAACCCACCCCCATTCAAGAACAGGCCATTCCGCACGTCCTCGACGGCCGGGATGTCATGGGCATTGCCCAGACAGGCACGGGCAAAACCGCCGCATTCTCACTGCCCTTGGTGCACCACCTCGCCCACAACATGATGCACGGCCGCGCTGTGCCTCGGGTCTTGGTCCTCACCCCCACCCGTGAGCTCGCAGCCCAAATCGACGACAACGTCAAGGCCTATGCGAAGAACGTCAAGGTGCGGACGGCGTTGATTTTTGGCGGGGTCAGCCAGCACAAGCAAGTGGCCCAACTCCGCAAAGGCGCCGACGTCCTCGTAGCCACACCCGGCCGTCTGCTCGACCTGTGCAACCAAGGCTTGTTGTCGCTAGAGTGGATTGAGTTTTTGGTTTTGGACGAGGCGGACACCATGCTCGACATGGGGTTCATCCACGACATTCGTCGCGTGATGGCCATGCTTCCCGAGAAGCGACAAAGCCTGTTTTTCAGCGCCACCATGCCTGAAAGCATTGTCAAACTGTCGAAGACCATCCTGACCGACCCCATCCGCGTGGAAGTGGCCCGCGTCAGCAGTGCTGCAGAAACGGTGGAACAACGCATGATGTTTGTCAGCCAAGGCGCCAAGCGCGACCTCCTTGTCCAGTTGTTGAACCAACCCGAAGTGGAGACCGCGTTGGTATTCACCCGCACCAAATACGGCGCGGACAAGGTGGTTCGCTACCTGAAAAAGAACAACATTCGAGGCGAAGCCATTCACGGCAACAAGAGCCAGCCCCAGCGTGAAAAGGCGATGAACGCCTTCCGCAAAGGCAAGATTCGCGTGCTTGTGGCCACGGACATTGCGGCCCGTGGCATCGATGTCGAGGGCGTCAGTCACGTCATCAACTTCGAGATCCCCAACATCAGTGAGACGTATGTGCACCGCATTGGCCGCACCGGACGAGCTGGACGCGAGGGCGTCGCCATTTCCATGGTCAACGAAGGCGATGAGCGCAACCACATGCGCGACATTGTTAGGCTCATCAAACGCGACATCCCTTTGAAAAAGGACCACCAATGGCACTTGGATTTGCCTGAAATCAAGGCCGACTCCAAAACCCACAAGGTGCCCAAAGAGGCCGACGCCCAAGGCAGCAAACAACCCTCACAAAAAGGCCGAGGAGGTCAGCGGAAGCGCGGCGGGCAGGGACAACCCTCCAACCGGCGCTCCGGGCAGAAGAACGAATCACGCCGAGAAGGCCACCGTGAGGTAAGCCCCAACCAAGACGGACGACCCAAGCGCGAAGGCCGTCCCAACCGCGAGGGCCGACCCCAAGGAGAAGGATCGCACCAAGGTCGTCCAAGCGGCAACCGCCGTTGGAAAAAGAAACCCAAATTCCGTGGCGACAAGCCACAAGGGTCTTGATTTCAAGTTTGGCTTAACGACGGGAACGCATCGCGGCGAGCTGCCTTGACAGAAATCGGGCCAGCGGTGCCTTCTCTACATGTGCCCCGCGCTCTCGCCACACCAAGGCCACTTCTTCCCGAAGGGACAGGCAATCCTATGCGAAGCTTGGCTTCAGGAAAGCTCATTCCAGGAAAGCTCATTCGTAGCGTGGCTGATTCCAGATTTTGAGGGCATCCGTCTCTTCGACTCCTTCCAACACCTCGGTGACCAGTCCGTCGCTCAACCCCACTTTTAGGTCGCGCCGTTCGTAAATGTTCTCCCCCACCAGCACATCGACAAACGGTTGGTCTCTATCGTACTGAATGAGGCGTTCACTGACCGCCAACACCTGCGTGCGCTCGTCCAACACCACATCGGCGGTGGCGGAATATCCGGCACGCAGGAACTGTCCCTCTTCGAGAATCACGGCGGCTTTGATTTCAAATTGAATGGCACCTCCCTCTGCCAAACCCTTGGGCGCAATGTGCTCGAGGGTGGCTGGAATTTGGCTTCCCTCTATGGCGCCAATGGTCAAACGAATGGGCATGCCTTCGTGAAGTTTCTCTACTTCGCTCTCGTCGATTTTGCCCACGAATTGCAAATCCGCCATGTCCGCCACCGAAGCGATGGTGGTTCCCTCATTGAAGTTGTTGGCCTCAATGACGCTGTTTCCCTTCTTGATAGGGACCTCAAGCACCATCCCAGGCACCGTGGCTTTCACGAGGGTGTTGGAGGCATTGCCGCCACCGCGCGCCGTGACGCCTTCTTGCACAATACGCAGGTTGTCCTCGGCCGCGTAAAGCTCCTCGCGGGCTTGCTTCAAGGCAAGTTCTGTGCGCTGAGCCTCCGCGGGGGCCAACACGCCTCGGGCCAGCAAATCGGCGTTCCGGTCGTGGTTCAGTTGTGCGTCATCCAATGTGATCTGCGCCCTGGCCAAGCGCGACTCCGCGTTGCTCAACGCCGCCACATCCGGCACGATCATGACCTCGGCAAGCACGTCTCCTGCCTCCACGGCATCCCCCGCTTCGACGAGCACCTGTCGCACAATGCCTGAAACCTGCGGCTTGATGAGGATTTCTTGACGCGGCTGGACACTGCCCGAGGCCAACGTCTTCAACACGATGTCCGCCACGCGTGGCGTTTCCGTGCCGTAGGTTGCTTCGGCTTGCTGTTCCTGGTCGCGCAGATGCTTGACCGTGTACACAGTGCCCGCCAAGACGAGCAAGACACCCACCAAAAGGGCAACGAGTTTTCCGTTTTTCATGACTTAAAATTCTGAGATCAGATTAGGTTCGAAGGGCTTCCACAGGTTGCACACGCAATGCGCGCAATGCAGGCAACACACCTGCGAACGCACCAAGGATGGTCATGGTCGTCAGTGCAGTCAGCAGCACATCAAGGGTGACGTGGGGATGGCGGAAAATGCCATTGTCTTCGGCACTGACCAAGTAGGAGTCCAAAGCCTCAAGTGCAAAGACCCCCAAAATGCCACCAATCAATCCCGCGAGAATGGTCAGCGTCAAGGTTTCCACCATGATTTGTACAACGATGTTCCCTGGTGTGGCGCCCAATGCACGTCGCACACCCAATTCGCGGGTGCGCTCCTTGATGGTGATGAGCATGATGTTCATGATCCCGATGACCCCCGCGAAGAGCGCAAGACCGCCAAACACGAACGACACCCAGCGAAAGGCTGCAAATACGGTCGACATTTCTTCGTGCATCTCGGCCATGCTCCAATGGCCAAAACCACGTGGGTCGTTGGGGTGGACGCTTTTTTGGGCTTTGAGAAGGCGAAGCACCTCTGCCACCGCAGTGTCCCCGGGCACATCCTCTCTAATGAGCAGGCTCAACCACCCCACCCTATCTCCCATGTGGAAAGCGTGATTGAAGGTGGTGTACGGCGTGAAAATGCTGTTCTCGGCCTCCTCCGCATCTTCGCCCGTTTGCTGGCTTTTGTACACCCCCACCACAGTGAAGGTCACGCCCTGAATTTGGATGTGGCTGCCGAGAATCTTTTCCTCACGTTCAAAAAGCAATTGTCTCACCCGCTTTCCAATGACCGCCACTTTGCGTCGGTCATCGAGGTCCCGCTGGTTGATGTACCGACCCTCGGTGATGAGAATGGGATCGATGTCCTTGTACACGGGCATGTCGCCGTACACGCCACACGCCGCTGTTTTCAAACCATGCGTCACGTTGTTCCCACCGCGCCAACCGCCGAGCTGATTTCGGGGTGCCACAGCGTCAAGCGTCGTGGCATTCTCCACCAAGTATTCCACGTCGGGGCTTGTGAGTTCAATCCTTCGGCCACGTGGGTACCCCTTGTAGGGCAAGCTCGTCGACTCCCCCCACAAAAACGCACTGTTTTTCACGCGGTTGCCCATGTCGGACTTGACCCCTTCTTCCAGGCCGTTGGACGCACCTACCGTGATTAAAATCATGAACAACCCCCACCCCACGCCGAGCGAACTCAGGAACGTGCGAAAGGGATTACGCAGGAGCACCTGCGCAAGTTCAATCCATGGATCTCGTTCCCACCACCTCATTCGTCACGCAATGCTTCGACAGGTCGGATGGCCACTGCCCGCAGCGCAGGCCCGAGGCCACTGGCGAGTCCCGTGAGCACCAGCACGCCCAGCGCAAAGAGGGCGATGCGGTGATCCACCTGAGGGTTTTGAAAATATTCATGGTTCGCCATGGGGGCCACCACAGACAACAGACCGACCGCCAGCATCAATCCCAAACTGCCACTGACGAGCATGAGCACGGTGGATTCCATGACCACAAGGCTGACAATGCTGCTGTTGGTCGCCCCCAATGCCTTCCGGACGCCAATCTCCTTGGTGCGCTCTTTGACGCCAATGGCGAGGATGTTTGCCACACCCACAGCGCCCGCAAGCAGCGTCATCAACCCAATGCCCCAGATAAACAGACGGATGCCTTCAAAGATGGAGGCATACATGGCGTATTCCTCGTTGTTGTTGTCGACCCGGATCCCCCGGGAATCTTCGGGATGAACGGCTTTTACGTCTTTCAACCACGAGAGCATGCGCCCGCTTTGGGCCACGGTGGCTTCCGTTTCCATGTTTCCCGTGCTGTAGAGGATTTGGTCCACCCATCCTTCTGTGCGGTACAGCTGTTGTGCGGTGGAAAATGGGATGTAGGCCACCCGGTTTTCCCAGCGTGAACCCGGATCCTCAAACGTACCCACCACTTGAAACAACACAGCGTTGATGCGGATGAACGCCCCGACGGGGTCGGTCTTTCCAAAAAGGTCTTGCACGATGTTGGGTCCGACGACGGCCACTTTCCGCGAGTCACGCACGTCTCGATCGTTGATGTAACGCCCGGAGAGCAGGACCGAACGCTCGAGCTCGATGTGGGCAGGGTCCACACCCCTGACCTGATATCCGCCCCCTTTGTTCTGCCCCTGTGGATTCTCCCACACGATTTCTGCACCCCACAATCGAATGCGTCGGGAAAAGGCAGGAATCGTGTCGGCTTGGCTTGCAATGCCAGGCAAGTCCGCATTGGTCAAACGAACAGGACGGTTGCTTTGATTTCCGCGATAGGCGATTTGGGTTCGTCCCCCTTCCACCCAAATGCTGTTGACCGCATCGTCGGCAAACTGGCCTTCCACGCCGTGTTGCAAACCGTACCCAAGGCCTTGCATAACAACGAGAATGAAGATGCCAAGGGCAACGCTGACCCCCGTGAGGGTCGTGCGCAAGGGGTGGGCCAGCACATTGTGGGCCACTTCCAACCACGCATCGCGGTCAAACATGGCCTTGGGATTCGACCAAGCCGTCACGAAGGCGGATGGTGCGTCCACATGCTGCGGCAATCTCCGCTTCATGCGTCACCACCACCATCGTCATACCCTCGCCATTGAGCTCCTTCAACAAGGACATGACATCCTCAGATGTGGCACTGTCCAAAGCCCCTGTTGGCTCATCCGCCAGGATGACCCTCGGGGACGCGGCCAAAGCGCGTGCGATGGCGACCCGTTGCTTTTGGCCTCCACTCATTTGGGAGGGCAAGTGATCGGCCCATTCAAGAAGCCCCACCCGCTCCAACAAGGCATGCGACCGACGCGCGCGCTCCTTTCTTGGAACCTTTTGGTAGTACAAGGGCAGGGCCACATTCTCAGCCGCCGATTTGAAGGGGATCAAATTGAAACTCTGAAAGACGAATCCCAGCATCTCCCGACGCAATTCCGCAGCACGACGCTCCGAAAGTCCGGCCATGTTCTTACCATCCAGACGGTACTGCCCCCCGTCGTACGCATCGAGCAAGCCAAGGATGTTGAGGAGGGTCGATTTGCCGGAACCAGACGACCCCATGATGGCCACGAGCTCTCCTGCCGAAACCTGCATATCCACCCCCTTCAACACCTGCAGCGATTGGCTGCCTGTGGTGTAGAATTTGGTGATGCTCTGAAGCTCAATCATGCGCGCGAAGATACAGGTGGACTTATCCTTAACCTCGGACCTCTTGGACTTGTTGCCAGAGGCGACAACTGTTTTTGGCACGCCCCCAGGATTTGAGGCGTGCAAGCGGGAGACCTCGAGGAACGCAAAATGCGCGATCTCATTGAATCTCCCCGCGAATGGATGGTGCTCGCCGATTGACGCGCCCTTCGGACCATCTGCGCCGCATGACATCTTCAAGCTCATGCGGCGCTGTATGTTTACGACATGCCCGCTTTGCCCCCCGCCTCCGACGCCCTCAAACGCGCGTTTGACCCTGCCCGATTTGCCGAGGCCGCTGCCGAAGCTTCAGAAGCCCTGGCCGGCCACTTGGAACGCGCGCAGACGCGGCACGCGCCATCCTCCTATCCCGCACCGTCTCCGGAACAGGAACGCACGCATTGGCAGAAAGAGAAGTCTTGGACAACGGGGCGCAAAGGGATGCACGATCAGGTCATCGCGCGCTCCAACCACCTGCACGATCCCCGTTACATGGGACACCAGGTGGCTGCTGTTCTTCCAGAAGCGGCAACCACCGGCATGGTGACGGACATGCTGAACAACGGACAGGCGATTTATGAGATGGGTCCCAGCAACGCCGCCCAAGAAGACCTCCTGATGTCCGAAATCGGGGAACAATTGGGGCTTCCTTCAGGATGCGGTGGCGTGTTGTGTCACGGGGGAACTTTGGGCAACATGGTGGCGCTGATGGCAGCGCAACGCAAAGTGGCCCAAGACATGGGTTTGGACTCTTGGCAGGACGGCGTTCGTGCATTTCCACAGCCGTTGGTCGTCCTGGTTTCAGCTCGAGCGCATTACTGCATTGACCGCGCGATGCGCACCATGGGTTGGGGAGCCGATGGCACTGTGCTTGTCCAAACCAACGAGAAGCACCAAATGTGTGTGGACGACCTCCAGGCCCAAATCAAGCACATCCACGACGAAGGAAAACGCATCCTCGCGGTGGTGGGCAGCTCCTGCACCACCAGCGCTGGAGCCTACGACCCCCTTGAGGACCTTGCCGCAGCGTGCAGGCATCACGGCATTTGGTTTCACGTGGACGGTGCCCACGGGGCCTCCGCGGCCTTCAGCGACGCCCATCGCCACCTCGTCAGAGGCATCGAATATGCGGACTCTGTGGTGCTCGACTTTCACAAAACATGCGGCGTTCCCGCCCTCTGCACCGGCGTCTTCTACGCGCGTCATGCCGAGAGTTTTTTGCCCTTCTCCCAGCATGCCGAGTACCTCTGGGACGACGCCAACGACCTCGATTGGTGGGACACCGGCAAACGCACCTTTGAATGCACGAAGCGAATGTTGAGCACGCGGTTGGCTGCCATCAAGGCCGAGTATGGCTGGGACATCTGGGGAGAACTCGTGGACCGCATGTGGGCCTTAGGGCAAGCGCTAGCCACCTTGATCGAGCGCCGCAACGGCTGGGAATTGGCGATGGCGCCGCAGGCCAACATCGTGTGCTTTCGTCCTTCACCCGTACAAAACCACCGTGCCGACAGGTGGAACGAGTTGGTGAAGTCGCTGCGTAAACGTCACTTGATCGAAGGGGCCGGCTACGTGGTCCAAACCGAGTTTGATGGCAAAATATGGCTTCGCTGCACGCTGATGAATCCATTGACCGAAGAAGCCGACCTCTCGCAGATGCTGGATGAATTTGAAGCCCTTCTGCCCTCCGTGCTGAAGAACATGGACGCCAAAGAACGAGGCGGACGAACGGATGGAGATGGAGGAAAATGCCCGACGGCAAGGTGAAGAAAAAAATTAGTACCCGTTGGTTGCCCTTCCCTGTTGTGGGATGAACGACCTTTGCGCCCGCAAACCCCCACCTCATGAGCGGAATCCGCAACGTGGCCATCATCGCCCACGTCGACCACGGTAAAACGACCCTTGTCGACAAGATCATTCACCAGTGCAACGTCGTCGACGAGCGCAAGGAAACGGGTGAACTCATCCTCGACAACAACGACCTCGAGCGAGAGCGCGGCATCACCATTCTGGCGAAGAACGTCAGTGCCACATGGAAAGACGTCAAAATCAACCTCATTGACACCCCGGGTCACGCCGACTTCGGTGGAGAGGTTGAGCGGGTTCTCAAGATGGCCGACGCCGTGCTGTTGGTGGTGGACGCCTTTGAAGGTCCCATGCCACAAACAAGATTCGTGTTGAGCAAGGCGATTGAGTTGGGACTGAAGCCCATCGTGGTCATCAACAAAGTGGACAAAGAAAACTGCACCCCAGATTTGGTGCAGGACCAGGTGTTTGACCTCATGTTCAACCTCGACGCCACCGAGGAGCAACTGGACTTCCCCACCGTCTACGGCTCAGCCAAGAACGGATGGATGGCCGAGGATTGGCAGCAGCCCACCGCCGACGTAACTTACCTCTTGGACGTCATCTTGGACCAGGTACCCGAGGCGCCCTACGTGGAAGGCACTCCTCAGCTTCAAATCACTTCACTCGACTTCAGCAAGTACACGGGTCGGATCGCCATCGGACGTCTCTACCGTGGCGACTTGCACGCCAACAAGGACTACACCCTCTGCACTGCGGAAGGCAACAAAAAAGTCCGGGCGAAAGAACTGTATGTCTTCTCCGGCCTGGGTAAGGAGAAAGTCGACCACGTCCGGAGTGGCGACCTCTGCGCGATTACGGGAATGGACGGCTTCGAGATTGGGGACACCGTCGCTGATTTGGAATCGCCTGAAGCCATGGAGCGCATTGCGGTCGACGAGCCGACGATGAGCCTCTTGTTTACGATCAACACCTCCCCTTTCTTGGGCAAAGACGGAGACTTCCTGACGAGCCGACACATTCGCGAGCGACTCGACGCAGAGCTCCAGAAGAACTTGGCCTTGCGCGTGGAAGCCACCGACAGTGAAGACAAATGGAATGTTTACGGCCGCGGCATCCTCCACTTGAGCGTGCTCATTGAAACCATGCGTCGCGAAGGCTATGAACTCCAAATCGGAAAGCCTCACGTGCTTTTCAAAGAAGTGGACGGCGCCACCCACGAGCCCTTCGAACACCTCGTAATCGATGTGCCTGAGGCCACTGCCGGCAAGGCCACAGAGCTTGTGATGATGCGCAAAGGCATGCTGCACGTGATGGAGGCCAAAGGGGACCTCCAACATTTGGAGTTCCGCATCCCTTCACGTGGGCTGATTGGCCTGCGCAATCAGGTGCTGACCGCCACGGCTGGGGAAGCGGTCATGACGCACCGCTTCGACGGCTATGAGCCCTACGCCGGATACTTGGCCACGCGTAGCAGTGGTTCGTTGGTGAGCATGGAAACCGGGCAGGCGCGTGCCTATGAGATCGACCGTCTTCAAGACCGCGGCACGTTCTTCATCGATCCCGGAGAAGACATTTACGCCGGACAGGTGGTGGGCGAATCTGCGCGAGACATCGACATGGAGCTTAACCTCATCAAGGGCAAGAAGCTCACCAACATGCGCGCATCTGGTGCGGACAAGGGACTGCGAATCGCACCCGCCAAGAAACTCTCGCTCGAGGAGCTCATGGAGTTCATCAACGACGATGAATACTTGGAAGCCACACCAAAAAACCTGCGCGTTCGAAAAATCCCCAAGCCCAAGTCTCCCTTCGGCTGATTGTGAAGAACTCTGTGGGCATCCTATGCCCCTCGGCAGATGTGGCTGTTGAAAGCCCCTCGTACCTTGGCTAAATGCAAATTCCTGTCATTCGCTACAGCCGCGACACATCCGATTTCACCAAGACGCTTCGCGCCCGGGTGGACGCCTACTTCAAGGAACACAACCTGAGCCGCAAAGGCGACTGGCGTCTGCACCTGAAGTCCGGTTTGATGATTGCACTCTACTTCGTCCCATGGGCTTTAGTCACGTGGGGGTTGACAGGAAGCGGTTGGATGTTCTGGGTGGCTGAAATCGCCATGGGACTCGGTTTGGCCGGCATTGGCATGAATGTCATGCACGACGCCAACCACGACGCCTACAGCAACAAAAAATGGGTCAACCTGTGGGTGGGCCGGATCCTTGATTTGGTGGGTGGCAACGCCGCCATTTGGAAAATTCAGCACAACGTCCTTCACCACACTTTCACCAACCTTGACGGGTTGGACGAGGACATCGACATGCACCCCATCATGCGCTTCAGCCCGTTGAAGCCCCGCTACTGGTGGCACCGTTTCCAGCACATCTACTCCTGGTTCTTCTACTCGTTGATGACCGTTTTTTGGATGATTGCCAAAGACTGGCTCCAAGTGCGTCGCTACCACAAGAAAGACCTCATTCGCCCTTCCGGCAGCTCTGTGGCCAAACTGTCGACCTCGCTCGCCTTCACCAAAACGTTGTACTTCTCCTACATCTGGGTGCTGCCCATGGTCCTCAGCGGCGTGCACTGGCTGCAAATCCTTGGTGGATGGGTGGTGATGCAACTTGTGGCCGGATTCATCTTGGCGGTCATTTTCCAGCCTGCGCACGTCATGGAAGACCACGACTACGTTCCTGCTGAAAAGGGTGCGGTGTTGGACGTCGACCCCTTGACCCACCAATTGCGCACCACCTGCAACTTTGGGACAGGCAGCGCACTCTTGACGTGGATGTGTGGAAGCTTGAACCACCAAATCGAGCACCACTTGTTCCCACAAGTGAGCCACATCCACCTGCGGAAGCTTGCCCCCATTGTCAAAAAAACTGCGGAGGAATTTGGCATTCCATACCGGGCTTCGACCACCTACTGGCAAGCCCTTGGTCTGCACACGCAAATGCTCCGTTCTCTGGGCACCGTGCCACAGGCAGCGGCCTGAACCCAATCCTGCATTCAGGGATTGCGAACCGCTCCTGTGCGGTGCCGCGTGTCGTCTTGAAACATCGCACCACGCGGAGGCCGCACTCTTAAAACCAATTGAGCCCTGCTGGGCGGTTCACGACCTCCAAAGCGGTCTGAAGACCGACATCAACAGTACGAAGCAACACATCAGCGCGGTGCCGTCAACACCGCCTTACGCCTTGTAAGGCGCCCCTGCCTCAATTCGAGTTTCAGGAGAAAGAGCGACAGCACGACCTCAAGCGACAGCAGACTTGACATGACGAGAATGGTGCCCTCCCCCTCCCATCTCCACTGTGCCAAAGGGATCCAAAGCACAATCAAAGACACCACAGCCATGGCCAAAAGATGCGCCACATGGAATTACCTTCGAGGCATGGATGTCGTAGTGTTGACCGACAAGCGCTACCTCGGCCCGTCTTCAGGCCAAGGCGAGCCGATGGACGGGTACATCGACAACCTGCTGACCGAAGACCGCTTGGTCATGGATGCCCTCGTGGCGTGTGGACTCACGGTCGATCGCAGGGCTTGGTGTGACGACAGCATGGATTGGTCACAGACCCTGTTCGCACTGTTTCGAACCACATGGGATTACTTCGACCGCTGGGACACCTTTTCCCCTTGGCTTCATCGCGTCCAGGAGCAAACCAGGCTCCTCAACGCCGCTCCCATCGTCCATTGGAACCTGGACAAGTACTATCTCCAGGATCTTGAACAAAGGGGTGTCAAGGTGGTCCCAACCGCCTTCATCCGACGCAAATCGTCCCTTCCCTTGTTTGATTTGATGGCCCGACGTGGATGGTCCGACGTGGTGATCAAGCCTGCGATTGGGGGTGCCGCCGTGGACACCTACCGCGTGATCCGTTCCGGCGATGTGGCCACCTTGTCGCCGGAACCCCCGTCCACAGAGGACAGCGAATCGCTCTGGCATGCG